>JGI10211J34971_10000364_pt1 | contig 36255 bp, 31 predicted proteins | sample Etolagsediment_FD_34971 | JGI IMG/M metagenome (IMG submission 34971)
GAAACAATCGAATATGTGAAAGGGATACTGTTGGTATTGTAAGTTATTGGCTCTGGAGTGATAATTGTTACTTCAGGAAAAATTGAACCTGGGCCTATTCCATTTACATGAATATTGTAAGAACCGGTGTATGCTCCTAAAGAGAGATTGACCGGGTCATTGATAGAGGTAATTGCGGTGTCAGTGGTTTCCAGGGTGCCTTCTTGCACAAGCCCGATTACAAGAAAATCAACATCTGGAACAATTGGGTTTCCATTATCATCCAGGGCGCTGGTTACTGTAACAGTTACAATGTTTCCAGTCTCAGTAGATGCAACAGTGTAATTTCCCACTAGCCAGCCCCGGGGAATAATCATCTTGTGTCGCTCTGCAGCGGAAAGGCTTGGAGAATCTGAGATGAAAACAAAGGGAATTGAGGGATACCAGGCCTTGAAGCTGGAGATATCCAAAGGGACATAAACACAGTTTATTGGTGGAACGGTTGTTATCTGGAATGGGTGGGTTGTTATTTCAAGGTAATCCCCTGGGTTTACTCCATCTGCATAAACCATGGAAATCCATTTGTCTTGTAATTCTGCTGCTGTATCCGCACATACTCGTAATTCAGCATTAGGGTTTTCCAGGCTATTATCTGCATAAGAGAATGAACCATTTAGGGGCCCGGGAGGTGAAGGGAGCGCAACATAATCGTCATAAACAAGATTAAGTATTGTGTGGTCATTGGCATTTACCAGATATAAATAATAGTGAGAAAATGAAAGGGAAAAAACCAGAAGAAGAACCAGGAAAAGGCGCTTCATCTAGGGCACCACCAGCTTTTTGGTGATTGAATAAACTTCGTAGATCCAGTCATAAATGTCTAAGACATAGGTGTCTTTGTTTATGAGTTCTTTGTTGTTTACCCAGCTAGGGTCAGCACAGGTTTTGTTCGCAACCAGAAGGGGATAATTGGTTACTGTTGAGCCATTGTATGCAAATGAATGGGAAGGGGACGAGCGCACATATATTTCATAGTCTCCTACATATGTGTCCACTCCAAGGTACGAATAATCTGTATAAAGTTTGTTGCAGGTTGGGATTATTATAAGGCGTGCATAGCCGGTTCCGTTGCCTCTTGCCGTTGCTACTGAAGAAGTTGTTACCCCCAATGGGACTACGGAATCTGTATCGTTCCATATTTGGGTTGGAACAAATGCATTTAGGCCATTCATTTCTGTGATTAGGTATTGTGCATTGGGTTCCACATCTCCATTGGAGTTGTTGATGAAAATAGTTACGTTGTATGGGCGCCCCCATTCTGGAAAAGTATTGTTGTATACTCCATCTATCCAGATGTGCATATACCAGACTGGGTTAATTACCAGGGTGGCAGTAGCTAGGTTATCTGATTTGTCGCATTCGGCTATTTGGTTGGTGGAATCTGCAAATGCCCGGAGATTTACATTGCCTGCAAGGCCAGTAGCATTAAAAGTATAGTTTCTGGTGGTGGAGCCCCCTCCGGCCGCCAGGTCCTCTGTGATTGCATAATTAATGCTATCAGAGTAGCCGGAGCCGGAAACATTAAACTGGAGGACAAAATCTGTGGTAACAGCTACGTTTCCTTCATTCAATACAGTAATTGTTATGTTGGTGCTTTCTCCATAGCTAATTGGGTTTGTATGGATAAAAATTGTTGGGCGCAGATCTGTACCAATGCAAATTGCATCCCCAAGCCCATCTACGACTACATATCGGTTGTGGACATTCTGGTCATCTATTGTGCCTACTACTGAAAGACCTACTGGAAGGTCAGAAGAATCATTTACTATTACTGCATCATCACATTCATTTCCAATATCATCATCACAGAGAGCAACTAGCATGCTTCTGCCAGTAGAGGAATTGAGCCCCCATTCAGAGTCGCTTGGGCTTCTGGTAATCGCGCCCAACTCGGTTTGGAACGTGATGCTGTTGACATTGGCAGTTACTAGCCCCGTGCCCTGATTAAATGAGCGGCTTGTCGAATATGAGCCATCGAGCCAGCCATCGGCATAATCCAGGGGAACAAGGTCCGGAGAACCGCTTCCATCTGGGTTATTTGCATAAAGCATGTGGATTCTTCCTGGGAAAGCAGAAACATATACTGGGGGAGTACGGGTAAAGTCCCTAAACTGGGAAAATGCAAAAGAATCAACCGGAGTATAATAACAGGTTCCAGTGGGGCCAATGGAAGTATATACCAACGTGCTTGTGGATCCAGCTGTGAGGTTCTTGCTTATTGGAACCAGTACAAATGTTCCGCTTACATTAGCTGAATAGGTTGCGGCAACATATTTTTGCCCAACGTTGCATAGTTCCAGTGCAAAATCTGGATTGTTTCCAAAGGTATCCACATATACCTTAAATGCAGCAGAGGACTCTACATTGCTTGTGGCATGGCCGGCATCCACAATGCTTCCGGTGGCTGCAAAGAAGACCGGAAGGCAGAGCAGGAATATTGCTAATTTTTTCATTATTACACCGTTGAGATTGATTTCCCAATATTGGTCAGCACCTGGTTGATATTCTGTAGCGCAGAAGCTATTAAAGCATTTGTAGTAGGGTCCATGTTTGCTTCTGCAGCGGTGGGGGGCTCCAGGAGGCTGTCTACGCTGAAGCTAAGGTTTGCTATGTTGGTCCCCCCATAATCCACAAAAATTGTTAGGTTGGCATTATTGTTATAGCGGGTTGGGATAAGGGTAAATGTTTCATTGCTCAGGAAAGTCCCTGAATCATTGTAAAGGAGCTTGTCAGGTTGAAGTGGAACAAACATTATCAGACCATCTGTCTCTTGCACTGTGAGGTTGGCCAACACTGGAACTCCTCCATTGGTAACTGTAATATTGAATATGTTTGGGGCTCCTGCTTTGAGAGTTGGAAGAGGAGTCACTACTCCTGCAGTTGTCACGCCTACTGTGGCATTGCGGAACTTTCCTGCATAAATCCAGCTGCTGGCCGTTGTGGCAAGCTGGTTCATATTCTGCACTGAGGATTTTACCTGGCTCTCATATGCAGGGCTTACCAAGGAAGTGCGGTAAGTTGGAGTAAGTGAATCATAGACAGTAATCGTGAAGTTGGCCCTGCAATAGGCCGGGCTCATTACTTCTACATAAGCAGAATAATTGTAAGAATCAGGAATATTATACCTTGTTGGGGAAAGTGCATAGACTGTGGTTCCGGTTACATCTGTTTCTGAGAGGGCGCGCCCTGAAAAAAGCTTGTTGGAATAAAGGACTGGAGAAAGAAGGCTGCGCCCGTTTTCTTCCACTACATAAACGCTGGCGTGGTTTATTGGAATGGCCGAATCTTCATACACTACCATAATTTCGACGTCATAGGGCACTGCTGTGGAAGGGAATGCATTAGTTTGCACGCCATCTATCCAGATTGTAATGTTGCACTCATCTGGATATACATAGAAAAAATATTCTTCATCCCTTGGCACCATATACTGGAAATCAAAATAAGTTCCGTTGTAACCAAGGGTGCTTGAGATATTAGTTACAAACACTGGTTCCTCATGGGTTCCATTGTCATATTTGAGTACACCCAAAAAAGAGTGGTTTTCAAGATATACATATGCACATGAGTATGTGTGGGAACCTATTGTGCAGGGAAGGCTCACAAAGGGGTCTGCAAATGTTCTGAGGGGGCTGTCGGAGAACACACTAAAATTTAATCCTGTGAATGCTGTGAAATTATTGAAGATTCCGCTTGTGTTAAAATCTTCTGCGGTTGGCGAATAAATATCATTAAGGTCCGGCCTCTCTGCTATTCGGTCTCTGATTACTATCATTGACTCCTCATAATAAGTTCCATTTGGATAATTTAAGTAAAAATCTACCGGGCCCACTGTTTGATTGGAAATTGGAAAATGAGGGTTAGTCGGGGAAAAGGGGTCCATCCAACCAATGATTCCTGCCCAATATAGGGTTATTTCTGTCGCATTTAAGTCCACATAAGAAACATTGCCTCCTTCTGTATCAATAGAGCCTGCGAAGCACAGGGAGGATACTAGGAGGAACGCCAGGACTGGAACCCTCATGCCTCTAATAACAATAGTATAATTTATAAATAAGTTATGTTCCGAAGTAAGTACAAGGGATGTTTATGGGTAAGGTTAAGGCTAAAAAAGCAGAAAAGGCAGCAGAAGGCGTTGTGACCATGGACCAGATGAATGCATTTCTTTCAGGTGCAGGGCAACCATCTGCCAAAATTAGATTGCCACCTCTGGCAGAAGTAACCAAGACGTATAACCGGGAGATGAACAATGCGATGGAAGTGTATCTAGAGAAACTTGGAGGAAAACTGGAAAGCAGTGATGGAGTAACTTCATCGGATGACCTGATTTCTGCTGCGAAGGGAATGGGTTTGTATAAAGAGGTGGAGGAAATAAAAGATGAAGATGGTACGGTAACGGGGGTAATGCCAGGGCATATTACAAATGTGGCACAGTTCATGGCTAATGTAAAGGAAATCCTAAACGAAGCAAAAGTGGCCATGCGGAAGCAGTTTATGGCCCTTAGGAAAGCAGTTAAGCGCGGGGACCTTACTCGGGAAGCAGATGTGCACCTAAAGGGATTTGCACCGGGGCAGATTATGGGTGTCATGAACAATTTTGCACTTTTCTACAACAGGTTGAATGAAGGAAGGGACGGAAAAAAGGTTCTCCTTGGGTTTGGAAGGGAATTCAGCAGAGGAATAGAAACCCTCACCAAATTGGGGGACAGAGGACATGCCAGTGTAGTGTTGCGGTGGAGAGGAGAAAAACAAACCGCACAAAATTTGGGAATAGCCACGTTGGTTCCGGTTAAAAAAGAAAACGAATTCCAGAAGAAGCGTGCATAGTGCAGATGAAGAAAACAATTTCGGGATATTCCTGGAGTGCTTTCCTGAACTACAAATGGTCAAAAGAAAAGTGATTCTTTTTGTTCTTTTTAGAATATTTAGAAATCTATCATATCCCCATTTGCCGGAGCAACCGCATCGAATCCCAGTTCTTTTAGCTCTTGTGCAAAAGCAACCGTATCATCCCCATGGTTTAGGATTATTTTTTCTGGATTTGTTTTCTTTACAAAATCTATTAATCCGCTGCGCCCAACATGCGCACTAAAATCCAGGTATTCTGCCGGAACCGAAACATCCAGCTCATATCCATCTATGGTGAGTTTGTTCTCATCAAGGATTCTGCGGCCATTGGTTCCTGGAACATTATAGCCTGTAAAAATAAGGCGGGAAGCCGGATTCAGGTGTTGGAGGTAGCTTAAGGCGGGGCCCCCTTCCATCATGCCTGCGGTAGATACAATTACGCTGGGTTCGCTTGTTGCATCTCTGCGGTCGGAGGGGCTCTCAACAAAAATTGCTTCCTTGGTTGCATGCTCAAAGGCTTTTGGGTCCCGGATATAATCGTCATTGTCCTGGTAAATGCGGGTGACTGCCTTTCCCATTCCATCAACAAAAATCGGAATTCCGCGCAGGTGTGCATTCAGAACTGCAAGAAGCTCCTGGGTTCTTCCTACTGCAAATGCAGGAAGGAGGACTGTGCCCCCAAGGTCCAGGGTTTCCTCTATTTTGTGAATTAATGTGTCTTCCAGCTCTGTGCGGTTTGGGTGTTCCCGGTTGCTGTATGTGCTCTCCAGGATAAGGCAGTCTACTTCTTCTGGGGGAATTGCACCTTTGTGCATGCGGGTATCCCCCATCTTGAAATCACCAGAGTAGAGAAGATGCTTTCCCTTGTGAGTTGCACGGACCATGGCCGAGCCTAGGATATGGCCTGCATTGTGAAAACTGTAATCAGTATCCCCAAGGGAGAGGGTTTGTTCATAGAAAAGAGGTGTGAAATTATTTTCTGCATAATTAATGTGCCGCTCCAGATAAGGGGCATCCTCACCCATTATCTTAAGGGAATCTGCCCAGAGCATAGAGGCAATGTTCAGGGTTGGGGGGGTAGCGAACCAATGGACTGGGGGGCGTGTGTAGAGTTCTGGAATATATCCACTGTGGTCTAAGTGGGCATGGGAGAGGAACATAGCATCTATATTTCCCTGATAGGGAATTGGGACCATATTGTTCTTTTTTTTCCCTTCTTTTGAAAAAATTTTAAGTCCGTAGTCAAAAAGGGCCCGCTGGTCTGTTTCAATTAGGAAGCAGCTTCTGCCCACTTCCTGGCCTGCGCCTAAGCAATGTATCTTCATGGAAGAGATATCCACAGAAATAGTTAATATATGTAAGGCAGTGGAGAAATTGTGTAACCATGGTTACATAACCTTTTCCAAAGGTCATGCCCCATGCCACCATGATGGAAAGCAGACACCAGTGAGTTTAAAATGATTGGGTGAAAAAATCGCAGTATGGTGAAGAGAGCCGCCCTTCCTGAATTCAGGATGCTCCAAAAATATGGCATCCACCCACTCCCCCATGGGATTGCAAAAACTCCAAAGCAGGCCCTGAAAATTGCCCAAGAGATAGGGTACCCTGTTGCGTTGAAAGTGGTTTCTCCGGAAATTTCCCACAAAACAGATTTTGGGGGAGTAAAAATTGGCATAACTGATGGGAATAGGCTGGTCCATGCCTATGAGGATATTATGGAAGGCGCAAAAAAGCATACGGTAACCGGGGTCCTTGTGCAGAAGATGGCCAGGAAAGGAATTGAACTCATTATTGGGGGGAAAAAAGACCCGCAGTTTGGGCACATGATTGTCCTGGGGATGGGAGGGGTTTATGTTGAGGTATTCAAGGATGTTACCGCGCGCATCTGCCCAATAACCAGGCAGGATGTTATTGAAATGGTTGATGAGTTACAGACGCACCCGCTCTTAACCGGGGTTAGGGGAATGGGGCCAATTAACCTTAACCAGCTCTATTCCCTGATGGTAAAAACATCCAAGATGATAGTAAAAGAAGACATGAAAGAGCTGGACCTGAACCCTGTGATATTTGATGAAAAGGGCTATGATATTGTTGATGTGAGGTTTCGGAAATGAGGAAGGATATTGCAAATCTCAAGTATGTTTTCAATCCAAAATCAATTGCAATCATTGGGGCCTCGGATAATCCAGAAAAGCTGGGAAACGTAATACTCAAGAATCTTGTTGATGGGGGATATGAAGGGAAGATTTACCCGGTTAATCCAAAATATGATGAATTGGTTGGATTGAAATGCTACCCAAGCATCAAAAAAATAAATAGAAATGTGGACATGGCAATTTTTGCAATACCTGCCCAGATAATACCCAAGATTGCAGACGATTGCGGAAAGAAAGGCATAAAGGGAATTGTTGTGCTCTCAGCTGGTTTTGGGGAAATTGGAAATGTTAAATTGGAGGGGGAATTGAAGAAAGTTGTTTTGAAGCACGGGATGGCAATGATTGGGCCAAACTGCCTTGGGGTGATGAACCCTGAGAAAAGAGTAGACAGTATTTTCTTCCCATTTTACAAATTCGGGAGGCCAAAGGCGGGAGAGATCTCGCTTGTAACCCAAAGCGGGGCTGTTGGCTCCTGCATTGCGGACCTGGCTGCATATTATGGAGTTGGGTTTGCGAAATTCGCTTCCTATGGAAATGGAACTACGATAAATGATGCAGACTTAATTGAGTATTTTGGGGCAGACCCAAAAACAAAGCAAATCCTGCTGTATATTGAGGGAACCAAAGATGGGGAAAAGCTGCTGGAAATGCTTGAAAAGGTAAATAAGAAAAAGCCAATTGTTGTGCTGAAGGCCGGGAAGAGCAAAGCGGCGGGGGAAGCTGCAATGTCGCATACTGGAAACCTTGCAGGGAATTACATGGCATATAAAGCTGCATTCAGGCAGAGCAAGGCAATTGAAGTGGATTCTGTCGTGGACCTGTTCTATGTTGCAAATATATTCAGCCAGGTACGGCCCAAAGGAAAAAGGGTTGCAGTGCTTACTGATGGGGGCGGGCTAGGGGTGCTTACTGCTGATGCTTTGGATGAGGAAGGTCTTGAGGTTGTAAATTTCAGTAAGGAAACCAAAAGTAAATTGAAGAAAGTGCTTCCGGAATATGTAAATGTTGTGAATCCCCTGGATATTGTTGCGGATTCCGGGACAGACACCTACCAAAAAGCGCTGAGGATCCTTATGGAGGATAAGGAAATTGATTCTATTATTGTAATTATTTTGTTCCAGGCTCCTGCTGTGGATTCGAGAATAATAGATATATTAGTGAAAGAATCCGACAGGAAGAAAAAGCCGATAATTGTTGTGGCTGTTGGGGGAGAATACACAAAAGAGAACAGGAGGGTGCTGGATAGTTATGGGATACCTACTTATGGGTCTCCTGCTTCTGCTGTACGGACGCTGAAGAGGTTTAGTGATTATTCACTTTTTCTTAAGAACAAGAAATAAGTGGTCCTTTTCATACGGCTCCAGGCTTATCTCCTCAACCAGCTCAAGCTCACCTGAAAGTTCGTCTTTTACCTGCCTGTAGGTTTCTTCGGGCTTCTGGGTAACATCTATGCTCTGGGATTTTATAGCAATCATTGCATAGCCGCCTTTTTTCAGGAACATGCGGCTGTTCTTGAGAAGAATATCTGCCTGCTCAGGGGAAGCCACATCTTCATATACAATGTCTACCTGCCCAACCTCTTCATAGTTATGTGGCTGGCGGGCATCTGCCAAAATAGGAATTATGTTTTCCCGCTTCTCGCACAATCGCAGAAGGTTTTTCATGGAATGGGCAGATATTTCTATCCCATACAGGCCGCCTTTGGTGAGAATGTCTGAAAGGTGAGAAGGTGTAGTCCCTGTAGAAGCCCCCAGATAAAGAATCGTGGAATTGTGCTTAATTGGGTTGTTTTTGAGCCCCTTTTTGATTGCGGCACAGAGCTTGCTTCGGTTTGGGTTCCAGGCGCGGTACTCAACTCCTTTTACTACAATTAAATTTTCACCATAAACCTTAGAGCCGCGCACAGCATTTTTGGTTAGAATGCGGCCATCCTGCTCGAATACATTGTCAAAAATTTCTTTCATAAACATACCTAAAGGCTAACTCAAAGAAGAGGTTTTCTAAACACCTTCATTGGAAACAATTCGGCCGCCCTTTCTTCAGATAGGAAGTCCAGTGCACTGCTACAGATGGGGCATTTAAACCCAAAGTCGGATGCAGATACAAAATCGTGAATGCTTGCTCCCCCACAACTTGGGCAGAAATAATGTTCGCCACTGCTGAAATCCTGTTTGCGGCGTTCTTCTTCAACGCGGTCGTTTATCCACCCCTTCATTCTGTTAACATTTAAGCACCAATAATAAGAAAACCATCCTGTTTCAGAATCCTTGTGCCGAGTATAATCCACTATTCCCAGAGAATGGAGTTTGTTGAGGGTTGCACGCACATCACTTATTTTGATTCCCAGTTTTTTAGACATCTCTTCATCGCTGGAATTGTTGTTAAATCCCCGCACAATCTCTAGGGCATGCTCTCCTCCGGATTCAATAATAAGATGCCTTGCATATGCATCAGAGAGGAGCTTGGAGATTTCGGCTTTGTTTAGCGTCCTCTCTGGACCTCTTGCTGGTGGTTTTTTTTCCTTTATTTTTGGTTTTGGAGAAACAGGTTTTTTCTTTGCTGTTTTGAGCCTTGCTGTTTTTTTAGCAGCCTTCTTGGCTGGTTTTTTCTTGGTTGGTTTTTTTCTTAGAGAGGATTTTTTCCTAGCAGCAGGTTTGCGCAAAACTGTTTTTACCCTTCTTTTTTTAGGTGTTGTTTTTTTGGTTGTTTTTTTCTTTTTGTGTTTGGTTGCCACCTTGACTTTCTTTTTTGTGATCTTCTTTTTAGCTTCTTTTTTCTTGGTTACTTTCCTACTGGTCTTTTTCCGAACTGTTTTCTTCTTTGTTGTTTTTTTAACTGTTTTTTTAGCAGTTTTCTTGACTCGTTTTTTCTTGGCTGGTTTCTTGGATGAGCGCATCTTTGCCACTTTTTTGGAAACTTTCTTCACTGGTTTTTTCTTGGTTGCTTTTTTCTTCGTGGCTTTCCTGGTTGCCTGTTTTTTTGTTTTTTTGGCACGTCTAGCTACTGCTTTTCTTACTGCACTGCGGGCAGCGGCTTTTTTCACCTTAGTCTTTTTGGGGGGTTTTTTAGAAGGCTTCTTTTTTGAAGAGGGTTTGGGGGTTTTTTTCTTGGGCTGTTTTCTTGGCATCGGACCACCGCAAAAGTGTGTTATTGTTTTTAGGGTGTTGAACGTATTTAAATGCTTTTGGAGGTGAGTAAGGCAAAGGGTTTTATTTGGATATGTACTAGCGGCAAATCCGCCCGGTGCCATATTTAATCTTTAATAGCCATAATCTCTCTGGTTGGGATGAAGCCGGATAATTATTGCGTGCGCTGTAAGGGCACAAAAAATCTCTGTGGGTTGGGTTATTGCCCAATTCTTAAAAAAATCCGTGCCCAACATAAACAAAGCAAAGAATTGAAACAGGATGTTTTTGGAACAACAAATGAGGCATTTGTAAGTTCAGGCAATTATCCTAATGTGTCTTGGGGGCCCGTGCTTGCTCTGGACGGATACAAAGGAATGCGGAAAATTTATGAAGAAGGATATGAAAAAGTTGTAGAATACCGCTCAGCCATGGTTAAGGGGAAGAGGTTTGGGGGAATACGTCCGCATAAGAGAAGTGTGGAAGAAACTCAAGAGGCAGCATTATCTATCAGGCCAGTTGATGTGGAAATAAATTTTTCCCGGATACCAAAATATGATATGAGATTCTCTTCTGTTGTACAGCCAACCGGGGCATCTGCACCAATGCGGCGGGTAAAGGTATGTGAAAACCCAAAAATACCCAAGCAAATAGACGCCTTGATTGAAGAAGGAAGAAAGGCTAAGGATACTGTGGTTGATTTGTATGGAAGAGGCCTCGATAATTATTATATCACCAATGTGCTCTCGATTGGAAAATTAGGTGTTTTAGAAAATAGGATAATGGTTCCTACCAGATGGAGCATCACTGCAACGGATGATATGTTGGGAAAACATCTGGCAGAAACAATAAGAGAGCACAAACAGCTCAACAAGGTTTGGGTATTTACCCATGAATCTTTTTCCAATCACTATGAGATAATTGTTGCTCCTGGACGATGGGAATTCGAAAACTTTGAGGCTTGGTGCCCAAAAACAGTCTGGAATCTGGAGGGGCGCAGTGCAAGGGTAAGTGTAGAATATGAACCTTTTGGGGGAAGGGGCAAATATGCATTAAGCCAGGCAGGAGCTTATTATGCTGTGCGGCTTGCCGTACTCGAGTTCCTGAATCGGATTCGTAGGCAGGGAAGAGTGGTGGCAATCAGGGAAGTTTATGATGGGTACCAGGTTCCTGTGGGTGTTTTTCAGGTACGGGAAAACGCCAGGGACGCGATGGAGAACTCTACTAGGTATTCTGCTCTAGGAGAAGCGCTTGAAATGGTTGGAGAGAGGCTACGCTTGCCCTTGGCAGAATATACAAAACGGAGCAGAGTAATTGGACAGTGGAATCTTCTGGAATTTCTATAATGAGATGTTTGGGGAATGTAACCATGGTTACATGACCTATAAGCATATAAAATATCCATATCTTTAATTGAAGCAGTGTAGTGGGTCAAATGGCAATTTTAGAAGAGTTAAGAGAAGAATGTGGAATAGTTGCAGCTATTTCCAACAATAAAACCCCCGTAGCCCGGCAGATATATTTAGGTATGATGGGTGTCCAGCATAGGGGACAGGATGCAGCAGGACTTGCTTTGTACACAAACGATTCATTTTACGTCAAAAAGGGCCTTGGTCTTGTGGGAAACATAATAACTAAAGAAGATGTGGAGCAGCCAGGCTGGATTGGGATTGCCCACACTAGATACCCCACCACCACAACCGCAACGATCAAAGACGTTCAGCCCACAATATCTGGAAATCTTGCAATAGCGCACAATGGCCACATTACTAATTATGCTGAACTCAAAAAAGAACTTGAAGAGAGAGGGTTTGCCTTTGAAGGAACTGTAGATTCAGAAGTAATTGTATATCTCCTTCAGGAAAAACTTTCTGGAGGAACCTCGATTCCTGAAGCAGTAAAATATGCAATGGAAAAATTAGATGGAGGGTATTCTGTTGTGGGTATCTATAATGAAAAGCTCTTTGCGTTTAGGGACCCACATGCAATTCGTCCACTGACTTATGGGAAAGACAAACACACATTCATGTTCTGCTCCGAATCTGTGGGGCTTGCATTAAATGATATCAAATATGGGGGATCTGTTCATGCTGGAGAACTGTGGGTTGTGGACCAAAACGGGAATGTTGAAAAGGAAACTATAATGGATCGGGGAGCGCGGCACTGTATGTTTGAATATGTATACTTCTCCCGGCCAGATTCTGTGATTAATGATAAATTGGTTGAAGAGGTGCGGATGCGGCTCGGAAAACAACTTGCAGTGGAAGCCCCTGTTGAAGCAGACCTTGTGATACCAATCCCTGATACCTCCAGAAGCGCGGCACTGGGTTTTGCAAAAAAAACTGGAATTGAATACACTGAAGGAATAATCAAAAACCGTTACGTGGGCAGGACGTTTATTATGCCAGACCAGAAAAGCAGGAAAAAAGCGGTGCGGTTGAAAGTGAATCCTATTAAGCGCGTGATCGAAGGAAAACGAATCGTCCTATTTGATGATAGCATTGTGCGGGGCACAACCATGAAAGAGATGATTAAGCTTGTGCGTGCGTGCAACCCAAAAGAAATCCACCTGCGCATTACCTGCCCCCCAATTGCTTCCCCTTGTTTTTATGGAGTTAATATGCCCACTTACAAAGAGCTAATTGCCAACAATATGAATGTGGAAGAAATCCGCAAATATTTAGGGGTTGACAGCCTGCACTACATTAGCATAGATGGGCTTAAGAAAGTAATTGGAAACGACAGTTGCATGGGCTGTGTAAATGGAGAATATGTTACTCCTGCTGCCCAAAAGATGGCTGCGGAAAAAAAGAATCCTGGTGAATGCAGATAAGCATATATAAACTAGTAATCACATTAAAAGAGAAACGCGCGGAACACGTAGGGGAATCCCATGGCAGTTATCAATGTTGATTTTAAAAAACTGGAAGAAATGAGCGGGCATAGTGAGAGGGAAGTAATTGATTGCCTGACCAATATCGGAATGCCTGTAGAAAAAGGGGAGGAAGGAGCATTGGTTGTAGAAGTCACTCCAAACCGTCCAGATTTATTTTGTGTGGAAGGCATAACTCGTGCTGTGCGTTCATATTATGATAAAGAGGTAAAGGAATACACTGCAGGTCCTTCAAAATATGTTATTGCTGTTTCTAAAAAAACAGAATCCGTGCGCCCGGCAATATGTGCTGCCGTAGTCACAGGCCTGGAAATAGATGATGAATTTCTCCAAGACATAATGCAAATGCAGGAAAAACTGCATGATACAATTGGACGTAGAAGAAAAAAAGTGGCAGTTGGAATACATGACCTGGATAAAATCTCAGGAAAAATGGAATACCTTGTGGCAAGCAAGGAAAAATTTGTTCCCCTTGAACTGGAAGAGGAATTGGATGTGGTTGGGGTTCTGAAAAAACATCCAAAGGGAGTTGCCTTTGCACATCTTGTGGAAAAAGACGCAGTAATCATTACTGATGAAAAAGGCGTTATTTCGTTTCCTCCAATAATTAACAGTGAAAGGACTAAAGTAACTACAAAGACCAAAAATGTGCTCATTGAATCCACCGGAACCTCAATCGAAACCGTGGGAAAGGCAGTGAATATTGTTGCCTGTGCGCTGGCAGACCGAAGAGGGAAAATCTTCCAAGTAAATGTTGGAGGCAAAACGTGTCCTGATTTTTCATACGCCCATGTAAAAATAAAGTTAGATGAAGCCAACCGCGTCCTTGGGTTACATTTAAACCAAAAAGAAGCTGCAGAAGCATTGCTCAAAATGGGGATTAAAGGGAGTGGTGAAGTGGCCCTGGTTCCCCCATATCGTGCTGATGTTATCTCTTTTACAGATGTCTTGGAAGATATTGCAATTGGATATGGGTATGAAAATATAGAGCCAACCATTCCGGCATTATCCACAGTTGGAAATGGGTTGGATCAGAGAGAGGCACTATACAACATATTTATTGGGCTTGGTTTTATAGAAACCAAAAACTATATTCTGACAAATATGGAAAAACTCAAAGCCACTGGAAGGGAGAGCCATGCGCTTGGGATATTAAATTCTGCTTCTGAAGAATTCACCTACCTTAGAACAAGTCTTATTCCAGGGTTATTGAAGTGTTTTGCAACAAACAAAATGAAGGGATTGCCTCAATATTTATATGAAATTGGAAGGGTTTACAAAGATAGGGAAGAGGACTTGGTTTGTTTTGGCCTAATGCGGGAGGGGGCGTCAATTACTACCTTGCAGCCTTACCTACAAACCCTAGCTAACGAATTAGGGAAAAAATTGGAATTGGTAGAGTGTAAAGATCCTTCTTTTATCCGGGGTCGTTGTGCCAAAATTTTACTTAATGGAAAGGAAGGTGGTGTGATAGGGTCTATTCATCCCTCTGTTTTGGAAAAATTTGGATTGGAGCATGCTATAGCCATCTGTGAAATTAAAGAAAACCTCTTGTTATGAAGGAGGAGACCCCTCATTTCCACTATTCCAACTCTTTAATTGAATTGGTGTGAATTTTATAAACAATAGTAAATTTTTCAAACTCCTTGAAAAAACCATCCAAGTTGCGTTCCATTTCATCAGGGACAACTAAGACAGATTTGGTTTTCCAAAAATACTGGTTATATCCATTTTTGTTTAAATGATAATAAAATTTTCTTTTTAGTCTGTTGTAATCTTTAACAGATGATTTTAAATCATATAAATAAACTAACATATAATGTAACCATGGTTACATATATTTTTATTATTATTCTTTGCGGAAACAAAACAAGAATAGTGGAAACACACCCCCCTCATACTTTTAAATCGACTGAGGCATTAAATTAGATTAATGAATCTTCAACCCAGGGAATACCAGCAAAAAATCATTGATTCTATAAAGGTTAATGGAAATACACTAGTAGTTCTTCCAACTGGCCTGGGAAAAACCCTAATTGCACTGAGCTTAATGGAAGCTACTTCTGGAAAATGCGTTTTCCTTACACCAACCAAACCCCTTGCAACACAACACAACAACACAATTACCAATGTTTTAGGGGAAGTTGAAGGGGGTTCTGTTTTGGTTACAGGGGATTCCCCTCCAAAAAAACGCGCACTACTCTACCAAAATCACATAATCTCGTCTACCCCCCAAACAATACGCAATGACATCAAAAACAAAATATTCCCAATAAACGAAGTTTCACTAATAGTTTTCGATGAAGCACACCGCGCTATGGGGCAATATGCTTATGTTCCTATTGCAAAAGCCCTTCCAGAACAGGCCAAAATAATTGCACTTACTGCATCTCCCGGAGGAGACCGCGCAAAAATAAAGCAGGTGCTTTCCAATCTCAGGATTTCCAATATTGAAATCCGAACCCCTTCAGACATGGACGTTAGTAAATATATGAAAAAAATGAACCAAAAATGGATTCAGGTAGAATTGGATGCAGAATACAAAGAAGCCCAGGAAATACTTAACAAATCCATCAAGAAATATACTCACCTCTTAAGGAATTCAGGAGTGCGGCTGCAAACAACATCCAAAGGGGCATTCTTATCACTCCGCCAAAAACTTTTCAATATGAAGCACCCAAACAAATACCGTTTGATTTACCTATATACGTGTTTGCTCCATACACTCCACCTTCAAGAACTATTGGAAACACAGGGAAGGGAACCAGTTTTCAAATATATAACCAAACTCTCCAATTCCAATTCCAAGTCCGCAAAAACAATCTCTTCGAGCACGGAAATTAAGCGTGTTGTTACTCTGCTCAATTCCGGTTCCGACCACCCCAAAATGAAGAAACTGCTTTCACTAATGAGAAACATCAGAAGGAAAAAAACAATAATTTTTGTCCAATACAGGGACCAGATAATGGAAATAATCAATCATTTGAAAAAGGAGGGCTTCAACGCGCGCCCATTTATGGGAAAAAGAGAATCCTTTACTAAAAAAATGCAGGAAGAAACAATGGATGCTTTCCGGCTTGGGGAATTCAATATCTTGGTAGCAAGTTCAATTGGAGAAGAGGGCCTGGATATTCCGGAAGTGGATGCAGTTGTCTTTTATGAACCTGTTCCCAGCGAAATCCGTGCTATCCAGAGGAGAGGCAGGGCGGGGCGTTTTAAGGAAGGAGAAGTTTACATTTTAATGACCCGTTCTACTAGGGATGAATTTTACTACTGGGCATCAAAAAAACGTGAAAAGAAGATGAAAGAAATACTGCTTTCGTTCCAAGCAGATTTTCGTGCAGGAAAGCCAGTTCCAACCAAGAAGAAAAAACCAAACAGCAAACAAGTGCAGAACCAACTTACTGATTTTCTGAATTAATTAAAAATATTCATCAGTTCTATTTTTATACAACCCAAAATCTCCCGGATCAAAATCTACCTCCTTTTCCCTATTCTTGTAATATTTTCCATAGAGAAGCCCCAATACCAGGCCACCCAAATGTGCTGCACTTGCAATTCCCGAAGCCACATTAAAGGACCCAATTAATTCCAGAACGAACCAAACCACTGCGGCAGTTTGGATGGACATTGGGATAAAGAACAGAAAGATTCGCATATTTGGTTTGATAATCGCCAGGGCTCCAAGAATTCCAAAAATACTCCCACTTGCTCCCAAGGCAGGCACGGGAGGGATTATCCCAACAAGTATAGTAAGGAAATAGGTAAGGTTTCCGGCTATCCCAGCCAGGAAAAACAAAAGTATGAAATTTTTAGCCCCAATCTCCCGCTCAAGGTAAGGTCCAAACATAAGAAGCGCAAATGAATTGAAGAACAGATGAGTCATGTCTCCATGGAGGAAACAGCTTGTTATGAACACCCAAGGCTGGCTGAGGGGTTCAGAAAAATAAAACAATTCTGTGAATCCAGGCACCGCCATCTGAAGCACAAATATGAAAATAACGCTCCCCAAGAGTGCCTGCCAAGCTTTCATTTTTTATCCACCTTTTTTTAGATTTCACGTTTAAGTTTTTTATATGGTCGCTCTTCTTTTTCTCTTAGGGGAAGTATGTCTTTGGGAATCTGGTCCCGCAAGAGATAAAGACCGATTATTCCCAAAACAAGGAGCCCGGTAACGGCGAGAATGATTATCCCATCATCACTTTCTTCTAATGACTCCATTTTGAGTAAGGCATCTTCCAATGATTTAATAGCCTGCACATACTGCCCCCTGGCAGCATAGGTCTTAGCATTCTGGATTGCAGCATTCACAAATTCAGAATCCAATTCATTCATCTGATCCTTTAGTTCATAATACAGCGTTTCTACATTCTCCTCCAACAATGCTTCATTCTCTTCCAGAGTATCCAATGTCCCAGACATTTTATTGTTCAAACCCTCTACCTCTTCTATGACTTTGGAATAATCTCCGCTTTTGGAAAGCTCCGTTAGCTCCTTGGTTATCTGACTTGGCTTAACTAGGAAAATTCCTTCCAGATGGGTGCCATCAGCTTCTTCATATTCCCTACAATAGCTCTCAAGCAAGTCTTCAGCCCCTAAGATCTTTTCCTGCAAGAGGGCATTATTCGCAGAAGCTTCCAAGGCGCTGTTTTCTTCCAAAACTTCCAAAACACCTTCCCCATCTTCAACTTCTTTAAAAGCCAGAATTGCATCATCAAAATCCAAAGTTCCCGCAAACCTGCTGTTTTTTTGTTCCACACTTTCAATTGCTGCAAATAGTTCTTCATCCTCAATTCCTGTTTCTGCCCAGCGCTCTTTTAGCTCTTGTTCCAAAGAGAGCAGTTCCTTTGAAATCTTAGTAAGTTCCTTCTTCTCCCATCCCATATCTACAGTTTCCAAGGGGCTTGTAAGCGCAGTTTCATCCACTTTTGACTCCACCACACTCTCAAGTTCATCCAACCTTGCACTCATCTCAGAAACATATGCGTTCCCGATTCCTAATTCTTGCGCCAGAGCCAGGGCAGATTCCAGAGAGCATATTTTGGCCGCTATTTTTTCCTTTAGTTTTTCATGTTTGCTCAACAGAGAATTGTGGGTTTTTGCCCGTTTTTCTACAACGCTCCGCAGTTCCTCTATTTTCTTATAGGCTTCCACATCTTCATCTACCAGAAGGTAGTTTTTTGCTTCATTCAAAATTGAATTTTCCTGTGCTGTGAGATTCAGGGAAGAATAATGCAAAAGTTCTTGCGATACATAATCTTCCAAATCACTAATTTCATAGGTCACCCTAACCTTTGCTTCTTTCCCTTCAACCAATTTATACACTTTGAAGAAAATAGTGCTCTCCCCCATAATTTTTTTATCGGAGATTTTTTCCCCAGTATATCCAAACACATCCAAGTCATTCAGGTCTTTTCCCTCCTCAATACTGGAGTATGCAATATAATCAAGATCCATATTTGGCTCAAAATTGAAAAATAATTCTGTTTTGGTTGTTTGCCCAATTGTGCTTACAAAAGAAACCTCTCTTTCCACCTCATAAGCATCGTAATCATATCTCTGGATAATCAGCGTGTGCTTTCCCTTAGAAAGTTCCCGATCTACCCCAGTATCTCCAACCTCCAACCCCAAACCATCAACAGTAATCTCCTGGGCATCCCACATCTCTCCCAAAACCAAACCTCCAACAGCATACTTACAATCAATATCCAAAGTTTCTGTTACTGTGGCCCCACCTTCACTATCTCCAAGGGCACTTACCTCATAGTCTTGTGTTTGGCATACAATTTCTTCTTTTTTGAAAATCAGATGAATGGTTTCACTTGCATTTATGTCAGTGAGGTATATTTCTATTTTGTTTTTTTGCGGATTCACCATCCGTACATGTTCTTCTCCGGAAACCAGGTCTATTTTTCTAAAACTCAAATCAGTGGGAATTTCCACTTCTATATTCTCGCTATCAAAGTTGGTTGGGTTGGCAACCTCAACATAAAGGTAAATTTCGCTTTTCTCATCCAAGGTAGGTATTTCCCAAGTGAGCCAGTCAGATACAACTACAGAGTTTTGGCCGAGAACGCTCTTTTTTCCTTCTATATCTTCTTCAATATCACTATAGCTCTCTTCCATTTCCCGAAGCCTTCCAAGAGCACAGGAATAATCCAGCTCATCTCCCGAATAACATTCCTCCCCAACATCAAACCAGCTATTTAAGTATGCAAATTCTGCCCCACCCATAGCAACAGTGTTCTTAAGGAACCTCCTTTTTCCCGGAAGGTCTCCATACAGATTTTCAGCATCATTCAGAACCGTTTTTTTGATGTTTTCGATCAACCCAGCATCATAAATCCCATTTTCCTTAAGGATTGCATATTGTAATTTAGCAACATAAGTATCTACTCCATCTGCGTCTGCTTTTGCAAAAAAATCTTCTAACCAAGCCAGGCTCGCAGTTAATTGTGCTTCTGCAATTGGGTCTTTTGCTTCTCCTAAATTTCCTTCTGCCAGTTTAACATATCTAATACATTCTTGATAATCTTCAAATCGTTCTCCCAATATAACCGAACTATCTCCTTTTTTGCAAAAACTTATCGCCGAACCCAACCGCTCTTCTCCCAGTTCATTTAATTGGTCCCGCTTTTCTTCGAGCTGATTCACACTTCCCCAGGCATCTTCTCTGGAAGCACGAACCACTTCTTCAGTTTCAATAAGAATGTTGCTTTGAATAACTTCATCATATGCAGCAATGGCATTGGAGGTTCCCATTGTACAGTCTTTAATCCATCCCACATCTGCTCCAATATCCGCATTTTTGGCCAAAGCAAGTGCCTGGTCTCCCTGCGCCATTTTATCCTGGATCTCCTGATAGCAACCTAGGATTCCAATTGCCCCGCTGCTTACTTCTCCCGAACCACTAGGATAAATCTTTTCAAGTTTTTGGGATTCAATCTCCTCAAATTTGGATTGGGCAGCATTCTGCTTTGTGCTGGCAATTGCCTTTGCGTCTTCGCAGGAATCTACAGTATCATTATATGCGGTTTCAATCTCCAGAACCTTTTCTGCCAAGGAAGCACTTGTGTTCCAATGCTCTTCTACACACCCTGGGTACCATCCAAAATCGGGGACACTGTTCCAAACTCCAGAATAATTACATTCCACATCTTCGAGCACAAGTTCACAATATTCGATGTTTCTTCCAACATATTCTTCATCGCATGCTCCTCCATACTCTATTTTTCCCCTCCAAAATTCAAATAATTTTCTCTGTGTATTCACCTCCTTTCCATAACCCTCCAAGCTCAGAAAAGAAGAATCTACACACGCCCCCCACGCAGAGGGGTACAAAGTTATATCTACTGCTAACATTACAACAGCAGTTGGGTCATAGGAGTGGCTTGCTGAAATCTCCCACCGCATCTCTTCTGCAGTGTTTTTCCAATAGATGGCTTCGGTGAAATTTTCATCTCCAGATTCCTGTTTCAGGCGTTCTAGCTGAAATTGCTCAAGGCTGGCTTGAAAATCTGGAAGGACCCCCAAAACATTCTCTAGCTCATCTAATTCATCTTCATCTAAACTTGAGTAATCATAACTCATTTCCAAGAGGCCCCAAAAAGCAGAAAAGTCAGAACTGCCCGAGAGGTATGTGCTATTGTCCCAGGGTCTAGGGTAATTCTCCAGAGCAGCATATGAGAGCCCAACCATCCCAATTAATACAAATAGAGCAAGAATCCTAAAATTCATGCATTATTTTATGGTAATGTGCCTTTTTAATTGTTTTTAGTGGAAGAATGGTGTCAAATTACCCCTTATTTTGTATCCATTTTTTTATAAATGAAGTAATAAGCCTTACTCCCCGGGCACTGGGGCCTTTTGGAAGATACGCATTTGGATGCTCCATTAAATCTACACTGGCAATATCAAGGTGAATCCATGGGAGCCCGGAATTAAATTCTTTGATGAACATCCCGGCAGTTATTGTTCCGGCCTCCCCTTGTTCACTCCCCAAGTTTTTCACATCTGCAATATCGCTCTTAACCATCTCAGAGTATTCTTCCCATACTGGAAGGGGCCACACGCGCTCATATGTTTCTCTGCCCGCATCTTCAAACAGTTTAAGGGCTTCCACGTCTGTTCCCATCATACAGATGCCATGCCTTCCCAATATGATATTGGCCGCTCCGGTAAGAGTTGCAACATCCACAATCAGTTCTGGTTTTTGCTTTGCTGCATAAGCAACTGCATCAGCAAGGCACACCCTGCCTTCAGCATCAGTATTGATTATTTCGATTGTCTTTCCACTAAAAGTTTTTACTATGTCTCCGGGATTTGTGGCATTTCCATCTGGCATGTTTTCAGCTGCCCCAAAAACCAGGTTAGCGGATACGGGAACCTTTAATTCAGCAAGTGCGCGCAGTACCCCCATTAAAACAAGGGCCCCACTTTTATCATATTTCATGCTCGCCATTCCCTTTCCAGGCTTTAAGGAGATTCCTCCAGTATCAAAAGTAACTGCTTTTCCAACAAGTGCAATTTTTGGAAAATTTTTCCCCTTATTATATGCCAGCCGCACCAACACAGGGGGTTTAGCACTTCCCTTTCCAACAGAAATCAGTCCCCCCATCCCCTTTTTTTCAAGCTCCCCCATAGTATACACTCTACAATCCATCCCATATTTTTTAGCTAGGAGCATTGCCTCATCTGCCATCCTCTGGGGGCTCATGACATTAGACGGCTCCAAATCCAGGCGCCTTACATAGTTTTGTGATTCAGCCAGTACAACAGCCTCCCTTACTTTTCTGCTCAAATCCTCTTCGGAAACAATGGTTAGTGAACTGACTTTTTTCTCGTGGGATTCTTCCCCTTCTTTTTCGGTTTTGTAAACATCTAATTTGAGGCTTTTGAGTATGAACCCTTCGATAAATGCTGCGGCAGCATCCCCTTGGGATAATTCCATTTTGTCATTAACCCAAAGAGCACAGTTTTCCAGACGGTTTCCCGCAGCAAGCGAATAAGCATGGCCCCCAACAACCCTGAAATCCTCCAATTTTAATTTCCCTTCTTTTCCAAGCCCCAACAGCACAAGGCGTTTGTAGGGTTTTTTGGGCACAGGCAGCAGGAAGCGCTTTCCTTTTGATGCATCAAAATCTGATTCTACAGATGCTTCTTTGAGCAGTTCCACAGCCCATCCAGGAACCCTTCCTTCAATACAAGGAACAATAAGTGCATCTGATCCAATACCATCAAAACTCTTTTTTTCAAAAACTACTTTCATTTTGAAACACCCAGTTGCAAGCGTACCCATTCAAATATTTCCAGGTCACGCAAATTCCGTAATTTATAAAGTACAAAAACAGAAAGAATACTTAAACCTATTGAAGCAGGGATTACTAATCCCAGATGAGTGTCTGGAAAAATGGGTTTGGTTCCAACCCAATAGTCCATAAAATCATTCAGGAGGAACCAAAGAAACACTGGAACAAGTGTTCCAACACTCACTTTTTTTGGAATGATTATAAATGCAGAAAGCGCCATCACAATGTGCCCCGCAAACAGGAGAGAGGTCTGGACAAAATATGGTTGTGAAAAAAACACTTCTGGATAGACAACAAATATCATCAGGGTCCACAACCCATATTTCATGAGACCCACGCCTGTCAGGAATCTAAAGAAATCATTTTTGATGTCAAAGAGCACTATCAAAAGAAGCAGGACCACATATAGAGGGCAATCTGGAATAAAAATCCACAACCAAAGTTCAAAATTTGGAAACATTGAATGATATGTGGTTGCACCAAAATAGAGGGCAACCACACAGAACAGGAGGAACAGTGCCTTTCCCCAACTCATTTTTTCACCTGTATGCTCATTGGATTGCCTTTTGCAAATGCCCCACTTGGCACATCTCTATCAACCAGAGTTGCGGCGCATATACTGGCCCCATCCCCAATCTCCACTCCGGCCAATATTGTCGTGTTTGCGCCAATTAGTACCTTCTTCCCTATCTTCACCTTTCCTGTGCGAAATTCTTTAACTAAAAATTCATGGGCAAGAATTGTTGTGTTATATCCAATTATGCTGTCATCACCAATCTCGATTAATTCCGGATAAAAGATATCAAACACTGCAGCAAGCCCAATAGAAACATCCTTTCCTAGTTTCATTCCGCATAATCCAAGAAAATCCTTTTTGAATTCCATGCATGGAATGTATTTGGAAATCCAAATTACAATAAAATTGAAAAAAACTCGGAATGGATTTCTGAATTTCCACACATACCGCAGTGAGTTCTTCTTTTCTGTTTTAATTGAGTTGAGCCTTCGATTGCCCAATTTCACCACTCCTGTTCGATATATGAAACTGCATTCCTGAAAATTGCCAGGCCGCGCCCGGTTGAACCTGTTCCGCTGCTCCAACAAGGATGATTTGTGCGTTCATTGTATGCCTCTGGATGTGGCATAAGCCCAAAAATTTGTCCGCTTCGGTCACAAATTGCAGCAATGTTCATGACGGACCCGTTGGGATTTGCCGGATATCCTGCAAGAGCCCCCCGTCTATCCACATATTGCATTACATGCAGGTCATTTTGGATAAGTTTATCCAGAACTTCTTTAGTTGAAGGAATAAACCTTCCTTCCCCATGCCGAATTGGCAAGTCGATTTCACTTAGTTCTCTTGTAAAAATACAGGGAGAGCGTTCATTTACCAGAAGCCTTGCCCAACGGTCTTCAAATTTTCCAGATTCATTATATGTGAGGGTAACCTTCTGCTCAAAGTCGGGTTCAGGCAAGAGCCCCATCTTAACAAGCACTTGGAATCCATTGCAGATTCCCAGAATAAGTTTTCCATGGCTTATAAAATCCAGCAACTTGTCTCCAGCCTTATGCTGGAGTTTGTTGGCAAGGACTTTCCCAGAACCAATATCATCTCCAAACGAGAAGCCGCCAGGAATTACAAATAGGTTATATTCTTCAAGGAGCGAAGGGTTTTCAAGCAATTCATTTACATGCCTAATTTCCGCGTTGCCCCCAACAGTATTGATGGAGTAAGCTGTTTCAGCCGGGCAATTTATTCCGAATCCATTTAAAACAAGGGCCTTTGTTTTCCCTACCATTTCAATCCCTCCCTCCATATCTTCTTTAGTTCCAATGCGTCCTGATTAACCAGGGGTTTTTCTCCATACCGGACAATTACGCGTTTGTCTCCACGCACTCTCCCCACCTTTTTAGTTGGGGTGCCAGACATGGCCTTTTCAAATTTCTTTTCATCGTCTGGCTTTACACTAACCAAGAACCTCCCCGGGCTTTCTGAGAATAAAAGGGCAGCTATCTCTTCAGTATCCCGGCCACAGAGTTCCAGGTCCAGGTCCCCACCTTTGAGGCGCCCCATAGTACACTCTGCAAATGCAACAGCGAGCCCCCCATCAGAGATATCATGCGCAGAGCGCACCAGCCCTGCAGCAGTTGCTTTTGAAAATGCAGAGTAAAGCGGAATGTTTGCCTCCAAATCCACTTTGGGCATCTGGTTTCCCACACCCCCATAAAGCTTGTAATATTCACTTCCTCCAAGGGCCCCGGTAGTTGTTCCAAGCACATAGATGCTGTCTCCAGCTTCCTTGAAATCAACAGTTACCGTTTCTTCAATATCTTGTATTTTTCCAATAACAGTTACCAAGAGTGTGGGGTGGATAGAATATTTCTTCCCATTTACATAATAGTCATTTTTCATACTGTCTTTCCCGGAAATGAGCGGCATTCCATAAGCTACTGCAGCATCGTGAAGCCCTTTGACACAACGAACCAATTGGGCTAGTTTATATTCCCCATCAGGGGTCTTCTCAGATTTAATTGGGTCTGGCCACGAAAAATTGTCCAGGCATGCCATGTAGCTGAACATCCCCCCGGTTGCAAGGGCATTCCTAACCCCTTCATCTACTGCCAATTGGGCCATATGGTAAGAATCCTCAACCTGCCTTGGGCACATTCCATGGCTGATTACCAGCCCCTCGCTCCAATCCAGAATTGGGCGGATTACTGCAGCATCGGAAGTTCCATTGTTACACATAATTGGCTTGACAACGCTCCCTCCCTGCACTTCATGGTCATATTGGCGGATTACCCACTCTTTGGAAGCAATATTCGGAGCCGCAAGCAGTTTCATGAGGACCTCATTTGGATCAGTATCTGTTATATGGGGTTCTGGATGCAGTTTCTTTTCCCAACTTGCCTTCAGCCTCATTTTTCCCAACCCCCCATGCAAAAAGGCCATTTTGACGTATCCCACCGTTTCCTCATCATATAGGATGTGGAAATATCCGGTATCCGTAAATACACCCACAACAGTAGCTTCCACATCATGCTTTTTTGCAAGGGCAGCAAGCGCATCCCAATTCTCACGTGGAAGTGCCAGTGTCATTCTTTCCTGGGATTCGGACACAAGGATTTCCCATGGATCCAGCCCAGAATACTTTAGTGGGCATTCGTCCAGATAAATTTCACACCCCCCTGAGAGTTGGGCCAGTTCACCTATACTGGAAGAGAGCCCTCCCGCTCCATTGTCAGTTATTGCTTCGAATAGCTCAGCATCACGCGCTTCCAACACAAAATCAATCATCTTCTTTTCTGTAATGGGGTCCCCTATCTGGACCACACTGGATGTTATCCCGGTTGTAAGTTGCTGGGAAGAAAAAGTAGCCCCATGGACCCCGTCTTTCCCAATTTTTCCCCCCACCATTACAGCAAGATATCCCGGTTCTATCCTCTTCTCAGAACTTGGGCGTTCCCCAATCTTATTTGGCATAATCCCAACAGTGCCTGCATATACCAGTGGTCTGGCAGTGTAGCATTTTTCAAAAGTGATGGAGCCGTTTACAGTTGGAATGCCTACAGGGTTTCCCCCATTTTCTATTCCACTAATTACCCCAGTAGCTATCCGTTTTGGGTGCATGATTCCTTCCGGGACATCATCTTCATCCAAGTATCCAAAGCAGAGCATATCCATATTCGCAACTGGTTTTGCCCCAAGCCCGGTACCGAGAACATCCCTATTTACTCCAAGTATTCCTGTAATCGCCCCCCCATATGGGTCAAGTGCAGAGGGAGCATTGTGTGTTTCCACCTTTACTGCAACATCATTATCAAGATTAAATTTAATGATCCCTCCATTGTCCTTGAAGACCGAAACCACATAGGGTTTCATTGCCTTTTCTGTTGCTCCTTGGATATAGGTTTTGAAAATGGAGCTGATTTCTTCTACCAATACACCATTTTCATAATAATCAATCTCGGCATTGAAGATTTTGTGCTTGCAGTGCTCACTCCAGGATTGGGCAAGGGCTTCCAATTCGACATCAGTTGCCCTTCCATCCAAACCAAGCTTTTTTCTTGCTTCAAGAACCCCTTCATCTTTATAATAATCGCTGATGCCAATCATTTCCTCTCCAGTGAGGGCAAGCAGCATGTCTTTGCTCATCCTTTCCAGTTCTTCCTTTGGCACGTTCAAATTTATCTTCTTGATTTCAGGCTCATGCTTAAGATCTACTTTGGCAGAAAAGGGCTCAAATGTTTTGTCATCTGGGCCGTATACTCTCCAGCGTTCAATTACTTTATTTGCCAAAAGCAGGTCTGCAACTTTATCCAAAATTTCTTCATCTTCAATATCTGCATCAATGTAATACACTCTAAAGTGATGCACTTCGTGCGCTTTTCCAAGAACATCCTCGATTGCACTCTCCGCGGTTTTCCCTATGTTGTCCGTCATTCCGGGAAGCAATCCAATCTCAATTCTCCAGACATTTTGATAGGCAGGGGCATTAAAGAGGTATTCCTCAGAAACCCGGTCTGCAAACAATTCTTTCCCCAATTTATCCAAATCTTCATCACTCAGTTCTCCTTCGATGCTGTAGCCCTTAGTTATCATAAGATCATTAATGTCTATTTTGAACATTTCACGTATCTCTTTCTGGAGCAAATATGATTTGGGGTCCCGCAGGCTCCCTTTGGGTTTTACTTCAATTCTACGCATGACTGCCCACCAACACTCTCAAATACTATGCAACTAAATTTATAATTATGAGGGGGAGAGTTCATGTAACCATGGTTACAATCTACTTCTGGACCACCGATATTCCACCAGCTGGAAGGATGGATTGAATTTCAGCCTCATCCACCCCCAACAACTCTGCAATCTTTTTGCACGCCGTTTCTTTTGGACTTTTTCCCGGAACTACAAGCACACTTTTTTTCATCCAATTTGCCCCCGGAGCGCCAACACATATAGCACCCTTTTCATCTACGCCAACACGAAGCTTGAGAGGGGTATTCCTATACCAAACCCTTTTTCCAGTAATTGCAAAACCCCCTGCACCCACAAAACCACCAGCAGCGTGCTTGCTCAACTGTTCCTTTTTCACATAATAGGTGTCCGCTTGGCTAAACCCCTTTCCCCATGCCTTTGAAAAACATACAGAAATCACTGCAGCCACCTCTTTTTCTTCATCGCTTGCTTCTATTCCCCCCTTAAGGATCGTAGCTGCCCCTCCCCGGATATCACAATGGAAAAATAAATCCCCATCATCCATATGCTTGGCAACAATCCCATCATTCTGTTTTGCATTTTTTCCCCTTAAAATAAGTTTTTTTGAATTTGTAAAACTCCATCCAAAACTTTCATACCATTCTTTTTTTTGTGCAATATGCATATGTTTCTTTTCCTTAACAACAGCCCTTTCCTCTACACGTGTGATTTTTTTTCTGGTTTCTTTTATTGCCTTTTCTACACCTTCGCTTTTTTTCCTCATTTTTTTTGCCAATTGATGGTATGCAGTAGCACTTTCCTGTGCATGTTTACCCAGTTTAATCTCAATTCCCATTAATCACACCATTATCGAAGTAAGCACTACAAGAACATCTAATAAAGGTTTATTAATATTATCTTCTTTTAACTACACGAGGTTTGTCAATGGCATATATCGAAACGCTTCTCTCAAGTTGGTTGGAAACGCTTAAATCAGCAGGCACCATGATTTCAATGCTTCTCATTATTGTTGGGGGTTTGTTATATGGTATTGCTCAACTCCAACCAGGAGAAACGCGGGGAAAATGGCAAACCACCGGACTTGCAATCGTTGTGGGGGGCATCCTAATAGCCGCCATTCTTGGTGCTGCTGACCTGATACAGGAAGTATCTTCAAACCTCTTCAAGTGAAATAATGGCTCTGGACTTAACAATAGCCGGGATAATAGTTGCACTGTCAATAGTGTTATCCGGGCTTTTGATTGGAATCGGGCGTGCAATTGGATCCCATAAAATAGAATTTTTTGGAAGAGAAGAGTTAATCCAGGCAATAATCAATGCTGGGCTTGTTGGCGCATATGCCACAATTGTGCTTACAGCTACTGAGATAAGCAAAGAGCTAACAGGAGACCAAATCTGCCGGGAAGGGGGCGCAATAGAAAACCTTCAATGTGTTTATGAGAACCTTTCATCCCAGACCTACGATCTGCTGTTAGGAACCCTCCATTTGCACTCAATGGTTGCATACTACCAGTCTTTAATCCTGGATTTTTCTACATTCAGCATCCAGCCCCTTGCGTACCTCTCATCAATTTCAATGATTTTGGAAGTGCAGGCCCTTACTCTTCAACAGTTGCTCCTGCTCTCGGAAGTGCATGTCCAGGTTTTAGCCTTCTTTGGCCCCCAACTTTTAACATTTTTCTTTCCTTTGGGATTAATTTTCCGTGCTTTTTTCTCAACCCGAAAACTAGGCGGTTTTCTAATTGCACTATCAATTGGGCTTTACCTCCTTTATCCATCTATGGTAATGGTGTTCCCTGAGCCGGACTTAAACCAGACCCAGCTCCAGCTTGCAGCCATGGGCAATAATACAAACTACACCATAATGCCCATTTTGGACCTTAATGACAATTATGCAATTGCAGGAAAATTGGATAATATGACGAATATGTCAGCAGAAGTCGACTTCACTGGAGACGTAACGCAATCAATCCAATATCTCACAAGTGCCACTTCCTCACTTCTAATATTCATAATCCTTGCACCATTGTTTTCCTTCATAATAACCTTAGTATTTATAAAGGAAGTAACCGACATATTCGGTGGAGAGTTCTTCTACTCGGTGGGAATGTTATGATATCTAACAGGGTTGTTACGTTTGCTGCGCTCGGAGGCGGGGTTCTCAGCCTCTTATTCTCATTTGTAAGCGGCCAGGTATTCTTTGCACTCATCTCATCCATTTTCTTTGCATTTTCAATACTTGTGTGGAAATATGGATACTTGATAATTCCATTTTTTACTGGGGCAGCTAACATAATTGAGGTTCGCGGAGGGTATAATATCCCCCCAACCAGGGATTGCATTACAAAACGTGCAGCAGGAGGATATTATGCATCTAAATTTCTGGAAATTAAATTCTATGAGAGCATGATTGACAAAAACGATTCTGACCGCTCATCAATGATCGAAGCATTTGAGAAGTCTCTTGCATCACTCAAAAACGTACTTAAAATTTCATTAATGGTTTCCGCAGTAGACCTTACTAAACATATTGATAAAATTAAAGCAAAGCGAAGCGCCTCTGAGAGCAGGAGACGCAGGCTTCCACCCAACAGCGAGGAACTTGTGAGAATAGACCGGGAAATCGCCATGTGGAACCGTTTGCTCGAGAGGATTACCCATGGAGACCGCTCTTTGGAGATTACTGCATTTGCACAAACAACCGCATTTGGAGTTACAAAGGAAGAAGCCATTTCAAAAGTAAGGAGGCAGGCAAAAGAAGCCAAGACAATAATTTCTTCAACCCTTGGCGCAGATGTTGTCGAGCTCTTGGATATAGATATGATCAAGTGTTTTGAATGGAGCTACTTCATTCCCGCGGACTCCGAGCAGTTGCGGGATGAGGTGTTCTAATGGACCTAAAAGAGCACCTTACCAGCCAAACGGCTCAGCGCCTTTTCTTAGTGCATCCCCCGGAACCTACGCCAGACCTTCTTCTTTCAGATCCCTCTGAAGGGCTTTATATCGGAAAGACCCGTTGGCTCAATGTCCCAGTTTTTTGGAATTATAAAAAATTAATTAACTCACACATTGCAATCGTAGGAATTACCGGAGCGGGAAAATCATATCTGGTAAAAACTTTCCTCACCAGAGCAGCCCTTGTTTGGGACTCCAATGCAATAATATTGGATTGGACTGGAGAATACAATAGATGGGTAAAGCAAGCTGGAGGGAGGGTTATTACCCTGGGAAAAGAGTCCCTCAATCTTTTGGATCTTGCTGGCCTAAAGCCCATGGAAAGAGCAAAGCAAATCATGTCTGCATTTGAAATCCTGCTGGATTTGAGCAGTTTTCCTGAAGAGCGTTTTGATATCGGAGAAGCCCTGGAAGAAGTTTATACAAAAGTAAAAAAACCCACTTTGGTTGACTTGGTTGCACTCCTGGAAAAAAAGAAAAAGAAACACGCAGCAAGGCTCCTTAGGCAGTTCTTAGTAGAAGGAAGCGATTTCTTCTCCAAACAATCCACCCTTGAATTCGACAAGCTGGCAGAGTCAGGCTTGGTATGTATCGACCTCCATTCCCTTCCAACCGAAGAGATGCGTTCGCTCACTGGCCTCACAATACTTCAGTTCCTAAAAGAAAAAATGCGCCGTGAAGAGCTAAAGGAAGCAAAAGGAATCAAGCTCTTTGTTGTTGTAGATGAAGCATGGAAAATTGCAAATGATGAGAGAAGTGACGTCATTACAATTGTGCGTGAAGGCCGCAAATACAATTTTGGCCTAATTGTTGCTTCCCAAAACCCGACAGACATGCACAAGACAATTATCTCCAATGTAGGAACAATGTTTATCCTGCGCCTGGTTCTGCGCGAATACAAAGATTACATTAAAAATTCACTAAACTATTCCCCATATATCGATGAAGCCATCTCAAGTTTTGGTGTGGGGGATGCTGCAGTTAATATGATTTTTTCCTCGCGCTCAGAAAAAGCGCACACATTTCTGCTTGATAAAATTGATGGGGAGGAACCCCTCTTCGTCTATACCTTAAAGGTGGGCAAAATGACAATTGAAGTTGAAAGAGAGCAATTTTCCAGAATGTTATATGAGCTTGGTCTTACTGATGAACAAATCAACCTTGTGAAAGTAGATTTTGAACGCGGAGATGGGGTGCTGGAAGCAAGCACACTGGTTTCTCTTTTGGAGAAATTTGGTTATTCCCACACATCCATAATGACTTTCCTGCGCCAGCTTGGAGTGGAAGAAAAATTCATAGTAGAAGTTTTTTCCCTAACCAGGCGCAGGCGCGCAACCAAAGGAGTAGTTGACTTAAAACTTGAGGAGGGAGCCTAATGGAAGAAATAATCAAAATCAAAGCCAAGCGAACAAAGCCACTCAAAGACTTAACTCCAATGCTTGGGGCGCTAGGGTTTACTAAACTCAGTTACACAAAGGATATCCTGACCCTGGAAAAAATTGAATCCGAAGACCTCTCAGGCAAGCCATACCTCTTCTATAAAATTGAGCTTGGTCCAAAATCGATAGTCATCAGGTATATGCTTTCTTCTCCAGAGCGGAGAATGTCCCGCAGCCTTGAGATGGGCCTACTTTCACTGAACCTCTTTCGCATAATAACCACCCACTATGATGTTGGCGTTTCTTCGGTATACCCCTTTTATTATGCCCTTTTGAATTCTTTATCCGAAGCATTGGACAAGGAAAAACTAGAATCAATCTCAGAATTAAATGCTCTAAAAACAAGGCATGTTTCTCTCGATAAAAAATACAAGGACCTCGTCCGCTCAAGTGAACAAAATGCCCGCATTCTGGTGGAAACCGAGCGAAAAAACGAAGAACTTAACGAGAGAATCCGCAAAATGGAAGGAGTAAATGATGAAGTCCTCCAAGAACGCCTCTTTGAATGGGTAAGGACACACGATGGTGAAATTAACATTTATGATTTTGCAAAGATAAATTCGCTTCCAGTAGGAAGGGCTGAACAGGGACTTAACCTGCTGATTAAAAATGGCTATATTAAACGGAGGTCATAGGATATGGCCCGCACCACCCGACCCAAGGAAGTATATGCCTTCGTAATAATGAAAAATTTTCCCAAGTACAAATCATTTGAAATAATAAAACAGCCAGAAGCGGATTTCATTTCTGCATTTATGAAAACCCTTTCCCAGTTATTCAAAGGTGAATGAACATGAATGTATTATTAGTTGGCTCGGGTGCAAGAGAGCACATAATCGCACAACAGATATGCAGAAGTGCTTCGCTCTATTCTATTATGGCAAAGAAGCATCCGGGAATTGCTTCTCTTTCCAAGGAAATGTTAATCCATGACCCTGCAGATTCTTCAGTAGTGGGCGCATGGGCAAAGTCCAAGAATATTGATATAGCATTCGTAAGCCCGGATGCTCTTCTCTCTGAAGGAGTAACAGACACCTTTGCTGACATGGGGATTCAGGTTGCTTCCCCCACAAAAAAAGCAGCAAGAATAGAATGGGACAAAGGATTTGCAAGAACACTTATGCAGGCAAAGGAGATTCCAGGATGCCCAAAACTAAAAATTGCCTCAACTCCTGATGAAGCAAAAGAAGCAATTGCTGAGATAGGCGAAGTGGTGATTAAGCCCCTTGGCCTGACAGGGGGAAAGGGGGTAAGGATTTCAGGAGAGCACCTGAGTAATGAAGAAGAGATCCTAGCATATTGCAATGAGCTGATAGAAAAAGACGGAAACGTCCTAATAGAGGAAAAACTGGATGGAGAAGAATTCACCCTCCAGGCATTCTGCGATGGTTCTGACCTTGCCCTCATGCCACCTGTCCAGGACCATAAACGCGCATTTGAAGGGGACAACGGCCCAAATACTGGGGGGATGGGAAGCTATTCTACTGGGAAACTTCTCCCATTTCTTGAGCAGAGAGACTTGAACCGTGCAAAGGACATAATGCAAAAAACACTTTCAGCCTTAAAGGAAGAAGGAAGCCCCTTCACCGGAATCCTCTATGGCCAATTCATGCTAACCAAAGACCGAATTAAGGTAATCGAATTCAACGCACGCTTTGGAGACCCCGAAGCGATGAACGTATTAACCCTACTCAAAACAGAACTATCCGAAATTTTCCAGTCAATGGCTGAAGGCAAATTAATCCCTGTGACCTTTAGCAATGAATGCACAGTAGTCAAATATCTGGTCCCCGAAGGCTACCCCCAAAAAGGCTTAAGCAACAAGCAGATTACAATTGATGAGAAGGGCCTTTGGGACTCAGGAGCCAAATTTTATTATGGTTCTGTGTATGAAACCGAAGACGGAATTTACACCACCACCTCGCGTACTGCAGCTGTTGTTGCTAAGGCAGATACTCTCGAAGAAGCCGAGGCAAAGACCGAGAACGCGCTCTCACATATCAAAGGCCCACTCTGGCATAGAAAAGACATTGGAACAAAAGAACTCATAAGCCGCCGGATGGAGCATGTGAGGAGATTAAAGTCATGAGGGTCATTCTCTTTCTCTTGATTTTGATAGTGCCCGCATTCTCATTTTATGCAGGAGAGGTGATAATCCAAATAGAAAAGACTTGGGACCTTTCTGCTAATGAAACAGTTACGGACCTGCTTCTCAATGGAACATTCCTCATAGAAAACGACTTCCAAAGAATTCTGCAAAAAAACATTTCTGGGGGGGCCGAATTTCAAACAATTGATGGCATAACATATGTAATTTTTGGCACCGATGAATTCTCAGGAGATAAAACAATAACAGCAACTGCAACGGTATATGCGTCCTATCCGCTTGAAATCGGCACTAACCCCCTTTTTATTTCTGGCCAGGCAAATGCAACGCCCCTTACCCAATATGATGGAGCCATCTCCTCAATTGCGACTTCAATGTCTTCTGAAAAAGAAACCAAGCTCGAAGTAGCAACTGCCCTCACAGATTGGACTTATCGCTACATTGAATATGATTTATCTTATTGGGGGGCCAATGCCTCCGCGATGGAAGTTTACCACAACCCCAAAGCAGTCTGCGTAGGTTACACCCATCTCTTGATTTCGCTGCTCAAGTCTCTTGGTTTTGATACCCGTTTTGTTTCCGGCTATGCATTTGCAGATGAATGGCAGGCCCATGCCTGGGCAGAAGTTAAAATCGGGGATTCCTGGATTCCGCTGGACCCAACCTTCCGAGAAGCCGGAGCTCTTGATGCAAGGCACATTGCAAGCAGTTATTCCGAAGACCAAAGTGAGGTATTTGATGTGCTTAGTGCCCGCGGGGAAGGATTCACTTTTAATAGCACAGTTTCAGTTAAAACTTCTGAAAAAGAACAGTTTGAAGAAGTCCTCTTTGTGCATTCAGTGCTCTATGATGATGACCTGAAAGTGATAATCTACAACCCAACAAACTCGTATGTCACCCCAACATATGAACTCTCCCTTCCAGAATACCTCCTTCCAACTGATACCCGGATCTTAACAATAGCACCCGAAGAGTTCGAAACCATGACCTACCATCTGACTACTGGAGAACTGGAGGCGGGTTATGCACACACAATCCCCTATCGGGTAGTGATGCAGGGCACCACCCTCAACGATGAGCACACTATAGTAAAAGGAACACTTGAAAATGGCGCGCCAAGTGAAGAATATGAAATCCCAAAAGATGAAACAGAAACGTGCCCATTAATTAGCGCAGCCCTATTTTTGGCCCTTTTTTCCTCCTGTTTTAGGCTTCCTCAAGCTCAGGAATAAGCGGGGGTCTCTCATCCACCAGCAAAAACGCATAATAGTTGGTGCGGGACCCGTATAGGACTACTGTTTTTAGCAGCCTGTGCAAGGTAATGTGGCGCTTTCCCAAAGCCAATATGTGTACCCCGTGAATTACTACCAATATTGGAAGTACTGTTGCAGAGAGCATGCCAAAGATGCCTAAAAGAATAAAGGAGTAGACTATCCTAATTAACATTTCCACACGGCATGATGCTTCTGAGTATGCCATTTCAGTTTTGACGCTTTTCATTGCCATAACTGTCTTTTCTGTGGGCCCTATTTTATAAATCCGACTTCTTTCTAAACACTCTCAATTCTGGGTGCAAGATAATATTTTGCATCTGCCCCGACAATATTATATTCTACTTTGAGCGGCCTGTCACTTTCAATATAGAGTGAGACCTCGGTGTCTGCTTTACTCCCCCTAATAATGTCTTCTAAGTAGCTCAGGGGATATGTAGCCTTTGCATTGGCATTTACTTCCACACTCTTAAGGTCGTTCCCATCCTTTTCGAATTCTTCCTTAATCTCTCCATCATCCCCCTTAATTTCTACTCTAAGCCCCTCGCTTTCAATAATCAGGGTAATGTGGCTACTAACAAGTTTTGCATCTTTTAGGACTTCCCTAAGCGCCTCTGCACGCATAACTACTTTGTTTTTGTATTCAATTTTAGGTTCCCTCTCTAAGCCTTCACCCAAATCCAGAAGCGGGAGCTTAAACACCCTCTTCATTTTATTTCCCTTAAATGCAATGTTGAGCCTTCCCTCTTCAGTTGCCAATTCCACACTCTCCCCGGAATTTCCCCTTGCAAGAACCTTTGAGAGTTTGCTAATGTCCACCCCAATTCTTTTTTGCTCTCCAGCCTCATATTCACTAAACATGGCTTTTGGCATGCTGAATGCAACCATGGAAATCTGGGATGGATCCATAGCCTTAAGACTTAGCCCGTTTTCCCCAACTTCAAATACTCCTTCTTCTACAAGGTTAACAACTGCTTCGATAGCATCCTTAAATGCTGGAGCTTCCTCCATAGTAACTTTCATGTTCTCACCTACCGTATCCGTTATTATCACCAATAATTTATAAAGTTCACACGCTTCAATTTCCTTCTTTTTTGCATATTTTGCCTTGTGTGGTCAGAAGGATAACTTTGCAATAGGTTTATAAACATAATATGACACATAAATTAAACCATGTCCGATTCATCAAAAAAGCATGGTTCTTCATCTGGAACTGATTTTAAGGCAGACCTTAAAGCTCTGCGCCAGGCGTGGAAGAGGGGAAAAGCAGTTGATTCTGAAGCAGAAGCCAGGCTCGTTAAGGGATTTGTTCCGGGTTCAGCTTCCAAATGGATCTCTCTAGTGGATTTTGAAACGCTTAAGAAGGCTGGGAGCACCGATGATGCCCAAGAGCA
>JGI10211J34971_10000366_pt1 | contig 36033 bp, 58 predicted proteins | sample Etolagsediment_FD_34971 | JGI IMG/M metagenome (IMG submission 34971)
TCTCATAAATTGCGTATAGTTTACAAAAGCACCCTTTACTTGTTCTTCTCTAGGCATTATATTTAATAGTCCTAAAATCTGCGAGCCTACTACTACTGCTATTCCTGTATTTCTATCGTTCATACTTAATGCCAACTTTTATTAATATCATCTATATCAGCGCTACCTGCTGCAATATCATCCGATATCTCTTTAGGCGTATAATGCACGCACCCATTCATATAAAAGCGAATCTTTTTTATATTCAACTCCTTCTCTTCTCTTGTTAAATCCTCACTTGTTTCAACCATAGCCAACTTAAGCTCAAGATTTTGTCTTGAGCTTCTCTTTAAGTCTTCATCTTTAAACACTCTTAATAACTTCATTTTGATATCCCCTCTAAAATAAGTATCACTACTAAAGCAACATTTGCAACCACTAACGCGTATAAAATAAAATCATTTTTCATCTTTTAATCCTTCATTATCTTTTTTAAAAATACAATTTTTTTTCTTATACTTTCCGCATAAGATTTATTCATCTTCCAGCCGCCATTATAAGAAGCCCATGCTTCAATAAAGCTGCCGTTTCTCTCTTGCAACCAGTACTGAACTTCCGTTATGGCTTCCGCTAGAGCCATATCGGTATTATCTATAAGCATCTGGCAGATTCTATTTCTATTAAAAGATGTATTCTCGATAGAATGTCTCGCCATAATCGTGTTTATATTATTGTGGAACGCTCCACAACTAGGGTCTTGAAGATTTACTTTATATTTACCTCCAAGACTCTCCTGCCACATAATCGCAGCCATTGTATAACCTAAATCAAATTCTTTAGACTTTGTATAAGCCATAAGAATATTGTTTTTTTGTCTATCGTTCATCTCTGCCCACTCTCTCTCTAAACCAAATAGAGATGAACAGGTAAACAGAGTTAAAAGTAAAACTTTCATTTTAATTTTCTTCTAATTCTTTAGCTCTTATCGCAGAGTCTATTATATCTTGCAAGTCCTCACTTGCATCCTTATGTCCACGAATTCCGACGCATAACGCTTTTTTGATTAAATGTTGCATCGCTGGATTAGTAACCTCAAAAGCTTTTAGCACGTCATAAACATCAACTATACAGCTGTTTTTGTCTTTGCCTATCATCAGTCTGTCGTACTTATTGCTCTTTAGCTCTTTCTCAACAAAACTAGCGGGCAAATCTCTTATATCGCAGTCAAGGAATTTCTCTTCAGTTTTCATCAAAACCACCTCTTAGCCATTTTTTCGCACCACTCTTCAAATTTATCTAGTAATTTCATCTCACACCTCCTTTAAATAATCTAAAAACTCATTAAAATCTTGCTCGTATCTATCACAATGTTTTCTTATCTCGTTCACCACATCAAATAAAAACAAGCCCTTTGTTTTTTCAGGCGTGATATATAAGTTTTCAAGCGTGTGCTCGCAAAAATACTCTATATCGTTTCTCATAATCCATTCGTGCCTTTGATCCATTAACATATCTTCTCGCATCGCTGCTTTTTCATCTATATCCATCTTTTCATCCTTTTTTTAAATTAAGTCAAAAACTTATAAGAACCGGCACTCTGCAGTGAATAGATGTGCATAACTAATACTAAGATTAATTATTGATCGGCTCTTGTAAATCTTTTGCATTTCTTTTTTATAGAGAAGCCTTGCAAACTCTACCTTTAAGGATTTTTGGTAAGTTAATAAACTTGGTTTTTTCAAACCGATAAGAGCAGTTTACCAGAGCAAAACTTAAAGTATTATTAATTACAAATGTATTGACAAACAAATCTAATAATGTTATAATTCCTATGTTTATTTAAAAAGGTGTAAAATGAAAGTAAAAGATAAATTACTTCAAATAAGAATCAAAGATGAGGACAAAGAGTTAATAAGAGAAGCAGCAGAACAGCAAGGCGTATCTTTATCTAGCTTTATTTTAGAAGCAAGCATAAACAAAGCTAAAAGAGCTGTAAGGAAAAATAATGAAATGGGAATTAAGAAGTAGATACAAGGGCGTTATTTTATCAAACAGCATAAGAGACTTGCAAAAACTACAAGCTCTTTTTGGCGGGTTTATTTGGAGGCGATACTAAGCATTAATGCTTTAGCCTCCTCAAATCCATTGCAAACATAAACTTCATGTTTTAGGCTTTGCATTTTAGTATGTATCTCTTTTTGCACCTTGGATACACGTCCGCCCTTCGCTTTTTTCATTTCAATCCAGATTGTTTTTTCTTCTAATAATATACAAAGATCAGGTATACCGCTAACTACGCCCTCAGCTTTTAATCTGTTCGCTACACTTATAGCTCTAAGCTCTCCGTTTGGTATTGCAAAAATAAGTGCCTCAGGATAATTACTCCTAAACCAATTTACAAAGCTTACTTGGTGTATGTGTTCTGTATCTCGCATTGTTGTACCTCTTTATTATAAGATAATATTCTATAAAATCCGTTTGTTTCTTTTACATATTCTACTGTTTTTATACTATCTTTTGCATTTAAAAACATATTTAAATCACCTGCCGCTCTTGAGTTTTTAGGATTTCTTTGTAACCAAATTCTAAACTTCCTATATGGCGTTACAAAATCTACAACTATGCACTCGTTCCCTCTTTGGCTTAACGTATTTCTAAAGCTTACATCTATAACTTCATCTATTTGTATCCGCGTCGGATCTTTTTTAAGGGCTTTAAATTCTAAAATCAGTTTTGTGTTCGGGTCTATCAGCTCGCCCTTACAATTTGTGCATTTTCTAGCAGCAATATCATTTTCAGCTCCGCACGCCTCACATACTTTCATGCTCCACCGATGCGAACATCTAACCCAATCTTCAACTGCTTTACTGTTTTTGACATATCCTGTGCATCTTCTGCCATAATGCGCAGGGAGAGGATGTCCCTCTTCTGTTTTTATTGCTATTTCCGCCAAATCGGTAAAATAGCCATCTTTGTTTATTTTATAACCCTCTTTATTTTTGCGCATATTAAAAATATTTGTATGTCCACATGTCGGGCAAATCTGCTCCATTGGTGCGGTTGACCCGCCCTTTATTGCTGTTATTTTTGGATTAAAAATATCTCCGTCAGGGGTGTGTCGCTCTAAATTTTGTGCATAATCTAGAAGTAAAACATCTTTTTTATCTTCGCTTAGTCTTAACCCGCGTCCTATTATTTGCTGCAACAATCCTGCACTTTCAGTTGCTCTAAGCAGTGCAATAACATCCACGTGCGGGGCATCAAAACCAGTGGTCAGGACAGCGACGTTTACAAGATATTTTATATTTTGTGCTTTAAACTTTTTTAGTATTTTTTCTCGTTCCTTTTTTGGAGTCTCTCCTGTTACTAAAGCGCTTAAGTGCTGCGGGAGAGAGGCCATGATTTCATGCGCGTGCTCTACTGTAGCAGCAAAAAACATAACACCTTTTCTATCTCTGCTCTTCTCAATAACATCGGCTATAATATAAGCAGTTTTTCGTCCGTGCCCTACAAACGCTTGATCTACTTCTTTTGCATTAAATTTACCCATCCTATTTGGCTCTAAGTGCATTGTCTCATAATGCTCTCCGCCCAGCTCACCGATCGTTGGAGGTGTTAAAAAACCCATCTTTATAAGTTCATGTGCAGTTAGTTTGTAAACGAGCTTATGAAAATATGGCTCTCTTGCAAGTTCAGGGTCCATCTGTTTATCATTTGTATCTGTTTCATAGATATATCCGCTCCCCAATCTGTAAGGAGTAGCAGTCAAACCCAAAACTCTAAGCTTTGGATATTTTTCTCTAAAAGTATCTATAATTTTTTTAACGCTTTTTGTAAGTCCGTGCGCCTCATCTATAATGACCATTGCAAATTTATCACCGAAACGTTCGAGTGCATTCACTACAGTTTGTGGCGTTCCAAAAACAACTGGATGCTTTAAACACTTGCCACCCGCACTTGCACTAAAAAGAGAAGCAGGATTACCGGTTGCTAAATATTTGCTTCTGTTTTGGTGTACAAGCTCGGCACTCGGCGCTAAACAGAGGATATGTTTTCCTCTGCTTAAGCTATGTATTTGTCTTGCAATTTCCGCCACAATAATAGATTTGCCCGCCCCAGTTGCAAGCTCTGCAACAATCGGGAGCGTGCTTTGCATAATGTGTTTTATGCAAGTATCTACACACTCTTGTTGGTATGGTCTTAATTGCATAACTACTTAACCGCCCACGACACCGATGGATTACCACGGTATGGTTCTAAATCAGCATCTGGCAGTAAATCCTTAACTACTTTTGCATAAGAAATTGAGCCGCTACGCTCTACTTTATAAAGTTTATGTCCTGCGATTTCACCGCCTATTTCATCAGTGAGTGCTACCATTCCGCTTAAAATCTCTTTTTGTTTAGTTTCTATTTCTGCTTTTTGTTCTTTTAGAGATATATATTCGTTCATCATCTCTTCAAGCTCAGCATCCACTTCGATATCAAGATACTTTTTAGCATTTGGCAGTTCTCGCTCGATTAAATACTCTTCGTAAAAAGTAGCGCATTCTCTAACCATCCTTGCTATATACTCGCTACTGCGTTCTACTATTTCCAGTTTTGTGCCGCTCGGACACCATTGAAAGAAATAGCATTTTTCTTTATCTGTGCATAAAAGTTGCAATTGTATTTGCGCATAGTAATGCTCTTGATCGTTTATGCTTTTAAATTCGCCCTCTCCATCACGTAAACCGTAAGGACATTTTATTTCTATAATGCAGCCATCTGACGTATACCCGTCTGGGCTCGCCCCGAGCCAATCGTGCTTATTTGATACTACAAACGGAGCAGGGATTACTGATAAATTTAACTCCATTTCAAATTCTACCAGCGCTCCATCTTCATTAAAAGTTCCCCACTCTGTAGCAGAGTTGCCTTTAAACTCAGATTCAAGCCCGTGGTATTCTCTAACCATGCGGCGCATAACATCTTTACGTTTTTGGTATGGTGCTAATCCCATTATCGCACCGACAGCGGAGGCGGTTATTCGCCCCTTCCTCTGCTTAAACCATTCAGGGCTTCTTTGTGTTGCCACCATGGCTAAAACATTAGCTCCGCGTCGTCGTCATCTTCATCCATCATCGGCACTTCTGTTCTCTCTACCTTAACAACTCTTTCAGGTACATTATCGCCCTTTGGAGAGACTGCACTAATCCAGTTTCCTTTGCGAGTTTCGCCCGTAATTTGATCTTCCATGGCCCACATCATTACCATAATGTTCATAGGTTTATTACATAATTTGCCTTGTAATATTTCAGTTGTAGGAACTTTACCGCTCTTTGCAAGGCCGCCCTTTGCATTAAAATCAATAGCCATAAGCATTTTTTTAGCCTTTTCGGACTTTTTGCTGTCTTTATCATAAACTTTAATTTTTTGGAAAATTACTCTGTTTTTATAATCACTCGGTTGTAATACTTTCCATCTCAAAGATATATACTCTTCTTCTTCATAGCTGTCCCACTTCGCCTCTTCTATAAAAGCTAAGCATAGTGTTTTAGAGGGAATAGGCTCCATCTCTACAGTCATAGCAAAATTGCCGATATTCTCTTCTTCTGTGTTAGTTTCTAGCCAAAATGTACTCATTATTTATCCTTTTTTTGTGTTTGTGTTTTTAAACTTGATATAAAATTAACTAAAGGATTTTCACCTTTTTTAACAACTAAATCCTCTTCTATGCTATATCTATTTTTAGATACGTTTGCAGCAGTAGCGTATGTTACAAGTATACGAGTTCCATCACTTAACGCTTTTTTGCGCTCTCCGTCGCCGGTAGTAAAAGTTTCCAACTTTAAAAAGCCAACTAAATCAACGTCATCTGTGTATGGAGCTACGCTTTTTTTTCCTAAACGTAAACTATACTTAGTATAAGGGTCAGTGTCAGGCAATTCAATTGTTTCTGTGTCTGCATGTGCTATAAAAACAACGTTCATGCCTTTTTCCACTAAAAAGCCGGCTGCTTTTCTAACTCTTGCGTGCATGCCTGCTACCGCCTGTAGTCCTGCGCCGTATCCGCCTAAAGCTTGATTTATGCTCTTTGGCTGTTTAGGGTCGCTCTCTACAACATGCTGTATAAAAAGACGCTCTAACGCTGTTACGCTGTCTATAATCACGGTTTTATATTCATGCGTTTCGTTAATTAACGCATTTAGTTGTTCCCATAGGTCATTTACTTTTTTAATTACGGGAAAAGCGTCCGGTCTTGTATCAATAGGAATAGATTGTAATCCATCCTCAGATCTTACTACAATAGGCCTTGGAAAAGTTGCTGCAAGGCTAGTTTTTCCCATTCCCGCGTCACCCGTAATAGTAGCTATTACCGGTCTATCATTTGGCTTAGAAATGGTTTCTAAGATACTCATAATTCAATCCTTTTTTCGAAACTCCCGCGCCTTGTTTCGGCGGGATTAACATTGTTATTTCTAAAGGCTTTAATCTCTTTAGATACAGTATTATAATATTATAAAGCTTATAAAATTATTAAATTACTATATTTTATAATATTTAATAGTAATCGGTCCTCTTGCTGCTTGTTCTTCTTTTCCTAAGATTATTTTTTTCTCAACGAGATACTTAATCGCGCTCTCAATATCTTCAGGCTTGAAACTTCTAAGCTTACCTTTTAGCACACCGATAGAAACTCCCGCATCTTTATCGAGTTTGCTTAATATTTTGTTTATAAGCTTATCGGCTGCTCCTGTTTGTACATTTGCTTTAGTCATAACTGTTTTGTCATATAAATTTTGTTTAACAAAGTGATATGCCCACATAACCGCCTCTTCTTTTAGTTCACCCTCGCTCACACTCAAAACCAAAGATAATTTATTAACAAGCTCTGCACATCTTCTAACATAAGCCAAAAAGCCTTGATTTTCTCTCTGCTCCTCTCCTATGTTCCAAAACTCTTCACTTATTTGATCAAGCAGGGCAGTTACCTTTTCGTTGCAAGGAATATTTATTATATTTCCCAACTGCTCCACTCTGCCCACTGGTGTCGTTCCGCCTGCATAAAGATTAAATAATCTGTTTGTTATTACTTTATAGTCACTTTCGTTCGCCGTTCCAAAATTAGCATTTTTACGCGGATTGTCGTCCATTTCCCGTACTATTAAAGCACGCCCAAAGAATCCATTGTCTGCCATATCTTCATCTAAAAGCGTAGAAAAACGCTCCGGAGTACTAAAACCAAGGATGTTTATATAAGGATTTAATATTCCAGTTTCAAGCTCTTCAAGACGCTTACCTAATCTTTCAAGTTCTGCTTCATCGGTTGGCAATTGCTCATTTTCATCTATACGCATTTTTATTTTACTTACTTCTTTTATTAAGTTTTCACGAAATGCTTTTTTATGTGTCTGAGGTACAAGATAGATACCGTTAGCTTTAGAAAATATAGACATAAGAGAGCCAACTATTCCCTCCAGGTGGCTGTTACCTGTTCCCTTTTTTCTTGCATTTTGTATTTTAGACAATATCTCTCCGAACTCATCTATTGTATAAAAACTTGCTTGATGGTCCACTATATTTCTCGTAAGCTCCTGCTCGGAAATAATTCCCCCGTGCATCGCTTGACTTATACCTATTTCTTTAAGAAGCTTCGTGTAGCTTTGCATAATAGATTCTTTACCCGTACCAGAGCCGGCTACACAAAACATAAACATATTTGCAGTCGTATCGTTATAGCCTCGATATCTAAGGCCACATGCACTGCTTATAGCCATAAGAGCACTTGCAACCGCCAAACGCTCTCTAGGATAAAAGCTATTGCTATTAATCCATTTTGCAATATCACCTGCAAGAAATGGAGGATTAAGAGGATCAAATTCTACAGTTTTTGGCTCAGGCTTTTTGCTCCAATCTATGTTGCTATCAAGCTCTTGCATATCTACATCGTGCTTAAATTCATAGCCATTTTCTTTTGCAAGATGTATGAGGGTCCCGACTGTGTAGCGATTTGGATTTTTGCCAAAGCTCTTCCACTTCATAAGCATTTGGCTGTCGTCATGTTTAGGACTTTTTTCACTCCACTTAACCCATAAATCATAGCCTCCGCTCTGAGTTGCTTCGTGTATTGCCATACCAACCATAATCCACTCATCATATTCTAAAGAAGCATCGTTTGGAATAAAATCCAAAATATCTTCAAATTGAGCCTCTGTGAGCTCTAAAGATTCGCCATTGTATGTTGAGGTATGCTTTTGTGTTTCTTTGGCTTCTAGTAGGCTTAAAATCTCTTTGGGAGCATATTCTATTTCATCAGGCGAACCAAAAACGCATTTGTATAGATTTCCGCTTTTATGTTTGCTGCCTGCGCCTACTACAAAACCGCTGCTTTTAAAATCTATTCCGGGGTATTTTTTTAAATGTTGTTGCAGTTTTAAATCTTTATCTATTTTAAAAAACAGATGTTTAGATCCGCCTCCACTTCCAGTTTCTACAATCATACCCGCTTCTAGAATTTCAGGACAATCTTGTATAAGCTTATTATAAGAGTCTAAGCCACCATTACGAGCGTCCACATCTACAACTAATAAGCCTTTGCATAGAACGCCGTAACCGGTCTTAAAAGAATCGGTAAGCTCCATAACTTCGAGTTGATCCTCTTCCCAAACAGGAGTGTGTTGCCACGCGGAGGTCTTTGGATGTTTATATAATGCTTCGCACTTAGGATTTAGGCATTCACAAAAACCGTCTCTTGTAACGCCGTGCAATCCAAAAACGGGATAACCGTTTTCGTTAAATTCTCTATAAAACATAATTTTAGCTTTACATAATTTTCATATAGAGTTCGCCGTTCTCATTTGTTAGCGTTTTATATTCTATACCGTTTGCTCTGCATATATTGCTTATTATAGCTCTTACTATTCTTGTATCATATTCAGGTACATAAACTTTAAAAGAATCGCCTGCTTTTTTATCTTTTAGAATTTCTCTGATTTTTTCAGTAGGGCTATAAAGTTTTTTTGGGTCTTCAAATGGGTTACTCATTTTTTCATCCTTTATTTTAATGTATAATAAAATTATATAACAAAAATAATAAGAATAATCTTAAGAAAATAGAGAAACCTTTGTCGTTTTTTTCTTTTGCAAAAGTTTTGCAAACCGATTTACAAGGGTATAACCCCGTAAAATAGGGCTTTTTCGAAACTATTGTAACTTTTGTTGCTACCTCCCTTTATAATATATATTTTAATCAATATAAAAAATACAAAAAAAATATAGAATAACCCCTATAGTAGGGGGATAGAGAAGAAAATAGAATATATAATATATAATATATAATATATAATATACAATAATTACATTAATTTCTATTCTCCCCTACCCATGGGACTTATACTTTTGTCAAAACTCTTGTAAAACCTTTGTAAAAAACAAAAGTTGCAAAAGTTTCGAGAAATTGATATCGGTCAAGGAAATAGTTTTTAGTTTAGTATATAATTAGGGTATAAAAACAAAAAGGATGGACAGGATGAAAAAAAACAAAAGATGTGAATTATGCAAATGGGCGATAATTCCCGAACTTGAAGATGGAAGTGATTTAGATTTTGATGCGTCTCTTAGATGCACGAATCCCCTAAACAACCATAGCCGAAACATAAACATCCAAAGCGGACGACCATACATGTTAAAAATGTTTCAGAGTTTTGAAGTTGAAGATAACGACCTATGTGGTGCTTTTGATATTTCTGAGCAGATGATAGATGATATAAAGAATGGGTGTATATCATGAAACTGATAAGCAAAAACCATAATCAACTCAGAGAGCTTATAAGGTCAAAAATACAAGAAACAAAAGAAGTAAAAGTAGGCGTATCTTCAAGAACAGGTGGTAAAACAAACAAAGATATAAAGATAAGGGCAATAGCTGATACATTCGGAGTGGATGTATCAACGCTAAGAAACTGGCGAGGAGGCTACCCAAATATAGGTAGACAAAGACTTTATGCTCTTTTATATGCTCTTGATGATGAAATGCTTGATATCTTAACAAAGGAGTTTACAGATGAATAAAAACGAACTACTAAGCACGCTTATGGAATTAGTTAAGCAATTAAGCGTAAATGAGCTTAAAGAGCTTATCGGGATTGTAAAGAAAAGATATGCGGTTGATGCAAACTAAAAAAAAGAGGTTAAGATATGAAAAAATCAATATTGGATAAGGTTTATTACAAATATAACGAGTTGCAAAAAACAGAGCATAGCGAAGAGATAAAAGCTAGAATGATGGGAGAATTTGTAAGGATAGAGTTTAACGAGATGATGAATGAATTAGTTAAAAATCTCGAATATAAAAAGAAATATACAGCTGCAACACTATTCTAATGCAAAGCAAACTTGATAGCTTCATAGAAGTAGTGCATAATCAGTGGGTAGGCGTCGTGGTTGGGTGGATGATAGTTTACTTTATATTTCCGCTCTTTCAACACTTAGCACAGCACTGGGTGGCTACTATATCTACAATCTTGTTTTTTATATCTTCTAGTGTGCGGATATATACAATAAGAAGACGAGCAGAAGCGAAGAGATATAAAAAAAACAAAAGGTTGCTATATCTAGAGAAATTAAATAACGGCACTTGGTTAGCAACCGATGCTGATGGCACGCAATGGATATGCAAGAGAGAGCCGTTTTGTAATGGCAGCGGGAAATGGTTCGTAAAGTTAGAGAAATGGGACGAGAATATGGAAGATTTTATGCAAAAGATGGTATAATGTTACAGTTAGATTAAATACAGCCGCGAGAGTTTTTTCATCCAATCTCTTCTCTGCGCGGTTGCATTTAGTCTAAAAAAAAGGATTATGGATGATACTAGAGCTAAACGAGTTAATGCTAAAGTCTAAAGCTAAATGTTTGAGTAAAGCAGAGATGCAAAGGATTAGAGATGTTTTATCCATATAAATGTCTTAATTGTAACAAAGAGCGAATCATAGAAAAGGATATGAAAGACGCGCACAAACAAGAGACCTGCGAGAAGTGCGGAAAGTACATGATAAGAGTGTTTAAGCTCTTTGGAATAAGAACGGGCGACGGTTTTAAGAAGTAGTTGCAAAATGCTATAATATTGAAATCATAAACCATAAAGGCTTATAAAAATGGCAGAATCAAGAGTCAATTTTACAATCACAAATGCAGATGTGAATCTAATAGAGCTAGATCCAGATATAGATGGATACATTAAAATGTTTTTAGATAGAGTAGATACTAGACCTGTGAGTATTCAGTGGTCTAGTACAAATGAATTTGAAGAAATAACAGCGCGTTTGCCATTTGAAACTTCAATTTTTGATTATAATATTTACGTTAAGTGTTTGTCCGCATCTGTCGAAGAGCCTGTTGTTCTAGCTATAACAAGGGTATAAGATGGATTTTACATCAACCAATAAAGTTTCTATTTTTGATGCTTACAAGAACCCTATCGGCTCAGAAAATGGATCTATAAACACAAGCGAATATTTTCTAAGAATCGCTGAAGGAAAAATACCAGGAAGCAAGATTGTCCATAAATTTGGTAAAAATACAGATGTCGGTACCAGCTTTGAAACTATCTGGAATGGTGGTGGCGCTTACTCTGGATTTAATGCTACAGAAGCCGAATCTGTAACCATAGTATCCGACAGCGAATTAGACACCGCAGGCGGAACAGGCTTAAGAACATTAAGATTATATGGTTTAGATGAAAATCTATTGGAGCAAACAGAAGACATTGAGTTAGATGGCTTAACTCCAGTCACTTCTACCTTAAGCTATTTAAGATTAGATATTTCAAGAGGATTAACAGCCGGAACGACCGGGCAAAACCAAGGCGATATAACAATAGCGCAAAGTATAACCACAGCTAACATCTTCGCAGTATTACCCGCTGGATATAATGCCACAACGATTGGCGCTTATACAATACCCGCAGGTAAAAACGGATATATTTTAACTCAAGCCGTTTCTTTAGCTAATAAACAATCTGCATTTATAAGTGCAAGAATAAAAATAAGAATGCCAGGTTCAGTTTTTACAACATCAGGAGAAGCTACTCTGAATGCTGTCGGCACTAGTTTCATTGAAAGAAAATTTACAGTTCCCATAAAAATACCTCCCGGAACAGATCTGTTTATAGAAGCAGAAGCAGATAGTCCTGTAGCAGTAAGTTGCTTCTTAGATATATTATTAGTGGATGTAGAATAAAAAATTATGCTTTTTTATAAAAAATTGGTTATAATAGTGCATGGACTTAATAAGCATCTATTATGATATTTCGGAAATATTTAATGATGAAATAGAAATAACATTAGATGCTATTCTAAAATTAACAGATACAAAGTATAAAAGAAACGCCCTCAGGGTAAAGCTTGATTCTTTGTGCTTAAATACAATAGAAAGTGAATTGAATCAATTGTATAGTATGCAGCATAAAACTCTTAAAAAATTTTATATAGATAGTCAATCAACCGGCAAACAGTTAACAATATTTGATTTTATAGGAGAGTATTAGAAATGGCACGCCCATCAAAGTATGATTGGAATGATATAGAGAAACATTATAAAGCCGGAATGTCTCAAGCAGATATTGTAAAAATGGTTTAAACTTACAAAAGAGCAAATAGAGATATTAAGAAGAAATAGGAAATAATATGGCATATACTAAATTAACTGATGATTTAAAAGATAAGATTTTAGCAGATTATCATATAGGCAAAAGCCAAAACCAATTAGCAAAAGATTATAACTATAGTCCTGCAACAATAAATAAAATTTGCAAGGGGATAGAGCCAAAATACAAAGATAAAGTGAATACTGTAGTGGCCATAAAGTCGGAACTTGCAGAGGAAAGTGAATACCAAAGTGAATGTTTCGATAAAGAAGTGAATAACCAACTTAGAAGAAAAAATCTAGTATACGGCGTGCAAGAAAAAGCAATTGCAAAGGCGGGAAAGATGTTGGATGAAATAGATGTGCCTCAAGATCTTAAACATTTAGTGGATGCAGTAGATAAGGCTTCAATAACACTCGGAGTATCACAAAGACACTCAAACCAAAATATAAATGTAAATACTCAAAATAATATGCATAGCAATACAAGTATTGAACTATCAGAGGACGAGGCGAAGAAAAAAGCATTAGAACTTGGAGTGCCTCTTTCAGCTTTAATATGAAATACACAGCAGAACAACTCCAAGCAATTTATAACTTTAAAGTAATAAAAGCAAGGAATGATTTCTTACAGTACAGAAAATTAATTAACCCATCTTTAAAAATAAATTGGTTTGGGATTGACTTGGCAAATAAGCTACAGCAGTTTGTTTTTGATTTGGAAAACTGCAAAAAGCCTATGCTGATTATAGAAGCCCCGCCGCAGCATGGCAAAAGTGAAGCAATTACAGACGTTATAAGCTGGACAGCTGGACGAAACCCGAATATAAAAACAATATATGCATCGTTTAGTGAACGTCTAGGCGTTAGAGCAAATCTTAAATTACAGCGATTGTATACTAAAAAAGTTTATAGTGACATATTCCCAGGTACACAGATAAACTCTAAAAACGTGGTAACGGGTACTAATTATTTACGCAACAGGGAGATATTAGAATATGTTGAAAAAGAGGGTTTTTTTCGTAATACAACTGTGCAAGGGAGTATCACAGGGGAGAGTTTAGATCTAGGTGTTATTGATGATCCATTAAAAGGGCGTGAAGCTGCAAATAGCGCTACAACACGTAACAAGACGTGGGAATGGTTCACTGATGACTTCTTTACTCGTTTTAGCGAGCAGGCAGGCTTCTTGATGATACTTACAAGATGGCATATAGATGATCCGGCAGCCAGACTAATAGAACAAAATTCTAGAGTTACGGTATTAAAATATAAAGCTCTTGCAGAGGAAGATGAAAAACATAGAAAACAGGGCGAGGCACTTATACCAGAACATAAATCAAAAGAGTTTCTATTAGAACGCAAAGCGATAATGGGGGCAAATTTTGAGGCACTTTATCAGCAAAACCCCGTAATAAGAGGCGGTAATTTATTTCAAACAAAATGGATAAGGTATGTCAAGAGAGAATTTATAAGCAGCATAAAGTTTGACAAGAGGTTCATAACAGTAGATACCGCACTAAAAGATAAAGAGAAAAATGATTTTACGGTTTATAGTGCCTTTGGTGTATATGATAAGAAACTTTACTTTATAGATATGTTTAGAGGCAAACCAAGAAGTAAAGAGAGAGAGGTAACTGCAAAGAGTTTTTATAATACTAATAGCTCATATCCTTTTAGCGGTATGCACATAGAGCAAAAAGCCTCAGGTATAGACTTGTTTCAAAGAATGAAAGATAACGGTTTTATGGTTTATGAAGTTGAAAGAAATACGGATAAAGTTTTTAGAGCGGAAAATATAAGTCCGTATATTGAAACTTATGGATTATATGTAAACGAAGACTTGCCAAGCCTAAATGACTTTATAGCAGAGTATGAAAGCTTTCCTAACTATAAGCATGATGATATTGTCGATACCGTTATGGATGCAGTAGAACTGGCATATATGACTCAAGAGATTGACTATTCAAAACTACTTTAAGGATATGATATAATTTGAACATGAAAAAAATATTTGATGGAATTACATCCTTAACAAACTCATTATCGAATAGACGAAAAGCGACTGCAACAAATATTATTACAGTTGACAGAGTAAGTGATACTGAGCTAAAAGCGGCTTTTATCACGGGCGTAATGTCAAAAGTGATTAGGCTTAAAACAGGCTATGCCCTTAATGACACTTTGCAGTTTAAAGACACTTCTGGCAGAGATTTTTATGAAGCTAGGCTCGCCGATAAGATAAAAAAAGCAACTAAGTATCAGCTTGGCTTTGGGCGCGGTGTTATTGTTATTGCAGAACAAGGCGCTGATTTATCAACCCCGATGAAAGGCGTTCCTGATAAATACACATTACAGGTTTTCAGCGGCGATGTTGTAGCAATCGGAGATATAGACAGAGACCTTAATAGCGAACACTACTGGAAGCCAAAAACATACAATATCTATGGAAGTGTATTTCATCACTCAAGAATCATTGATTTTACATATGTAGAGCCAGCTGAAGTTGATATGCCTACTTATCGCTATGGCGGAATAAGCGAAACAGAGTTAGTATATGCGCAACTGATAAACGCTGGAATTGTCGAAAACTCTTCTGTCGCAATAATTGAGAAAAACTCAACTATTTTTTACAAAGTTAAAGACTTCAAAGCAATGATGCAAAATAAAAAAGAATCTCAACTTGTAGAATACTTCTCTCGAATAGAAGATGCTCGCTCTGTTTATGGCGCTGGCTTGTTAGACATGGAAGACCAAATAGAAACAGTTAATCAAACATTATCTAATCTTGCAGATGTTGATACTATCTCTTTAAGACGCTTGGCCTTGGTTACAGGAATACCTCTTGCTTTATTAGTAGGCGAAAATGTCAAGGGCTTAAATAGTTCCGGTGATCAAGAGCGCGTGGCGTTTCAAGATACTATCGAAAACTATCAAAGTGATTACTTGATAAAGCCTATTACAGAGCTACACCGCAAACTAGGTAAACTACCTCCTGAGTTTAAAGACAATCAAGGGTCAACACCTTTGAGTAGATTAGAGTTTGAGACTAAAGCGATAGATAATGCGCTTAAACTTGCTTCTATTGGCGAAGATTACAAAGCTTATTTAGCGGATAAAGATATCAATATCGGCGATGACATAGCTTCGTTTTTTGAGAATATAATAGATGAAGACGATTAAGCAACCTGTGTATCAAAAATCTCATGAGAGAGAATATGAGCAGGCAATGTCTTATATGATAGATACCATAAGCAAGCGATTTAAAAATCAGGCCATTAAACAATTAAATCAGGGCACTATTGAAAAATTCTCTGATGCTCAAATCGGCAACTATGCAAACATCTTTTTAGGCTTAGCAAACAAAGTTAAAAAGAAAATGCTTAAGCAATTCGACGATAAGAGGTTAGAAGAGTTCACTCGTAAAGTGCTTAATAAAACAAACACAGTCTCCTCTAAACAACTTTATAGCAGACTTGAAAACGAAATAGGAATAAGCTCTAAAAGCCTCTTAGATAATGAGGGAATGACATTTCAAACAAACGCTTTGATGTTAGAAACTGCGCAATGGGCAAAAAAACTAAGAGATGAAACTATTGAAATGTATACAGCTAATACACTAAGAGCTATGACTCAAGGTGATTCTTTAGAAGATATAATGTCTCAATTTTCAGGGATGGAAGAGAAGAGAAAAAATCATGCAAAATTCACGGCGCGAAATCAAATAGCAAACTTCAATGCGATCAGCTCAAAATTACGTACGCAAAAGCTAGGAATAACCAAAGCAATATGGCGCACCTCAAAAGATGAAAGAGTACGACCGTGTCACGCTCAGAGAGACGGTAAAGAATTTGATTTGTCTGAAGGGTTATACTCCTCATGTGACAAAAAGACTTTAATCCCCGGAACGGACTTTGCGTGTCGCTGCATAGCTGAGTATATTCTCCCTGATGAGGAGAATATCGATGATTAAAGAATATGCTATAATTCAGCATAGAAAAAAAATGATTAATTTTTAATCACAAGCAGGTTTAAAAAATATGCCAAAAAAACTAGATGAATGTGTAAAAAAAGTACAATCGCAAGGGTGGCCGGAAGATAAAGCGTATGCTATTTGCAATGCTTCGATAAATGACACGGGCACTACTTTTACTTTTAATGATTCTATTTCCTATGATGAGAAAACCAAAAAGTGTATCTCTATAAGAGACGGCTTTCAAGAATATCTCGGGCAAGAATTAGGGCTTGAACCTGCTACGAAAATATTTAAAGTGTATCGCTCAGCTGAAACAATAATAAATGCCGCTTCACGAATGGAAGGAATACCGCTAACAATAGGACACGTTCCTTTAAGCGACGCTCCGATATCACCGTCTGGAAGCGTAAAGTCTCAAATGGTTATTAATGTAATAGACGAAGCAACTTATACCACTACAGCAGTAGAAAATGAGTTATCTTTAGAAGATGACGCGCACAATATCGAGCATAAGGAGTTTTCACTTGGCTATTATGCCGATGTTGTACCACACGACGGTGATTTTGATTTTGAGCAGATAAATGTGATACCTCATCACCTGGCTTTAGTAGAGCGTGGGCGATGCGGGTCTATCTGTTCATTTTCAGATGAACTCAAATCAAATAAAGGAAAACCAATGAAAAAAATGTTTCACGATGAAGACGGTCAGTTGAATATGCAACAAATCGTCGAAGCCGTTACGGCACTTCCAGAGGTTATTAAGAGCGTACCTCTTGACAAACTTCAAGAAATAATGCCGGCGGTTAATGAACTTGTTGCAGCGGCTAACGCGGCAGGTGTTGAAATTGAGCCAGAGGGTGAATCGGAAGAAATGCCAGAAGAGAAACCGGAAGAGCCAATTGAAGATGAAGAGCCAGAGGAAAAAATATCTGTTACTGATAGCGCAGAGTTTAAAGATGCTCTTGCTAAAGGTATTGGTGAAGCTGTTAAGCGTCACGGTGAAGTAATTGAAAAAGCCAAAAGCTTTGTAGATGAAAGTTATGATTTTACTGGCAAAAAAACTTGTCAAATTATGCGTGACGCACTCGCAACCCAACACGGGAAGCAGGAATTTAGCGACGAGGAGTTGTCTATAGCATTCAAAATGCTTAAAAAGACATCAGATTATACAAACTTTGCAGACAAAAAAGTCGGAAGTTTTGAAAAATTAAAAGATAAGGAGCTATAAGATGGCTTTTACAACTGGCGTATTAGGCGATCCTAATAAAGTAGGAAGTGGTGAGCGTTACAGCGACACCGTTTTAGTTTTATCTGCAACAACTTTTGAAGACAGTTTAAAAGTAGGTAGATTTGCAAAATTAGACACGGGTTCTATTGATAACTTTGATGGTTCTGCAACTCCTGTAGTTGCCGGTGTTGTTCTTAGAAATGTTGCGAACCCTGTAGAAGATGACAGCGTAATTGACAGCGATTTGTATTCACAAGTGGAATATATCCGCCAAGGTCTTGTTACTGTTGAGGTTAAATCAGGTGAGACTCCGGCTCAATTCGGAAGAGTTTATATTTCTAATGACGGCGATGCAAACGATGGTCTTGCAACTGCAACAAATACAGACATTGATGCAAACGCTGAGTTTATTGAGGAAGTAGATACTAACATTTGGATGGTATATATCACACCTGCACCTGGTGATGTAGCAACACATATCGCTGATGCAACTGGTGCACATGCGGCTTCTGCTATTTCAATCGCTGACGCTGGCGGGCTTACTGCAAATATAAACGTTGAAACAGTAACTCAAGAGATGCTACCTGCAACTCCAAGAATTGCGGCTATTGCTGATCCGGGTGATGCTGGTGCTATTCCTGTTATTCGTTCAGGTAACTGTGCATTAACAACTGGTGCAGCTGGTGAAACTCGCACTATCGCAGATCCAGGGAGCGTTGGTTTAACACTTTCAGTATCTCATGATGTAGATGGTGGCGGTGATGCAGTAGTAACTGTAGCGACAGCTTTTAACCAAACTGGTAACAATACAATCACTTTTGGTGATGCAGGTGATACAGTAGTATTAACTTCGGTTCAAGTAGCAGGTTCTCCTGTATGGCGCGTAATTGTAAATGACGGCGCAGCTCTAACAACAGTTTAATAGGAGTAATTAGATGAAAATCGGAAACTTATATAATTTAGATTCATTTGAGAGTTTTCTGAAGTCTGGCAAAAAAGCCGGATTTTCAGATTCATATGCAGGTACAGTACTAGCTCGTAACCTTACAGCAGTTGACCCAAGAGTATTTGAAAAAAAATACCCTGAACTATCTTTTGTAAATAGTGGTATCGAAGCAAACAACACGGGCGGATATGCACAACGTATTCAATCTCTAAGACTATTAGAGCAAGGTTCGTTTAAAACTGCAGGTGATGCTTCTGGAAATAAAGGTAAGATTAGTTTAACAGCAGAAGATAGCTTCTTAAAAGTTATCGAGCGTGAAGCTGAATCTAACTGGACTGATACAAATGTTAAGCAAGCAGAACTTCAAGGAATCAATCTTGTATCTGATTATATTGCTTCTCATAACAAAATCTATCTTCGTGAAGTAGACGAGATCGGTTATGTTGGTATCGATTCTAAAACAGGTCTTCTTAACCATGCGGGATTCACTTCTGGTGCGGCTTCTGATGCTGTTGAGAATTTAACTGCTCAAGAAATGTATGACGAAATCGCGGGCCTTATAACTGATCAACATAATGGTGTTTATAATACTGCAGAGTATATGGCTAATCGTGTTGATATGCCTGTAACTGTATATAATAAGTATGCAAACACTATGTTAAATACTGCAAATGGTTCTTCTACTGTTTTAAAAGCATTACAAGATAACTACCCTGGTATTACATTTAATGCTACATTTAGAGCAGAGAGTGTAAGTAGTTCGTCTGTAACAGTTGCATACTGTAACAATAGCGAAGCGATGGTTATGCGTATTCCTGAGCCTCTCACTATCGGAGAGATTATCAAAAAAGGTTCTTTTGACTTCCATGTTGATTCAAAATACCGTATCGCAGGTATAGATGTTCTTGAAAATACAGCGGGTAGATTACTAACAGGTCTTTAAGACTTGCTAGTAACTAAGGATTAAAAATGGCAAAAAGAAAAAAAGCAACGGTTGTTGAAACTCCTGAAGAGGTAGTTGAAGTACAAGTTGAAAAGATAGAAGAGGTTATTAAACCTATGACTATCAAAAGCCTTTCTTCTCATTCTCTTGAGCTAGGCGGAGTTTTTATCCCTGCAAAGGGCGAGATAATTTTATCAGGTGAAGAAAACGAGAGAACTATGCGTAAAATCAATCACGCATTAAAAATAAAATTAATTAAAGAGGTATAAAATGGCACTTATCGACGACTTTAAAAGCAGATTCCCAGAATTTGACACAGCGGTTGTCGATGCGTCATTTCCTCTTATTGCTGATTTATGGGATTGCTATTATGGCGGTGACTATACTCAGGACTGCGATAAAGAAACAATACTGAATTTGCTGGCACATCTATTCTTAAGCGAGACTTCTACAAGCTCTGCAAGCATAAAGGGTGTGGCATCAAAAGCAGTCGGAAGCGTATCGGTGTCTTATGTGGCATCAAGCGTTAGTAATTCCAATACAGACTTTTTTAACACTTCTAAATACGGGCAAAGATTCTTAATGCTCACACGTAAAAATATGGGCGGATATTTCGTATGACTCCCGAGGAAACAATCCATAAAATGAATGACTATTTGGATAATTTACGTCATGCTAAAAAACATTCTGCGTTTGTGGGACTACCTAAAGACAAAGTAGGTGGCGAGATATACGGCGACGGTCAAAATATTATACAGATAGGCGCTTATCACGAATTTGGAACTTCTAAAATACCAAAGCGTTCATTTTTAAGAGAGCCCTTTAATACAAAAAAAGCCGATATTGTAAAAACTATTGACAATCAATGGAGAGCGATATTTGAAAAGGGTAAGGATGCAGAAACAGCACTTAATCTTATAGGCGTAAAAGCTACAAATATTTCCAAGGGGGCGTTTACTACTTTGGGTTATGGGAGCTGGACGCCGATTAAACCCGCGACAGCACTCGCAAAAGGTTCAAACCAAACTCTAATAGATACGGGTACTTTAAGAAATTCTATAACATGGAGCGTGCGACGTGATTCCTGATATGTCTGATGTTTTAACAGAATGGGCTCTGCCATATACTAGAAAAACCATAACACGATCAACAATTGATTTTGAAGAGGTGATAGTTGTTATTAAAGATATCATAAAAGCAGTTATACAGCCTGCAAATAAACAAAAGCTAAACTCTGCCCAAATAGACTGGTCACTTGATTACTTGCAAGTTTACACTACTACAGAATTGAGCAATGGTGAATATATAGTTTATAATGGCGAAGACTATAAAATAATAGAAGACGGCAACTACGCTCTTTATGGTTATAGTGAAGTAATAGCAGAGCAAACAAAACAACCTGCAATAGAGAGTACAGAATGAATGTTTTAAAAACTGTAGCACTTTTTGTGAGAGATCTACTGTTTTATAACGAAAATCTTATTCGAATAGGTAGACAAAATTTTGAGCGCAAAGAGTTTGAAAACAATTACATAGTAGTTGATAGTATCGGCGCGGCACTTCCTACTTCAAGATTAGAAACATATGATGGGGATGCTGAGGAGCAGTCTTTTGGCGCGAGAGTATCACAACCCATAACTCTTGACTTCTACGGGGCGGATGCGTACTCAAACGCTGAGCTTTTTAGGATGTCACTAAGAACACAAAGTGCTTATGAGCTTCAAAAAACATTGGGCTTAAGCGTATATGGTATATCTGCCTTTACTGATGTCAAAGCACTTACAGGACAACAGTACGGGAATCAGATACAAGTCGAGTTTACGGTACAATACTGTAATACTTTAACAATAGATACGCTACGAATTGACGTGGCTCAAATCGACATAATTAAGGATAACTAATGGCAAACATATCTAATGTAATAAATGTCGCACTCATTCCAGAGGGGCAAACAGCATCGCGTGACAACATGAATGTAATTTGTCTTATGACAAGCGATACAAACGTACTTTCAACGGCTGAAAGATATAGAATTTATACAGATGCGGCAAGCGTTGCTTCTGATTTCGGTACAAGTTCTGATGTATCATCATACGCAAATGCAGTTTTTGGAACGACTCCAAACGCTATTAACTTTGGCGGCTCTTTGGTAATAGGTTATCACCGCGCGGTAGATGAAACAGTTGCAGCTTCGGCGGCATCTTTGGTTAGTCCTCAACTAGCGGAATCAACTCTAATCCCACAGCTTCAAGCAATTAGTGACGGTTCGTTTGATATCGATGTAGACGGCGTGACGGTAAATGTAACAGGCTTAGATTTTAGAACAGTAACAACACTTGAAGATATCGCAACTCTACTTGATAACGAGGTTAGCGGAATTACAGGAGCAACTGTAACAATAGACAATCTAAGTCTTTCAATTGTAAGCGACACGACAGGCGCAACAAGTTTATTAACAGTAGCTTCTGAGGGAGCGACAGGCACATTTGTTGGCAACCTTTTAGAAATTGCGACAGGTTCAGGCGCAACACTTACTCAAGGTGCGGCTTCATCTGTACTTAGTGCAGAGACTAAATTAGCAGGTCTTACAGCGGTTAAGTCAGATATCAATATTAAAGGTGTTTGTTTCATTGATGCGGTTCTTGATGCTGAAGTTCCAGATTTGGCTGAATATGTTCAAGCAAACAAGATGCTTATGTACAATGTGTTTAGTGGCTCTGATTATTTAGACATTGACGCTACTAATCCTGTATGGACTGTTAAGCTTGCAGGTCAAGATTCATTTAGAATGCTTTACTCTAAAGCTGGAAACAGAAAACTAGCGGCTTCATATATGGCACGCGCTCATACGGTTAATTTTAATGCAGAAAATAGCGCTATTACTATGAACTTGAAAGAATTAGCAGTAGCAGCCGAAGATTATACGCAAACAGAAATAACCAAAGCTTACAATGTAGGCCTTGACTTATATACAACTATTAAAAACACGGCGATTGTTTTAACAAGTCCTGCGAATGACTTTGTGGACAACGTTTATAATCTAATCGCTTTCGTAGATGCGGTTGAAACAGACTTGTACAATCTACTAAAACAAACAGGTACAAAAATACCTCAGACAGTAAGAGGCGTAAATCAGCTTGTAGATCAAGCAGAGAAAACAACGCGCGGATTTGTAAGAGCGGGTGTATTTGCTCCTGGTACATGGTCGAGTCCTGATAGTTTCGGAAACATAGATACGTTTAAACGTAATATATCTGACTTTGGTTTCTATTGGTTAGCCGGTTCTCTTGCAGATCAACCTCAGGCAGACAGAGCGCTTAGAAAATCGCCGGTATTGCAGGGAGCAGTTAAAAACGCTGGTGCAATTCATAAAGTTGATGTAATAATTAATTTCAATATATAAGGATAGATGATGGCAACAATTACACTAGCAGCAGATAGTACAACATTAACATTAAACGGAACAACAATTCTTGACTTTGCAGAGGGTGATTTTTTAACACTCACTCCTGCAAATGCTCTAACATCTCACACTAATAGCGCGAACGGTGGAGTAAATATTAATAAGCGTATCGACGGCGATGTTTACGATTTGCTTTTTAGGATTCAAAAATTTAGCGACAGCGATGTATTTATGAATTCGGCTATTAATCAAGAAGTGCCGGTTTTATTTAATGGTTCTGCAAAAGACAACTTCACTAAAGATGGAACAGACGGAGTGGAAACATGGACTTTGCAAAATGGTTCGATCACTACACGCCCAACTGAGACAAAAAATAACCAAGATGGTAACGGTTTAGTAGAATACACTATTAGATTTAGAAGCGCACAACGCGCACTATAAAGGACAATAAATGAGCGCACAAGATGAAGCTTTAGCAATGATAAAAGCCGTCTATGACGACGGTGTTGCTGAAATAAACGGCAGAAGTTATGAGTTTTCTAAAATGAGACATAACAAGCGCAGAAGTGTATTCGCATTCTATACTAGTATTGCAGGTCAATTACAGACTGGTAGTTTTTCGTTTTTAGATACTCCGGCTTTTAACTCTGTTGAAAAAATTATTAATGACGTCGTTATATTTAATGGAAGCGCTTTGTCTCGTTTACCTGAGCATTGGGATGAGTATCCAGAAGACTATATTACGTTTATAAGTACGGCTTTGGGGGTGATAAGTTACCCTTTTTTGCGCGGGAGCGATACCGGCTCTCAATCCCAAGACGGAGCGAAAGCGAGTCAAAAATTATCAAAACCAATGTAAGCGATGATACGTTTACATTACTCGCACTTGTTCGAGCGGGCTATGGCTCTCTCGAAGAACTTAAAAATTTAGACACTCCCGAATATCTTGATATAATAGAGTTTGAAATGATTAGAACAGATATAGAGATTTACGAAGCTGAAAGGAAGCGATAATGGCAATTATAAACGAAGTTGTTACAAAGTTTTCTTTTGCCGGTGATTTAAAACCTCAAGAGAACTTCAATAAAAACTTAAATAGTTCCATTAAGCTTCTTGCAGGTTTTGGAGTTGCTACTGTGGCGGCGGCCGGTGCTTTTGCAGGATGGGTAAATAGCACACTTTCTTCTATTGATCCCATGATACAATTATCGCGTGAAACGGGCGTAGCCATAGAAGCCATACAAGAGCTCAGCTATGCCGCTTCGGTTAGCGGTTCAAACGCTCAAGCACTACAATCTTCAATCGCAGGTTTATCGCAAACTATTGGAAAAGCCGCTCAATTTGGAAGTGAAGAATTCTCACGTCTTGGTATAAGTGTTCGTGACGCAAACGGTCAAGTGAAAACAGCGGATGTTATATTAAGAGAACTATCTAGTAGTTTTAAAAGGCTTGGTTTATCTATGCAGGAACAACAAAGCTTTGCGCAGTCTTTAGGCATAGATCCATCTTTGATTCAACTTCTTGGTAGAACAGGTAGCGAGATGGATTCACTAAGAGAAAAAGCTAAAAATCTTGGTGTAATAACACAAGAGCAGGCTGATGCTACAGCAGACTATAACGACTCTATAACTACTCTAAAATTCGGTTTTAATGGGCTCCAAAATATTATAGCAGTTGGATTCGCTCCTGAACTAAAAGCATTAACAGAGAAGTTTATTACTTTTTTGGAAGTAAACAAGGATACTATCCAAAATGGTATAACAAAATTTGGTGAAGCTGTCGGCGTTTTAGTTAATTCAATTGTAAGACTAACCCCTGTTATTTTAGGAGTGGGAGCGGCTTTTACCGCTTGGAAGATTGCATCTTTAGGTCTCGCTACAGTATTGGGTACAATATTTTCACCTGTATATTTAATCACAGCAGCAATTGCGGCGGCCATATTGTTTGTGGATGATTTAATAGTAGCGTTTCAAGGTGGCGAATCCGTAATAGCAAACTTCTTTGAGAGCGCTTTTGGAATAGATATTCGATCTTATTTGCAAGATATAATTGATGGATTTAGTAAACTCATGGATGTAGCGAAAAATGTACTTAATTATATTGGTGATATATTTGCTGGTACTTTTGATATCATAAAAAACACTTTTAAATTATTTACAGATGATATTAGTTTTGGCGAGTGGATTAACGAAACAACAACAAATTTTCAAGGATTGTTAGATCCAATCAAAACTGTATTTGATAGCATAATGACTTATATACAGCCAATTATAGACGGCATTAAAATAATTACAGATTTTGAAATGCCAAGCCTTAGCGATATTGGCTCAAATATAAGTAATGCGACCTCATCTGTCTTAGACAATGTACTTGGTTCTTTTATTTTCGGAGACAATGAAACAGTGCAAACAACTATACCAGCTGGGCAAGCAATAGGAGCTACTAAAACATCTTCTCAGGTTAACAATCTTGACCAAAACATTAGCATTAACATTGCAACGTCCGACCCTGTTAGAGCAGGTACGGCGGTACAAGACAGTTTGCAGAATCAAATGCAAGATGCACAGACTCAGTTTAAACGAGGCGGCAGATGATACAAGAATTTATTGCAGGATATGCAGAAAGCTTAGCAGGCAAATCAAAACAACGTGTAGGGATTGGCGGATTTACAACTTATGCAACTGTCGCGGATAGTACGAAATACAAAGCAAAAGCACCAATTTATCCATTAGAAGATGGAAGTTTTGCAAACGATCACATTGTAAACGAGCCTATATCAATAAGCATTACGGGAGAGGTTTCAGATATCATCGTCAACCCGTCAACTTTCACGGAACTTCAAAAAACAGTATCCGCTCAAGTTGGAAATGTTACTCAATATTTACCGTCAAGAACACAAACTCAGATATCAAGAGTAAACGCATTGGTTAATGACGCTCAAGACAAAATAAAGCAAATTGACAAAGCAATAGCAGATGGAAAGCAAGCCTCTTCTTTTTTTGGGAATAATGCTACAACAAGCAAGACTTACAGAGAGCAGTTTATTGATTTTATAGAAGCTATTTATTACGGCAAACAGCTTATATCTGTGAGCGTGCCATACAGAACACATGCAAATATGGCAATAACAGATTTGACAATAGAGCGAAACAACCAAGACGAAGTTATTAGATTTTCCATGACATTGCAAAAAGTTAGAATTGCGGAGCTAGTTTATACAGATATTCAACTTCTAAAAAAGAAACCTGCGCCAGCAGTTAAAGATCAGCTCTCAAATAAATCAGATAAAGGTGTGCAGGCACCCACTAAAGAAAAATCAATAGCCGCTTTTATAGGCTCATTATTTTAAGGAATTGATATGGCACTACAAATTGAAAATATAACAAACGAAGCATATCAAAGTCATACGATAGTGTTTGAAGAGGATGTTATAGAATTGTCATTGAGGTTTTACCCTACTGTGCAAATATGGTGTTTTGATGCAACCTATAAGGAGAAAAGTGTATTAGGTGTAAAGTTATCCGCAGGTATTTTACACATGAGAAGCCAGAACTTTCCATTCGATTTTGTAGTATCTACGACAGAGGGAATCGATCCTTTTAGAACAACGGATTTTTCTGCGGGCAGATATAAGCTTTATTTGGTTACTAGAGAAGAAATGGAGGCGGTGCGTGATGCGCCCGTGTCGATATGAGATTTAACAGAGATTATGAGCTAACTATCGGAATAGGAGCACAGCAAGTAGTTATTAAGCCTCCTGTTCGAATTGTTTTTGATGCTTGCAAATCTATCAATGGTGGTCTCAATAAAATAACTCTAAAAGTGTATAACTTAAAAGAGGGCACTCGGTTAAAACTTATAAAAGACAAAGAGGACTCCGATGTCTACATTCCACTTGTTTTAAAAGTAGGATACGCAGATAGACTTGAAACCATCTTCAAAGGCTCTGTTTTTGTAGGTAGAAATATTCGCGAGGGCGCAGAATACCAAAGTTATATCGAATGCCAGGACGGCGGGACTGATTATTTAACTGCCCACACATCCAAAACAGTAGACGGCGGCAACGTGATAGATTCACTTTTACAAGATTTGCCAAATACTGCAAAAGGAAAAATAACAGATATACAAGCACTTACGCGCCCAAAAGTTTTAGTGGGTAACACAACCAAACTAATAGAACAGTTTGTAGGCGATGATGAAACATGGTATATCGATAACGAGCAGTTGTATATAATTAAAGACGGTGAGGTTGTATCTGCACTAACTCCCGTTGTGAGCTCAGATACGGGACTATTAAACACACCTGAGAATGATTTAAAAAAGATAACGTTTAATACAATAATGAATCCATCTCTAAAGATTGGTGGACTTTGTAAGCTTATAAGCAAAACAGCTCCTCATTTAAGCGGTATCTACAAGATAGAAACAATTAATTATAAAGGTGATAACTACGGTGACGATTGGATTCAATCTATTAGCGGCTTTTTATCATCTGATTATAAGGTTTTAAAATGAGAGAAGTTGAACTATATGAAATCATAAATGATGCAATATATTCATCTTTAGCCGATTTGCATACGATAACGATTGCTAAGATTACAAAAGTTGGAACTAAAACAATAAGTTGTCGTCCTACAATATCGCGTGTAGTTGATGGGCAAAAAGTAGATTTACCTGAGTTTATAAAAGTGCCTCCAATATTTCTACAAGGCGGGGCAAGTTACACGGCGCATCCAATAGCGGTCGGTGATTATTGCTTATTGCTTTTCACGGAGCGATGTTTCGATAGATGGTATGCAGGGCAAGACTTCCAAAAGCCTTTAGAAATGAGGATGCACGATTATTCAGATGCTTTTGCTTTGGTTGGCGTAAATCCTTTAGCTTCTGCAATTACAATACCTGAAACAACAACAATACAGGGTGATTTAATAATAAACGGCGATGTGGTCATTAACGGGGATTTACATGTTACGGGTACTATCACGGCAGATATTGATGTGATAGGTGGTGGTATATCACTTAAAAATCACACCCACGCTGGCGATAGTGGCGGGACAACCAGTTCGCCAAATTAAGGAGAATAAATTATGAAAGTATCAGCACTTGACAGCAACAAAGATTGGCGTTTTGGAAATGGTCTGTCTGATTACATATCGAACAGCGAAGCAATACGACAAAATGTAGAAACGCGCATTAAATCGTTCGCAAACGATTGGTTTTTAGACACCGATGCGAATATAGATTGGATTACATACCTAGGTCAAAAAAATAACAGAGGGCTAATACTTAGCGAGATTGAACGCGTTGTGTTAGCAACGGATGGAGTCATGCAAATCTTAGAGATTAGCGTTGATGAAGTAGTGAGCAGATATGCTATAATTAGGTTACGTTTTTTAACCATCTTTGATGATGAAATTTTGACCAATGCAGGGATTGAGCTATGAGTGTTCCAGAGATTACTAATACCGGTATAACTATTCAAACGTTTGACGATATTTTCGAAGAGCTAGTTGATGGATATAAGGGAATTTACGGAACAGACATTAATCTGGCGCAAGAATCACCTGACGGTCAAAGAGTAGCTATTGAAGCAAAAGCAAGATTGGATATGCAGGCTTATGCCTTAGCATTATATAACTCTTTTGACCCGGATTTGGCAACGGGCTTGTCTATAGAAAAAATAGGAAAACTATCCGGCATTTACAGAAGACCCGCTACACGCTCTCAAGTTGACTTAACAATAACAGCGGATAGAACAATAGCGCTAGCATCTGGCTATCAAGTCCAAGACACGCTCGGTCAAATATGGGAAACAACATCAGACATTATTTTGGTATCGGGCGCAAATACAGTAACGGTATTTTCTCAAACCTTTGGAGCGGTTACTGCCTCCGCTGGAACAATTACGGAGCCGGTCGATGTTGAGATTGGAATAGTATCTGTTACAAATGCAAGCGATGCAACTGTTGGAGTAGCAGAAGAGACTGACGTTAAATTTAGACAAAAAAGAGCGAGCTCTTTGGAGTTACCGGCTCAATCTACTTTAGGTTCAATATTGTCTAATATTCTAGCAGTTGCAAACGTTACTGATGCTGTCGCTTATGAGAATGATACAGATACCTATAATGCAACAACCGATATAAACGCTCATACAATTTGGATTGTTGTTGAGGGCGGAGACGTTGCAGACATAGCTGAAACAATGACAAAACAAAAAACTGCGGGAACTGCAACAAAGGGAAGTGTTACACAAACTTATGATGAGACTATAACGCGCCCTGATGGTTCAACGTTTACAATAACGCATACTATGAATTTTGACAGACCTAATAGCGTTGATATCTATGTAAATATTACAGCTACTCGTAAAGATGCGGGCGTGCCTGTCGATACTGTTTTAATTGCTCAAAAAATAGCTGCTTATGAATTCAGTATCGGAGAGAGCTTGCAAGCAGGTTTTTTATATTCTAATGGATACGAAGCCGGAAATAATTTTATCTTAACCGACTTAGAAATAAGCGACGATGATATAACTTATACAGACGGCAGAATTGAAGCAGGACTTAATGATAAGTTTACGATTGATTCTGCAAATGTAACTGTAACGGAAGTTATCTAATGAATCAGCAATTTATTAATGAGTATGTTTTATTACTTATTAAGCAATACTGGGAAAAACCAAAAGCAAAAGCAGAGATTGAACTACTTGCTTCAACTTGGGAAAAATGTTACTCGCTACTAACAAGTTTTGAAAGCGCATTCGATTTGGATACAGCTGAAGGTGTGCAACTTGATGTAATCGGTAAGATTGTAGGTTTAAGCCGTATTGTACCTCTTGTAATTCCAAAAAAATTCTTTGGTTTTAGCGACAATCCTAATGCTTATGAGTTTGCAGATAAATTCAATAGCAGTATTGTTACCTATCCGTTTCGCGATAAATTTGGCGCAGCTTACACCGATACGGAATTATCAGATCACGATTATAGATTTTTTCTAAAACTTAAAATTGCAAAAAATACAGTTGCGGCAGTTATGGCATCTGATGAACGAACGTCCATCCAAGATGTGATACAATTTGCTTTTAGTGGTAATGCTTATATAGTTGATAAATACAATATGAATTTAGCTTTGTATGTTGATTATTCACTGGACGAGGATATCTTTACATATATACAAGCACTTGATCTATTGCCCAAACCAAACGGTGTGGGATATGAGGTTATAATTCAATATTCAAAAGACAACACCTTCGGGTTTTCAGATAATCTAAATTCAAAAGGGTTTGGAAGCGGCACATTCGCATCAAAATTAATATAAGGAATAAAAATGGCAGAATTAAACAGATATAACGGTAATTTGCTCCCGTTTGCATCAAGTGCTACGGGAACGAATAGAACTGTTTTTGGTGATGTTGCACAGAGTGATGACATCGATGACAACATAACATCAGATTTTCTCACAGGATGGGAAATTGTAGGACCAAGTGAAGCACCAACAAAACAAGATTTTAACGCTATGGCTTATACCAATTCTCTTTTAGCAGCTTATCTTTATCAGCATGGTATAGCGGAGTGGAATACTAATCAAGAGTATTATATTGGCGGTGTTGCACTTGGTTCTGATGGCATACTTTATCAAAGCGTTATAGATTCCAATACGGGGACAGATCCGATTGCGGAAACAGATAGTACAACTTGGAAGATACATTCTAATCCTTACTCTAAAGAAGCCGTAACTATAACACCGTCGGAAGATGCAGATTATACGTTAACTGCATTACAAAATAAGTACGGTAGATTGGTCCTAGCAGATGGTTCCTGGACTTCCGCTCATAACATCATAGTAAATGATACTGAGAGAAGCTTTATAGTTGACAACTCAGCAGGCTCATATACTGCAACGGTTAAGACAAGCGCAGGAACAGGGGTGGCAGTTTTGGCAGGCTCTAAGGTTGAGTTGCTTTGTGATGGGACTGATGTAATAATAGGCTCTCAGGAGATAGGAGTTAATCAAACTTGGCAAGATGTTACAGCTAGTAGAAGTGCTGGAGTTACTTATACTAATACTACTGGTAAGCCTATAATGGTTTGTATAGGGCAAGCATACGGAACAACAGGGGATGCTTACTTTTACGTAGATGGTCTATTTATTAGGGTTTTTACTGAAGCTACCACAACTACAAGTAATGGTGGTAGCTTCATAGTCCCAAGCAACTCAACGTACTCATTCACGAAAACATCTGGAATTGGTACAGCATTTAATTTATGGTTCGAACTAAGATGAAGGATAAATAATGCAATACTTTAAAAACAAAAACAACGAAATCTTTGCTTATGATGATGAGCAAGTAAAACAAGGTTATGGTAAAGACTTAATAGCCATAACAGAGGCAGAGGCTATGGAGATTGCAAGCCCTCCTAAGACACCAGAAGAGTTAGAAGCTCAAAGAGTGTCTAGCATCAAAGCAGAAGCAGGAAAAATCATTCTTGAAAGATATCCTGAGTACAAACAAAGAAATGCAACTTTAGGTATTTATGAGCAGGCTTATGTAGATGAGATGACTGCTTTTATTTCAAATATTAAAAATCAGTCGGATGCTTTAGAGCTAGATAGTACTAAAACTAAAGATGATTTTGTAGTAGAATAATGAAAACAATACTATTAAGCCTATGGTATGGAATAGTTTTAGCGATTAAAAAGCCGTTATCATGGATTATATATCCGTTTGCATATCTGGCTAAAGACTGGGTATATGGCAATGACGTTATTAAAAACTACACTATGCCTAAAGGTGTTCAAGATAGCTGGATCAAATGGCTGCTTTGGATATGGCTAGATGACGATCAACCAGAGGGTTATCCTATATGGTATGCAATAGAACTATTAGGACACGTACCTAAAACAAAATGGGAAAAATTTAAATGTGCTTATGCTTGGAGCGGGTGGAGAAATAGTGCGTATAATGTAAACTATTACTATCTATCTAATCCTAATACGATAGTAAGCTATGAGATAGTTTTTGGCAAATATGATTGGAATAGAAAACTTCGTGCAAGCAATGGAGATTATGGAGCGCAGTTTGTATGGATGACGAGGGCAGACGATAGGACTACATATCTGTTTAGCGTGGCTTCTCAAAACTTCTTATGGCTAGGGATTCCATTTACTTTTTATTATGGCTGGAATGCTGATACAAATGGCAGGTTTACAGTTGCACTAAAATTCAAATAGGAGATCAAGATGAGTTGGATAAGTGAATTGTTTACAAGTAGTGTCGGAACGGTTGTTGAAAAAGTGGGCGTAGCTGTAGACTCTTTGGTTACGAGTGATGAAGAGAGACTGCAACTAAAAAACGAACTTATTAAAATCCAACAAGATGCGGAGCAAAAGTCTAAAGAGTTGGATTTAGAGTTTAACAAACAGATAACAGAACGACATGCAAACGATATGAAGTCTGATAGTTGGTTATCTAAAAACATAAGACCCCTGGCGTTAATATACATCTTAACGATGTACTCCCTTTTAAGCATATCGAGTGGCTTTGAGTTCAATGTAACAGAGAGCTATGTAGAACTTCTTGGTCAATGGGGTATGTTAATAATGAGTTTCTATTTTGGTGGCAGAAGTCTAGAGAAAATATCTCAGATAGTTAAGAAATAAAATAAAACATGCTATAATAATAACATAAAAACACGGCGGGAGCGGGCAGTATGGTTGAAGCGGAGCAAAGAATTTTGAAGTTAGAAAACAGTTACTCTTTAGTAGCGGCAGAATTAGGGCAGATTGGGAAAATCTTATCCAAAATGGAAGCCTCTTTAGAAAAACAGAACGACATAATGACAGACATTCGTTTGCTTAGACAAGCGCAAGATGAAGAGAGACGCGCTAAAGCCGAAACTATAAAAAGAATCTACGCGGATATAGAAGCTGAGCGCAAAAGAGTGTATATCGATTTAGAAGTAGAGAGAAGAAGAATCGATAAAATAGAAGCCGCTAAAGCGAAAATAGCATGGACTATTATCGGAATGGTTATACTAGCTTTAGGCTCTTTAGTTATAAAAGGAGGATAAAATGAAAAGTAAATACTTTAAAGCATATGAACTCGTAAGTAGAGAAGATTATAAAAAAATGAGCGATGCAAAAGTATGGGAAATATTTGATCCGAATATAATCGAAACAATTGATATTATAAAAGAACAATTCCCACACGGAACTATGACGATAAACAATTGGTTTTGGGGCGGAAATAGGGAATGGAGCGGTTTAAGAACTCCAAATAGTAAATATTACTCTTTAAAAAGCATGCACTCTTATGGTAAAGCTATAGATGCTGTTTTTAGCCAATACACTGCCGATGAGGTAAGAAGCTTTATAATTAGTAATCCACAACTATTCCCGCATGTAAAAGGAATCGAAACCGATATAACATGGTTGCATATAGATACAAGAAGCAGAGATGAGGTTTTGCTTTTTAAGCCGTAAAAAACCTCTCTAAATCTCTATCCTCTCTTTTGACTCCGCACTTATAAAACATATAATTTATTATACTATTTGTTAATCTAAAAAAATCCCATACTGCTTCGCCAATCTTATAAAAATTAGCCTCTCCTTTGGTCGGAATCATAAACAAATCTCTCGCTATAAAAACAACCCAGTTTTCTTTTGTTCGTTTAGTTTTTGTAAGAGATAAAGCAAGCGCAAGCGTGTGGTCGTTCATATGCTTAGTTAAAAAGAAATAGTTGTCGTGGCATTGGTTTATCACCTTCCGCTTAAACGCTAATCTTTTTATTATTTTCTTACTCATCAAACAATCCTTTTTAAAAAAGTATCTACATCAACTTCTTTAGCCGCATCGCTTTCAAAATTATACTTATACATCCCATATTGCAAAGCATTTATTTCTGCTCTATAGTATAGGCAAAAAAAGCTTTCAGAATATTCTTTTTTTATATTGCCAGAGCTGTCCCAATAGACACCGTTTTCCAATAAAGCTTCTTGTATTAATTCAAAAGAATCTTTATCAATTTTTACTTTTAGATCTATCTTACTCATCCCTCTCCCCTATCCTCTTTTTAAGTAGTACAAGTTTGTCGAATAGCTGTTTAACAAGCTTTGTATTGTTTGGTTTCGCTATTTCAAGTTTTAAGCGTTGCGCCTCGATAAACTTATCTAAATCAAAATGCCCTATACTGGCGATATCTCCTTTTATATTTCTGCCCATTTTTAAACAGTACCCGTTTGTGGCGCCATTTCTCAAAGCGCTGTTTATAAAAGCCGCGGCCTGTTCTTTAGAGTACCCCGCTTTCTCAATATCTGCTCTTGTTATTATCATAGTCTACAACTTTCAAAGTTTGCATCATAAATAGTGTTTTTATCTTGCAACTCCCATTTTTTCCACTTCCCAGATGCTCCGTTTAGCTCCCAGTCCTTAGCTTGATCAGGGTCTTGCATCCTACTGCTTATCACTTTTATTTTTTCCATCATCATTTTTTTAAAGTTGTAGCCGAGTTCATTAACTGTATTTTCACAAAACTTGATTATGTAGTTAAGCTCTACACCCGCCATACGCTCACTATTTTCTTCTAAGATGTTAGATAATGCTCTCATTATCGACGGTAAACCGCTCCATTTTGTAGCTTTGGCTTTATACTCTATTTTCAATAAACCTAATCCATTTATAGCAAAAATAGCTATATCACAAAGTTCCTCAGCTTTATGCTCTACTGTTTTTGCAAGCAACACTTCTGTACACTCATCAGTCATACTAGCAACCTGCTCTTCTACAAAAAACTCATTATCCTGCATATTTCTCGCTTCACGCCATGTCTCTAATGTTTTAATTATTTCTCTCATTTCTCGTCCTCATAACTTGTAAATTTTTTATTTTTTATGTCATTTTCTAGCAGTTTATAAATTGCGAACAACACACACTCGGGAGAAGATGCCATACTCGATACTGGAATATAATGGTTTATCATCTCCGGGAATTTATCTCTTATTGTTACTATTAGTTCATCCAAAGGAATTTCATCACCTATTGGATTTTCTCCAAATACCTCTTCAAATTCGCTCATTTTTCATCCTTTCAAGTACATCTATTATTTCTGTCCATATTGCTATGTTTACGCGTTTGTTTCTGTTTTTAAGTATAACTTCTTTTGCCTCATTTATGCAATCATCTATACCGTAATGCGGAACTTTCAGCACACTCGTTTTTTCTTTACCGTTAAAAACGCTTTTTATCTGCATTTGCTTATATTTTGCTTGCATTCTAGTTCTTATATAATTATGCAAAGTTTTTGCATTTTCGGTATATTTTCTTAAGTCATACATACTAAACATATCTGTTTTCTCAACTAAATTTAACTATTAAATATGTTGTTATATATGTAACTATAATAACAGTACCGTATATTATTTCATATTTGTAATTCTTTAACATATTTGCTCCTGTTTTTTAAAAGTATCAAAAAACTCTTTACGAACAGCATCAGCCAAAGCGTCAGCAACTTTATAGCTTTCAGAGGCGAATTGAGACGTGTAATCGTGACTATGTTTGTCGCAAAATCTCATCATGCGCGGGAAATAATCTTTCCCATAGAACGCTACAAGTTCCTTCTCAAAAGTAAAACTAAGCGATTCAACTAGAGTAGACATTGTAATGTCTTTATCGAATCCTTTTCCCATTAAACTCATCAAAGAATTCTTGCAAACAAGCGCCCACTTTTCTCTTTTTTTGCTTTTAACTTTATGTATTTTAGCTCTCATAAATTGCGTATAGTTTACAAAAGCACCCTTTACTTGTTCTTCTCTAGGCATTATATTTAATAGTCCTAAAATCTGCGAGCCTACTACTACTGCTATTCCTGTATTTCTATCGTTCATACTTAATGCCAACTTTTATTAATATCATCTATATCAGCGCTACCTGCTGC
>JGI10211J34971_10000371_pt1:0-32500 | contig 35831 bp, 32 predicted proteins | sample Etolagsediment_FD_34971 | JGI IMG/M metagenome (IMG submission 34971)
ACTCTGACCAGAAAAGATCCCAACGGTCAAACTTAGAATTTATCGTCCGTGCGAGTTCGTCAGCCAAAGGTGGGCTCCAGTTTCTCTGCCATTACGAAAAATAAAGTGATCTGCCCTAAACTGGTTGTTGATAGTAGTGGAAGATTCTTTTTGTTTTCTGACCGTGATCATGATAGTTACCGGAACAACTAAATGTCAACCTGAAAGATTCACCGCCGCCTCCCCTGAGAATCTCCTTGAACAGCTTCACTCAAATCCTCAACGTTATGATCTGTTTCAGGTAAACCACTAAAAGTATGGATTTGAGCAGGCCATAATTGTGACCATTTACTGGAGTGGCCCCCTTTGAAGTGACGTAGGAAAAGTGGATAGGACAGCAAAACTCCTCTTTAATAAACAGAGGTTTGAGAAGGAGTCGTCAAGCATGTTATCAAACCACGCTGATGCCGGCCGTTATACCCAAACAAAACCACACCTGGACGTACGTCAAAAAGTTCTGTATAATGTACAATAAAAAGGAGGTGACATTATGCAAAGATTAAGAATTGATCAAGACATCAGGTCAATGTCAGAATTCAGGACAGGTATTGCTTCGTTTCTGAAGCAAGTACATGACACGAAACGACCTCTCATTATCACACAACACGGAAAAGGCGCAGCTGTACTACTAGATGTTGGTGAATATGAAGCCATGCAAGAAAAACTTGAGCTATTACAAGATATCCATACATCTATTAGCCAAATAGACAATGGTGAAGGCATTTCACAAAAGGACGCAAAGGAAATGATCTTAAAGAGAATTTCCAAATGAAAATCATCTGGTCTCCACTGGCTGTTGACAGAGCAACAGAAATTGCAGAGTACATATCCTTTGACAATCCTACGGCTGCTCAAGACTGGGTAGATAATGTTTTTGAAAAGGTTGAATTGCTTACATCTTCTCCATGTATTGGTCGTCTTGTTCCTGAGGTTGCTAGAAATGAAATACGAGAATTAATATTTGGTAATTATAGAATAATTTATCGAGTAGAAAGTACCAGCATTTCTATCCTGACAATTCGTCACGGTAAGCAAATCTTACCTATAGATGAAATATTGGTATAACAAATGTATGCACAAACAAGCACGCCTATTTTCAGGCCAAGTTTCCAGCTAAATTAAAACTTCTATCTTCGTATCAAAATGGTCGGCAATCATTGCTTGTTTCAAGTGATACTGGCCGTTAGCTACTAAAATAACACCTTGCTCTTGACACTGCATTCGCATACAATATAGCATCATAAAGAGATCATAAAAAAACCTTCGGAGATAATACAGTGGCTATCAGCATAACTGAAGATATTCGGTCTATTACAGACCTCAAACGGAATACAAATGCCATTCTTGAACAAATCCATAAAACAAAACGTCCTGTAATTCTAACAGTTAACGGTAAAGCTGAAGCAGTCCTTGTGGATGCAAAAGAATACGAAAAGACAACTAATGCCTTTAATTTGCTCAAGCTATTGGCCCCGGCAGAGGAAGACATAAAAGAAGGTCGCTATACAGCAACAAAGGATTTTTTTAAGGAGTTTAAACGTGCCAGAGAAATTTAGCGTTTATATCACCCAAAGCGCCCAAAACGACCTTGAGCATATTTTCTTCTACATCGCTGCTGACAACATAAACAATGCTAAAAAATTCATACTGGAACAAGAAGAGAGAATAAATAGTTTAGATACATTTCCAGAGCGTTGCCCCTATATTCAAGAAAATAATTATTTTGGTACCAACTATAGGCACCTTGTTCACAAAAAATATCGTGCTGTCTATAAAATTGTTGGCGAATCAGTTTATATCCTCCGAGTAGTGCATGGGGCAAAACTGTTTGATTTATAATGAAAAAAACCGCTAACAAGGCGCTGCAAGCGCTTAATCTGTCAGATTTTATAAAACCTAATTTTGAAAAGTGTCAAGTCGGATACGAACAACTGTACTTAAAGCGATCGTCGAGTTATAGAATTTCATCTATAAAGTCTGGAATGCTTTATAAACCGGGAAAATCAAACCAGCAATCAGAAGAAGGGTGATAAAAGGACGATTGATGTTTTGCCATTTGTAATTCTTTCTTCGCAATGCATCCACTGCATGATTTATCCCGGATAAAAAAGAAAAAGAATATAAAAGTAAAGAGAATCGTTAGCTCTGCCTTAATGCCCCAATTACTGAAATAGACGAAAATTTAAATAGCAGTATAGGAAAGTAAGGCTATGGCAGATTGCCTCTGGTAGTTCCCGTCCCCATTAAATCCTTTGAGCTTTGCTGATTCTTTTCCAAACAAAAGTCCTTCTATCCCGGATAGTCCAGCTATTGCTACAATAATGACAGGGATCATTATGTGTAATTGAGCAATGGGGTCATAGCCATTGGCATATCCCACCTGATAACCAAAGAAAAATGCAGCACTAACAGCTACAATCCTTACCGCATCTAATGCTTTTAAAAACATGTATTCCATCTTCGACTTTTCACGGATTTCCATTGCATCATCTTATATCTGGAGAAATTTTCAATTTGTTCTCGTAACCCAATACTGAAAAAGCAAACCATGGTTCTTTCACTTCATCTTATCTGCATTCTGCCCTGTCTGGAAACGGCGCATCCTCACATTCATCAGGATTCCCAGACCTAAAAGAGTTGTCAGCAGAGAAGATCCACCATAACTTACCAGTGGTAAGGGAATCCCAACCACTGGAAGAAAACCAAGAATCATCAGAAGATTGATCACAGCCTGCCAGAAAATTAACATGACCACACCAAAAGAGAGGAAAACTCCAAAACGATCACGAGCAGTCATCGCCACGTAAAGTCCCCAAAAAAGCATGGTGAAATAGACTCCTAAAAAAAAGAGACTTCCGGCGAACCCCCACTCTTCCCCCCAGACAGAGAAGGCAAAATCGGTATGACGCTCTGGAAGAAAATGAAGATGCCCCTGTGTCCCTTCAAGGTACCCCTTTCCCCCGACACCGCCACTACCCACTGCTATCTTGGATTGGAGAATCTGATACCCCTGTCCCATCGGGTCTTTGGCAGGGTTTAGCAGAGTTTCAATTCTCCGTTTCTGATAATCCCTGAGGAGAAAAAACCAGGCAAATACTCCTGCCGCCCCCCCAAGTACCAGCCCAAGTCCATAGGTCTGTATACGTATCTTGGCAAAGACTGTCATTGATACAAAAATGATACCGAGCATAAGTGCTGTGCCAAGATCCGGCTGTTTCATAATTAAGAGGAACGGGAGAAGAGTTAAGAGTACGGGTGTGATCATATCCCTGATCCCATAGCCCTCCGTCTGTTCCTTACGTGAATAATAACTGGCAAGCGTCACAACCAGCATCAATTTGGCAAGCTCAGAGGGTTGCAATCGAAAAAAACCGAGATTAATCCAACGCTGGGCACCACCAGCACTGTTTCCTACAAAAAGAACCAGTAAGAGCAAGATAATAATCAAAACGTAAAAAGGATAATTCCAGAAATGAAGTTCACGGTAATCAAAAAAGAGGATAAAAAGGATACACAGCATCCCAAAAAGAAAAAGATAGCATTGTTTTACAAACGGAGGCATCCCCCAGGGGGATGGTGGATAGGAAGCACTATAGAGATTCATTAGGGCCATACCAGCAACCCCAAGCAACAATAACAGAAGAATCCAGTCAAAATTCTGAAAAAACCGTCTGTCTATACGAAACATTGCTTTCCTCGACACATATTCATTCCCTTCTCATTTCTTCTTATTCTTCTTCCTCTTTAGCCGCTTTTTCTGTCTCTTCGTGAAGTTGCAAGTATCCAGAGAAATATGCTTCGAGTATAGCCCGAGCCACTGGCCCAGCTCCAGACCCACCGTGTAGGCCATGTTCAACAAGTACCGTAACTGCAATCTCTGGATCTTCAGCAGGGGCATAACAGGTAAACCAGGCATGATCACGAAACTTATAAGGAATATCTTCCTCTTTTAAATGCTTGTACTCCTTCAAGCGAACCACTTGAGCTGTTCCCGTTTTTCCACCAATGGTCAAGCCCTTAATTCTTACCAGGCGCGCTGTCCCACGTCGCCCCTGAACAACCTCCTCCATTCCTTCGCGAATCAGCGGGAGAAACCGCTCATCCCCAGTCATCTCCGTTACCACCACGGGTTCAAACTGCTCGATAATTTTGCCATCTGGATCTGTTACTTTTTCTATTATCTGTGGAAGGTATTGTTTACCGCCATTAGCAATGGTTGCCGTCATCAAACAGATCTGCAACGGTGTCACCAGGTTAAACCCCTGACCAATTGCAACGGACAGGGTCTCTCCATCCTGCCATTTCTGACCATATTTTTTTTTCTTCCATTCTTTAGTTGGTGTAAGGCCACTTTTTTCGTGCTCCAATTCAATACCAGATTTATGGCCAAGCCCGAACTTATTTGCAAACTCTGCAAGTTTATCCACACCAACTCGCAGACCGACCTGATAAAAATAGACATCACAGGACTCAGAAATTGCACGTTTGAGGTTCACGGCACCATGCCCGCTATGCTTCCAGCAATGATACCGCCTATTCCCAAAGGTATAAAACCCTGGACAATAAAAGACTGTATCCTTGTCAATCACTCCGGTACTGAGCCCTGCCATGGCAGTTATCATCTTATAGGTGGAACCGGGAGGATACATCGCTTGTACAACTTTATTAATAAGGGGATGTTTTTCGTTATCAAGCAAGGCGTTCCAGTTTTTATGGGAAATCCCTCCGACAAACTGGTTTAAGGGAAGTACTGGGTTTGACGCCAGGGCCAGCATCCTGCCGGTTTTTACTTCCATTGCCACCACAGCTCCGGCCTTACCGCCACTATCCATCAAATCTTCAGCTACCTTTTGTAGTTCGGCATCGATTGTCAGCTGGATATCATTTCCAGGTAAAGGCTCAATACTTTTAAGGAGTTGCTGCTCAAAACCTCTGGCATTTACTTCCGACGAACTGCTTCCTTTTTCACCTCGTAAATCAGTCTCCCGAAGACGCTCCAGGCCCATTTTCCCTATAAGATCTCCCCCTGTATAAATATCACTATCACGCGCTGCAAGTTCCTTTTTGGAGATTTCACCAAGGTAACCAATGGCATGGGCAGCAAGGTTTTCATAATGATAGACACGGGCAGGGGTGGTTTCGATACGAATACCTGGAAATTCCTGATTATGATTTTCAACATAGGCAAGGGTTTGCCAATCCACATCAACAAGAAGACGCACCGGGATATGGCGCGGTTTAGTACTGGCATCGCGCAATTTTTCCCAGAGCATAGAAATATCAAGATCAAGGGCAGTAGCTAGTTTTTTAAGCAGCTTATCAACATCATTAGAATCTTCACGGACAAGAACCACATTAAAAGATGGCCTGTTAGTGACCATTTTTCGACTCTTTGCGTCGAAAATATTACCGCGTGGCGCTGCAACCTCTCGCACTCGAACCCGATTATTATCGGCTCTATCTCTGTATTCATCCCCCTTGTGAACCTGAAGAAACCATAGCCGTGCAATAATTATGGCGGCAAAGCAAAGGACAATAAGCCCTGCAAACACTATCCTGCGTTTCAGGAAGTCGAGATCGGCATCGTCATATTCCGTCAATTCTTCAAGATTATTATATCCTGACCACTTCATCTTTTTATTTACCGAAACCTGTTTACACCACCACGCTTCAGCTGCCTGGATGCAAGACGTCGAGTGGTGAGTTTTTCATAGAACCAGTTAAAGAAGACAAAGCATGGGATAGAGGCAACCAGGAGAATAAGTGTTTCCTGTATTACTCGTGTCCAGGACCATGGGGGAAGAGCTCCGGGCTGGGCAAACGCAAAAAAGAGATAAAATAAACACTGTGCGCAAAAATAACTGCCACCAACCAGTGGAATCTGAAATACCGTTTCTTTGACAGCACTGTTTTGACTGAGAAACTTAACAATAGAAAAAACAAGTAACACCAGAAGTAGATAGGTTCCAAGATACACACCTGATGTTACATCCATCAACCATCCAAGTAGAATAGCAAGCAGTAAACCTGGCAACCAGCTAAATCTGTAAGCTGAAAAGACAAGGAGAATAAAAACCAGATCTGGCCTGCCAAGCCAATGCGGGAATTGATGAAAAAAAGTAGTCTGGACTGCGACAAGGACAAAACCTAACAGAAGAAAACTGAGAGTGACCATTTTTCACTCTCCCTGAGAAGAAAGTGAACGGCTCATCTCGTCAATAACTAATTGTTCTTCAGACAAATTAATGTACAAAAATTCCAGGCGGGCAAAATCAACAGCCGGTTGCACTTCAATCTCCAGAAACATTCCGCGCCGTTTGGATCGTACCGCTGAAACTGTTCCAAGGGTAATCCCCGGAGGAAACACCCCACCGATACCAGCAGTAACGATAATATCACCTTCCTCAACTTCTCCATTTTTCAAAACATACTGAAGAATATAGCCCTGCTCACCTGCTCCTTTAAGGATACCCCGCACCCTGTTTTTCTGGACAATGGCATCAATGGCACTCGACGGCGCGTTGGCAAGAAGTATTTTCGAATAATTATCAGATACCTGTACTACTTGTCCTACCACACCTTGAGAATTCCTGGCTACCATTCCGGTTACGACGCCATCATTTTTTCCACGATCCACAATAAGGGTCTGAAACCAGAAAGAAGGATCTTTCCCAACTACTCGCGCCATGAGGGCTGGAAAGGTTTCCTCTTTTTTGAATTTGAGTTCCGTTTCCAAAAATCGATTCCTGGAATACGCTTCACGATACTCATCAAGAAGAGCGTGATAGGTATCCAGTTCTTTTCGCAGTGAATCATTTTCTTTCTGAAGATTCCAGAGAGAAATGTATCTATCTTTCAGTCGAATACTACCAATGGAAATGTTGGTAAAAAGACTTTGAAGTGGGCCTAAAGCTTCCAGGGTAACTTGATGGAAAACACCGAAACGACGCCCAGTGGCAGAAGTAAGAATGGTAAAAAGCAGACCAACAAAGAGAACAAAGAGCAGAAAAAGACGAGGCCCCCTGGAACGAGATGTCTTCTTCCTGTCATTGCTCTTTTTTCGCACGGATCTACTCCAAACAATCATCGATACCTGGCCGCCAGATAAGAGCAGCACTCTTCCAACTTCACCTCAAGGGAACGTTACTATTCCTAGTCTATAGTAACTTCCCGGAGGATATCGAGATTATCAAGAGCCTTCCCAGAACCAAGCACAACGGAGGAAAGTGGGTCATCAGCCACAATAATTGGCATGCCTGTCTCCTCCTTGAGACATTTGTCCAGATTCTTCAAAAGCGCTCCGCCTCCAGTCAAAACAATTCCCTGATCAACAATATCCGCCGAAAGTTCTGGAGGAGTAACTTCGAGAGCCACACGAACCGCCTCAACGATTACATCAATCTGTTCCTGAATAGCTGACTGAATCTCGTCGGCAGAGATGGTCAAAGTTTTCGGAACACCGGAGACAAGATCACGACCCTTAATATCCATGGTTTCATAGGGCTCTTCCGGCATCACGTTTCCGATGGTAGTCTTAATGAGCTCGGCCGTGCGCTCCCCAATCGCAAGGTTATGTTTTCGCTTAATATATTGCAGGATAGCTTCATCCATTTTATCCCCAGCCACACGAACGGACTTAGCATATACAATTCCAGCAAGTGAAATCACGGCAACTTCAGTGGTTCCACCACCAATATCAATGATCATATTTGCAGTTGGTTCAGTTATTGGCAGGTTAGCACCAATAGCTGCAGCCATAGGTTCTTCAATAAGATACACCTCACGAGCACCTGCTGACTCCGCAGATTCCCTAACAGCTCGTTTTTCAACTTGAGTAATCCCTGAGGGCACAGAGATCATAATTCTAGGGTGAACCAGAGTTCGCCTATTGTGCACCTTATTGATAAAATAACGGAGCATGGCCTCGGTTACTTCAAAATCAGCAATAACGCCGTCCTTGATTGGACGAATTGCCTTGATTGTACCAGGAGTCTTCCCAAGCATCAGCTTTGCTTCCTGTCCAACCGCAAGAACCTTATGCCCCCTCGCATCCTGACGGACAGCAACCACCGAGGGTTCTCGCAAGACAATCCCCTTGCCCTTCACATAGAGCACGGTATTGGCCGTTCCAAGGTCAATCGCCAGATCATTGGATAGCCAGCCAAACAAAAAATTAAATGGTGAGAACATGAACGTTTCCTTTTATATAGCAGCCAACAGGTGCTTTTCTTGTAATGTTTAAATCCAATAAACCGGGAAAACCGACTCCAAAGAAGTATTAATCCAGAGACCGGAACAGCAGCTTCAAAAACCTCCGATACAATCAACACATCAAGTTTTCAATTCTACCAAAAGTCTGCACGCTTTTCAAGAAATATGGGCTTTTGCTTTCGAAGAAAGCATTTGAAAAAAGTTGACACCTCTCAAAAAGGTTGGTAAAGAGGCACACGTATACTCGAACAAAGCAAATTGTGGGGCTGTAGCTCAGCTGGGAGAGCGCATGACTGGCAGTCATGAGGTCAGGGGTTCGATCCCCCTCAGCTCCACCAAAGATATTAGGCACTTAGGGAGGTTTTCCTTAAGTGCCTTTTTTTTTGTCCAGCCATCACCCCGCTCATGGAACCTTATTACACAAACATGTTCTGTCTGTTCGCAAGTAAAGCGAATTATTCCACACGAGCCTTTTCCACAGCCCCACGTACCGAGATAGGATAGGGATGACGGTCACGAAGAAAAAGAGGCATGTTGTTTCGAGCATTTCTTGCCGCTGACATGCTTGAATATATACCATAGAAAACCAGAAAAACTGGGGGTTCCGATGGCTTTTCCAGTATAACCAGCTTATCCGCAATTGCCTGATAGTCAGGTTGGGACACTATTTGCCTGAGGTTCTCCTCGGCCAAGTCAGACTTCAAAGCCATGAGCTGGATACTAAAACTCGAATCAAAATCTCCTGCTAGCCATTTCTCACCTTCAATAAAAAATCTTGCCAGCACCGGATCTTTTAATAATTGAGATGAAACGGCTGTTGCTTCTGGGGACGCAACAGGTTCTTCATATATCTTTTTTTTCTGGTTACTCTCAATGCGGGTACTGGTTAAACGTTTCCTCTTGTCGACCGTGATTTTATTTTCCACATCAGGCTCAGGGACGGTAACTTCTGGTACATACGGAACTGACTTTTCTACAATTTCCACAGGAGATATTTCCACCGGAGTTCGGTGCACGGGAACTTGAGGCTCATCCAGGACTGGAGCAACAACCGCCACCGGTTCTACATCCTGAATATGAACAGCCTCCTCTTCGGTTTCCAGGGCCGCTGACACGGGCACCTCGATCTTCTCTTCGGAGACAACCGCCACCGAAACACTCCCTTGCTCGAGATCCTGAGATTGACCAGAGACTGGAGGTACAACCCCTACTAATTCTATCTTCTGAAGATGGACTGTATCTTGTTCCCTTGCAACAGGTTCAGTTATTATCGTCTCAATTTTCTTTTTGGAAACAACTGGTTCTGACACCTTCTTTTCTGGTTTTTGCTCGGCGTCAGAAGATTCCCGAGTGGAGACAACCTCAGACGAAGACGCAGCAATAACGGGATCAGATTGCTTATCAGGTGTAAATTCAGAACTCTTTTTTTCATCACCACCGGTAAACAGAAAAATAAGCAGCACCAGAATAGCAACAACCCCGCAGCCGATAAGATATTTAGGATACCGAAGAAGTTGTGATAAAAAACCAGAGGAAGAGGAAAGCAGATCCACACCGGAGCCATCATCTTTCACATGATCAAGAAGGACAAGAAATGAAGTATCTGCACTCGATGACTGAAGAGATTCCTCGGCATATATATTAATTAGCCGTAAATTGCCTCTCCCCATTGAGGCAATCTTGGCAGCAGCCTCTCTGGTAAAAACCTCCTGCTGATCCTCACCTCGAAGCCCCTGCACGCAAAAATTCAGATAACTCCAGGTTTCGTTGTCATCAAGAGCTGAAAGAAAAAATTGTTTTTCAGAGATTTTTTCAAAATTACAGAGTACAAGCTGCTCCAGGTTTCCCGTAAGGCTCTTTCTCCCTGCCAGAAGTAATTGCAGACCGCCACCATCAGCCTTTACATCATCAAGAATCTTTCGAATTCTTTCCAGTGTTGCCAGATACATCTTCTCGGCTTCATCACAGACAAGAAGAAGTGACTCTCCCTTGGCCCGTAAAGCGGCCACCAGATTCAAGAATATTTTTTTTGCATCTGCCCTGTTGGTATCAGCAGGATACTGCAGATCACACTCCTGTGCGGCTACTCGAACAACATCCTCAAAAGACTCGACAAAACGTGGTAAGAAAATTATCCTGTGACGGGTTTCCCACTGCTCCTTCAGCATTTTGCAGAGCATGGTTTTACCACTGCCTTCTTCTCCAATCAAGGTAACAAGATCCACCTGGTTCTGAAGGGCTGTTTTAATGTCACTTAAAATGGCTCCGCGCCCTCCACCTACAAAAAAGTGCCCTGTGTTACACTCCTCCTGAAATGGATTCTCTTTATTTATTTGCTCAATACGCATATGATTTTATTTCACACCTCATAGTCGTCAGCCTGCCCCAAAAAAATTCTCTCAAAAATGAATAAACGCAGTATATGATACACCAAATCTTCACGGAAGATTGTGACAGAGCTTTCAATACCATTAGTTGATAGAAATGTATACAGAACAGCGCGTCTGTTCAAGGAAATTATATATATGCTCACCCCATTGCTCATCAGCATCATTTTTTTGTTAGCCGGATTTGTTCAGGGAGTGACTGGTTTTGGCTCTGCATTGGTAGCTATCCCACTTCTCAGCCTTGTCATCGATATTAAAGGTGCCATCCCTCTCTGTATCTTAAACAGCCTGGTAATCACCACCTATCTTTCGCTGAAAATGCGCAGACACCTCGATATCCAAAAGATCCTTCCGCTCTGCATTGCTGCTGTTCCAGGTATTATAATCGGATCCACACTTCTTAAGCGGGTGAGTTCAACCTATATTCGTATTACTCTTGGAATTCTTCTTATAGCCTACTCACTCTATAGCCTGTTCAGCAGCCCTAAACCAAGAACCTTACACAAAGCATGGTCATACGTTGCTGGCTTTCTATCGGGGGCAATCGGTGCAGCATTCAGTGCCGGCGGCCCACCAACTATCATTTATACAGCCATGAATGACTGGAAGAAAGACACGATCAAGGCAACACTCAGTGGTTTTTTTCTTTTCAATTCTTACCTGATTGCAGCTGTTCATGCCATTGAAGGCCTCACAACCATTGAGATTTTCGCCTATTTTATGATCTCTGCACCATTTGTTTTACTCGGTACTGTTCTGGGTACGATCTGTTATGGAAAAATCCCACGTGAACTTTATTTGCAAATCATATTTGCCTTTCTAACTGCAATGGGTATCATTATGATATTTTCATAAATGAAGCGCTCTCACACACCACAAATATTTAATTATTATAACATCGACAATAGGTCAGCAACTATACTTTACACGAGGAACCCATGAATGGAGCAGAACTTCTAGTTCAATGTCTGGAAAACGAAGGTGTTACAACAATATTTGGTATCCCTGGCGAAGAAAACCTTGCCTTCCTGGAAGCCCTGCACAACTCCTCCATCCGTTTAATCCTTACCCGCCATGAACAGGCAGCAGGTTTTATGGCCGCCACCTACGGACGACTCACCGGAAAACCCGGTGTATGCCTTTCCACCCTGGGTCCCGGGGCAACCAACTTTGTAACAGCGGTATCCTACAGTCTGCTCGGTGGAATGCCAGTGGTCTTTATTACCGGTCAGAAACCTATCAAAAAGAGTAAACAAGGGCGATTTCAGATACTCGATGTGGTCCGCATGATGGGTCCACTGACGAAATTCACCAAGCAAGTAGTGAACGCAGGTACCATACCTGCCATGACCAGAGACATGTTTCGCATTGCAGTCAATGGAAAATCGGGGCCGGTACATATGGAACTGCCAGAAGACATTGCCGCAGAAGAGGTGGACCGTACTCCTGTCCCTAGAAGCATTCTCCATTACCCCGTCGCAGACCCTGAAGCCATCAGCCAGGCTGCAGAAATTATCAAGAAAGCGAGTTTTCCGCTCATTCTTTTTGGAGCAGCAGCAAACAGAGAACAGATCTGCCCTGTAGCACTCGAACTGATCCAAGCAACTGGTTTATACTTCTTCACCACGCAGATGGGAAAAGGGGTGGTGGATGAACACTCACCTCAATGTCTTGGAACCGCTGCACTATCTGATCACGACTACATTCACTGTGCCATAGACCGCGCTGATGTCATTATCAATATTGGTTACGATGTTGTAGAGAAACCACCTTTTTTCATGAACCATGGAGCAATGAAAGTAATCCATGTCCACTTTGCCCCAGCTGATATCGATGAAGTCTATTTTCCACAGCATGAAATCCTTGGAGATATCAGTCACTCCCTTCGTGCGCTGAAAGATGCTCTGTCAGATATGCCCTCTCGGAATACTGATTACTTTGGAAGAATACATAAGGAAATCAACGCCCATGTTTTTCAGGACCAGGGCCACGATCAATTTCCTAATACCCCTCAGCACATCGTCAGTGATATCAGACAAACAGTTGCCCACGAGTCTATAGTTTCATTAGACAATGGAATGTATAAAATCTGGTTTGCTCGTAATTTCAAAGCCTGCCACTCCCATTCTCTGTTGCTCGACAACGCCCTGGCAACTATGGGGGCAGGATTCCCGGCAGCCATCAGTGCTAAACTCGTCCACCCGGAAAAACAGGTTATTGCTGTGTGCGGAGATGGCGGATTTATGATGAATTCCCAGGAAATTGAAACAGCAGTCCGCCTCGGGTTGCATATCGTAATCATCATTCTTCGTGATAATGGCTACGGAATGATCAAATGGAAACAGAGAGGAATGCATTTTTCTGATTTTGGCCTTGATTTTGGTAACCCCGATTTTATACAATACGCAGAGAGTTACGGAGCAACCGGATATCGAATAACAGAAAACGGTATGTTGAGCACCGTGTTAACCAAATGCCTCAATGCGTCTGGTGTCCACCTCATTGAAGTACCGGTGGATTACTCTGAAAACGAAAAAGTTTTCCTACAGGAACTACAGAACAAAACCTGCCTTCTCTAAAAAAAATTGCCATTACAAGGCTGTTTCAGCAGGGGCCAGCCTAACAAATTATTTGTATTTCATATGACAGGACTCTTTTCAAATTATCGGTTTATCGCTATTTCGATCTGGCTCCTGGCCGTTGTCACGTCATATACATGGAATAAAATTGATGATATTCGTGAAAAACATGATATCGCAAATGGCACTGCCAGGGCATTTTTTGAACAAATAATAACTTCGCGACGCTGGAATCTCATGCATGGTGGAGTATATGTGTACACAACCGAAAACAGCCCTCCAAACCCCTACCTCCCTGTGGATGCTCAATCCATTCGTGACGAAAACGGGCGACTTCTTACACTTATAAACCCCTCGTATATGACCAGGCAAATTGCCGCTATCAGTCGGGAAAAAAAACAGGTCAGTTTTCATATCACCAGTCTCACCCCGTTGCGTCCAGAAAACAAGCCATACCCATGGGAGATCCCATGGCTTAAGTCATTCGCACTCGGCAGTTCTGAAAAAAGTGGTTTTTCCACTGAAAACGGTGAGAAAATCTTTCACTACATGGCTCCACTTCCCTACTCTGAATCCTGCTATCCCTGCCACCCGACAGCCGATCAGCCAGAAGGCAATATTCGTGGAGGAATCTCTGTCAGTTTGCCCATCCCCTTCCACAAATCGCCATGGCCATTGATTTTTAGCCATATATTTGTTGCCCTGACGGGTATTGCAGGCATTCTCTTTTTCGGCGGACGACTTGCCCACAGTAGAAGAAGTATTCTTGCTGCAAACAAGCAACTGGAACAGGAAGTCGAGGAACGTAAAGAGACAGAAAAAGAATTGATTGAAGTCCAGGAAAACCTTGAAACCACTGTTAATTGCCGCACTTCCGAACTTCGCAAAACGAATGCGATCCTTGACGAAAAAGTAAAGGAGCAACTGAGAGTTGAAGCAGCACTGGTTGCCATCAACGATGAATTCATCCAAATTTTCAACAGTGCCCCCGATGGTATGCATGTCATAGACCGCAACTTTACTATGCTCCGGGTAAACAAAGCCTATTGCCAACTCAGTGGAAAGAAGAGTGAAGAGGTTCAGGGGCGCAAGTGTTACGATGTCATCTCCGACAAACTCTGCCACACTGAGGACTGCCCGCTCACCCAAATACGTAAGGGAGCCGAAAGAGTCGAGCTCGAGACCAGCATAACTCGCAGTGACGGCAAAATCATCCCATGCATTGTTACCGCCACACCTTTCAGAGAACCTGGAGGGAAGGTTACCGGGATAATAAAAGTGACACGAGATATCAGTAACTGGAAACAAATTGAGCGGTCGATGGCAGCCACAGCAGAACATTTGCGGACAAGAAATCTCGAACTCGAAGATTTTGCCCATATTATTTCCCATGATCTGCAAGAACCTTTAATGCTCATCCAGGCATTCAGTGACAGAATTCGCACAAAATTCACAACAACTCTTCCTGCAAAAGGACTCACCTACCTCGAACGCATAGAAAGTTCAGCTAACCGCATGCAAAACCTTATTGATGGCTTGCTGCTTTATTCAAGAGTCAGCAGCAAGGCCAATCCATTCGAGAAAGTCTCCTTACGGGCAGTCATTGATTCTGTGCTGGAAGATCTGGCCATAAGAATAGAGAAAAATCATGCCCGCATCAAGGTGGATCCGCAATTACCAGTGATTGAAGCTGACTCGCTGCAAATGCGACAACTCTTTCAAAATATCATTGGCAATAGTCTTAAATACGTCCACCCAAACCGCACCCCGGAAATATCTATTCAACGCATCATATTTCCTGAGAAGCATGAGAACCAGACCTACGTCCGTATCAGTATTAAAGATAATGGTATAGGATTTAAGCCAGACCAACAGAAGGTAATATTTGACATATTCCAAAGGCTTCACACCCGACAGCAGTATCAGGGGACGGGGATCGGTCTGTCCATATGTAAAAAAATAATCGAACGCCACCACGGGACAATAACAGCCGAGGGGAATCCTGACAAAGGCGCCTCTTTTATTGTTACTCTGCCTCTGCGTCAAAATATTCATGGCCAAATTCATGAGCGCGACAACACCTTTATCGATATCATTATGAATCGGCGCTAAAAAGATACAAACCCCAAAATGGGTATTTATACCTATTGACCGTTTCCACATTGCAATATATTTTAGTATTAAAAGAAGGTCAGTGAGGTAAACATACAAAAACCCTGGATACCTTTACAACAGGTAAAAAAATGATAGTTCAAAAAGAACGTCGAAAGTTCACCAGATTCCGCCCCAAGGATGGTACCGTGGCAGTTAACCGTCATGCTCTCGGCCCGATAACAAACATCAGCATGGGTGGTTTATCTTTTCGATATATGGGTGAGGATTCTGCAAGAACGGTTTCAGACATTCTTGGAATTTTCCTTGGTTCAGATGATGTTCTCATCGAAAAAATCCCGACAAAGATCATTTCTGACAAACTCATCTCATACGGGTCGTCGTTTATGAAAACGTCAACCAGGCAGCGTTCTATTCAATTCACCGAACTTACCGATTCACAACGCAAAAATCTGAAAGACTTTATCGACAACAAAACAGTGGGAGTGTACTGACCTCTCTCTGGCACTACTCTTTTTTTTTCGCCACCCACAACAGCTAATTGACAGGGACTCTCCTTCTCGGTAGATTAAGCCATGTCGATTTTCCAGCTTACAGATGAACCTGTTTTCCCTGATCCCGCACTTGCCGAGGAAAACGGTCTTCTCGCCGTTGGAGGGGATCTCTCCATCCCAAGATTACTGGCTGCATACTCCAGTGGTATTTTCCCCTGGTACTCGCAGGGTGAACCTCCTCTATGGTGGTTTACAGATCCCAGGCTGGTAATCTTTCCGGATGAATTTAAAGTTTCCAGACGACTGACCCGAACTCTCAAAAACAGCAACTTTACAATTACCTTTAATAAAAATTTTACCGAAGTGATCAGTTCCTGTGCTGATATCAGGATCCAAAATGGAGAAGGTACCTGGATTAGTGACGAAATGAAAGAGGCCTATATTGATTTACACCTTGCCGGATACGCACACTCAGTCGAATGCTGGCTAAACAATGAGTTGGCAGGTGGCCTATACGGTGTAGCATTGGGTCAAATATTTTTCGGCGAATCCATGTTCACACGGATCAGTAATGGATCGAAAGCTGCATTGGTAGCGCTTGTTAACTATTTAAAACTACGGGATTTTGCTGTGATCGACTGCCAGATGACCACTAAACACTTACTCGCATTCGGTGGTCGTGAAATAAAAGGTGAAGAATTCAGGCAACTGCTGCAACTCCATATCCCCAATACACCCAAACAAAAGTGATACAATGACCCAAAACAATAATAACGAACGATGTGATGGCTGTGGTGAAATTACCAACCTGAAAGAAACCCATGGTAACGAATTTTGTCAAGATTGCCTGAATCTTGTCACAACTATTCAGAAAAAACCAGAAACCATCAAACGCATCTGCAACCTCATCAAATCTGACCTGGGGCGTGAAGGAAGCGCAAAGAATGGATGCCAGGTTTCAGAGCTTCAAGAACTCCCGGAAGTTCTCGATGCAGTGCGCTTTCGCACCCGGGATCGTGAACTGAACACCTGGTATGTGTCAGTGAGTGAACTTGAAGGTAATCCAGTCGAAATTTTCGCATCCACAGCCTTTGACAGAGACGACCATCTTCAGTCACGCATCTCCAACCTAACCACAATTACCAGGCTGGTATCCCTCATTCTTCGCAATGTTTTCCTTGGTGAGGTTCTTACCCTTGAAAAGACAATTAAACAGTTACAGAGAAGCTCGAGACAGAAAAATGACCTTCCCGATATGCTTACCACAGTTTTACGCAGTTATCGGAGGGATATCATTGATTAGTTCATCGTCCACTCGGCACTAACCCGCAGTTCCCATACTATTTTCAGCCCCTTGATGGGGATGAATCTTTCGTGGACAAACAACTTGCCGCCTGGATTTACGGAAAAAACAACACCTCAACTCCCAAGAGATGCGGACACTAATACTCGAAATCGAACTCATAGACTAATGCAGATTTATCAAAGTGACGCAGTGCCTTTCTAAGAACATACAGAGTCGGAACCTGGAACCTTATCTCCCAGGCTGGATTTGGAGTAGGTGTTTTTGAAAGAAGTGTAATATCCACAATACGCATTTCAACAGGAGCCACCCCAAGCAGCATCATTACTCTATGCTGAGTCGCTGCCATAATCACCAGTGACTGGATCTTGTCTACTCTGGTGTTTCGAAGATCCCAACGCAAGTTAACAATATCTTCCCGCTGAAACTTTGTTCTTTTCAATTGAGGGCACTCTTTATGATGAATAGACAGTCCTCTTTCACTGAAAAATGCAAAAAGCCCCTTATCTGTTGGGCTCGGTTTACAACAGGCTGATATTTTAATCGTCACTGGATCAAGTGTGTCTAGCTCCACTCTGTTCAACTGCCCAGTCGGATTCACAAGAGGAGATTTCCCCTGATACAACTTCTCTTTAATTTCCGGAATCAACTGGGACAGACTGACCCTTCCCTCTCCCAAGTGGATATACAGCTCATCAAGGTGAGTCAGACTGAAATGATGCAACACCTGCTGCAGTTCCTTTTTCTCTAAAAGATCAAAGGGCAGACCATATCTGAGCATCTCCTGCGTTACAATTGACTTGCCTACGACCTGTGAGAGTTTCTGCCTGCGAATCCGAAATGTTCTCGAAAGCTCCGCCCGTGCCCTGGGAGTTCTGCAAAGAGCCAGCATTGCAGGCTGAAATTGCAGCGGATGATCCGTTCGCAGAACTCGAATGACATCTCCATCGGCAAGCCTATGGTTGGCAGAGACTTTTCTGCTGCCAATCATTGCTCCAGTACAACTGTGGCCGATATCGGTATGAACCCTGAAGGCAAAATCAAGTACGGTGGATTGAGCGGGCAGACAGAAAAGATCCCCTCCTGGGGTATAGGTGTAAATTTCTTTTTTCCCACTGGCCGCTATCACCTCCCGGTAGGAGGCAACGTCACCAGATGCAATCACACCAAACAATTCCTTGATTTCCCGTATAAAACGCCTCTGAGTATTGCTTTTAGAACTCCAGTCCTGAAACAAGCCACGTTGAGCCCTGCGAGCCATATCTTCCGTTCGAATTTTGAACAGGTACTTTTGCCCTTTAATATTGGTTCGCGCATGCAGTCCCTGATACCCGGTGGGTTTAGGATTTGCAATAAAATCACGGATGGTCCGCGGAATGGGCGGGTAGGTCTGATTCAGAATACCTAAAATGGCATAGCAGGACTGCGTATTCTCGGCAATAATGAGTATTTCAAGAGGGTTATCTATCTCTTTTCTTAAAATACGATTTGATGTGTCATAATAGGCCCAGAGCCCCTTGGTCCGGATTGTTACCTCCGCATTCAACCAGACCTCCCGAGTGTTTTTCTCCAGGAGATGTACAATTTCATTGGCTTCTGGAGATTGTGCCAACTGTCGTATCTGACTGAGTAGCTTGGATCCCTGTTTGGGGAATTTATAGGACAATGCCAGATTATACATTTCCCGCTTCAAGCTGAAGAGTCCAAAAACAGTGGCTAGAGGTGCATAAATATCGAGGGTTTCGTCGGAAATCTTCTGGCGTTTGCGTTTGGGCATGGCACCAAGGGTTCGTAAATTATGCAGACGATCTGCAAGCTTTACAAGCATCACCTCCGGTCTGAGGGCAGCCCCTGAAAATATTTTCCGATGTACCTTCTTTGAAAGTGCCTGCTTATCGCTTGAGTCCTTTGTCACCTTAGTACAGCCCTCAACGATTGCTGCCACATAGGATCCAAACTTTTCTCCGACGAGCTGGGTCGTTACATAATCAACATCTTCAACGGTATCATGAAGCAGGGCAGCAGAGAGTATTTCTGGATCAACAACATCCATCTCCTCAGCTAGAATTTTCGCAACAGAACAGGGGTGCATTATATAGGCTTCCCCTGACCTGCGCCACTGATCATCATGAGCATCTGTGGCAAAATCCAGGGCATCCCAAAACACGTGGGCCTTGGGGCCAGAACCCAGCAATTGCCTCATCTGGCTGCGGTACAATTCTAGGTCAAATGGAATATACTGCATAAAAAACCAAAAATATCGTTCTTTTATAGAGATCCCACAGGAAATCCGGAAATAAAATTGCTTTTGAAGCAATAATGACTATCCTACATTGGACAAAGGATGATGATATATTGAGATACTCACAACTTTGAGAATCCATCTCCCTTTGTTTCAACTCTACCAAATTAAAGGCTTCTTGGAAAAGCAAAAAAACTAATGCAAAGAAAAAGTAAATTTAAACAGAAAAACAGATCAAAACAACCAGGCCGCAGAAAGCAACAACAACATAAGGACTCACCACGAGCAGACAGCCTCTATCAACAGGTATTGACGCTTCTCTACAAACAGGCAACCCCCTTAGACAGCAAAGACATATTCAAACTGCTGGATCTACCACTTTCCACCAGAAAACCGCTTCATAAACTCCTGATCCGACTTACGGATGAAAAAATCCTTACTCAGACAGATAAAAACACCTATAGCCCAGGTCCCAAGAGTGGTCTGGCAGAGGGGACTATTGACCAGAACGCCAAAGGCTTTGGCTTCGTCAGCGACCTCACCTCCAGACTAGGGGCATTAAAACACACCCAGGACGCTTTCGTGTCACCAAACAACATGGCCAATGCTCATCATGGCGATAGAGTCCTCATACGGATTTACAATGTAAAAAAAGATGGCCGCCCAGAAGCAGAGATACTGGCAGTGCTGGGTCGTGGTCGGGAACAGATGGCTGGGTTTGTAGCTATCCAGAATGGCGAGGTCTTTGTTTACCCGGAAGACACCAGATACCCCTTTACTATTCGCATCACTGATAACATCCCTGAAAATCTTCAAAACGGTGATGCTGTCATTGTAAAAATAACCGGAGAAAGCGACGACAGCCGCCATGAACAGGGCACGCTCATTGAAGTGCTTGGAAACCCCGATCTGGTGGATGTCCAAATGCGGATGGTTATAGAAAAACACAACCTTCCTCACAGATTCAGTGAAAAAACAAAAATACAGGTTGAGGCCATAAGCGACACAATTGTCCCCTCACAGGGCCGTCTTGATCTGCGAGATATACAGCATATCACCATCGATGGAGAAACCGCCAAGGACTTTGACGATGCCATCGCTGTCATTAAGACACGTAAAGGATTCAAGCTTTACGTCTCTATTGCCGATGTCTCTCACTACGTACAACCAGGATCTGCCCTTGACAAGGATGCCTACGAACGCGGCACCTCCATATACTTTCCGGGCAGAGTGATCCCCATGCTCCCAGAAAAACTATCCAATGGTCTGTGCAGTCTGGTACCCGATGAAGACCGATATGCATTCACCGCAATACTCGATTTTGACAGGCAGGGCCATCTCCACAACAAATCTTTTGCGAAATCGATAATCTGCAGCAAAAAACGTTTCACTTACACCACGGTCAGGCAAATACTGACAGATAATGATCTTGCTGTCAGGCAACAGCACAAAGAGTTCCTTACTCCTCTAAAATGGGCCGGAGAACTTGCAAACGAATTAATGCACCTGCGTCAGCAACGTGGATCAATCGGCTTTACTATTCCGGAACCATTTATGGAACTGGACGATGAGGGGAAGATCTCATCAATCAGCCGTACGGAAAGAAATTTTGCTCATCAAATCATCGAAGAATTCATGCTTGCCGCAAATGAAGCAGTGGCAGAAACCTTCACCGACAAACACCTTCACGGACTCTACCGGATCCATGAACGTCCCTCTCCTGAAAAGATTGAGGAATTTGTCGAATTCGGACGTTCGCTTGGAATAGACCTGCCACCTCTACGTCAAGACCCTGACTGGTTCGGTCAGGTTCTGGCGTTGGTGAAGGGAAGCCCAAAGGAGTATGTGATCAACAATCTTCTCCTGCGAACCATGCAGCAGGCCAAATATGATGAAAAGAACGTGGGTCATTTCGGTCTCGCTGCCACTGACTACACCCATTTCACATCACCAATCCGCCGTTATCCTGATCTCACAGTACACCGCACATTACAGGCCTACCTCCTTCGTAACGCCAGGACAAAAATCAAAAAAAAGGAAACGGGTCTACCAATGAAAGAAATGGGAGTCTTTCTTTCCGCCCGTGAACGTATCGCAGTAAAAGCTGAACGCGAGATGAATGACAGACTCAAAGTTCGTTTTATGCACAATAAGATTGGAGAAGAATTTCAAGCTGTTATTTCAGGAGTCACCAGTTCTGCCATTTTCGTTGAACTCACCGAAGCCTTTATCAGTGGTGGAATCTCCCTTACTTCCCTTAAAGACGACTACTACATATTTGATGGCAAGCATCACCGCATAACCGGGAAGCACGGTGGAAGATCTTTTCAAATTGGTGACCTGCTACAGGTTGTTGTCCTCGATGTTGATCTGCGAAACAACCGGATCTATTTTGGCCCCCTGCCATGAGTGGTGATGCTGTCAGTAATTCTTCCCCACCATTGCCACTTGACTTGAATTGACATTTCGCATAAAAAGTTGCAAGAGTACATGAGATTAATCTTTTAAATCCCTGCAGACCGTTTTCAACCGTCTTTCTGGAGGCTCTCGAATATGGACATGAACTGGCTTACCACGATCATCGACAATCCTTTTGCAAAAGGACTCGCCATTGGCCTTTTTTTCTGTCTTTTTATTATGATTCGTGGATATCTGCGACGTCGTGAACTCAGGAGAGAGGTGACTAAATTGCGCACTCATCTGCACACAAAACTGGAAATAGACTCCGAGGAAAACGAAAGACGTAAACAGAAATATGAGATTCTCAAGCAGGAAAGGGACAATCTCCGCATCACCGTTCAGTCCCTGAACCAAAAACCTGGCCGCAAGGAAATCCGACAATACTATCTCTACCAGACTGCACTTGACATGATGTTTGAAAAAGCACCAGGCTTTGCCCCTGCCTGGCAGATCACCCTTAAAGAGGCAGAAAGCCTTTTTGAAAAATCCGAGAGAGGGGTGGTTCCTCTGTTAAAACGTTTAATGCCCACTAGTCCTGACAAACAGATCGAACAGTATGAAAAAATAAGCAGGGTTTCTCTTGAGGATGGGATAGCGAGATAGACCGCACCGACGCAAATCGGGTAAAATCACGTCACGACGGCCATGAAACAGTACTACCAGTTTCATGGCCGTTTTTCATTTATCTTCTACCAAATATATCATGCCACAAAACCGTCATCTTCTAGATAATATTGCCATTGTCCTGGTAAACCCCAAATATCCGGAAAATATTGGCTCAGCTGCACGTGCCGCATGGAATATGGGGATTACTCGAATTATTGTTGTCGCCAATGAATATCCGAATCATGAGCGGATGATCAGACTGGCCACGCATAATGCAGCACACCTCATTGACGCCATGGAATTTCACGAAAATCTGGGTGACGCCTTACAACCATTTTCCAGGATTATTGGTACCACTGCACGTAAGGGAAAACATCGGGGACCTGGAAACAGCCCACGTGATATCATGAAAATCATTCTGCCTCTGCTCCCTAAAAATCAGATTGCATTTCTTTTTGGAGCAGAAGACCGGGGACTTACGAACGAAGACCTGAAATACTGCCATTTTCGATCAGCTATCCCGACATCAGGCTTTTCCTCTTTAAATCTTGCCCAGGCAGTTGCAATCCATTGTTATGAAATATTTCACGCAGTGATCCACGAACAAAAAGATATTTCCCCAAAACCCAGACTGGCCACATCATATGAAGTCGAGAATATGTTTGAATATGTTGAAAGTAGTCTCAACCAGATTGATTTTTTGCGGGAAAAAAGCCACGACTACTACATGCTTAACATCAGACAATTCTTCGGTCGGATGGAATTACAATCGAAAGAAACCAAGCTCATACAGAGCATCTGCCGTCAGCTTCAGTCACCTAAACATGATGATAAAAAATAGTTGCCCCAGAAGTCAAACACACACACCCGCGGGTTCATGAGGGCTCCAATGTTCGTTAAAAAACGAAGTCTTCTTATATTTTTCATTTCAGCCCCAAACGGAGTGTGCTAAAGTATGATCTTTAATTGTCTGATGAGGCATACTGTTGTTAACGGCTCGACACACTGGTTTCGTTAGCAATTCTTTTTCCTTAACACCTTACACAGAGAGCCCTTCATGCTTGCAGCTAAACTACAGACTGAAATCCAAAACAAGGTCAACAAGAAAATAGCACCACTGTTCTCGAAATATAATCTGGATTTCAGTGGTCTTGAGTCCAGTATGAAGTGGAAGCCCATTGTTCTTATTATAGGCAACTACTCTTCCGGCAAATCCACCCTGATCAATGAAATTATTGGCACCAATGTACAGCGCACTGGACAGGCCCCCACAGATGACGCCTTCACCGTAATAACCTCAGAAGGAAGTCATCGACCAGAAGAAGTCCCTGGCTCTACACTCATCAATGATGATCAATTGCCATTTGTGAAGTTCAAGAAATATGGTGAAAAACTCACCTCTCATCTCTGCCTCAAAAATATCAATTCACCAAAATTTGCAGACATGGCCATCATTGACAGCCCGGGTATGCTTGATGCGACCACAGAAAAAGACCGTGGCTATGACTACATGGAAGTGCTGGGCGAGTTTGCCAAAATGGCCGACCTTATTGTACTCATGTTTGACCCGCACAAGGCGGGCACAATTAAAGAGACGTATTCAGCAATCCGTAACACCCTGCCAGAAAAATCAGGTGAAGACAGGATTATATTTGTTATGAGTCGTATTGATGAATGCGACAATATAAGTGACTTGGTACGTTCCTATGGCACACTGTGTTGGAATATGTCCCAGATGACAGGCCGTAAAGATATCCCCCACATCTATCTCACCTATTCTCCCGATGTGACAAGTTCAATAAAAGCCTCGGACTTATGGCCTCAGGAAAGGACGGAACTCATCGAAAAAATCTTTGCTGCTCCAGGACTCCGCCTCAACCACATATTGGAAGACATTGACCGTCAGGTCAACGAACTGCAAATAGTCTGCGAGGCCCTTGCTGAGTTTACCCAGAGAGGGAGAAAGCTCTTCAGGAAAATAGGAAAGGTAACGGTTGGTCTTGCTGCTGGCCTCTTTTGTTTCGGTGACGTCTTAACAAACAGCCTGATCTCTCTGCCACGACAAACCCTGATATCATCCCTGCGAGGAGAAGGTTTTTCTATTACGAACCTGATTGTTCCCCTTATTTTTCTCTGCGGCACCCTGACAATTGGCCTGCTAGTCTTCAATAATTTTGGATTCAAAGGACTACTCAAGAAAACGCTTTCGAATAGTGGCGACCTGGTCAAACTGGACAATGAATACCGCAGGAATCTCTGGAATAAAATGGCGGGAGCAACCAACAAAATCTTACAAAACATCAACGCCAGAGACATTTGGCAGGCACATTCTTCAAATCTGAACAAGATACACCACTTCCTTGATGAAGATCTGAAAAAATATTACGACAAATTAAGATCGTGAAAACGTGTACCCTAAAATACCGGGCCACTGGATCACTGACACACACTGCCTGACCACGCCGAACAACAAAAGTGTAACCCAGGCGCCATTCTCGTAACAAGGGGCGTTGCTTTTTCCTCCTAACAACGGGACTGACGAGAATGACTTCCTACAAAAAACAATTGAAATTGTACAGAATATTGAAGAACTCACCCATTCCATCAAACAATGGCATTGTTTTCGCATCTGTTCCTATAGAAACTGCGAACTTTCAACCCATTTTATACTTGGTGACACAATGATACCCGCTGTAAATTCTGCACTCACTGGACTTCAGGCCTTTAGCACCAAAATGAACTCCAATGCCAATAATATTGCCAATGCCTCCTCGGAAGGATACAAAAAGTCCCGAGTCACTCTATCCAATCAAGCCCCACAGGGAGTAAAGGCAACCGTTGAGACAATTGACAGCCCTGGGACAATGGTGCTTGCAGAGACAAACAATGGAAGTGAGTTTGTTGAACTCTCAAATGTTGATTTGGGTCAGGAACTTCCAGAATCACAACTCAATACCCGATTTTATCAGGCCAACCTGAAAACTCTGACAGCCGTAGATGAAATGACCAATAGTCTTTTGAATATAAAAGCATAGCAGATAACACCTCCCCTCGGCTCTGCTACGCAGGCTACTCCTCCTCCACCCGCTGTAACGGACAATCGCTGCAGCGGGGTTTTATCTTTTTACAGAACTCTTTTGCCACAGCAACAATCAGGGCGTGAAATTCATTAAAAAGCACAGGATCTTCTGGAAGATTGTCCATAAACTCCTGTTGCAAGGTAAAATAATCGGTATCTTCTTCAACAAGCTGATGGCGCGAAAAGACTCGATGCGTGTAGGTATCAATTACAAAGACAGGTTTTTCAGCAGCATACAAAAGAATAGCATCGGCTGTTTCGGGGCCAACCCCTTTCACTTTAAGCAGGTTTTCACGACTCTCTTCCAGACTGTCTTTTAAAAAGAAAGTAAGTTCCCCTTCATATTTATCACTAATCATTTGCAATAAATTCTTTAACCTACGAGCTTTGATGTTATAGTAACCGGATGGTCGAATATACTCGGCAAGTTGTTCCTGTTCCATTTCAAGCAAATCTGAAACAGAGAGCTGGCCGGCATTTTTAAGGTTAGCAAGAGCTTTTTCCACATTTCCCCAACTTGTATTCTGGGTTAAAACTGCTCCCACCATCATTTCAAGGGGTGTTTCACCGGGCCACCATCCCTGTGATCCGTAATAGGAATACAACCTGTCATAAACACGCAGGAAAAGATTACTATTCTCTTGCTTCATCGCTTATATCAATCCCCGAGACAAATGCCAATTTCCCTGGCAGTAAACACCTTGTCATTATTCAAATCTACTTTTTTACGCGATTTCACAGCGTCTTCGAGTGGGACAGCACTCATGTTAGGAGAAATCAATGCGACCATATGACCAAATTTCTTTTCTTCTATGAGACGTACTGCCGCAGCACCAAAGCGCATGGCAAGCAGACGATCAAAGGTCGTTGGAGACCCCCCTCGCTGCAGATGTCCAAGAACGAGAGACCGAGTGTCTTTTCCTGTTCGGGTTCTTATTTCTGAAGCTACCCACTCACCAACTCCACCAAGAAGCAGTTCACTACGCCCCACCTCACCCATACCTTTACTGATCACTTTGCCGCCTGCAGCAACAGCACCTTCAGCGACAACAATGATGGCATAATGTTTTTCATGAAGGGCATTATCCATTATTTTTTCGCAGACCTTTTCCATATCAAAGGGAATCTCAGGTATCAAAATAACATCAGCACCTCCTGAAATTCCGGAATAGAGGGCTATCCAGCCGGAATCTCGTCCCATCACCTCAACAACCATGACCCTATCATGGGATTTAGCAGTTGAATGAAGCTTATCCAGTGCCTCGGTAGCCGTTGATACCGCAGTATCAAAACCAAAGGTACGGTCTGTTGCTTCCAGGTCATTGTCGATGGTCTTTGGCACACCTATAACAGGCATTCCTTTTTCAGCGAATTTTCGTGCTATCTCAAGACTCCCGTCACCACCAACGGCAATGTGACAGTCAAACCTCATTCGTCTGAAATTGTGTAGTATTTTATCCGAAACATCGACAACTGTCATCTCACCAGCCAGATTCTCAACGGGCATGGCAAAGGGATCACCCTTGTTAGTTGAACCAATTATAGTTCCCCCAGTGGAATATATATCTTCCACATCATCAAGTCCAAGGCGAACCAGTTCATCTACGTCCAACAATCCCATGTAGCCACTTCGACTGCCGTATACTTCCCATCCCCGTTTATAGCATGCATGAACCACAGCATAAATAACGGCATTCAACCCCGGCGCATCACCGCCTCCAGTAGAAATAACAATTTTTTTCATATAAAAAACCTTTTCCCTTCACTTTTTAGCTAGAACATGAAATATTATATAGAAATAAAATACAGTTACTTGATATTTTACAGTAATTTGATTCTTCAAATCAACTTTTCACAGGGTCTGGCAACCCTCCTAGGAATGATTTTCACAGAACAAAGATTGACTTCTCTAGGTGAGTTATTATGATTGTATGATATCATTTTTACAGATGATGAAAAGAATAATCCAACCTCGCGGTCAGATTACATTATTTTTAATAGGCAAATGAAACAAGGATTTTTTCTTTGTTATATTTTTATTTTCACAGGAGGTTTCCATGTCTGATTTTACAGTAACAGACCAGGCAGTTGAAAAGCTCAAGGAATATCTGGAACAGAACAATATCAGTTCTGCTCTTCGTATTGCTTTGATGCAGGGGGGCTGAGCTGGCCCATCATTGGGATTGGCTCTGGATGAGCCAAAAGACAACGATAAAGTTTACGATCAGGACGAACTTACATTTCTGGTTGAAGAAGGTTTAATGAATACCTGTGGTTCCATCAAGGTAGAATTTATTGACGCTGGACCGCGTTCAGGTTTTGGAATCACTTCTGCCAACTCCATTGGAGGGGGTGGCGGTTGCAGCTCAGGATCCTGCGGATCAGGCGGTTGCGGCTGATTATTTTTTGTTTTACCAAGTGGTGAATCCTCTTCAGGATTCACCACTTTTTTTTGTCTCTCTTCACCTTATTGCAATTTTCTTGCCATAAACTTGACACATCCTTTTTTCGTCCTTATTTTTGCTTACAACGATAAAAAATACTGGATTTAGTTATCTGGTTTTACAATATATTTATGTGATCGCCACATAAAAAGATAAAAAGGGAGAAGAACCATGCAATTCGACAAGTTAACGATAAAATCGCAAGAAGCAATTCAGGCTGCTCAGCAGTTTGCCCAGAACAACAACAACCAGGAAATACGAATTTCACATCTGGTAAAAGCCATTCTGGAACAACCTGAAGGAGTTGTTGTTCCAGTGCTTCAAAAAATGGGAATAGAACCATCAAAGGTTCTCATGGAAACTGGCAAACTCATAGAAAACATTCCACAGGTAAGCGGTGGTGGTGCGGGACAGGCATACCTGTCAAACGACCTCCGAAAAATAATCGACAACTCTTTCAAGACTGCAAACCAGATGCAGGATGACTTTGTCAGCCAGGAGCATCTTTTTCTGACTATCATTCAGGACGGAAAATCTAAAAGTTCCAAAATGCTTCAGCTTTTGGGTGTTAATGAAAAAAACTTTCTCACGGCACTCACCACAATTCGTGGCAACCAACGGGTAACCGACCAATACCCTGAAGAAAAATACCAGGCTCTTGAAAAGTATGCTCGCAACCTGACAGATATTGCACGACAGGGAAAACTTGATCCAGTGATTGGACGGGATGGAGAGATCCGGAGGATTATTGAAGTCCTCTCCAGGCGAACCAAAAACAATCCTATCCTTATCGGCGAGCCGGGTGTCGGAAAAACTGCCATTGCAGAAGGACTCGCACTTCGGATTGTCAACGGTGACATTCCTGCCACTCTTGAAAGAAAACAAGTCGTGTCACTCGACCTGGGATCCTTGATTGCCGGCGCTAAATACAGAGGTGAATTTGAGGACAGGCTCAAAGCAGTACTCAAGGAAGTTGAAAAACGAGCCGGAGAAATCATTCTCTTCATTGACGAAATTCATACTCTTGTTGGAGCAGGCGCTGCGGAAGGCTCAATGGATGCCTCCAATATGCTTAAGCCCGCACTGGCACGAGGCGATCTCCATTGCATTGGAGCTACTACGCTTGACGAGTACCGTAAATATATCGAAAAAGATGCGGCCCTTGAACGAAGATTCCAACCAATACTTGTCGAGGAACCCAGCGAGGAGGACACCATTGCCATCCTCCGTGGTATCAAAGAAAAATACGAACTGCACCACGGAGTTCGCATACAGGATTCAGCAACTGTTGCAGCCGTTGTACTCTCAAGCAGATACATCAGCGACCGCTTCCTTCCGGACAAGGCTATTGACCTGATCGATGAAGCGGCCGCCAGACTGCGCATTGAAATCGATTCCATGCCTGCTGAAATAGACAACCTTGAACGTATCAAAATCAAATTTGAAATCGAGAAAGAAGCGCTGAAACGTGAAAAGGACAAGGCTTCCAAAGAGAGACTGGATGAAATAAACAGAAAACTTGGCGATCTCAACGACGAACTAACCTCCCTTAAGGGGCAGTGGACTATTGAGCGCGACATGATCCAAGCGATCCGCCAGGCCAAGGCAGACATCGATGAGGCGAAGATTGAAGAGCAAAAAGCTGAACGAGCCGGTGACCTGAGCAAGGCAGCAGAAATTCGTTATGGACAAATTGTCGAGCTGCAAAAAAAACTGGACAATGCCAAATCTGAGCTCCAGGAGATCCAGAAAAGCCAGCACATGCTCAAAGAAGAGGTGAGTAGCGAAGACATCGCAATGGTTGTTGCCAAGTGGACAGGTATCCCGGTTGACAGACTCCTCGAAGGAGAAAAAGACAAACTCATCCAAGCAGAAGGAGCACTTGCAAAGCGTGTCATAGGTCAGAAAGAGGCTATTCAGTCAGTATCAAATGCTGTGCGACGAGCACGAGCAGGCCTTCAGGACCCTGACAGGCCACTGGGCTCATTCATTTTTCTAGGACCAACCGGAGTCGGGAAGACAGAGCTGGCCAGAAGCCTTGCCGACTTCCTTTTTGACTCCGAGCAAGCTATGGTTCGTATCGACATGTCTGAATTCATGGAAAAACACTCCGTTGCAAGACTCATTGGAGCCCCTCCAGGCTATGTTGGGTATGACGAGGGTGGCTACCTCACTGAAGCAGTACGCAGACGTCCTTACGCCGTCATCCTCCTTGATGAAATTGAAAAGGCCCACCCCGACGTCTTCAATGTACTCCTTCAGGTTCTTGACGATGGACGCATGACTGACGGCAAGGGAAGGACTGTCGATTTTAGAAACACAATTATGATTATGACATCAAATCTTGGTAGTGATCTTATAATGAAGATGGCGGAAGATAAGGAAAGCGAAGCGAATATCGCTGGACAAATTGAAGAAATTCTGCACCAGCAGTTCAAACCAGAGTTCTTAAACAGGATAGACGAAACTATTATCTTTCACAGCCTTTCCAGGGAGAACATGTCGGAAATCATCGACATCCAGTTGGGACGCCTCAGGAAACGACTGCAGGAGAAGAAGATATCTCTTAAAATAAGTGAAAATGCCAAGCAATACCTGGTCGAAAGCGGCTACAACCCGCTCTTTGGAGCAAGACCCCTTAAAAGGGCAATCCAGCGTCACCTTGAAGACCCACTTGCCATGGAAATCCTGGAAGGAAATTACCCTGAAGGAAGTACAGCTGAAGTAGCCTTACAGGAAGGAGTTCTCACATTCACTGCCAGCTAAACATATAACATATAAGACAAAGAAGGGGGAGAGTATAACAGTCAATACTTTCCCCCTTTCTTTTTTATTCAGGATATGTTTGCATAGCCACGATAAAATTCAACACTTAGACTACTCAACCCGCACCTCGGAGCACATAATGGCCAGTGACGTCAACGATATTACCATACAGTACGAAGAAGACGGACAAGTCCTTGTCCAACAACTGGACAAAGAAATTCTTACAAAGGGTGCCTGGGCCACCATCATCTTCCGGTACAAAAATTGGAGTCGGGCGAAAAACGAGTTCACCAAAGAGATGTTCACCATCAGACGTTACCAAAAACGCAACGGAGAGTACCTTACGAAATCCAAATTCAACATCTCCAGTGCTGAGCAGGCCAGGAAGATAATCACCACTCTCGACAAGTGGCTGAAAGAATAACATAAGGAATCAACGCATGTACTTCCCGGTGGCAGACATTGAGCTCTCTCCTTTCATTCCACCACTTGTTGCCTGTGCTATATCCTTTTTCACTTCAATGGCAGGGGTATCTGGAGCATTCCTCCTTCTCCCCTTCCAAATTTCCATTCTTGGCTTTACCAGCCCTGCCGTAAGCAGCACAAACCACCTCTTCAATGTCATAGCTATCCCAGGAGGAATTTACAGATTCATAAAAGAGGGAAGGATGCTCTGGCCCTTGACCTGGCTGGTTGTTATTGGCACCCTTCCTGGTGTGGTCGCAGGGGTTCTTATCCGGATTCTGTACCTTCCATCCCCAGAATCTTTTAAAATATTTGTAGGTCTCGTCCTCCTTTATATAGGAATCAGACTCTGCCTTGACCTCGTCAGAAAAAAGGCCCCTCCGAAAACGCCACAAACAAACAAACAGTTCGAAATTAGCGATACCCACTTAGACATTCATTCGCTGCAGTACACCTTTAACGGCAACAGCTACCGAATTAACACATCAGCAGTTATCTGCTTGAGTCTTGTAGTTGGGCTGATAGGCGGTATATACGGAATCGGCGGGGGAGCAATTATCGCACCTTTTTTTGTAACAATTTTCAAATTACCGGTTCATACTGTTGCAGGTGCCAGCCTGATGGGAACATTCATAACATCGTTCATTGGTGTTCTCTTCTTCCAACTCCTTTCGCTATCCTCTCTGGCACCAGATCAAGTAATCGCACCAGACTACACGCTCGGCATTCTTTTTGGTCTTGGTGGTGTTGTCGGGATTTACCTTGGTGCCACGACCCAACGATACTTACCTGCCAACGTAATAAAAACAATACTGGCCACCATCATTCTCTTCACCTCAGCTAAATACATTCTCTTCTCTTAAATAAACACGTGCTTTCGCCACCCTTCCCATCAATCGACTTTCTTTATCCCATACACCCACAATAAGCATTGACAGTGTAGTCATGATTGAGTAGTTTGCCGCGGTCGCTGAGTGAGGGAGACGGAGCGCAGCTCATCTCTCAACAATCGACAGACCGGGTCAACTTTAGAGTTGACATGGATAATTTGATTGATTATATTCACGACTTCGTCGCGGGTTATCCCGCACAGCAGTTATGAGTTTGTAAGTGCTGCATCGATCCTTGAAAACTGAATAACAATACAAAAGCAAACGGGCCCAACCGTGGTATATTTATATACCGCAACGGTGACGTAATTTATTATGTCACATGGGCAAACTTTGTAATTCAAAGTTACGCCTTTATTAAGATCCTGAGTAATCAGGTGAATATAATAAAAGATCTCTGCAAAGAGATTTAGGATATCAAAC
>JGI10211J34971_10000374_pt1 | contig 35404 bp, 90 predicted proteins | sample Etolagsediment_FD_34971 | JGI IMG/M metagenome (IMG submission 34971)
CAAGAGAGGAAAGGTCATGATTGATAGCTTCAGTGGGGAGTATGACTTCCTTTCAAACTTTTCTCCTTCCATTGTGAGTTTTGAGGGAGAGGAGTATCCAACTGTAGAGCATGGGTATCAGGCTGCAAAGACTCTCTTGGCTGAGGGAAGACTTGCGGTGAAAGAGGCTGCTACTCCCGGTCTGGCAAAGAAATACGGACGAAGGCTCAAGTTACGAGAGGATTGGGAGAAAGTGAAGATTGGGGTGATGGAACAACTGCTGAGGGAGAAGTTCAGTGATGTGGAATTGAGGGAGAAGTTATTGGGGACGAGTCCACATGAGCTTGTGGAGGGGAATTGGTGGGGAGACACCTTTTGGGGTGTCTGTAGAGGCAAGGGAGAAAATCATCTTGGAAAGTTACTCATGAAGATTCGGAAGGAGTTTGAGCATGGAATTCAATGAATGTGATACCTGTCATGCAAAGGATGGGAGGGCCGGCTTTCTGGTTGGTAAAAGGGAAGGGCCAATGGAGTGTCAGAATTGTAGAAAAACCAGGGAAACGGGGGAGGTAGTGATTCACGCTTATTTGAGCAGGACTGACGAAGAGATTCAGAGGACGATGGCTATCTTAGATGAGGAGAAAAAGAAATGAATTACGACGAAGCACTTCAACATTGCATCTTCCGGTATGTATCTGGAAGTCGTGCTTATGGTACACAAAGACCAGATGGGTCATCAGACGAGGACTGGCGTGGAGTTTTCATTGCTCCCATTTCAGAAGTCTTCAAGCTCTATGTGGCTGAGGATGACGATGGGGCAGTAAAGCTCTCAGTGCAGCAAGTAGAGAAGCCAGGAGAGGACGAGACTCTCTATGAACTTCGAAAGTTCCTGAAGTTGGCGGCTGACTGCAATCCCAACATCATTGAAGCTCTTTTCATTGAGAGAGGCATCTCTCACATTACGCCTGTGTGGCAGAAGATTGAGGCTCATCGTCATCTGTTTGTGTCTAAGAAGGCACGGTTCACGTTTGGCTGGTATGCAGCGGCTCAACTCAAAAGAATCAAGGGTCACCGGGGTTACCTCCTCAATCCCCCTTCTGGTAAGCCAGAACGGGCTGACTTTGACCTTGGTCCTACCTCTACGGTGCCAGGAGAACAGCGTCGGACGATTCTCAGTCTGAAGGCTGAGTTTCTCTTGCCGGAGGTTCGGAAAGAGGTTCAAAAGGAGAAGCGGTATGAGGATGCTCTCAGGGCTTACAATGATTACAAGAAGTGGGAGACGGAGCGGAATCCGGCTCGGAGAGAGTTGGAGGCCAGGTTTGGATTTGATGTAAAGCACGCTAGTCACCTTGTTCGGTTGCTTCGGATGGGTGTAGAGATTCTGGAGACGGGTCAGGTCATTGTGTATCGGCCAGACCGTGAAGAGCTTCAAGGTATTCTTCGGGGTGAATGGACGTATGAACGTCTGGAAGCTTATGCGGAGGAAATGGAAGCCAAGTTGGAGGCTCTTTACAAGACTTCGGACTTGAGAGACAAGCCGGACCGGAAGGCCATTGAGGCTCTCTATCAGGAAGTGTGCAGTCACCATTACGGAATCGCAATTTAAGGGGGGATGTGATGGATTTTGAAGGATTGAAAGAGGTTCTGAAGGAAATGGTTAGCATATTGGTTGCCATTGGTGCTTTTGTCGGCTTTTGTAAAGTGTTGTCTCTCATGGGTGTCTGGTAGGTCAGACAGGGGGATTCAGTGACCTACGGAATCTCAGGGGGAGAATTTTTCTTGTTCCTGACATATAGGAATAGGAGGAAACAAAATGACAACTGTGAATTGTATTGACGTTGTGAGGGTGAGAGGGACTGTTGAAGGAGTTACTTCGGAGGAAGTGATTTCTGGAGAATTGGAATTTGTTCCTAACAAGGATGGGACAGCGTTTTTGATGTTGCCTGTAACGGAGTTGATAGAGAGGAATGAGGAGGGCAGGAAGCGGGGATTGTTCGAGGTTACCCCGATGTCAAAGTTGGATTTACATCATCGGGTGGTTCTGAATCTTGGTAGGAGAGATTCTTACAATTTGCTTTCTGCTCCTGTCGGGACGGAGTTGACCTTTAAAAGGTTAGGTTGGGGGAGAGTTTGGAATCATCGTGTAGTGAAGAATTAGGTCTCGGATGTGGAATTTGAGATTGAAGGACTCTCAGGGAAGGTAACTTCAAATGTCCAGACGACCAGTGAAAGCCCGGAGTGACCCAGAGGAACGAGAACTCCTCTTGGGGATGTACTACCTTACAGAAGCTACTGTGACGGATGTGGCTCGGTCATTCAAGATTTCACAGGCAGCGGCTCATAACATCATCAAGGACTTTGGACCAGAGTTTTTCCAGCGTTGGAAAGAGGACATTGAGAGCCTTCAACAGGAGAGACAGACATGAGTGCAGAGATATTCAGACTTAAGGAGAAACCATGACAAAAGACGAACGGCTTCGATTCCATGAAATGCAGGCCAATTGGTGGATGCACAGTGCAACCAACGGTCATGCCGCAACACGACATATCACCCGTGGGGATGGTCACCGACTGACTGAGGATGAACTACGAGACGATGCAATGAGGACCTCGCAGCGGCACATACAGATGTTTATGGAGACTGCCGAGAATTGGTCTAAATAACGGAGGGCTTGACAATGGGTAGGTCAACAGAAACAGACATTTGTGACCATGTTGCTCGTATCGGAGAGATGCCGGTAAGTAGTTGGTTTCTGTATTATGACTTAGAGGATGAGGATTGGAGATACGGTGACTTACAGGCAGGCTGGTGTTGTGCTTTGAGTGCGGCTGAGGCCGGAAGAAGCTTTCGTCTGTTTGCCGATTGCTTTGTCTTGGAGGTTGAAGGAAAGCTCTATGGTGTGTTCTCGGTGAATGAGCACGAATATGCGGCTGGCGGAGGAATGTCTTTCACCATTTTCGGAATCTCAGAAGAAGAACTGAGGGAGATTGCTCCTGCCAACTTGGAGGTTGTTGCCGGAAGGGAAGCCGTGGAGTTCTTTTTGAAATACTTTGGTCTGGATGTTGAGATTTCTGACATTGAAGCAGTTCAGCAAACTCTTTGAAGGGAGACAGACTCAGACCATCGGACGTTTGAAGAGGCTTCTGAATATGTCAGAAAAGTTCTGACGGGAAGAGGCTGGACAGAGGTTACCTGAATACAAGGAGACGAAGATGGAGAATGTGAGAATTCTGAAGTCATGGAAGGGCGGGATAGAGGACAAAAAGGCCAAACCGGTTGATGTTCCTTGTTTTGTTATGGATTCAATTGGGACTCAAGATACTTGTAAGAAGGCTATGGCTTTGAATGAGAGAGGGTATAGTGTGCTTCCAGATTTGGAGATGGCTGAAGTAGTGGGATTCTATGGGAGCGGGCTTAGAGTCAGAGGAGTCTGCACGGAGGTAGTTGGAAAGTATTCTCGGAAGGTCTACTGTGAGTGGTTTGTCTTTTATCCGGAGAAAGACTCTTAATTCTTTGGGAAAATTCCGTTTATAGAAGTGAGGGCATATCATGGCCAAGTGGAACAGACAAGAGATTCGTGACCTGTTTGCAGACCTGGATTGTCACATCGGGGATAGTGAGCAGGGAGGGGACTGGGACATCCCTGGTCTGATGTTGTTTCCCAAGTCGAATCCAGAGGAGTGGATGAGTATTTCTCCTTACCATGACCCCAGTTATCGGACTCCGGAACAACTCCCCAGGGACGATTGTGAAGTCCATGCTATTGAGGTTCGGACGGATGGAGACTGCCGGGGAGGGTGTCAGACCGATAATGAAGACCTGGCTGTCCTGTACGCCAAGGTCACGGCTCGGCTCCGGAAACTCGGTTTCTACATCATCAATCACTACGACGAGATTTTCTGATGAAGGTCAGGGACAAGAGATTGAAGAAGGATGTGAACGTGTGTGACAAGGACTGTCCAGGGAAGAAGTGTTACTGGCCACGTCCGGACCCTGGAATTTTCACTCAAGGTCAAGGCTATCGGAGTCGTGGATATGATGCGGGCTACCGGTGTGGTACCAGAGAGATTCATGGGTGTCCAGACTGATGAAAGAAGAACTCTTTGAACAACTTATTGAGAGTATCAAGCAGGGAGGCGAGTTGATTGGATGGGGAGTCTACATCATTGAGACTCACTCCGGCACGCTTTACACCGGAGCAACTAATCGGCTTTGGAAACGGTGGGAGACTCATCAGAATGGCTCAGGAGCAAAGTATCTCCGGGCACACAAGCCTAAGAGGGTAGTTTATTGGGAGGGCACAGAGAGCAAGTCAGAGGCTCTGAAGAGAGAGGCAACAATCAAGAGGATGAGTAGGGCTCAGAAATTGAAGCTGATTAGGGAAGGAGTTCGAATTACACTACAGGAGGATAGTCATGAACGAAAGAGTTGAGACCGCACTTCAAAATGCCATTTCAATTCCGTGTTTGAAGAATGAGAACTTGATTCCAACGGACATTGGTGGAGAACTTCGGCCAACAGCGGTTCAGGCAACACAAGCTTGGGATGCACTTCGGGAACTGAAGGAAACCGTAGAGGAGATGAAAAATGAGCAGTAGGCCAGTTGATGCTTACAGGCATTTGAATTAGAAGTGTCCAGTCATGGAGTCAATAGCCAAAGCAATGGTTGAGGACATTGTAAGTATCCTTCCAGAGGGCTCGGAGGGTGGCTGGAAGTATGTCCTGGAACATTCCACGCTCTTTACAGAGATTGACTTGGAAGCCTCTCAGGCTCTCAGGGAGCAAAGGAAGTGTGAGGACAAGCAGTGCTATTACAACTGTCAGACCAACATGGACATGGCGGACTATGACTATTACGAAGGCCATGCCGTCAGTTCGGGTGGTTTTCCGGTTCCTCATGCTTGGCTGGTTCGCCGGAGCGATGGGAAGGTTATTGACCCAACTTGGATTGCTCATTTGGGCGAGAAGTCGGAATGGTTTGGGATGCAAATTCCAACTAACTGGGTGAGAAACAACATGTTAGAGACAGAGACGGCTATGGAGTGCATCTGGAAATACGTGATAGAACAAGCAATTGCAGAAAAAGAAGCCGAAATTTCTGAGGCGTTGGGCGTATAATAGGTCTCTTTTGAAAACCAATTTTGGAGGGACAGAACATGACGAGATAAAGGTAAGAGGTACACCGTAGGGCATTTGACGGAAGGGCAAGGTTCAATCTTTTTAACTTCAGTAGGAGATGGAAGAATGGGTTACTTGATTCTCGGTTTGATTTTCGGTTGTGTTGCGGGAGCGTTTCTGGCCATGGGCCGGAGCATTATTTCGGCTCCGTATATCTCTCGTATCATTGGTGTCGTCGGTGGCGTCATCGCTGTCATTTTGATTGTCGTTTCCACGGCTATCTGTGTTCCGAAGGGATACAGTGGGCTTGTTTCCGTCAAGTTTGGTCCGAATCTGATGGATGGTCATATTGTTGCTACACAGGGAGAGAAGGGTCCCCAGGCAGCGATTCTGCCTGATGGTTGGCACTTTGGTTATTGGCCCTGGAAGTATGACCTTGAACCGATTCCGAACGAAGACATTCCCCAGGGCAAAATCGGTATTGTGACGGCGAAGGACGGCAAGCCCCTTACTGACCTTGAAGGAAAAGACGCTATTTTCGCTCCGGAGTGGAAATCGGCTCAGGACCTGATGGACGGTATGAAGTTCATGACCGGAGAGGGTTACAAAGGGCCTCAGTTGACTGTTTTGCCTCCCGGCCAGTACCGATTCAATCCACGGCTTTTCAAGATTGAGCAGGCGGATGTGTTGAATGTCAAGGTGGGTCAGGTCGCTGTTATCAAGGCTAATGTCGGTGAAGAATACAAGCCTGAAGAGGGTGAAGAGCTTGTCGTGGTCAATGGTGTGCCCATCGTGCCGAAGCCGTATCGTGGTATCTGGCGGACGGCTCTCGTTCCGAACAAGTACTACCTGCATACTACGGCTTATGAAGTCACCTTCGTGTCCACGGTGAAGCGGGTCTATTCGTACACCGGTAAGTCATCACTGGGTCAGGCAGACCGCCCGGAACAGGACAACAGTATGGAAGTGCGGACCAAAGATGGTTTTAAGTTCCCCGTTGATGTGCGGACCTCGGTTAAAATCTCGGCCGAGAATGCACCCTATGTCGTGGCCATGCTTCAGAATCCGGATACCGATACGAACAATGACGGCTTTGATATCCTGGAGGAACGGGCCATCCTGCCTTCGTTACGTTCCATCTTCCGGAATAACGCTGAGGACAAGGATGGTCTTGCTTACGTGAACTCCCGGTCGGAAGTAGAGAAGGATGCCACGGACAAGTTCAAGACGGACATGGAGAAGTATAAGGTAGACGTAGATGCCGTGTACGTGGCAGACATCGGGCTTGACCGAACCGACGAAGGCAAGGAACTCCTGAAGACTCAGACTGACAAGGAAATCGCTGTTCGGCAGCAAGACACCTACAAGGAACAGGTGAAGGCTGAAGAGGAGAGAGCCTTGAAGGTCAAAGCTGAAGAGGCTGCGAATCAGCAAAGCGAGAAGCAGATTGCTGCGGCTCAGGAGGACATTGAAGATAGCCGAGCCAAGGCCAAAATTAAGAAGGCAGAGGGTGACGCCGCTTACAATCGTGAGCAGGTGGCCGTCTTGGGCGGAGTTGAGAACTATATCCGACTCGAAGCTATCAAGATGGGCTTTGATGCCTTCAAAGAGAAGTGGTCCGGTAAGTTCCCCGAAGTGTTAGTGGTCGGGGGAGGCGGTTCCGGTGCTCCAGGACTTGAGGCTCTGGTTCCGATGATGGTGAAGCAAAAGGCTCAGGAGGTAGCGGTGACTGAAGACACTTCAACTCCAGCAACGGAGACGGAGGTGGTTCGGGCCGCTCCAGAAGAGCAACCGGCCCAATAGACAGTACGGTTGTACCTCGTCCCAGGGAACGGCTCTGACCCTTCATAGGGGAAGGGTCGTTCCTGTTTTTTTACAGGAGACAGACATGAGTGGATTTTTTGCGTTGGCTGTTGTGGTTGGAGTGTTTGGTACGATTTTGATTGCGGTCTTGCTGACCAAGGCCAAAGAAAATGGGACCATCGTCAAGAGCACAGAGGACGAAGACCGGGTTGCTCGGTACAAGTTTCATATCACTTCGGAAGAAGCCTTAGAGATAGCTGAGGCTTTGAGGAATGCAGCTAATGCGTCGGATGAGATTAAGCACAAACAGGTGACCAAGGTCCTTGATAATGAGGTTGTTCAGTTTGAAATTATCAAGGGCTAAAGGATAGGGAGGACTTACGCCGGGGGAAGCCCATCACATCTTTTCCTGGTGTGATGGGCATTTTTAATGGAGAATTTTTGTCTGTTCTGACATATAGGGGTGTTGAGACACGAAACCCTTTACCTGGAGGACGGACAGATGGAAAATCCTTATGAGACCGAGCCTTGTGATGGATGTGACAAAAACACCTGTAATGGGTGTGAGTATCTGGATGACCTGGAAGGGTCTGATTTTGAAGATGAGTTGGAAAACTTCCTGACCGATGTTGAGGCGGATGCAGAGGCTCTGGTGAGTGCTGGTTTTGGGACGGACGAAGACTACGGAGGGGAAGATGAGTAAGACGCTTCATCAGGTCACCGGAAGCCATGACCGGCAAGCCAATGTGACTATTGAGTTCAACTCCCAGTGTAGCAAGCTGGAAGGCCCTAATGGAGGGCGTTACCTTCCCTGTGATATCTGTGGTAAGGTTGCGGAAGTGAAAATGAACGTAGTCGCTTTCATGTGCGGCGAGTGTGCAGAGAAGGTCAATAACGGAGAGATGGTACCATGACTGGACGTTACGAAACCTCAGCGAAGGCCAAAGAGTGGGCCAAGCATCTCAAGCCTTATGGAAAGAGGCTTGCCAACAAGAGCACTCGGAGTTTAGGTAGGAAAGCCTGCCGAGAAGCGAAAGGAGAGCAGGGATGATTTTCATTTTGGTCTATTCCCTGGTGGGTCTTGCTTACGAAGCGAGATGTATCCGACTTTTGATAAGTGAGACAACTCTGGTAGAGATACTCCAGGTATCGAGCGAGAAGAGATGGATGAGTTGGACGTATGTCATCGGAACGTTTGTTATCTTGGTGTTTCCGGGGCTTCCAAGGCTATGTGGGATTTTCCTCTTGGTCATGTCTTTGATAACTGCAAAGGTCTATGCAGGAACGTTTCTTGAGGGTGGTACTTTTGTTCCGAGACGAAAGACAAAGACTTTCTGGTTTTTCGACACCGCAGTTTCATCTGCACTCCTGGCAAGTCTGCTCGTATATGCAGTGAAAGGACTCTGACATGCCTAAGCCGCCATTTGAACTGGACATTTCCGGGCTCGATGATGAGTCCACGGACAATCGGTGCCGACGTTTTGATGTCGCCTTTCCTTTTCCGGTCAATGCTGATTGGCTCAGGCATGTCCTCATAGAAGGCCTTGCTGCATCCATTTGTCTGAGGTGTGGATTGAGATGGATGACTTCACCTCCGGATTGGGGAGATGGGCTCTGTGGTGAGTGTCGGAAAGAGAGAGAAGATGAAGCTTCTCAAGAAAAAGGAGGAGACAGTTGAAAAATCAGAGTGGTGGAAAATCTTCTCGTAGTCTACCGCTCTATCCGGGGTCACAGCCGTGTGTCAGGTGTGGCTACTGCTGTAAGAAGAGGACTTGTGGATTTGGTGAATGGAACGATGAACAAAACCAGTGTTCCGAATTGGAGGAAACAGACGATGGTTACCAATGCAGTAGATACGAATTCATTCTCAGTCTTCCCAAAGCCCGCTGGCAAGCTTGTCCAGCCTTCGGGGCAGGCTGTTGCTCCCCTCTCAATTCAGACCGACATCTCAAACGACTTCAATCAGACAGAAGTCTCTCTGAGAGCCGTGAAGACTCTCATGGCCATGCACATCGGTCTGTTGAGTGAGGTCACTAACAGTGACCAGATGTTTCTGGCTATGATTAAGAGCCGGGCGATTGCTACCCTCGTGGGCATCTCGGAAGAGGATTTCAATGAGGTCATGGAAGGCTTTATGAAGGTCTGGAAAGTCCTTCGGGACCATCATCCTCTGTCAGGGATGATGCCATAATCTTCACAAATTTTAAGGGCTTCGGCGTATAATTAGAGGGGCAGTTCATTACTCTGAAAGGGCAAGCTCATGGCATACTATCAGCCGAAACTCGGAGATGTTTTGGGTCTCCGGTCAGAAGATAAGCGGGTCTTGGTAGAGAGCAGACTAACGGACTTTAAGTTCGTTGTTGAGAATGATGACGGGACAACCACTGAAGTAGAAGAAGCGGTCATTGTCAAGAGTGACGAAGTGTTCTTCTCTGAAGGGCACATTGCGTTGGTTTTGTGTAATGAGGGTTTCGGGGATTTGACCTATGCGGTCAATCCTGTTGGCTATACGCCTATCCAAGTGGAGAGCACCAACCAATTCTTTCGGGGCTCCAATGATTTCTATTGGCCCCAACATGGAAGGTCATGGCTTTCTACCGGACGAAATCCGGTAGCTTCTGTCAATGTTGGCGGCATTGAGATGAATGAAGGAATGGCAAGAAACCTTCACACGCTCATCAATGGGATGAATGAGCATAATGCTCTGTGTCATGGATATGTGAGTGCTCTTTCGAAGGGGTGGAATTCCTATGAGGTTCAATTTGCTCTTAGGCTGATAGGTGTTGGGCAGACAGTGACGCCTCAGTCATTAAACCGGGCCTGTGCTAAGGGAGAGACAGTCCCCAGATTACATCCAGGTTGCACTGTTGAGTTCTTGGTAAAGAAGGAGCGGATGGTTGGACAGGTCAAGAGTTTAGGCAAGAAGGTCTCTGTCCTTCGTCAAGACGGGAAGACTTCATCACTCTCTTATGACAAGGTGAAAGCTTGTGAGGATAAGTCTTATCACGAAGAGACTCTTGCCAAGTTGGACCCTACCATTGTCGCCAGTTTCAAATGGATTCTGGACACGTCGGCCAAGAAGCTCTACCGGGTAAAAACTGAAATTCAGAATGTGCCTTTCCCTATGTTTCCGGATGGGAAAGAGAAGCAAAGGACGATGGAGAATACCCCCTCTTGTAGTTGTCCTATCTGTGGATGGGTTATGGCCAAGCCGACCGAGCTTGGAGAACAAAATCACTGGGAGTGCAACTTCTGTCAGCAGAGAGCTATGGTCATTCAACAAGATGAAGAGAAAGTGACTCTTCTTTTCTTTCGTAGGCCAGACAAGAACCGATTCTGTTCCAGGGAATCCAAGTGTTGTGGGAACTGTGGCTTGTTTAACTTTGAGTACAGCCGGGAAGGAAAGCGGAGCACGGGCTACTGTAGGATTACCAATCAGTGTGTGAAGTCATTCACGACTTGTGTGGATGAGAATGGGGAAGGCTATTGGTTTCCCCGGAGTCCAGAACGGTTCGGTAAAGACATGACTCAGCACACTACGAATTTGGGGTATGGAGTTGATGACCGCCGGAACGTGGACCGGAGAGACATTCGGGACACCATTTACAAGTCAGAAGACCATGAGAAAGAACGTCAGCGGGCGGCTGATATGCGGGCTGCTTACACTCAGGCTTATCGGAAGATGTTGGATGACTTGGCCAAGAAGGGAGACGGAGTGGATGTGGTTGACGGAGAGGTCCCGGAGGATGTCACCAAGGAAATGGAAGTCACTTTAGACGGAGAAAGATGATGAGGGATGTTTTGATGCCAGCAATTGGGGTTGTGCTGATTGTTGTCGGGTGTATTGCAATCGGAGGAGAGGAGAAATTTCTCCTTGGCCTTCGTGGGACCTGGGCATGTATCTTTTGGGCAGCAGTTGGTGCAGCTTTAGTTATTCAAAAGCACTGGCAGAGGTGTGAGTGTGGTGGGTGGAAGGAGAGTTGTATGGGAATCCATAAGGAGCGAGCAGATGGGTGACACTCAGACAGCGGTCTTTGGTAAGAAGAAGAAGCCTGATGGGAAGACTCCATCAGTCGTACTGGTCAATCCCAAGTACCCTCACAACGTAGCAGCAGCTATCAGGGCTTGTTCGTGTTTTGGTGTTCCACAAGTCTGGTTCACGGGAAATAGGATAAGCCTTGACCCTACCAAGGGAGAACGGCTTCCCAGAGAAGAGCGGATGAGGGGTTATGACGAGGTGGAGCTTCGGAACTTTGAGCATCCCTTGAATGAGTTTCCCAAAGGGACAACTCCAGTAGCCATAGAACTCAGACCTAACTCGGAGCCTCTTCAAAGCTTTGAGCATCCGAAGAATCCGGTTTATGTGTTTGGTCCGGAGGATGGGAGTATTCCAAGTTCGGTGTTGAGGTTGTGTCATCGGTTTGTGGTGATACCAACTCGGCACTGTACGAATCTGTCAGCAGCGGTGTATCTGTTGCTCTATGACCGACTCCTGAAGGGTTGGTGGAATGACGAAATTGAGATTCCTCCCATCCCGGAGTTGACGAATGAGGAGCGTTGGTGGGCAACTTTTGACCCGGTACCACAAGGAGAACTAGAAGATGAAGCTCATCCCAATCATCGGTGATGGAATCAGGCTAAGTGGCCTAAAGGCTTGGACGGATGCTATTGGTAAGCCTCTCAAGACGACACAGAGAATCTATGTGGAGTCAGAGGCAAAGAACCCCAAGACACGGTTTGTCCGTCATCGTCGGAAGAATTGGATTCTCAAGGATGTGATAATTAACACCTTCAATAGCAGTTACTGTATGGCGGCCATCTTGGAAGACCCCAAGACCGGAAATCTCTTTCGGTGTGGCGTGGATGCTCTCTTGGAGGCTGATGTCCGAGTGATTATAAGGAAGTGCAAATGACATCCGAAGCCAGAGAGCGGGCAGAAGAAGAACTGAAGAAGCACATTCGCCGGGTAAGCGGTCTCTTGGGTATGTTTGCAGGAGAGCTTGCTGTTCGGAGTTTGGAGCATGACCGAAGCAAGAAGCAAGACCCGGAGAAGGAGCCTTTTCTGGAGACAACGGCAAATCTTAGTGAGCTTACGTATGGGACTCCGGAGTATATGGAGCAGTTGAAGAGGGTGGACCTCAAGGCTGCCCTGGAGCATCACTATGCGAACAACCGTCATCATCCTGAGCATTTTGATTCAGGAGTAGAGGGCATGACTCTCATTGATTTGCTGGAGATGACTGTAGATTGGCGGGCCTCTTCCGAGAGGCACAAGGATGGAGATATCTGGGAGTCCATCAGGAAGAACACAGACCGGTTCAATTTGAGTCCTCAATTGGCTCAGATTCTCAGAAACACGGTGGAAATGATGAAATGTTTGGAGGAAGGGAGAGAATTTCCGTGAGGTTTGACATATAGGAGTGTTCAGAACCTTACGGGGAAATCCAATGAAGGTCTTGCCACCAGAAGTGAAAGAGGTATTGTCCCGTCTGCGAAAGATGCGGATAGGTGACACTCTTATCATTTTCTGTGATGAGACTGAAGAGGAAGTGAAGGGAATAGCTCATCGGGCGTTGAAGAAGGGAGAGACCGTGGTTTGGGAGGACGGGCGGACACAGTGGATTGATGATGATGTGATTTTTGACTTTGACCGGGCAAAGGCTGAGGGAGAGAGTGCCGGTTACACTTGGACTTCTGACGGAAACAGAGTTGCTTTTGACCGTTTCCTTTGCACTAAGAGCAAGGATGGAGAGGTGACGAAGGAGAGACAGAGACGGGTTTACAAGGATTTTCTTTCAGTTTGAGGGTGTTCCTGCCGGACCTAAAAGTGTGTGCGGTAGTTTGGGCCACGCCCTGCCAGTAGGGACACTCTATTCAGAAACCTTTTAGGAGAAGAGACATGTTGGGCAAGCGAGTGACTGTGAATATCAAGGATACGGAGAGTTGGGCGATGGGGACGGCAGAGGCGTTGAATGGGACTCATGGAGAGATTACCAAAGTTCATCCAGGAGAGGAGGACTGGAGGTCTCCGGGTAAAGTGATTGCAAAGGAGAGACCGCTACTCGTAACCTTTGATGAGCCGGTAAATACTCATCCAAGAATTCCCCATTGGGGAGCATCATCTGCTTTCTGGTTCAAGGAATCAGAACTGATTGAAGGACCGGCGAAAAATACGTAAGCCATGCTCGGTCTGTACGCAAGGGGATTGCTAGAGGCTGGAGATTACACTTTGGAAGCCTTCGGGCTCATTGAAAAGAAGATGAGGATACCAATGACTATTGAACAAGACCCATCTTCAAACTGGAAACATGAGTCAAAGTCTCCCAGTCCAGAAGAGGGCTTGGGTTGTGATGCTCAAATTGTCGTAGCCGCTAAGGCTCTTTTGAGTGTCAACGATGAAGCTCAAGAGTGTGATGATTGTTGCTGTGGGGCTTATTGTTCCAAGCACTACGGTGACTTTTGGGAGAAGTTTGAAGCTCTTGAGAGGGCTCGGTCGGTATTATAACCGGGAGACTGTGTTGGTCTTTCTGGGGACGTTGGATGATTCGAAAACTGGAAGCCAAGGGTTGGTTTCGCAAACTGAGGAGACAGGGTAATGGAAGAGATTAAAGCGACTGTTACAGAAACTACGTCATTCACAATTCGGATTGGGGAGACGAAGTTTGAAAACTTGAAAAAAGGACAAACTTGGAATGGCTTTGTGGAGTACAAGGGTGGGCCGATGATGAACGGTATTACCATCATCGTGGATACTAAGGACACGTCGTTGGAATCTTTACTCACGGGTATACTTGGCATTGGTGAAATCCGGGAGTTCGAAGGACAGATAGTGAAGGCTTCTCCAAATGTCTTGAAGGCTATCAGGCAATCTCAGGAAGACGCTGATGAGAAGAAACGGGAGACTTTTGCTGAAAAAGGAAAGGAGAAACAAGATGGAGAACCTGCAACTGAGAAATCCGCAGGAGGAGAGGGCTCTGACTGTAGCCAGATTTCTGACCAAATCAAAGAATGAATACAAAAGGGCCTTTCAGGCACTTTTAGGGTGTGTTGTCGGTTTTGACCATGATGACAGTCGGTTTTGGTTAGCCGCTGGAGTCTTGGCAGATGCTTTGAGAGAGGTGGAAGATAATCGTCACGCTATTCTTATCTTCCAGGAGAGGGGAGCTACGGATGTAGCTTCCTTTCTGAAGTTTGTCAAGACTTACCAGGAAGTCTCAGATGTCATTCGGGCGGGGATGGATGAGAGTTCCAGAGGAGAAGGATTCTTCAACTTGGCTCCGTTGATGGGTCAGGAACTCTTTATCAGGGCCAGGGCTCAGACCTTGTTGAAGCCTGAAGATGTGTCTGAGGCTGTGCAAAAAAAGCCTACTGGGGTGTATAATATGACGGGTCAGGGTCATGACACAATGATGGGGGATTTGGAACATGCCGCCGCAGAACTCTTCCGACGATATGCAGAAGGCTGAAATCCCAAAGGTGGCGATTGAAGCTTCAGAGGACAGGATTCAAAAGATTGCCGATGAGGTGGAAAACATTGATAGGAGATTGAAGGACCAGAAGAATATTATGGAGGCCATGGAGGAAGAGCGTGAGAATGCGGTGATTGAGGCTGGAGAGATTGGGAAGTGGTTAACGGAGGAGGTAGGCCAGACAGAGAAGAGATGGGATGATAGAGTGAGGTTGATTCATGATGGAGATATTGTTCGGGCTATGGCCGATGACATTGACGAACAAGAGCCAGACCCTGATGAATACCTTGAAGATACGGATGTTCCATTCTAATGCCTATTCCGTCACGATATTCATTACACTTCACTCAGATTGACTGTCCATACTGTGGCAGTCAAGATGCTTGTTTCATCAACAGGCTTCCGGTCAAAAGAGGATGCTTTGCTTGTCAGAAGACCTGGGTTCAGAGGGGTGACCAGCGGGTCCTCGTCTATGACAAGAAAACTGGGTATCACAATCTTGAGTTGAATGATGAGGTTGAGGGAGTTGTTCGGAAGGCCCCAGAAGAGAAGAAAAGAGACAGAGATGAAAGGGCAAGGAAAGACAACAGGGTAAGAAGAGCACTTACGGAGAGCGGACAAGTCTTGAAAGACGACTTACGGTAGCGTTCTCGGAGTAGAAAACCTGAAAGTTCAGGGATAGTTTGACGGATTTCAACCTTAGAGGAGAGAGCATGGCAAAGGTCAAACTGGGTGAGATAGCCCAAGTGTTGATGTTTACGGACAAGGAAGGTCGGAGGATTCAGGAAATCAGGCCCCTTGATAAGAGTTTGCCTTCCACGTTTGTGGGAGAAACCAATGCAGTCATTGGAATTAAGGGAAGCTCTCAGAGAGTGACCATTCCGGTGGACTTCGTGATTGGTGAAGGCATCACAGTTCAACAGGCATTCAAACGATATGACGGCCTGGGAAAGAAGGCTGTGAATGAAGAAGCAGAGAGACAACAGAAAGCTGCTGAAGAGCAGATGAAACAGATGAAGGAGGCACAAAGTCAGATTGTTCGGGCAACTCAAATGCCGGTGGGACCAGACGGTAAACCGTTGCCCATTCCAGGTCAGCCAGGAGGACCAAAACTTGTCAAACCCTGAGAGAATTTTTCAGGGTTCTGACATATAGAGATGTCAGAGGCCAAAAGGTGTCGCTTGGTGGCTGCTTTTGAGGCTCTGAGGACTTGCTATGGATGCTACGGTAGTCAGTGGACTCCTGATGTGTTTTCTCGTTTTGAAACTGATTCGGTATGGAAAGGAAGACTGATGGCAATCTGTAATTCTTGTGGTAAAGACATGTTGAAGGCTGATTCCTGTACGGTCACGGATGTGGAATATCCGGACGGTACAAAGCTTCCAGTGTCTCGGGAACACTTCGGAGATGAGGATGGAGAGGGAAGATGTCATGACTGTGGCGTCATCAATGGTAATACTCATCATCACGGATGTGATGTAGAGCGTTGCCCACGTTGCGGTGGCCAATTGATTTCTTGCGGATGTCTTGACGATGAGGAGGAAGACTGATGTGGGAAGACTTAACCAACGAACAACTGGTGGAGTATCTCAAGGAGATTGATGAGGACGAAGAGCTTGAGGTTTCTTCCTGGGAAGCCTGCTTTCTTCAGACAGTTCTGTGTGATTGGGAGGGGGATATGACTCCTCGCCAGAGAGAGTCGGCCATTCAAATGTGTGAGAAGTATCTTGAGGATTGAATTATGAGATGTCCTAAGTGTGATTGTGAGAGGTTGGTTGACGACTGGAAGCCGGGTTACGATGACAAAATGGGAGGAATCCAGATACAGTTTTACAAGTGTGATTCTTGTGGTCATCAGTTCATATTTGTTCCCATTTTAAGGATTGAATCATGCCAGTAGAAGCAATCATTCAGGGATTCACGGAACTCAATAACCGGGTACGGTTCAAGCCCGACCATGAGAATGTCGTTATCAAGGCGGGGCAGCTTAAGTCCATCGTGAACATGGGCATTTTGGTATGTGAGTATTCTCAGGAAATAGAAAGACGAGTAGAGACTTTGAAGGGGATGATAGAGGAAGCATTGGAAACTTTGGGGGGGATGGTAGAGAGCCGTGATGAATGGGCGGACATTGCCAGACGGGCAATAGAACAAACAAACCAGGCCCATGACTTGGTAAAGAAGAATCAAGAGATGGTTAAGGAGGCGATTGAGAAGACATCCCCTCCAAAGCCACGTAATCGGTTCAAAGAGCCATCAGGAGGGTTTCCAGAGGCGTCGGACAACTGATAGGGTTCACAAGGGCATCAAGGGCTTATAGGGCATCTCAGGGCTTCACAATGAACACGAATCTTACAGAGCCAACGGGCAATTTGCCTGTAGTGGAATCGGTCCCGTTTATCGCTCATGACTGGTGTGGATTAAATGACCACTATGGTCGTTTCACGCACGTTCCAAGTGGTAAGACACTCGTATGTGAGGGGTGGATGCTTCAGGCTGATTGGGACAAGGCACAGCTTGAATGGTTTGCTCAATTTGACGGAGACATAGTGGTTCATCGGTGTCCGCAAGGGTCATATTGTGAGACGGGTGACATAATGGGTAGTGGTTCGGAAATCACCGAACGCTTACGAGCACGCTTGTCTTTAGGGTAGGAAGAAATGGCAACCAAAGAACAACTGAAAGAGCTTTTCCGGACTAGGAGAGACACTTGTGAAAGATGTCCTCACGTAAAGAAAAAGTCGTTAACTCTTGGTGGGATAGCTTGGTATTGCGTAAAGACTGGATGCACTGTTCCTCAGATTACCGAGCGTGTTGGGTTTGATTGGGAGACGAGATTTACAAGAGTACCCGAGTGGTGTCCTTTATCTGATTCAGAGGTCATCAAGCGGGAGGGCAAGACAACCATACAGTATCAGCAGGCAATGGCCTAACAGGAGTAATCACAATGAAGTCAATTTACGAAGAGGAAGCTACTGAGGCATCATCGGAAAGGATTCCACCACGACTCTTGACGGAAAAGGGATTTCCAGAGTGTGCAGACGACTGTGGTCTTGTAAGGATTCTGGGTGTTGGAGAATGCGAAGCGGTTTGTCCTAGTAAGTTTGACGAGGAAGGAAAGCCGGTAGCTACATAACGACAAGCTCAGGCACGCCGGGAGGCGCGACCTGGGCGGAAAGGAAGAGGAACATGACGAAAGAGAATGACCCCAAACCGAACGACAACCCGGCGTTGCCTGGAGCGACGTGTTATGCGGTTCGCGAGGATGACCACCTGCGGTGTAGCTGCGACGAGCCACACAAGCTGCCAGCGTGCAGGGGATATCGTAAGCACGCCGGCTCAGAATGGTGTGCCCACAATTACAGCAACGAAGGGCTCACCGATTGGTGTCACTTTGTCGGCATTTTGACAGCATAACAAGGGCACTTAGCAATGAGCAGGGCATCATACGAACAACTTGAAGAGTTTGTCCGGGACTGCCGGGACAACTGGGACTGTGACAAAGACTCTCACACTTGCGGCACTCTTTGTCGGGCTTGTGAGGCTGAGAAACTCCTTGGTCCCAAAGGAGAAGAAGACAAAGAGATTGTCTATGTCTACTTTGTTTCTGGAGACGTGACAGGGACAAGTCACCGTTGGGCAATGAGTTGGAAGTGTGAGCGGTCAACGCCGTTGGACTCGTTTGAGGAGGCTCATGAACTTCAGAGATATTTGGCGGATAAAGAGAAGGCAAGTGTTGTCATCCAAAATTGGATTCTTCTCAGAAAGGAAATGAGATGATATACACCGTCTATTGGGAAGAAAAGACAAAGAGGCAAGTGAGTGTTGAGGCGGAAGAGGAAGAAGAGGCCATAAAGAAGGCCAAATGTGGAGACGTTATAGAAGGCACACAAGATTCGGAACCCGGTAAAGATGACTGGTCAGAAGCATACGCTGAGGAATCTGAGTCATAACTCATACTACAAGGGCTGGAAAGCAGAAAGGGTGCTAAGTTGATTATTCATAGTATCTTAGATACAGACGCCTACAAGCTGACGATGCAGAAAGCGGTTCTTGACCTGTATCCGAATACGCCGGTGGAGTACACCTTCTTTGACCGGAATCCGGATACCAAGTTCAACAATTCGGCATTCTTTGACATGCTTTTGTCAGAGCTTCGGAAGATGGCTGACCTTCGTTTAAGTGAAGATGAGGCTGATTGGTTGGCAAGGACGTGTCCGTTTTTGACCCCTCAGTACATTGAATATCTGAAGAACTACCGGTTTGACCCGAATGAGGTTCATATCAGAATTCAGGATGGGAGGCTGGTGTTGGGAATCCAGGGTCTTTGGCATTCTACGATTCTTTGGGAAGTGCCTCTCATGGCACTCATTAGTGAATGCTATTTCAAGACAGTTGACACGGATTGGGAGCAGCCGGGGTGGCATCTGGAATATGATGACCGAATGATGACCAAGGCCAGAGCCATGGAACAACTGACCTGGGCAGAGTTTGGGACTCGGCGGAGACGCCATCTGGAGGCTCAGGCAATTGCAGTCGCAGCCGGAACTCGGAGTCAGGGCTTTGTCGGTACCAGTAACGTGATGCTGGCCAGACAGACACATACCAAGCCGAAGGGGACGATGGCTCATGAGTGGTTTCAAGGTATCTCTGCCTTGGAAGGACTCCGACACGCCAATCGGTTTGCTTTGGATGCCTGGACTCAGGTGTACAAGGGAGACCTGGGTATCGCCTTAACAGACACTTACGGCTCAGAAGCTTTCTGGGCAGACTTCACGCTTCAGCACGCCAAACTATTTGATGGAGTGCGGCATGACTCTGGATGTCCTTTCCGGTTCATGACCAGAGCCATTCGGGAGTATGAGAAGCGTGGGATTGACCCCAAGAGCAAGACTATTCTCTTCAGTGATGGTTTGAATGTAGACAAGGCTCTTGACATTGAGGCCAAGGCGGCTGGACGTATCAAGGTGGCATTTGGGATTGGGACTCATTTGACGAATGACTTTGAAGATTCACCGGCCTTGAACATGGTCATCAAGCTAACCAAGTGCAATGGGATTCCGGTGGTGAAGCTTAGTGATGACCAGGGCAAAGAGATTGGTGACTCGGATGCAATTAAGGTGGCCAAGTGGACTCACTATAGGCAGCCTCTTCAGGAAGAGAGATGGAAGGCCAGTTTTGACTCAAGAAATGACCCGGATGGTCCGGATTGTTGTGGGACATGGCCTTCTTTGGAGAGAGCCAAGAAGGAGTGTGAAGTGTATAGCAAGGACCTCTTGTGGATGCCTGATACTCATTCGGCTGGAGATTGGATTGGTTGGGTTGAACATGAAGATGGAGAGCCTTCTTATGATGGTGCTTACTGCCTGATTGAGAGGGTGTAGCAAGGTCATTAACACTCACATTGCTGATTTCAGTGTTCATCCGGAAAGGGTGAAGGCTTACTGTGGTAAGAAGAAGTGCCGGGAGTTGGCTATGAGGCACTTGTGTGGGTCTCTTCCTATCAAGGGTTTCAAAAAGAAGTTTCCAATAGAGGAGCATGGTGGAGAGCACATTGTTTTCGCTGACCGGGGATATGGTCGGAGAAAGAATTGTGTCTTGTTCGTTGTGGACCTACCACGGGGAGTCTGTATCAATGGCTAGAGGAACAATTCTTCTTGCTACTCTCTTTTTGACGTGTCTCTCTGGAGTTTTTGCGGAGAGGGTGATTGGAGTAGAGAAGCTCTTTCCATCATTGTGTCTTTTTGTGAGCGGGGTTTTGGTTGGAGTTTGGCTCAGTAAGGCATTTGTTTCGGAAGACAGTGATGAGGAGACGGCAGAGAGAAAGGCCGGAAGGGAGTGTCTATGAGTTTCAGAAAACAAAGCATTTGTAAGGGAGTGCAGGGCAAGAAGGTGAAGAGTGTTATGGCTGTCACTCAGAAGGATGACCGAAGTAACTATGAGCCTCCAAGGGTGGTCATTAACTTCACGGATGGAGACTCTATTGAGATTTACTGGGGCAACTCTGATTGGCTCGGAGTGAAGCATGGGGATGAAGAATTAGTAGTTGATGGAGATGAAGGAGTAAGAGGATGAAAACATTGGCTATTGCTCTTGTTATCTATCACTTTGTCTTTGACTGGATGCTTCAGGAGAGAGAGGTGGCACGGGCGAAGCACAAATGTATTGATGCGATGGCAAAGCATCTCTTCATTTTGTGGGTGGGGTTGATAGTGATGGTGTGGTTTTTTGTTTCTGGAGAGACTCCTAAAGAGAGAGGGGCCGCAATTCTCTTGGCGTTTGGGTATGTATTAGCCCATGGAATTCAAGATTGGCTCATCTGGAATGGTTTCAAGAAGTTCAAGCTGAAGGGACGGGAGTTTGTGGAGCTACAGGTGATAGAGCAGATTCAACTTCAGAGTGATTACTGGTTTTGGTTCACAATCGCTCTGGACCAAGTTCTTCATTTGACTTTACTGTTGGTGCTTTTCCTGTAATTGGAGGTATGGGTCATGGGTAAGAAGGCAGGTATTGTCGGTGCGATTGTTGTAGGTCTTGTTGTTTGTTTGGCCATTCTGTTGGTCGTTATCAAGGCTGTGTGGGGATGGGTTGTCCCTGATATCTTTGCTGGAGCAGTTCAGCAAGGGCTTATTGTTGGAACTCTCACTTACTGGCAGGCATTCAAGATTGTAGTCATCTGTGGAGTCCTGTTAGGTGGAAGTCAGGTGAAAGTGTCAAAGTCGTGACTTTCGGAATCATCGTTCTGGCCATCATGGTCTGTGGAGGTTTCTGGGGTTACTTCTCAGAAAAGAAGAGATGGAATGGAGGTATCTGTGCAAGGTGTGGCACTCCCTGGAAGTCCTTTGGTATGGATTCTCAGGGAGGCCGGGGCTACAACTGCGGATGTCCAAAGTTTCAGAACGGAATCTGGATTTCTTGGCCCGGCATTGATAAGAAACAGTTGACCCAAGCTCCGCCTGGAACATTTCAGGTCTGGGAAGAAGAGGAACTCTTACTGGTGACGAAATGGAATATGACTTAAACCGAATGACCAAAGCTATGGCTAAGAAGTCGGAGACTCCCAAGGTTGGTGTCGGGGTGGTTATTCGTCGTGGCCACGAAGTCCTTTTGGGCCTTCGGAAGGGCTCCCACGGAGAAGGAGAATGGAGCTTGCCTGGAGGTCATCTTGACTTGGCAGAAGAGTTTCTTCCCTGTTGCATTCGTGAGGTCAAAGAAGAGACGGACATTGACATCACGGATGTGACTCCCTTGACCTTCACCAATCACATTTTCTGGAGAGAAGGACTTCACTACGTCACATTGTTTTTCGTAGCTCATTGGGACATCACTCAAAAGCCCAAGTTGATGGAGCCGGACAAGTGTGAGGAATGGAGATTCTTTCGGCCAGAAAATTTGCCGGAGAATCTGTTTCCGGTGTTGAAGAGCTTGCTCGTTTCCCCTTTGTTTGTGTGAATGATATGGACCACTCAGCCAACGAAGAACCAAAAAAAGAGTCTCCAAAAGAAGAGAAGCTCAAAGAAAAGCCTCTGGAGGCTCCAAGTGAGGAGTTTTTTGATGCTTTTCTCTCGGGGAGTGGTACTGGCACGATTGATTGTGGCTGGTGTGGTCGGACTCACTACGAAGAGAAGGAAGGAAAGGATTGGGATGACGGGGAATACGAAGAGCTTGAGCGGAGAAATACAGAGGACTCGGACAAGTGCATGTTTCACCACAACGGAGTTCATTTTGGTGAACTGGACGGAAAGGTCTATGTGTATGAGTGTCCTTGTAATGCTGTGAGGCAGCATGAGGAGTGGGTGTGGGGTCATCGTCGCCAAATTGCCAAGTACATCAGGCTCAAGACGGAGAAGATGGTTCAGAGAGCTTTAGAGGACGATGATGCAGCAGAGCACCTGGAAGAGGATGTGGACCGACTGGATGAGAAAGATGAGGTGGTTGAAGAGCCTCAAGGAGAGGCTGGTTACGGTGGGAATACTGGAGAGGAGGAAGAGTCTCCTCAAGGACAGATTTTGAATGCCAAAGGAAAGCCTATTTCTCAAGGTGATTGGGAGAAGATTCAGAAGCTTCACAATCCAACAGTTAGTGACCCGACGGGGGCTGTAGAGAAGCTGGAAGCTACAGAAAAGAAGAAGATGGACTTACTGAGGAAGGTAGTTCAGATGCTGGAGCCTCATCCCGGAAGTCTTCTCAATGCCTCTGACGAAGAGATAGCGAAAAGGTTTTTGACGGATATGGATGAAGAGCATCCTTGGACGGAAATCCGGTAATTTTCATAGGCTTCGGCGTAGAATAGGTGGAGAGAAGAGTTGATATAAGTGTGCGGGGATTGCCTAACACAGCCTCCGTCGTGATAAGGGCGAATGTGGATGTTGCAGAAGAACCTCAGCTTGGGGATTACCTTGCAGCGGACTGGAAAGGAAATATCCGAAAAGCCAAGTCTGGTGAGCAGGTTTTGGGACGGGTTATCGGACTCAACACTCCTCCCGGATGCTTCCGAGTATGGGACATTGAGGAATTGATATAAAAGATTCAACGACTGTCAGGACTGTTAGCCTTCCATCTCATGCTTCGTACAGTGTGAGTCTTGTTCGTATCTTTGAGGTTGTTCAGGGTAATGAGGACGGGAGCAGGATGTCATCAAAGGCTTACTACTTAACAAAGCCTGAAGCCGAAGCTGATGCCAGAGAAACAGGTCCTGGGGTTGATGTAATCCATCCAACGGTCAACAGAGTTGTCTGTAATGTTTGTGCTCAGAGAATGGGAGTGTTCAGAGAATATTATGAGGCTGATTTTAGGGTCTTTGGGGGCTGTGGAAGAGAGTCGGCTTGTCAGATATGTGGAGAGGAGCATGGAGGCAGTGTGATGGATATCAGGGCAGGTTTGTTGGCCCCAAAAGGAGCGATTTGGATAGGAGACGTAGAATGTCTGCCATGACTGTAATTTGTTCACGATGTTATCTCACAAGATATAGCAGTGAAGGCTATCCTGCCGGATGGGTGTTGACCAAAAAGGGTGATTGCCTTTGCACGGATTGTGCTACTTTTTGGAGAAGATGGGCTCTTTCGTGTTGTGGGCTTTCCGGGGTTGTTCCGGCTTTTTTGATGACTTTGGCAGTGGCGGAGAAAATCAGTTTTCAATTCTGGATTGGCATGGGTATTCTGGCCATTGTGGGTATTTTGTTTTCACCTGTCTGTTTGCATTTCAGGAGACGAGCAAATGAGAAACAATAGAGGAATCGCTAGAGGAGAAGTTTTGGTGATGGTGGCCATGGTTGCGTTGGCTGTTCCGGCAGTCATCTTACTGAGTAATGCTCAAAAAACAGCAGTGAATACACTCAAGAAATTTGAGCCGGTGACTAAGACTTACACGGCCAAGATTCTCAAGGTGGAAGAAAATCGGGTTGGCCTGGAGATTTCAGTGGGAGAAGGGTTAGTCATTCAGACTGTCACTCTGGAAGAACTGGAGATGAAGGCAGTGAAAGAATCCAAGACCATGACGGTTGATTTGACCTTCAATAGAAAATTTCAAGGGGACTTTGATGTGTCTCTGGCTGTAGCCGGAAGAGAACGAGCCCAGTTTGTCTTGACTGAGAAATTTGTGCAAAGCAACGTACCCAAGTAGGAGAAGAGAAATGGAAACCTTAGAGATTTCCAAGCCGTATGACCTTTCCAATGACGGTGAAGGTCTGGACCTTATCTTTCTGGGAGTGGGCTCTGCCTTTGCCCAAAAGAACTATCAGACCAACTTTGTGCTGGTCAAGGGTGGCACGGCCATTTTTGTGGACTTCGGAATGACGGGTCCTAATGCTCTCATGGATGTATTGGGTTTGCCAGTGACGGACATTGAGGTGGTCCTTCCAACTCATTCTCACGCTGACCATGTGGGCGGCTTTGAGGGTATCGGACTCATGAATAGGTATGTGGGCATTCCATTCATGAAGAAGCCCAAAGTGAAGTGTATCCTTTCTGAGGAGTATCAGCGGATACTCTGGGAGAACTCTCTTCGGGGTGGAATGGAATACAACGAGAGGGACGAAGATACGGGTCAGAAGTTGGACTTTGTGGATTTCTTTGAGGTTATCAGACCCCAGTGGAAGGCACGGTCTCCACGGGAAATCTTTGAGGTCAACTATGGTGGAATTCGGATGGAACTCTTTCGGACCAAGCATATCCCAGAAATGAGCCCTTCCTGGGAGGTCAGTTTTGTGAGTTTTGGTCTCTATCTGCCGGACTATCGGGTCTTTATTTCTGGTGATACTCGGTTTGATACTGACCTGATTGAGATGTACGACGACCGGTCAGATGTGATGTTTCATGATGTGCAATTCTTTCCTGGAGCCGTTCATGCTCCTTTGGATGAACTGAAGACTTTGCCAGTCGGTGTGACTGAGAAGATGTTTTTGATGCACTATGCGGATAACTGGAAAGAGCAGGACATTGACCAGTTTGCCGGGTGGGCTCAAGCGGGAAAGGTCTATCGTTTTGATGAAGACGAATTCTAAAAGGAGAAAACCATGGAGACCAGATTGGTGGGCAGTATAGTGGTTCATAAAGGGAAGGATTGGATGATTGAGGCAGTCAAAGAGAGCAGAAACGGGGACTTTATTGTTCTCTTGAGTGACGAAAAAGGAGTGATGAGATGTGAGCTTGTCGGAAATGTGACTCTTAAGACACCTTCGTTATCGCCAAAGTCCACTCTTGAGAGGGTGAAGTTCCATGATGAGGTTTATCCCTGATGTGGCAAAGAATTGAACATCTAAGCCCACGAAATGTGGGTGGAGATAAAGCTACAAAGAAACGAGTCTTGACTAGCGTTGTCCGTTCTAGTCAAGACTCGTTTTGTCAATTTATGAGATGAAGAGGGATTCCTGGTCAGTTGCTTACGGATGTTGTGGAGATGCTTATAGAGGTTCAGAGAGAGGCGGGAGGGAGGTCTCCAGAGCTTATTGTCGTGCCTTAGAGCCATGCTACGCCATCGCAAGAGTTAGAAGCAGCCGTAAGACATCTGATGTCACAAGTCGGTCAGGAGGGCTATTAGGAGGCCAGGAGAGAAGTAGAGAGATTGTTTTGATACTTGCTCAGAAGTAAAAGAGGTATCTTTATGACTGATTGGGAGAGAGATTGTGAATGTGAAGGAGCCCCAAAAGCAAGCGGAACTCTCACAAGAAATGATTTCAGAGATATCGTTGTGCAACCCGGCCCAGTTTGTACAAGGTGCGGAAGACCCTGGAGACAAGTCTCCTCTGGAGCAGATTTACGAACTGACAGAAAAGCTCTGGGAGGAGACGTTCAGTAGCAGAATTGGAGCCGGAGCAATTGTGACAAAGGATGTTCCTGATGGTGAGGTTTGGTATGGGGAAGCAGCAACGAGAAAAGGATGAGTAAGAGACAACATTTCGGAACTCAGTATGGTGAAGACAAGAATATCGTCAGGATGTTTTGGGAGGGGACGGCTATTCCTGGAGAGCCTTGTACGGCAAAGGGAGGAAAAGTTCGTCCAATAGCGTTCAAAAACGAGATGCAGGTGGGCTGTTTGGTGAAGATAAACGGAGATGGAACGGCAGACATTGACAACAATGCACGATTTTTCTTTGGAAGTGAGCCTCCGGGATGTTTTCTGGTATGGAACGTAGAATTGTTACCTGGAGGTGGGACCTGTTTTGAAGGAGACGATTAGATGATTTCGGGAATCATGCCTTGCACAAATGCAGTAGAGATGGATGTTCCATTCCTCTTGTCCTTGGAGTCTTGGTTGCCAGTCTGTGATGAGATAATCGTCATTACTCTTTCTAAGGATAAGAGTATAGACGTGTTATTTGAGTATGCGGGCAGGAAGAAAAAGGTCAAAGTGATTATTGTGGACTATCCCCCGGAGCATAACATGCTCCGACAAGTAGCTTACTCTTATTGTAGCTCTCCGGACTGGGTAGTTCACTTTGATGCGGATTATCTCATCTCTCCGGAAGATGGGGAGATTCTTCGGTCCAAGATTTTGGATGCACCAGATGATGTTGATTGCATGACCTACAATTTAGTCTTTCTGAATTATGATGCCTCAACTACTATTTACACAGAATCTCGGAAAAATGATTACTATCCGAATAACGGGTTTACAACTTTTTATCCTTTCATTGTGAGCCCTAAGAGGGGGACCTTCATTTCCATTGCTAAGGCTCAAAATCAGTTTGGTCATTATTTTGATGTGGAGGGAGCAGTCTCTTTGGTGCCGGGGAAATGGGGACAAATTTGGCATCCCCTTCATCCAGAAGCTTCTCAGTTGACAGTCTTGCATACCGAACAAAGGGTTGACCATCTCATGTGGTCAAGAAGCATTTCTGTCCTTTATGACAAACTGAGTAAGCCAGGGCTTTCCAGTTTCTCTTTGGAATTTGTTTTGAATGGAAGCTACCTGACCAGTGTTGACTATCCGCTCTTGAACAAGGCAAGGGCTCATTATAGAAAGCTGAAGCAGACGATTCTTCAGATAGAGGAGGAAAAGGCGTATCAGTCATAATGTCTTGCGTTCAATGTGGGAATTCAGACCAGACGTTCGGTTGCACGGAAGAAGCAGAATGGGAATTTGGGACTGTGAGGAGCTATGAAATGCAGTTGTGGAAGAGAGATGGATGTGGTGAGAGTAGAGAAACCGGAGAGTAATGGCTATCAGATTGTCAGGGTGAATTGTCAGACCCATGGAGACGGATTCTTAGGAGTCCCTCCGGGATACATCGTCATTTGGAATCTGGAAGAGCTATGACAGGAGTGAATCACGGCCATGGGGACTTTGGAGTTCCGGTAAGCGATATGTGCCGTCGTGCCGTCATGATGTGGTGTGGCACTTGTCAGTCAGACAAAGCCACCTTCGTAGAGGACAAATGTCATCCCTCTATTGGTGTTTTTGCTTGGATGAAGATTCAGTGTCGGAAGTGTAATCAGGTTTGGATACTTTCTGGACCCAAACTTGGAGGGGCTATCGTTGTCTGGGATGAACAAGAAATATCTCATGAAGCACATTTGGTGTAGGGATTGCGGATGGGAGGGTTTCAGAAGAAGAGTTCCTGTTCCAGAGGGTATTTGTGGGAATTGCGATACTAGAAAGGTTTGGAGAGCTAACTTTAATTCCTGTGAGTTGTATTATCATCTGGGACTTGGAGGAGTCACATGAGGGTCATTCCGAAGGGGTGTATCGTGACCTGTAGTGAAGAAGAACTTAAAAGCCACTCAGGCCTATAGCCGAGCGAAGTGTCAACAGTGTAGGTGGTGGGGTTACGCCTGGAGTTTCAAAGTAACCGATGGTTGTCCGAAATGTGGAGAGTCCATTGATGTCTGGACCGAACTGATTCCCAAGGGTTGTTTCATCATCTGGGACTTGGAGGAACTGTGAAGGGGATTGCCAGACTCAAATGCAGACGATGTGAATACGCTTTTTGGCATCGGGACTATGAGGGCTTCAACTTGAACGTCATTTGTCCTGATTGCTCTGGATTGACGAGAGTGATGGAAAAGGTTGATACCGGGTACTGTTTGTTTACCTGGGATTGGGAGGAACTGTGATGGAAGGATTAACACCTGGAAGAATCGTTCACTACGTCAATAAGGACACGGGAGAACATCAAGCTGCTATGATGACGGCAGTTCCGGAGACCAAAGGTAGTGTCGTGACCTTGACCGTCTTTCCTCCGATGGCGATTCCTTTTGCTGTTGCTGGGGTTTATCAGTCCCCTTCAAATGAGCCTGGAACATGGCATTGGCCGGAACGTGAATGAGAAGCATCCTCTTTCAGCCTCAAGTGAAGGTCATGTTGCCATCTACTCTTGGAGTTCCCGTCAAAGCTTGTTGGGTTTGGAGATGTCCAAAGGGTCATCTCATGGTGACTGACATAAAGACAGAGTTGACTCCTAAGCAGTTGAATGTGGCAAGAATGGTTTTGGAAGAAGCGGATACTTGTTGTCATACCTGTGAATGGAGAATGAAGCGAGAGGAATGGATGCCAGCCGGATACATCGCTCTTAGTGAGGTTCAAGAACTGTGAAGAATCTCAAGGACCTGAAGGAAACTGACAGACTCATGCCTGATAGGAGGATAAGAAGATGGTACTTCGTTGGTGTGTTGAAAGACTCGTCAAGGGTAGTGACACTGCTACTCTGGAAATCTGTGTAGGGCCGGATGTCCCTCAAGATTTTGAGCAAACTGAAGAGGACAATTTGGACTGGGGAGAAGAGATTTACGGAAAGCTCAGTGTGACCATGCTTCGGCAGAGAATGACGCCGACTGAAGGAGAGGTCGCCATTCAAGTCATAGAGGGCGATTTTGACTTAACAGAACTAAGAGAGGCAGACGACGAAAGAAGCATTCTGGATGCTACTATGAGGTTGGTGGTCACACCGAGTAAGTGGATTCCCTTCACCAGACAGGCCAGACAGATGGCTAAGAGAGTCTACAGTGAGGCTCTCGGATTGTGATTCGCTAACTGAAGGAAGAGCTATGAAGAGGCTTTGGCTTAGAATTCGTGGATGGATTCCGTGGCAGCGTTGTGCTGTTTGTGGCTCTCTGTATTGGTGTGGGTGGAGGTCACCGGCAAAAGAGTTTTGTTCACAATACTGTTCCGAATATGACCCAGAACTCTATGAGATGGGTGCTACAGTCTGATAAGGAGAAGCTATGAGTCAAGGCAAGTTTCTGACGACAATCATCGTCTCGGCAGCCTACACGTCTGGATGTTGGGGAACAATGGTCTTCAAGAATCCGGGTGTTGCAGTGGTAACTGGGATTGCCACTTTCCTCATTGGTTGTGGTCTGGCTTCGTACATTGTCAAAAATTGGAAAGACTGACGAATCTCATGGTAAAAGGGTGAACCGCATGTGCCCCGTCCCGAAAGGGAATATCTCAGTACCTCTCTCTGGCACCGTAGAGAGCTTAACGTGTGGAACGGTGGAAGAGGGGATGCCTCTCTTCGGGCTTATGGTGTACCTCCAGCCAGGGAGAGGGTGTTTCGCAGACTTCCCTCTCTCTCTGGTCTTTTTTTGAGACAAAAGTGACAAACGAGGCTATCAAACATTTTGATGAATTGATGGGGACTCCGGGAGGGGTTCAGAGAGTGCAAGACATTCTTGAAATGGCTGATGCTCCAGAGGGCTGTTTCTGGATTACTGACGTGGAAGAACTGCCTTCAAAGAGAGAGTTGCAAAAAAGGGCAGTCATTGCGGCATATTTGAAGGCAAAAGCCTTGCAGGAAACTCCAGAGGGTTGTTTCTGGATTACTGACGTGGAAGAGCTTCCAAAATTGGAGACATTTCCTCCCACAATAATCAAGGGCAACGGGGTACAATTAGTAGAGGTGTCTTGGGCAAGACTTGAGTCTCCGGGCTGTATCAGGATTTGGGATGTATCTGAACTTCCAGAATCAAGGTGAACCACATGTGCCTCTGGAAGACATTCATTGCCTTTTTGGTACCGTAGAGGTCTAACGTGTGGAACGGTAGAAGAGTCCAAGGCTCTTCGGGCAAATTACTCCAGCCGGGGAGGAGGCTATCTTTCCCCTCCTTTCCGGTACTCTTACAAGGACAAACACCATGAAACCAGAGGATGATGAAACCCTGAGAACTCATGCTACTGAGGCAAAGGCAAAGGGTTGGTGTGAGCAGTGCCAGTATCCTTGGAATGACGGGCTTTGCGAGTGTGGGCATTACGGTGACCCAGAAGTGAAAAAGGCAGAGGAGCGAGGTCATCACTTGTTGGACGAATCAGAATGACCTTTGACCAATGGTGGAAAGAGATAGGAGAGCCTCAAGTTGATGGGACGGCTTACACTCTCATCATGAAGGCTTGGCAAGATTCCAGGGAGTTAGCTCTCATTGAGGCTCAAGGAGAGGCTCTCAGAGAGATTCTTCGGGAGGTAAGGTCTCAGAGACCTTCCCATACCACTGGAGGGCGTGAGCGGCTTTGTGAGGCTCTCAGTGAAGCTCTGAAGCCAGAAGAAGATTGGGATGACAACTACAACATGACAAAGTTTGGAGGATAAGAGATGATTGCTCTTTGTTTAGGTCTTGGATTTTGGTTTTGGGCTATCTGTTTGGTCGGGAAAATCCAATTGAGTTTGGAGTTTGCTTACTTGGTTATGTAGCGATTGGGGTTGTATAGGCATTTCTGAAGTGGTGGTTTTTCGTGAAAGATATGCTCCGTGAAGTTTTGGAGTTCAAGTCTAAATTCTTGAAACGGCATGGTGTGAAGGGAGAAGAGATTCCGGCAGAGAAGAGGAAGGAATGGGCAGAAAAAAGGCAACATAGATTTGGAGTTTTGCCCCCGAAGGCTCGGAAGTATTCCGGCAAGATTGTGGCTTGGATGATGTGGTGGCCATGGTCAATGCTTTGGACTCTCTTGGATGACTTCATTGTCCGGGTCTATCAAGAGATTTTTGACCTGTTTCGGAGGGCCTTTCAGGGTGTTTCCAATTGGGCATTTTCGTCTGTTTCGCCTGACTTACTACTTGATGAGGAGGAAGAGGAATGAAGGTAACAGTTTTCAGTGTCTCGGGAGATGGAGATGACTTCAGAAAGAAGCTTATCAAGTCATTGAAGGATAAGAGTCAAATCGTTACCAACTACGAAGTGGGAGCCATGGTCGTTGATACTGCTGAAGTCAATATTCTGAGCTTTGACGGTACAGAGGAAGAGACTCAGAAACTTGAGAGGGCTTTGAACGAGGCAACTGCTGAGTTTCCGTTTGTGGTGACCAATGTCGAAGTGACTTCAATGAAGTTGGAATGAGGGGTGAGAGGGTCACCGGAGATGAAGCTTCCTGGTTGGTCAGTCAAATTGGGGTAGAAGGCGGATTAACTAACTCTCAATTGGGAGGTGAAGAAAGGGGAAGGCCGATGTTTTCTCATGAAAAAGGATGAGATAGATGGAGCAGGAATCTTCCCATTGGTCGTGTCCTAAGACCGGTCATCTCTGGAGAAAACGAACCTCACAAAGAGGTTTCACCATCTATTCTCAATGCAAACGATGTGGATATTTGGAGTTGGCAGAGCAAGCCAAGAAGCCCTGTGAGAATCTTGGACATGTCATCATTGTATGGGAAGAGGAAGAACTGTGAAGCAGGTCATGACCGTCAAGTGTGTCTGTGATAAGCCTCTTCGGGTTTGGGAGAGCACAACTTCACAACACTGTATGGCCTGCAAAAGACAATGGGCATGGGTAGGAAATTGGTCTGAACCTATGCCTTTCAGAGCAGGAATGGAACCGGGCCTATTCTGTCTGGAACTGCCAAGAACTCTAACTTACAGAAAGCCTTCGAGATGGTTGAGAAGGCGGATGTGAAACCAAGAGCAGTCTATTGCATTACCCATGGACTCGAAGTGCAAGATTGTCTATGTGAGTCTTGTGAAGATTTAAGGAAATTTGCCGAGCAAAAGGGTTGTTTCCTTGTCTGGGATGTCCAAGAACTCTGATGCCAATACGGAGAGAAGTTTTTCTCTGAACGACGAGAAGGTCAAGGATTTCGCTGATTATCTGCTTTGGCTTTTGGGTGAGCACAAGTTAGAGGTGGTGCTCATTCCGGCTCCGGACCCGCACTTCATTGGGCATAAAATACGATGTGTAGAGAATCACAATCCTGGATGGTACAGCGAACTCTACTGGAGGACCTGTCCCGAACTGAAACGCTGTCATCTCATTCATGCTTTGAAGAAGATTCGGGATGGACAAGTCTTTTTCGTGTTGAGCCGGTATGAGGAGATTGCCTTTGAACTCATTTGTGACCTGATGAAGCGGAGAGGTAAGATGGAAAGGGAAGGGGCTCAAGAACAAGATTTCCGGAAGGTAGGCTTCCTGTGAAAATCTTTTACCGTCCCATCATTCATTTCGGACATGAGTTTGAGGAGGGTGTTGCCACTTTCACTATGAAATGCAAGAGATGTGGGCTAATCATGGAAAACGTAGAAGGACTCAAACCCTGTGAAAGCTTGGGACCCGTCATTTTCGTTTGGCAAGAGGAAGAACTTGTGAAAGGAGAAGAATATGGCAGAGCAGTGGTGTGATTGGCAAACAAAGGCAACTGAAGACCAAGGATACTTGGACTTGTATGGCTCATCTGGCTGAAGCTCGGGCTATGGAATGCCCATACAAAAGCCTTCATGATGCAAAGAATCGGAAATTTCCGTGTCAAGATGCCAGACCGCCAATGGGATGTGAATGTCACAGATTGAGTCCGTGCCCTAGTTTGAGGGAAGAACAATGAAAACAGTGTTATGCGAATTACCGGAAGAAATCTCAAGAATGGAAACGGGGCCTGTCCAGTTTGGTGATGATTGGCCTGGATTCTTTCTTCGGGGAGACGATGCCGCTCGGCTCGTTATGCTTGCCTCTGAAGGAGCAAAAGTACTCATAAAAGAGGGAAGAATGGTTGAAGGAGTTCAGCTTCAGGCTTGGGTGAATCATCTTTCGGAGTGTCGGGTAGGTTCAGAAGATGCCTAAATTGGAGAACAAAATATGTCACAAATTGAATGGGACCGATACTTCATAAATCTCGTCAAGGAGGTTTCCAAGAAGTCTAAGGACCGGTCTACTAAGGTGGGAGCCGTCATTGTAGGTCCTGACAATCAAATCGTTTCAACAGGCTTCAATGGGTTTCCTATTGGAGTCAATGACGATGTAGAGGAGAGACATGAAAGACCGGCCAAGTATGACTGGACAGAACATGCTGAACGAAATGCCATCTATCTGGCAGCACGGAGAGGAGGAGTGCCTTTGGAAGGCTGTACAATGTATCTGATGTATGCTCCCTCTCCCTGTGTGAGGTGTTCCAGAGCAGTCATTCAGGTTGGTATCAAAGAGCTTGTCGTCCCTGATGAAAATGAATGGAATGGCACCCTGGATTGTGAGTTTGAAAGAGCCCTGGAGATGCTCAAAGAGGCCGGAGTCAAAATTCGGAGAATCGGGTGACTGACACAAACTGCACTTATTTTCTCTGTCCTGACTCTAAGTGTGAGTTATTCACAAAGCCGGACTGTCATGTTCCTTGTGACAAGGAATGTCCTCACAAGGCCAAAAAGGTGATTGTGTGTTGGGGATGTGAGCAGGTGATTGAGTTATCTTTTGACCATTGCTCGTGGTGTCGGGTGACATGTAAGTGTGGGGCAGAGAACTTTCAACGAATGAGTGGTAACTACCGAAGAGCCAACATCTGATGGAAAAATTCATCAAAGACATCGTGGACATTTCTCAGATGAAGAATCCATTGATGCTTTTGAGAAACTCTTTGATTATTTGTTAAGCCAATTGGAGGAGAAGGAGCTTATTGCTCTGTTTGTTATTGTGACTCAACCGGCATAGGAGCAGGAAGGGTCTGTTCAAAATTCAAAGGGCTCATCTATGTCTGGGACATTGAAGAACGTTGAGGTTTGGACTAAGCTCGGAAAAATGGGGCACGAATGGTTTCAGTCAGAAGCCATTGAAGGGCATTTATGTCAACGCTGTTACTGTTTTTCCAGGACAAAAGAAGCACTTTTGCCTTGTCGGGCAGTCGTCCCCAAAGGTGTCATTTACATCTACGATGAGGAAGAACTATCATGACGAACGAGGTTAAGAACCAGCTTGTTGCTGGGGCCTGTATCGGAGGTCTGATATTGTTTGCAGTCTTTGGTAATGTGTTTCTTAAAAATGTGGAACGAATCGTTCAAGTGGTAGAAAGGATGGAAAAAAAGGCCGATGTAGCCATTGAAAATGTAGGAGAGCGAATTGATGATGTGGTTCATGCTCTTGGACCTTTGGGAGATGCTTCAGTCAAAAAGGCTTTGAGGGTTGTCAGAGAGATTGATGAAAAGGAGAAGCAGCTACTACTGGAGCAAAAAAAGCTTGGAGAAGCAGCCACTGACGGAATGAAAGAACTCGGGACAGCAGCAAAGTCTCGGCTCTTGAAATACATAGAGAATGACAAAATCTATGGAACAGAGTAAGAGGGATTCTCATGATTATTTTCGTCCATACTGACCAACGTGAGCCGGATTACATTTTGAGGGCAAAGGGGAGTGGATGTTTCAGTAGTGATTGGAAAGACATTTCAGCGGAGGTGAAAGCAAAACATCCAGGAGAAGAAAACACGATTAAGGAGATGTTGAGTGGACTACGGAAGCGGGGGTGAAAAGAATCAAATTCAAAGTCGGTAGAACGGTCTATCGGACAAAGCTCAGTGACGCCGCTTCGGCGTTCACTGGAGCGAGCGGATATAGAGCAGCCCCCCGGCAAAAGCCCGGCAGATTCCACAGTGGCACTTCTGTCGTCAGAGCGGGGGCTACAACCCGCTAGACCGTTGAATGCCCTAAAAGGCCATGTAGGGGCAGCCCTATGCTGGGGTCGGTCAATGGTAGGGGGCTGCTCTATATCTGGAGTAAGTCATGAAAAAATCACGCAAGAGAAGCCCCGTAAAGAACTTCAAGAATTTGCGGAGTTTGTCACTGACATTCAGAAGTCAGACTGGAAGCCTAAGAGTCGGGTAGTGATAGGACCTGACGGAGAGCATTTCTGGGTAAAAGAATGACCAGCGAACAGATTGACCGTCTCCTATATCTACGAGTCTGGAGAAAGGATATGCCGGTTTCCGGAGGAGCAATCGGAGACATCCTTCAAGATGGATTGCCTACCGGAATGGATACAAGAATTGCGGCTCAAATGGGACATCGGTGGGCAAGAAGGCCAGTGGCAAGCCCTAATGGTAAGTTGGGTCGCTTCAAGTGTTTGAATTGTCAATGTGGTTCAAGAACAACTCAAGCGACTAAACCTTGTCCTGGAGTCGTTCCCAAAGGTTATTTCTTCATTTGGGATGTTCAAGAAGTGATATGGATGAGTCTGGGACCAGCCTGAATATCGGAAAACCTTCCACCGAAGTCGTTCACTTTGGAGAAGATTTTAGATTAGAACGACGGACAGGTCATTTCTGGAAACTCGGTGATGACTGGGAAATAACCTATTGCCTCAGATGTGGAAACAATGGATTCAGTTCCTTCATAGAGCCCTGTCAGCCAACCGAAGGATGCTTC
>JGI10211J34971_10000376_pt1 | contig 35333 bp, 68 predicted proteins | sample Etolagsediment_FD_34971 | JGI IMG/M metagenome (IMG submission 34971)
ACTACAACTTTAGATATTTCCTTTCTCTTCTAATAGATGGTAGTATTCCCTATTTATCCCAAAAAACTTGTTTTTTTGTTTGCCTGTGAAAAAATTCTAGGGTACCCCCTATCCCAAAAAAACTTATTTTCTGTTTGCCCTGTGAAAAAATTCTAGGGTACCCCCTATCATGGAAAACAACTAGCTTGGCACTGTGCTTAGGGAACCCCCTGTGACCAAAATGAGAAAATAATCAGGGGGTGGGGGGGCCTAGGCTATCTAACAAATATTAGCTATTTCTTTGGCACCTAAATATCTATCAAGTTCTAAAGTGAGTAGAATGGGCAGGAATGATTTGAGCTTGGCTCATGCCTAGCAAACCGGCAGTCTGTCAATTGATTCCACTCTAACTGTCAAGATATTCCACTCTAATATGGCTGGAGTACCCCTTGATTGATCTGTTCCTGGATCGGTCAAGGCTATTTGAGAGTGAGCGGATCGGTCAGGCTGGGCAAGGAGCCGCCCGGTTGGCGACCATGAAACCAACCGGGCGGCGTGGGTCCACCTCTCTGGGTGGCGTTAGGTTGTAGCTTCCCTTCTTGCTACTTCGAGTTGTTCGATCATGCTTTCAAGAGTCGACCAATCGGTAATAGCATCGACAGCATTTGCGTCAAGTAGCGTATGATGGGCAAAGAACTGCTTCTCATCGAGTTCTACCAGCGTATCCAGGGTATGGTCGATGTCATGAGCCAGAAGCGCCTCAACGCTGCTTATGAGGTTCTGAAGAGCTTCTGCTTTGGCTCGATTGTTATCGATGAGGTCGATGTTGTGGTGACGACAGACCTTCAGGTCGATTAGGGCTTGGCCATGCCGCAGAAGCAGAATTTGAGAACGCAATATGACATGGTAGTAGAGACGCTGGGCAATGACGATGAACGAGAGGATGGTTAAAGCGATGGCGGCAAGCATGGTCGGTTTCTCTCACTCTGTTTCGAACTGTCGTTGAAGCACCGAATCTCGGACTGCTGAATTCGGGATTCCATTTCGCAAGGCGCAACGCCCATTGGACAGATGACGCCTGGACATATTTCAAGGTCATGAAGGGCTTCGCCAATAATCGCCACTCTGCTTGTACCTCTCGATACTCGAATGGCAGTCAGGGGTTGACCTTTGAAGTATAACCAAGCTGTACTCACAGCCGCACCCCTTCGGACCTTGCCCAGTTGTACAGGCTTTCGTCGTTTCGCACCCAGTCCTCGATTTCTGAGAGGGTCAAGGATTTCGGGGCGTGGTAATGGTCGGTCCCGGATTTGGAGCAGTAGCAAGATGCGGTACGCGGTACAAATGCCATACCGGGACGATTGTTAATTGACTGTTCCAGTTTTGCCCGGTTCTGTTTGACGAAGTTTCTCAGGGTCATGGTCTGTTCCTTTCTTGAAACTAATATAGTATACATCCATAAAGTTGGTTTGTCAAGTCATTCCTGGAACTTTTTCGCGGATTTCTTTCATGTCTGAAACACCCACTGTAGTTTAATGTTTAGTAAATTAGTTAAGATATGTCCAAATGACATTGAACTACAGTGCTGTCTTCGGGCATTGGGAAAGGTAAAGCCCCGATTTCCAGTCGGGGCTTTGTTCCGGTCATTGGGTTGCTGGCAACGCGGGGTCTGATCTAGGCGGGGACAAACTCGGGGTTCATACGCATATGACCGACCGCGCAGTATGAACCGCCATCCTCATGGATCTCTGCGACGATGAGGTCTTCTTCGGTTGTCGGCTCGTTCTGTTTGAGTTCCTGAATCAGAATGGCTGTCCCGCCGGTAGCGAGGGGGATACGAACGCCCTTACCGAGAATGACGACCTTGCCGCTGTTGAGCGAGAGCGGAGAACAGGTCTGCCGCTTTTTCTCACTTTCGGCTTTGGCCTTCGTGGTGTCGGCGCTGTAGACTTCAGCGCGACGCAGGAGTTCGCGCAACTTGCGAGCATTGACGGCATTGGGCTGAATGCTGCTCTTGCCGCGCAGGACTTGAAGTTCGTAGCCGTTCAGCGTCTGATGCGGGATGTCCGCGATTTCCGCCATACGCGGGAAACTCGGTTTCTCGCCGCCATTGAGGACGCAAGCCGCTTCCTTGATTTCTTGCCATTGTTCCTTGTCAATGATAAGGACATTGACGCTTTTCTTGATTGCTTGTCTCATGGTCGCTTTTCCTTTCTGTTCGGTCTTTGGTCTACCTCTTCCCTCAACAATGAATACAATATCCCATCAATTGGCAATGTCAAGTCATTCTTGGAACTTTTTCGCGGATTTCTTTCATGTCTGAAACACCCACTGTAGTTTAATGTTGAGTAATTTAGTTAAGATTGATAATTTCTTATGGGAATTAACAGTGAGCTATTCAGGCAATAGGCAGAGAGAAGCCCCGGCAGGGGCCGGGGCTGGGGCTGGGGGTTCCTAGTCTTCGACGATATCGAGGTCCGCTTGCAGGCGTTCGATGGCCTCTTGCAAGCTCTTGATCTCGTCCTGTTTGGCCCAATAGACCGCTTGTTCTGCGATGCGCTCGCTGGCTTCTGCGACTTCTTGAGGCGTCTCGGCAACGTCGGCAGAATCTGCCACTTCGGTATGGATTCGGCGCAAGTTGGCGATATTGACTTGGAAGCAATCGCCCTTACTGTCTCGGCGCTCTTTCGCGGTCAGCATATGCTCAACGCTGTTGTGACTGACGACGGTATTCCCGATGCGGTACTGAACGGCGGGATGGGTGTACTTGCTCGTCCCCTTGTACAAGCGCAGATGGCGCTTGCCGTTTTTGGGGTTGCAGATGACACAGGGGAACTCAAAAAATTGTTCGCCGCGCAGACCTTGGTTGTCCGGCGGCAGTTCGCCAGTTTCGCGTTTGTGCTGGACGGTCTCTTGGTTGTCATAGTTGATTTGGGTACGTCCGACCATGCGCACGTCCTTGACGAGCGGAACGTCGCAGAACTCTTTATAGACATCTACGGGGCGCGTCCATTCGACGATGATGTTTGCGCCCGCCGGGGCTGTTTCGATTGCTTTCTTGACTTGCAGCAGGTTCATGGTCTGTTTTCCTTTGGTCTGTCGCGGGGGTCTTTCTTTCTTGAACTAAAGATAAGATACATGCACAAGGTTATTTGTCAAGCCCTATTTTGAGAAAAATCGAAACTTTTTTCGAGACGTTTTGGAGTGGCAGGTTCTGTCAGGATAGCCGCAAGATGGCATAGCAGAGGCTTGGGGCTGCCGAAGGACTGCCAGTATTGCCCACTCTATGTTTGAATTAGGCGTTTTTTAGAGTGGACTGTTCGGGCAGGCGCAAAAGGGCGCGGCCCGCAGGGCAGACCATGAACCCTGCGGGCCGCGATGAAGCAAGCGTCAAAAATCGCGCCTACGCTTGCCGCTGACAAGCGGGATCGCGAGGACCAGTCGCGGCTCCGCTAAGGGATGGGCGTTCATCCCATGATGGACGATAGGACGTTTCTGCTCCTGCTGGCGCTCTTGATGGGATTATGAAAGACCCTGGGACGCCCTCACAGCGCCGCGTCCCGCAAGAGAGAGTCTGTTCGCAAAATAACTGAACGTCGGCATTGTTACGCCGTAGTCCATTGAAGGCTGCATCGAAATCAAACTCTGTCAATGTTCTGTCGAGTATTGGTTTGGTCATACCATTTCTCTTAGGCGCGAGGCGGTTACACGTCCTTGTTCTCGCATCGAGTATGGTGGCGCTATCGCTCACTGTGATTTCGATGAAGTCAGCAGCTACTTTCGTTTGATGTCGCGTTTCTAATTGCGCGATGATGTCGAAAGTCGTCACTCTGTTTCCGACGTTGGTTCTTGCTTTGTCTGCCAGTTTGTTCATGGACCATTTGGCTCGTTGGGTCTTTCTTGCAACTGTCTATACCATATCATAGGTTTAGGCGTTGTCAAGTCAGGTTGTTCATTTTATTCAGTGGGTAAGACTTTTGGGAAGTTAGCGACAAGATTCACCGCAGGAATCTGTTTGAGCAATCGGCGAAGCTCTGTCATTTGCGGGTCATACCCTTCCCAGCCTTTCCCATCTTCGTTCTCCAAGCCTGAAGCATCGACAAGTCGTTGTACTTCAAGAGTCATGGCGCGCAAGAGAGCCTTAGTGTCTTCGAACCTGAATAGCAACCGCTCCAACAGTTCAAGTCTAGAGTCGGCAATGCCGACAGTTTTCTCCACTGGTGTTTCTGACAGTCTCAGATGTTCGGGGCATGGGATTCCCAGTTCAGAAGAACGAGCAATGTATTTGAAATTAGAGGCAAGTATTTCCTCTGCGATGACGCTTTCGTCGGGATGTTGCTCAAGGTACAGGTTTGCCTCGTCTGTGTTGATTGCGATGTGGGTTAAGGGGACAATGTTCCCTACGTCGTCGAGGATGAAAAGCTGTCGGTTCATGGTTTTTGTTTCTTTCTTTTAACTGTCTATACCATATCATAGGTTCAGACAGTTGTCAAGTCGGGTCATGTGTTTTATTCAGTGGGTAGCCCATGTTTTGCCATGACTTCGGCCAATGTCGTCTTGTGGTTCCAGTAGCGATCCCGCTCGATACGCAGGCCAAAGGGGGGCACTCTCAGTTCTTCAAGCTCTTGGATGTTGACATAGCCTAGTTCTGGAAATCCCATCCCCAAGTCGCAGAAGCCGAAGGCTGTTTGGGTTTCAGGATCGTACTCAGTCAAGTACCAAGTTTGTCCTCCGCAGGGATTGAACAGCTTGACAGGAATCGTCACTTCAGATGCAGGCTTGTCGTCGTTTGCGTAGAGGGGCGGGAGTTTTGGTTTCGCGGGAATGAGCTTCATGGTCTATCAGAATCCCTTTTGAATGAAGGCTGCGAATGCCGGGTCGGCAACATAGTTCGGGTCTTTTTCCAGCGCTGCTGTGACTGTTTTCAATTTGTCTTCTGTCAGTTCCCAAACCCCCTCCATGGCTTCGGGGTAGCCCGTAAGTTCTTCCATACGCTTATACAGGTCGGGGTAAAAGTCGTCGGACATGCCTCCATATAGTTCCCAAACGTCAAGAGGGGAGGCATAGATGAGATACGGTGGGAAGTCCATCTCATTATTTGGAAGAATGGCATAGACAAACTTGTTATGGTTGTGCGTCATTTTCTTAGTATCCTTTGATGATTCGATGCGCCACGTATCCTTGGGGACCGATGAGGACAAACAGAGTAAACTCGTCTTGACAGTTAGAATCAGTTCCCCATGCTTCAATAGCAGTAGCGGTTTTCAGCATATCGGGATCGAATGCCGCTTTGAACCACTGTAGCTGGGTGTTGATTTCTGAGATTTTACAACTGGTTTCTGAGCATCCTTCTTCCAACGGATGCATATATTTGTCTCTGAGACGAAGTGCGCACTCCATACTTTTCTTGGTATTATCTTCTGCGAGTGCATCAGCTCTCAGTTTGGCAAGCTCGACAACTGCTGTACTGAAAGAGTCATTGGTCATGATTTTCATGGTCTTGGTTTTCCCTTGAAACTACCCATATTATACATGCATTCAGTGGGTAGTCAAGTCGAGTTAGAAACTTTTTTTACTTGACCGCAACATGGACAGTATCGAGAACTGTCAGCGTCATACATCTTCTCAGGTCCGCCAAAGGCAAATCCGCCGAACCTGCCCATATTGTCCACTTTGAGTTCGTCGGTCTCGCCATACGAGTCGATACAGAAGAGGCGGCGTCCATTGAGTCTTGACTGAAGTCTGATGACGACGCCTTCGGCATCATTGGTCACTGTGAGATGTTGATCCCAGGGTCCTTCATCCCGTATGAGAATGTATCCAACTGTCTCTTGGACGATACTGAAATTAGCGGGCTTACTCATAGTTGTATTCCTTTAAACTGTTATGAATATATCTCTTCAAAACTAGTTTGTCAAGTCGTTTTGGTTCATTTCTTCAGTTTTTCTTAGATGATATTTCTTGTCACTGTGAATTTAAGTTTTTGTCATATACGTCAACAAGAGTGAGCGATTCCGTCAGGTTCAAAAAGGTGCCGCCCGTCGAGGGATAATCTGCTCGACGGGCGGCTGGTGCTGGCGACTTACATGGCGAGACGAACGCTTGAGATGGGGGTACCGCCCTGTTTCGTGATGTTCTTCCGGGAGGTTTCCGCGTCCTTCTTGGACCGGAAATCTTCGAAACTGCTGTGCTCTTCCTGTAGCTCGACCCGAAGTTCTTCCAGTCGAATCTTGGCAAGCAGCAGCTTTAGGTCTGCCTTGGAAAGTGGCACATACTCCTCATTCTTTTCGGACAAGCCTATGTGCTTAACAACAACTTCGGCAACAAAACCTTCATGAGTTTTGACTATGCCGTCGAGTCTTACATCTTGGTCTGAGAGTTGCATGGTCTTATTCCTTCTTTGAAACTGCGTATACTATAGCATGCATTCAGTGGGTAGTCAAGTCGTTTCAGGAACTTTTTCCAGAGAAGTAGGGTGGTTCCATAGAAGTAGCGGAGAGACATTGACTTCTACTGGTACGCGGGCCTGAACTAGATTTCGTATTGTATCAATCTTGTTCCTGCCAATCTTGATGCCGTACTGATACGCCAGACGGCGCAGGACATGCCGAGGAAAGTGGCAAAAAATGTCAGGTGATGGCGGGAGGGTCATGATGAATGATGATCGAGGCATTACCAGTCTTCCCTCATGAGTTGCCGTTTCAGTTCTTGTCGTTTCTGTTCACTCTTGGTAGAATGAGGCTTTTGGACATGACTTCGAGTCTAGAACTTTTGTGGCTCTATTGAGCGATGCTTGATTTTGGTTGCTTGTCTGTTCATGTTCGTACTATAGAAGACGTGTTCAACTTGTCAAGTCATTCTGGAAAGATTTTGATTGTCCTCTTCTTTCAAGGTCAGACATCATCGTCACAGCAATCGCAATCTTCCATTTGTCGTAGGCAGTACGGACAGAGATTTTGCCCCTGAAGGAAGTCCATGCGCAGGACACTCTTGGGCACTCCGTCCTCTACGCGCAGGGTGGCCTTTCCAACTGGACCTTCGATACCCCATTCATTAGGAACGCGGTCCATAGCTCGATATCCGATTGCGCCGGGAGGAGCTTGGGCAAAGCGGTATGCCTGATAGAGTTCGTCGTAGTACGCATACCCACCACCTTGAGTCGAATAGATGTTGACAATCTTGTTCACTTCTGATTCCCGATGATTTCCTGGTGCTTCCAGAGGGGTCGTCCCCTTTTGCTCATATACCAATATCCAGTTTCCCAGAAGTAGTATGACTTGTTAAAGCGTTTCTGGATTTGCATGGTCTATTCTCCTTAACAATATCCTTATTATAGCACACATTTATGGTATTGTCAAGTCGAATCAGGAAATTTACTTTGATTTTCCCAGAGCGGTAGCGATGGCAGTTCAACATCCAAAGGGAGTTGGGCCTGAACGAGATTCCGGATTGTATCACTCTTGTCTTTGCCGATGGGGATACCATTCTGGCGAGCTACATCCCTGAGAGTCTGTCGGGGAAAGTGAAAGAAAATGGCGCGTAATGCAGCAACATCCAGATAGGCGGAGTCGATTCGCATTACCAGATTTCCATTCTGAGTTGTTGTTTCAGGTCTTTTCGTCCTTGTCGTTTCTGTTCACTCTTGGTAGTATGCGGCTTCTGGACTGGGTTTCGAGTCCAAACCTTTCGTGGTTCGGTAGAACGATGCTTGATTTTTGTTGCCTGCTTATTCATGATCGTATTATAGACGCTTGTGGTCTGTCTGTCAAGTCTTTTTTCGAGGAATTTCTGTTATCCTCTGGCACCCCATGCCCTGCCATATGTCCAAGTCGAAACAATCGCAGTCATTCAGAGGGTTCAAACAGCAAGGGCATACATCAAAGAAATCGATGCGTTCGACGCTGTAGGTCACTTTCGCATGCGTATGGACTCGGAGCTTCCCCTTGGCAACCGGTCCAGTCACGCTCCAGTCGTCTGGAACGGAATCCATCACTCTGAATCCATGTCCAATGCCGGGCGGAACCTGAACAAAGCGATAGGTCTTGGTGTCCTTATCGTAGAAGGCGTATCCTCCTCCCTGAGTCGCATAGACATCGACCAATGTTCTCACTTTGGTTCTCCTATGACTGTCCTTTCCCGAACTAGTTATACCATACATACTAAAAGGTGTTTGTCAAGTCGTATTGGTAAAATTTACCAACAAATAGACAACCCCCGCCTCAACTAACAGGCGGGGGTTGTTCACACAACTAACACAATCAAGGGAATTAACTATTAACACAATCAAGGGAATTAACTCCTTCTTTGCTAGGTAGGTATAAGTAGTGCCGCCATCCAGCCCGGATTCAATGGGGCGACAGCGACGGTTGACGGTGGAACAACAAAGACTAGATCCGAGCCAAGCGGACCGTATCCGAAGCTGATAATGTTGTAGATGAACAACATGTTAAGAGTATATAACCTAATTAGACATTTGTCAAATCGTTGCTCGAACTATTTCGACAAATTCTGTTATGTTTTCATGACGTAGATGCTCGCGAATACTCTCTTCTGCATTGTCAAGAGAAACTGTTACCCATCGGTCGATAACTGTAGGAACATCATGTGGAAAGAAAAAGCCCTTACTTCGCATTGCAACAACATGGAAGATATATTGTTGGGTTTGTTTGGTCTGTCGAGGCATGGTCTGTTATCCACTTTCGATACTCATACCATACATGCATTGCGTGGGTAGTCAAGTCGAGTTTGGACTTTTTTGGTAATTTTGACTAGAGTGAGCATTCCTGTCAAGGGGCAAAAGGTAGCCCTATTTAAGAAGGGCTAGGATAGGTTTCAGACTTTGGGAAGAAGCTCGTTCGGGAAGGGAATGCTGTTAGACATTGGTAGCGCCTTACTCTTCGGGAATGGGAGTAAAAAGCATCGGGGTTCCTGCGCCCATGTATGCTCCGGCAATGTTGAAGTCGAACCACTCTTGAGCCTGTTCGTAACTCCAACCGTTGTTGCGCATGAGATAGTCGATCAGCTTTTCGGTATCGTAGACGAGAACGGCGGGAAAACCGCAACGCTCAACGCTACCGATAATCGCAGTCGTCAATCTTCAACGCTTCGGGATTGACTTCTTCGGAGAAACTGGTGAGAAAATCTTGGACATTCATCGTGTGCCTCTCTGCCTGTGATTGTGAAATGTGTATAACGTGTCATGGTCCTATCTTTTCAACTGCTCTTATTATAACATGGGCTAGGCAGTTGTCAAGTCATTCTACTCATTTTCCTTTGGAGGACGCCTATAGAAGGCAATTCGATGAGGGGCGACGTTGACAAAAGGACTCACTTCGGAAAGACATTCGTTCTGTTTAACCTTAAAGGATTTGGAGTTAAACCCAACGATAGTTCCCATTGCCATTGCTTGAGCGCCACTTCCTTGGGCTTTGACGTAAGCAACCCGGTCGCCTATTTTCAGCTTATGTCCGTCAAAGTCAACGTGTTTCATGCTGTTCCTGTGATTGTCGGTTCTGTCCACTCTTGAGTCTCCAAGCTCACGGTTGCGCCGCAATCGTCGCAACAGTAGGCGGTATTCTCCTCGAACATAACAGTGCCACAGTACTTACAGATGGGTCTGAACTCACAACCGAAGATATACCATCCGGTCTTGTCGGAGATGGCATCGGCAATCTGCTCAGTCGGGTTGTCGTCATCATCCAATTCGACAATAACGGTTTTGGGCAGGGAAGCAGCAATCTCTGCGTCACTTTCGGTATCATAATCGATGTTGAATGCTTGGTACTTCACTTTCGCTTTCCCCATTCTTTACAAAGCTTCCTGGTGACGTTATTGGGGGGTTCCGTAGCTGACAGCTCGTACACACGCACATTAAGTCTTATCGTAAACATGTTAGGGTCAACCACGTTCAGCTCATCGAAACGTGCGAAAACAGCCTTTTTGGAATGGACGAGACGCATGCTGTCAACATGCAGTCTGCCGCGCCATTCTGTTGTGATTAAGTACATCAGTTGATTCCTTTCTGAAAACAAGAATACTATAGCGCGTATTCCGTGGGCAGTCAAGTCCTATTGCTTTCTTTTCGGTAAAAATTACCGACAAAAAGCAGATTCGAGCGAGTCATGTTTAACCACTTTGCCTTCACAGACCCATGTAATAGCCGTAAGCTCGATGGGCATGTTGATGCTGTATAGCTCATCTTTCTTGAAGAGGGTAGCCGATGGAAAGTCAACCCAGCCCATTGCGTTATTCCAGAACAGATATGGTACAGGTTCACCGGGTTCTTCCGAACCTTCCGGGTCTTTCGGTCCTTGAATGACGAAGTGTTCGAAAATGTCTTGAGGATGCTCATCCTTGTATTTGTCGTACCAATCAACAATCTGTTCGTCCTCCAACTGCTCCGGGGTCAGGGACTTAAGATATTCGAGGCGTCTCTCAAGAGCCTCAATGGTCTCAGAGTAAGTTGGATGTCCTTCGTGGTCACTCCAGCATTCGAAGGCGATGACTCCAGCATGATTGTAGAGCTTGTTTTCAGGATTAGTTCTCATTCTCTTCCTTGTGGTTCAGATATTCCCACGATACGATGTTGTCAACCAATGTTGTTAGTCCTGACTGTTTATCCCAGCGGTAGAAACGTCCGTTGCAATGGAAATACCCAACATGACGTTTGCCGGCACTGTCGATCATCAGTAAGACTTCAGAAGTCAATGACCTTGATACATCAGGATATGTCATAGTCCTAGCAGTCCCATCTTGCCGCGACATTCTGGACCAATTCCAATTCGTATGCTGTCGGGGGTTGTCAGAGTACGCCCACATCTGCCACATTTCCCCGCATGTTCAATCTTGTAGCCCGGAGGTAATGTACGCCGTCCCCAAACAATGTCAAGCGCCCAGCGCAAAACTCTGTACTCTTGACTGTTCTGCGAGTACTTACTGGCTTTGGTCAGATGGGGAACACCGCTGACAGGATTGACCACTCCAATATAGCGATAGTTACGACTTTCTTGATGGGTACGGACTGAGGCGAACCATTTGTTGCCCCATTGTTCGTGTTCGCGCTTCGTAATTTTGAATGTATAATGCTGACCTTTGCCGTTTGAGACGGTAAAGAGAGATTTCCCAGCGAGAACAAAGTCCTTGGTCAGCATTGGTTTGTTTCTTTCTCTAACTAGAGCATCGTCTAGTTTGGGTTGTCAAGTCATCCTCAGCCTTTTACTTGAACAACCTTCATGTTAGATTGAGAGACATGAATGCCAAACTGACGCCATTTTGCCTGGGCTGCCGGAAGAGCAGATTTCTCGTCCTCAGCACAAACACTGATGTTTGCAGAGGACCGTCCCTTGACTTTGGTTTGGTCCAGAATCCGAACACACATTTCTTTGAGTTTGACGTTTTTGCTCACTCTTCTTCTCCTACTTGACCTCTTGGTCTAGACAACATTGACACACAATGCGCCGAACATCATTCGGGATATGGTACTCTAGGAATTTCTTCAAAGCCAATGCCAATCGCTTGGCGTATTCGGATCGCAACTGATTCGACTTGGAAAGGTGGCGAAGTATGTAGCAGATGAAGCTCGGTTTCATATTGCGAATCTTCTTATTCTGCATGGTTTGTTCCTTGTTCGCTAACCCTATTATAGCCCCATAATCGCATCTGTCAAGTCGTTACTAGGATATTCCACAATTCTTTTGCTTCCGTCCCAATCTTCAAATGCCCATCAGACATGACAAAAAATGCTTGCTCTTCATTCCCGACTTCCCATACTGCATTACAGTTCTGACACTGACAAAGTCCGTCCTCGTTCAGTACATGTTCCGGCGGGTTTTGGCAGATGGGACAAGAATTGGAATGTGTTGTCATAGTCTCTCCTTTTCTCTCAACATTAATTACAATAGCACATATAAGACAGATGTCAATCTCGGTTGCGATAAATTGTTCATTTTTTCTGGAGTGGGGTTTCCCGACATGCATCAAGAAGAAGCCCCAGCTTCTGCTGGGGCTGTTAAGGGCTTTGTAGCATCAGGAGAGTAATCTCAGGGCTTCCAGGTATTCTCTCGCTAATGCAGCATCTTTCGCCTCGGGACATGCGTCGAGATGTCGGCATAGCTGTACCTCGACGGCATGAGTCTTGGGGTTGTCGTGGGCTCGAAAGGCTTCATCAAGGCAATTGACCAATTCATGAATACGTAGGGCATTGGGATGGATAGAACGAGTAGAATTGATTGGATGGGTTCGGGGCATTGTTCTTGTCCTTTCCTTTCCTTTCGCAAGGTCTTTCCTTGCAACAACCCTACTATAGCACATCTTGATGGAATGTCAATCCCAAGAATGAAGAAATGTAGAACTTATGTCAGGTCTGTCAATTTCTTTCACTGTAGATGACCCGCATCATTCAGTGGGTAAACTAAAGTGAGGAGTCCAGTCATAGGCAAAGAGAAGCCCCGCCCTTGAAGGACGGGGCTGTTAGGGCTGTTGGGGCTTACGCCTCGACTACGGGAGACTTGGAACCATCCCCATGCATATGGGGTAAACACTCAGGATTCTCGACGGCGGCGTCATTCTCGGTCGGGCGCTCGTTCTCACCCGTCTCGGCAGGCGCTTCGGGCGCTTCGGGCGCTTCGGGCGCTTCGGGCGCTTCGGTCGGATGACGCAGGGCGCTCAGTTCGGCGCGAACGTCAGTCAACTGTCCGTTCAGCTTATCCAGCTTGCGGTCAGCATTGATGAGACGCAGGCGCAGACCACTCAGGACTTTGTTCAACCGCGTGACTTCGGTCTTGTCCTCAGCCTTTTCAGCTTCGGACTTGGCCTTTTTGGCGGCAGACATTTCCTGCTTCCTCTCCCGACGCTCGGCCTTGGTCGCCTTGATGGCGTCCTTGATTCCGTCGCGCTCAGTCACCTTAACTGCAATGGCTTCCTTGTCCGCTTCGCGGGCAGCCTTGGTTTCGGCACGAGCCTGCTTGCGAGCTTCGCGAGCAGTGGCTTCATCATCGGAAATGGGTCGCGAATGCGGCTCCAGCGGCGTCTCGCGCTCGACGAAGAAGTACTTGAGGGTACGCTTCGATCCAACGACCGGGCTGCGGTTGTTGAAGTACAGGTGACCCGCCGCGCTGAAATTGCCCAAGTTGCCTTCGGACGGCGACAGGACAACGCCAACGTCATGGGCGGTCGGACTCTTGCCGTTGGGCAACGTGACCTTGCCCGCTTGCTCGATGAGCTTGGCGCGGGTGATGCCATTCCCGCTCAACGTTGCGACAATGTGGAGACGCAGGACGGCATTGTAAGCCGAACCTTCCCGATAGATGCGATTCGCGATCTCGGCTGACCTGCTCAGTTTCTTACTCATGGCTCGGTTCCTTTCTCTGTTGCCCCTGCTGGGGCAGTTTGACTCGTGAGGGCTTTCTGTCCCTCAAACAACCATACCATACATGCCAAAGTTGAGCTTGTCAAGTGCAGTTCACGACTTTTTTTCGTCTTTTTTCGGTTCCGCTGTTCCCGTAAAGAAATTGAAAACCTCGGCGCGAGTATGACAAACTCGCTCACTCGTATGATTCGGACAATGCTCAGCGGTTTTCCTTGTTTTCCGACAGCGAACTTCTGGATTGCTCGCCAGAGACTTCAGAGTGCTTTTCAGGGTTTCAGAGATTTCGCAGTTCATCATCATTCCTTTCTTTTCGAAACAACCATACCATACATGCTTAGTTTGACTTTGTCAAGTGCGATTCGGAAATTTTTTCCAGAAATCGTTTCAAAGTCATCCAAACGCCGCACGGATGCTTAATGATTTGACCTTGCCGAACCATCTCATTCAGGAAGTCAACAGACTTTTCTATGGCAACGGCGTTATCAGTCTTATGGGCTTGATAACCCCGCTCTTCCAAAAATTGATAGATGTCGATAGACGGAAGGGCGGGGGTGCCAGATTCACCCAATCGCCGGGGTAGACCGAACTATGGAAAACGTATGTTTTGATGCGTCGTTCCAGTTGTAGTCTAAAGGACCATCAGGAAGCTCGTAGATGTCTTCCTCTGCCTGCTCCGGACTGTCCGCTTCGACCACAAACGTGTGCTCCCGGTACTCGGTGCGTCTGATTGTTACTGCAAACTGCGGCATGGTTCTTCCTCCGGTTGCGAGAATCTCAGGTCAATGGCGTTGTCAACCTGCGGCTTCATCCTCAAAGATTTCGTAGTCATCCCATCCCTGAGCGTCATCAACGCCACGCAGGTAGGCGACAAGTTCGGCTTCGGTGTCGAACTCCAGGTCATCGACCGGGACGCCGGTCTCGGGCCTGCCGAAGCGGATACGCAGGGGATGTTTTGTGGTTGGAGAGCCGAACAGTCCGGTCACGTAGTCTGCATCAACTGCCCTGCGGTCTCCATCAAAGAACTCAATCTCACACGGTTCCCCGTCAGGCGTTCTGTCGGGAGCTTCGGTCTTGTCAACGTCATAGTCCACCACCGCCACTTGGATGTCGTGGTCGGCAACTGCGGAAAGGACGCGTCCGTGCTCGACAAATACTGCCACTCTCATGATTCTGGACTCCTCTGTTTCGAGTTTCTTTACTTACATTAATAGTAGTATAGCAAACCATCCGGCTTTGTCAAGTGCCTCTCACAACTTTTTTATTGTCAAATCCTGTTCGTGGGCGATTAACAACGCATCCACATCCCGGCGCAACTCGCTGGCTCGACCGATCAGCGCAAGGACAACAATGCCCTCGACGCTTCCGGCCTTGTTGAGTGCTTCGCGCAAATCGTCGCACGCGAAATCCATGTCATGACTTGCTTTTGTTAGTTCTTCTTTCATATCTTTACTTTCTCTTCTCTTCTGGTTAGACAACCAGCGGTTCGCAAGCCCTTATATGGCTGTACCGTCTGGGAGAATTGGAATACCTGAACGTGACAGTTTCGCCCACTCTCTTTTTCGCTTCAATGAAGGTTGCCGCGTCGCAATCCTCTTCAAGATACACTGTGCCACCACTTTGATAAGAGAAGGGCGTAATCTTGTCAAGAATGCCAAGACGTATCAATTCAGTACGCTTGACAGCAAGCCACCCATGTCCAGGATCAGTATGGAAAACGTATGTTTTGATGCAGGGCATTGCAATTTCCTTTTTTGATTTACTATAACCAAGTTTTGTGCCTTGTCAAGTTGCGTTGGTAAAAATTACCAAATTACTCACTCTTGTATGAGTGGGTATCCTTTCAGGTCCAGGGAGAGCATTTCCAAATCTGCCTGATAGAATGCCGCCCATTCAGCCACCCAATGTTCATCGAAGCAGTGACCTTCGGGATCGTTGACACATTCGGCAGCATTGAGGAGAAAGTCAACCAAGGAAGCAAAACCCTCCTGTATGCCATGATGTCCCACTCCGCTTTGCAGATCAGAACGTTCATACTCGCGTCCATCATCATTGTCAATACAGTAATGGTAACGCGTGCGACCTTCATCGCCCGGTATGTCGCTGTATTCGATACTGATAGTGCTTCCATCTGCGAACCGAAAGCCTACCATGAGACGAGATGTGATGCATAGTGGGGGAAGGATTTTCATGATGTGATATCCTTTTAGGAAGATGGCAGGCCGCCCGAATCTTTCGATTAGCTTGAGTTTTGGTCCATCGGAGGTTTACGAGACCTCTCAGAAGGCCGTCACCCTCATGTTGACCGCGACTCTCGTGAGCATGATTCGTGCCCAACGGCCCATAAATGAATTGGATTCCTTTCTTTTTCTTAAACTACTCATAGTATAGCATCATTCTGTGGGTAGTCAAGCCCTCTTGTGCTTTTTTTATGTAAATTCGTTGAAAACCGCGTCAATGTTTCCAAATAATGCTTTCTAAACGCATTTCTTTTCGCCCCCTTCACCCCAGCAACAACGACCGGGGCAATGGTTTCACTCCGTTCTTTTTAAGTTCAGTTTGAATAGCTTCGACGACAGATTGAGGCAATGAATGTGATTTGCTTTGCGGGTTCAACCAGTGATTGATAACTTCCTGGCAGCGTTTCTTCGAAAGAGCCTCTTCCAGTCCATTCAACTTAGCCTGGAAAATCTCGATCTCTCGTTTGAGGGCATCAGCTTCACACGCTCTATCGATAAAATCAAGATCGTAATTGGACAAGTTAGAAAAAGTCCTTACGGCTTCTTGAGTATAGATACTTTGAACGGCTTTGATGTAATCCGCCACATACTTATTGAAATCGTCAAGGGCTTTCTTCTTTACTTCAACCCCGTTTTGTTTGACACGATCACGAACTTCTTCCATTGCCAGTTCCCAATGGGCTTTATGATTGGCTACGGCAATGCCCCGATAAGGAACATCGATTTTGATCGCAACCCGTTTTTGGAATTGCTGTTCTTCTGGATTAACGTCGTCTCCACCAAGGAAGAATATCTGACGGAACTTCCGAGTGACCTCTTTAAACTCAGTACTGATGGCAAGGATATTTTCCTTGATGTACATAAGACAGTGGGCTTCGGCACATTCAGAGCGGTTGCCAGGGACATCTCTGAATTGGTTAAACTCCCAGTCTGTGAACCTGACATCAGCCAATTCGAGTTCTCTCACGTCCAGCCAAGGTTGTCCATGGAGAATTTTAGGATTGTAGTCAGTATACAATGAAGGACTCATCATGCAACTCCTGCCGTCCCGACTGCCTTTGTAAGAAGATACTTGATCAATCCGTCCATAACATACACTTTCTTTTTCTTAAACTACTCATAGTATAGCATCATTCTGTGGGTAGTCAAGCCCTCTTGTACTTTTTTTATGTAATTAGTTTAGAGTGAGCAAAATGGACACGCAGACAAAAATAACAATCGCCCTTCGATATTACGTAGAAAAGAAGGGGGAAGGATGACAACTCATCTGCGACGGGCTCTCTCCGTCAGGGCTATGTGCCATCCATTGACACTTAGGGCTATGTGCCAACAGCAGCCAGGGGTACGACTTCCTTCCCGCCATTGACACTTTAGGGCTAACGCGAGCCTTGATTTTAGCTGCCTCGCTCTGTTGCCCTGAGCAAGGGGATCGTTATTTAATAATCAGCCATCATGTGCCCGGTTTCTGAAATCCGGATATCACATGAATTCCGCTGGCGTACCTATTCGGTGTTACCTACTGTACGACTTATGCGCCCGAGGACTTTGGGACGCAGACTGTTACCTACAGTCTAGCAGATGAGTTGTCAAAGAGCAATTTCGTTTTCAACAGTACCTATTATAGTACTGATTAGAGATTTGTCAAGTCGAACTAATGCAAAAAACCTTGATCATCGTAAAAATAGTCATCATCATCCCAATCATTGGTTTCCCAGTCGTCCATATCGTATGGATATGTTTCTTCCCAGTCGTCTTCCCAGTCGTCTTCCCAGTCGTCCATAAAGGACATCATGTCATCATGCCATTCTTCTGCACTCTGGAGTTCTGCTTGCAGCTCTTCGCGCTCGGCTTCAAGTTCATCAATTGCATCGGCGTCGGTCGCATGTCGCAGACAGGCATCGATACTCGCAATGGCTGTGGTAATCTGTTCAATACTGCGATACATGATCAGACCACTCCGTTATTCTTCCGTGCTTCAATTGCTGCTTCAGCAACTTCATCCGGGCTAATGCCATAACCAAGGGAAAACGTTGGCCCCATCATCTCTCGGTTTCGTTCGCAGGCATTAAACCACGTTTCTGGTGAAACACGTTTACCACCATTCCAGGGTGATATTCCTTCCCATAATGCAATAGCAAGTTTTTCTGATTTTGTCATTGCGACTCCTTAGTCTTTTGTTTTATTAATCCTAGTGTTACCGTTGTTGAGCGCGGCGGCGAGCGTACATCTTTTTGAAATTTCGAGCTACAATCTCGTACAGTTGGGCTGGGTCTTCAAAACCAAGCGCACTCCAATTCTCAGTAGCGATATCTATACCTTTTGCAAGCCCTTCCTCAATTCCCCCGACTACGTAAGGTGCAAACAGGGCTTTAATTGCATCAATGTCAATTTCGTTACAACCCTCTTTTTTACAAGCATCAACGGCAAACTTGGAATCTTTCAGACCTAAGCCGCTGAGTTCACAATATTTCTTGATGAGTGAAATAGTATTGTGGTTCTCAGCAAGACTAACAATGTCATCCATGTTGGATTTGTCGAGCATGGTTCATTCCTTACCAAATATCCTTATTATAGCATGTATTTCGTAATTGTCAAATTGGTGTACCAAAAAGTTTTCTGTACCTCTTTGTTATAGCATATGCTCGATCTCTATTCACATTAAGATCGTGATTCTTGAATAAAACACCTATTCCGTGGGCAGTATAGACATCATTAGCTGCTGCGCCAACTTTGCTTCCAAGAAATAGTTCTTGAGCAATTTTCTTTAGCCTTCCAGAGATGACATATGCATGGGCATTCCCAACATACGGACAAGGAACAACCCATACAGTGTTTTGATGTTCAAACACTCCATATACATAACGGAATCTCATCTCTATCCCCATTGTCCGCAACATTTTTTGTACTTCATGCCAGACCCGCACGGGCATGGCTGATTACGTCTCACCTTAGGTACATTCCGTGCATCGCGAGGAGAAACTTGGATGCGTCTTTTAGAGAAATCGCAAACTAATCGTGGCAGACCAGCCGCTTGACGCTCACGATTATACTGGAAGAATGTTTGAAGTTCTGAGTACAATTCTGGATCGGTCTCTTCCAGAGGCTTCGGATGCGGTTCCCAAGTCATTGAATTGCCTTAAACTACCAGCGGGCGTGCTACGCCCGCCGCCGACTTGAACGACGCAGGAACGGCTTGCGTACCGTGCGCGTGATCTCCCGCTGTCGTGCGTATTCCTCGCCGAATGCAACGAGTGCGGAATGCAGTGCCAACATCACAGGCAATATCGCGAGCGCGGGCCACGCAACCACCACGCGCCACCGAACAGATGCATCGGATTCGCTACCGCCCATCGCTGTTCTCCGACGTGCTACGCCCACCACTGACTTCTTTCTTAGTCATTCCAATCTGCTGGAGCAGCAATGGGGGTGCCATCGTCATCCTCATTAACTTCTTGACGAGTTTGCTCACTCTCGTCATTATCGTCATCAACTTCCTGTTCTCTCGAATCTGTTGGCTTTATTAGCTCTGGTTGTTCCTTACAATTGGACTTGACGGTGGAATAGTCCTCATCCCCAACATGGTTCATGATGAAGCGATAAATACGGTAGACAGGCAACGGCTTCTCCCCGGCGTCCAGTTGGTTCATGCCTTCTTCATCATAGAAGCTGACATGAGAGCCAATTTCAAGACCCTTACCAACGCCTCTGGCCAACGCTCCGTAGTCTGCCGGTCCCCAAGGCGTCCAATCCTTAGGTGGACGAACAACAGGCTTCTCGCGCTGAACGAAAAGTTCCACCCCTGCACTGTCTGCTTCCAGAAAACGATGAGCAGCAGCAACGTTCGAGAATGGGGCTACAGGGAAAAGCCCCCGCTTCTGAGAATCGCGAGCGAATACGAAGATTACTTTGGTCTCTGCCATGATGCTTTCCTTTCTGTTCCTGCAAACAACCATACTGTAGCAGATTATTTGAGAATGTCAAGTCGTCATCGCGATAAGTACGATTAGAATTTTCATGACTTTTTGCTCCACTCTTCAACAGAACAATCTCTGTCGTAGTCTTTCCAGATACCTCCATCTTCAGGAACGCAATCGTCATGCCTGATCGGTATAAAGAACTCTGCTTCATCCATTGTTGCCGCACCAGATACACCACCCATAAAACCAGTAACTAGTGTTCCAAGTTCTGAAAGGAATGAGAGATAAGTTGCCATATCATCCAATTGATTGTCATGGACAATACGACGAACGACATCTGCCAGTTCTCTGTCGGTAATAATCTTCGCCATTCTAATTATTCTCCTTAATGTGTCAATCTGCCTCAAAAACTACAACGTTGGTTCTGTTGCCATCATTGAGAACAACTTCGTCAACAAAAACACGAGAGATTGGGAAACAAAAATCTGAATGTTCATGTCTGACATTGATAAAACAACAGGTGTCCTCTGGCAATGAAAGAAGGAAATCAATCACTTCTTTCTTGGTTATTGTCAGATATGATTCTGTGGCAAGTCGTTTCGTGACCGATTCCTTTTTTAAAACCGGTAATGTAGTAAGGAACTCTATGCTTGTCAAGTCTGGTCATGAATTTCTTTAACGATGATGTCAATCTTCTCCACTACGTTGTCAACCCCGAATGACTCAATCAAAAAACGAATCTGTTCGGCGAAACCATTATTATTGATACTGGATGCTTGCTGTGAGAAGACATCGTATACATACCCATCCAGGACATCATCTGGCGCATGAATCTGCTCAAGAGCAGTAACAAGTTTTCGGACCAAATTATCAAACGAAATCAAATCTCTTCGTACTTGCGCAATGACTGCCATCCTACACCTCCAATTGTTGTTTTTTTCTCACTCCACCCGATGAACTTGCATCTTGTTTGGGAACTCGATGAAAAATGCCTCTTCCGGATTTGTATTCGTAAATAATCCCATATCCTTCACGAACCAGACGAAGAGCAATGTTCTTTTCGAGTCTGGTCATGCCATCCATATCAATCAAATCAAATTGAGTCACAATGTATTGCAATATTTCTCTGTCAGTTGCCATGAGTCTTTTCCTTAGTAATTATCCAATACCAAGGTCTGACAAGTCGTGCACTTTCTTCATATTCCATACACGATTTTCGGTCACAATAGGCATTGCCCAATTCCCCCACTCTGAGGCTGGTTCGAATTCATACCAAAGCCTCAAAATAGTAGAGAGCGGTACGTCATGGGTCTGTCGTTCAATACATACTTTTAGTTCACTCCGAGTCTGTGGATTACAGTTGAGCAAACTGATCCTGTAGCCATTGTCATGGGCAAGTTTAATGTAGTTCTCAACTTCCCAGAAATGAGTATTGGTGTTATCCACCAATATGAACTGTTTATTTTCCTGTATAGCGTCGATGAACTTCGCCATACAGGCATTGTGCGCTTGTGGGAGTTTGGCAATATCAAACTCATACGAGGCCACAGGATAAACAGGATCAGGTACACGAAAGAAGTCATCGGCAGAACAGACGATGGACTCATCGAGAATGTCTTTGATGGCATTGACAAGATAAGACTTGCCACTTCCTGGAATTCCCCTGACAATAACAACCACTTTAACCACTTTAGAACGTTCAGCCATTATGGTCTCCTAGGGAACAGACAAAGAAAGTAGCAATTGTAGCGAGAAAGGCGAGAGGTATAACTTCCACTTCGCCTTGTGTCATGAACAAAATGCCTAGTATTCCGAGCCAGATACCAAAGATAGAGATTGCTTTCATGACATTATGCCCTTGTAACACACTTTTCGCAGAGACGAACGAAAACAGCCCGCCCGGTCGGACCATACCTCTTGACGGAATTGAAGTGCGGCACATCTTGAGGTTCTTTGAACTCGCCAAGTCCCCTGGAATCGATTGCCCCGCAATCGACGCAAGGACCATAACAGGGAGTTTCAATCTTTTGCCCAACACGTTGATTCTTACTTACCTTAGACATGATTCTTCCTTTCCTGTTTTGACTTATTATAGCATAGATTGAACTTCTGTCAAGTCCATTGGTCGAATTTCTATACGAACAATCTCGGTTTCTTGTCTTGTTGCGCTCTCATGTTCCTCTCGCCATCTGAGAGCCTGATCGATCCAAAACGTTGCCCCGTAATGCTTATCATTAACATCGAAAGTACCGGGACATTCTTCCCCACTTCTCTAATGGAGAACATCTTGACTGGATCTTTGACTGATTTTTGAGACATCAAATTCTTCTTACTCATCGATGTCCCCTCGACAATGATGACGTTTATCCTTTTGAGCACGACGTTTTGCCTTGTTGAATTTGGCAAAACTATCGACCTTATTCTTTCGTTTGTCGCGCTTCTTGTTCTTGTAGTGACGACGACCATCAGCCTTGGGATCAAACGAGTCGTCTCTATCTTCTCCACCATTCTCTCTCTTGAAGTCGTCTCTCATGATACCTTTCCTTTTTCAGACAACAACGATACCATAGCATATCGACAGCATTTGTCAATGGCAGGAACGAATGAAATCGGTATTTTCCTGTATACCCTTAAGAACACAACGACATAATTCCTGTACATCTTCTGCATTATGTTTACGATCAGCAATGTGTTCCAAAGTAGCACAAGCAATATTGGCAGCATTCATCGTCTCTACATGATAAATGTCCCAATTATCGCAGCAAAAACGAAGAATAGCCTGACGCCTTGCCTCACTCTTATTTGGATGGAAGTCTTCGTTAAGAGGAATGTCTGGTGGGCATTTCATTTTATAAGTTCCGTGTCAATGATTCTCAGGGTGCAGAACTTCACTCACAACATTGATTGACTTCTGGTTTTCAGGAATTGGTTTTGGCTTGACCATTGCTTGCGCTGTTTTCAGGGCTTGGTCTGCCAAGTCCAGTTCCATGTGGTCGTAGTCATCCCCATCTTCATACTTTTCCCTATTTAACAGGATAGGAACAGCATTGACCAAATCACGCAAGACATCGGTGAGATAACCACATGCTTCATCCTGAGACATCTTCCATTCTGCATCTTCCAATGCCTTCATTCCTTCGACCTGTTCTGCTGAGTATTTCAACCCATGCTCTTTGTAACACTCTGGGTTGCCATATTCCTCGCAGACAGGACATTCGGGGCAGATACAGTCGTCAATGGCTTTTCCGCAACACGAACAAGGTTCTTCGTCCCAGTCAGGTGCAGCAGTTTTCCATTGATCATAACCAGGGATTGAGGAACAAGACATCGTTCACTCCTCCACCAATGACATGTCTAGCTCTTCATCAATGATGATTGCAGTCTCTTCCTCAGTGATGTGATTGGTAATCTCACATTGACGATAGAAGTCAATACGGTCGTCAGCCAGCGGACTATCCAATGATTTACTAAGAGCAACACGACAAACACGCAGGCTGGTTATTGTCTTGCCTAAACTTTGCACTGTTGCGTCATCAAAATGCACTTCGACTTGCTCAGAACCGTAAACTTCCCCCTCATTCAGAAAGTCAACCCGTACAGTAAAGATATGGGTTTTCATCTACGAATCCTTTCTTAAACTATCTATACCATAGCATAGGAAAATGACTTGTCAAATTGTGTTGGTAATTTTTACTGAAAGAAGATTTGCCGCTGTTATGGCGACCATCCTGAGAGAGGATGGGCCGCCGGGGGGACAAGTCCCGGCGGCCCTCGGAACAACACCCCGATACCTGCGCCTCGGTGGCGGGCGCGCTGGGATATTCGTCCCCTCACCAGCAGGGTATCGCAAACCTCCCGATATTACCGCCTCGGGAACGGGCGGTTCAAATCCTTAATCATCAAGTTCCCAAATCGCTACATAGTCAGAAACCACAAGATCCTTACATGGTGTCGGTAAATCCTCAAATCGAATGCGACGACCTAATCTGGGATGTTTACGTCCAATAGATGGCCCAGCCCAATTATTGCCATACTTATCCACAATCTGTTCAGTCACATCAAACATAGCAACCCCTTGGGGATGAAAAGGATTGTAACTCATACTCCTGGAGTAATATATATTAGGATGGGTTTGTCCAGATAGGTTATTGTATAACCCAGTATACACGCACAAAAACCGATCAGCCATTTCACCGCCGTTGTCATAGATACGAACCCAACGAGGAATACCATTAGGCATTAACCTCTGACGACGTTCGGCTTGTTTGGCTGGACTTCGAAGCATTGAGCTTTCCTTTCTAACAATGCCATTACTATAGCAGAGACAAATGAAATGTCAAACCCTTGCAACCTAAAAAAGTCCGCCAATCCAACGAAACGGCGCAGTGAGAATTTTTGTCAGACTAATCCGATGAGCATGATCAGAGCCCTCGGAGCCATCAAGGCTGCCGGAAGCGCTCTGGGATGAAGAGCTAAATAAACGACTTGAATTGCCATCAACCCCATGATTTGAACTAGAATCGTCTCTACATGGTTGACATTCCTCTCCACTCTCGCCCTTTATTATTTGCCATTTTTCGCCACTCTTGCTACCCTCTACCTGGTCTTCGCCAACCCAGATCCAGACACGACCAGGCGGCGGAGTGTCTAACCGCCAATTTTGCTCACTCTCAACTGACCCGTTTGAGCTTAAATTGCCAGAAGTGAATGATTCTGTCACTTCAGATCGCTGATCTCGTAGCTCCTCTGAATCTCCTTCATAATGTCTTGTTGTATCCGTAAGCCCCTTATCTGCAACGATTTTTGCGTCTTTGATCTCTTCAGTTCCTTCCTGGATGTCCTCGGTTCTTCTTCTGATTTTAGACATCCGTCCAAGGTCGGCAAGCATGCTGGACAATCCTCCTAGCAAGTCACAACTTTTGGCCTCATCTTCGGTTGCCCCCATAGCTCTCATTAGAGCAATGCGGAACTCCTTCATTTCCGTACGCTCATCATTGTACATCTGCATTAGACTGAGTACGGTTGCATTAAGATGGTCGAGCTTGTCGGCATTAGTTAATGCACGAGTTTTCCAGCGTTCCTCTGCGTTTTTACCTGCTGATTCGACCTCAATGATTTTACTACCCAATTCCTTGACTATACGCTGGTCATCTTCGTTCAAGCGGTCATAAATATCGTTTACATATTTGATGGCGTCTGTGTGCTTATCATTAATACGAGCTTGATTGAAAAAGACCATAGATATCAGAAACAAGACAGAGGTGATTAAAATGATAGCAACCTTACCTAAATCCCAAAAATCACAGAACTTATCCCATAAATTTGGGTCTGGAACTATAGGGGCTTCTTGATTTTTAATATGTCCAAAGAGACGTTCGCGGCGCGCCGCAGACTCTGGGTCGTCATCTGAATTATCCGAGAAGTAAGGCTTGCCAATTTTAGCCACTGTAGTTCCAACCTGGTCAGGCATGGCTGCCTCCTCTACCTGGTCAGGTTGATCCAGATTGTCAAACTTCTCATCATCCGGCTCATCGAAGAAAGCATCCGGCTCATCGAAGAAAGCCGTTCCGGCTGCCGAAGCTTCTGTAGGATGGATAACCGCTGGGGGGGGAGGGGGAGGGGGAGGATTGGGTATTGATGGTATTTGACTCTGAGGAATGTCGGCAAAAGTTTGGTAACGCTTTCTCGGCATCTCAGACGTTTCTGCTGTCTTTTGAACCGAAACCGAAGAGGGAGTAAGGGTCGCCTGTCTACGAGCGTTACGAGTCTCTATATTGGGTCTAATGGCAATATCTGTTTCAAGCATGGGGAAACCTCTTTAAGCTTTTCCCCATTATACAACAAAGGCCCGCCAATGGCGGGCCTGGGTTGATAAGTTTTTTTGTCTTAGTCAAAGATATCTGTTTCTTCTAGGAGAATTTCTTCCGCTTTCTCAAGTTCCTTAAGTTTCTCCTCGTCAACATATCCCCATTCTTCCAGAGCTTCAGGGTGTTCATCTGGGTCAATGTCTTCACACCAGCAATGGTGTCGTGCTCGGTTGTAATCATCATATCCCCAAACATCACAACAGAAATTAATGCAGTCATGTCCGTAAGGATAGTTGACTTCCTCAAGCACCTCACCATTCTCTAAGGTGATAGAACCACAGTTAAGACCAATATCCTCGCTAGCATACTCCACTCTGATTTCGACATCGGGAAATTTCTTACTGAGGGCTTCAATGACGAGAATTGGGCATGACCATGCTGTCCAGAACGTGATTGAATCATGGCCGTTGTATTCATTCTCGTAGGAATTCCATTTGGTTCCCCATTTAGCATTAGCCCATTCGTACCAGTCTGGATAACCAGTTTCTGCGACTCTTGCCGCTGCCGCTATCCTGTTTTGGTAATCTTTGGCTGCCATATCTTTAATGCGTTTCATGAACTTCTCATCATTCCAATCATCGCCCTGTAACTCCCATTTCATCTGCCAATCATGCAGTTTAGCCATTTCCAGCGTTTTCTTGAAGACAACTGTTTCATCGGCATCAAGAGGATAAGACGTATCAAGAAATGGCGCATTACCCATTGTCGCCAGACAATGTGGCTTCGGGATGACTTTATTGAAATCGAACAAAGACAAGTTGCCGTCTTCGGACTTTTCTCCCCGTATAAAATCGAAAACTTCTTGTATGCGTTCATCCGTATCAGCACTCAGAGTCATAATACTTTTGACATGATTTGGCATTACAAAAATCCTTTCTTTTGAAACTAAAGATACTATAGAAGGAGTTTGAGGATTGTCAAGCTGTTGAGCTTTCCATTTGTCGAATTTCTGACTTCGCAGCCTCATGACAGATGATGGCGACGTAACGGGAAAGTTTCTGAGGATCGCCATCCAGACCCGTATACTTCTCGCGTTTCTCGATTGTTTCTTTGACAGCTACCCTCACTGTAGGACAGTCAGCAAGCCAAAACTCGCCATGAGCAATGTCTACGGCTTCTCTGAAAAGATCAGCATCCATGTCAGTTCCTTTCTTGAAACTGAAGACACTATAGAGGGAATGCACGCGCCCGCGAGGGGCGCGACTCAAAAGCGGGCGACTCATCAGCCAAATAGAGTCCGGGTTACGTTCCCCTTTGTCTCCAATGCATCTCATAACTACCAAGACATAGCCCGCATCGGCCTTGGCGAGGAATCCATCATTGATCCTCGAAAACATTATTATATCTCAAATTGGTTCTTTGTCAAGCCCTGTTGACTCTTTTCCCTTATAATATTCCAAGCATACCGTTGTCAAACGCCTCGTGGTCCAACTCTGGGATTTTATCTTTGATTACTTGAACACGAGAGTCGTTGTGCCCCAGCCGGAAGCCAAGACAAAACAATGTCTTAATAAGATCATTGTTGTTAATCTGCATCCCGCTCGACGTATCCAGAACCTCAACTCCAAAACATTGAAAGAACGGAACGAAACCTACATCTGGCGTCGGAAACGAGAGACGAAGCTCTAACGTATACTTAGAATCCAGTTTGGTCCTGTAATATGTCCCAGAAGGATGTTTGGTCGCATCGTCTCCGGTCAACCTATTATACATTTCCTCAAACCATCCCCTCTGATCTTTGGGAATCTCTGCCTTGATACGTGCCATTGCAGCCAAATAACCAAGAACCCAAGATTCCTTGTCACCGGTAAAGTTGATAGCAACCGTCTTCATCCTGTTTTCGGTGTCTCTACGCCGTTTCATATACGTATAATGGGTGGCCTTGAGAGCAACCGGATAGGTTCTCCGTTCGCCAGAAAAAGTCCCATTCTCGTATACCACGGTAAGTTCTCTCTTGCCATGGTCAACATTTTCAACGATATAGTCCCCAGCCCCATCGAAATAACGATGACCCTCGAAAAAAGAAACGTCCCGATGAACAAGTGGCTTGATGTTCATGTCCAGTTCCTTTCTTGAAACTACTCATACCATAGCATAAGTCGAGAAGTTGTCAAGTTCTTGTCGGAAGTTATCAGGACATTTTTACAACATAGGTGCCCCAGGAGGGACTCGAACCCTCACTCCCTTGAGGGAAACGGATTTTAAGTCCGTTGCGTCTGCCTATTCCGCCACCAGGGCTAAGGGCTATTGGTTGGCCCGGCAGGACTCGAACCTGCGACCTGACGCATTACTTATAGTTGAAGGCAGTATGCCCTACTGAAGAATCGTCGAGTCCAAACTTGTACTTCACCTGCCATTTACCCTGAGAATAATACCTAATTGTTGGTAGGGGCGGTGGGAATTGAACCCACGACCTTTCGGTTATAAGCCGAATGCTCTAACCGCTGAGCTACGCCCCATCATCTCAGCGGTATTCGGATGATTGACAGAACAGAGATTAGTCTGCCCCCGAAAGGTCCTCCTTAAATAGTGGTTAAGTGCACCGCTGCTAACTAACTGAACTACAAGCATGTTACATTACAATAAGATACATTCGATTCATTTAACGTGTATTTTATTTTCTTTGTTTTTTATGTAATAACTAATATTGTCTTTTGAGATATTGATATTAAAGTTGCTGGTAAGGTCTTCAATAGGAAATTTATTAAAGTTGCTGATAAGGTCTTCAACAGGATATTGTTCAAAGTTGCTGATAAGGTCTTCAACAGGAGATTGTTCCACAACAGGAGATTGTTCCACAACAGGAGATTGTTCTATAACTTTTACTACCCAATCGTCAAACTCTTCCTGAATAGATGCAGAAACAGGTTGCACCCTGTTCATAGGAAGATCCACTTCCTCAATATCAATGTACGGATCAAGTTCATCCATCCAAGAACGAGGGAAACGGCGAACTCTGATGATTTTAATAACTTGACCACGTTTCCCACCCGTTAAAGAACGGTCAACAATTTTGAAGACACAACGACGACGCTTCTTGCAAGCCCTTTCCATACCACAAGGCTCAAGAAGATTGTTTATGGCAATACAGCGATATTGGCGTGAAATGCCAAATACTTCAACCCACTTGTATTGACGAGATTTCTTGTTGACTAAGAAATGAACCAGAGAAACTGGATATTGATGCAAGATGTTCTCTATGACAGCATACATAAAACCATGAAGAACAACAGCTTCACCAACACGAGGATAAACAAAGGCTATTATATAAGGATTGACAGATGAATGATGACCACCCTGAATTTGAATAGTAGGCATCTTATTCATCGTTCGAGTTTGCTTTCTGATTTACCCGTTGTGTTAAAGTACAACAGAACGCAGCGTTTTAAGTCTAAGAGGATATCCTAATTATATACATAATGATATCTCTTGACTCTAAATCTAGCACTGACTCACTTGAAGGGGCAGGACGGGTATCTAACCCGCAACAGCGTTTTACAAACATATTTAGCACTGATACCTGCCTAGTGCTGGTGGGAATTGCACCCACATTTCCCGATATAAGTCGGGCAGTGTTTACTATTTACACTACAGCCTCCTTCAATGGTTCTGTTGTTGTAACTGTCCCCAGAGTAATAAATTACTCCAGATTCAGCTACATTGTTGACTGATAGCATATCATTAAACGCTCCCAGCAACATCCTTATTATAATCTGATAAACGATAATGTCAAATCGTTCTACCTCATTTATTTTAATCCTTGTCATCAATTAATCTTATCCATCGAAAATATCAAACTCATCGACAGGAATGGTCACTCCTGATATCTGATCATCTTCATTTACCTCAGCACCCTCAGCACCCTCAGCACCCTCAGCACCCTCAGCACCCTCAGCACCCTCAGCACCAATATTGTGGCTATCATCGTCTCTGAAGAAGAGATTATGAGCCTTTTCTCGATCTATATTCTCCAATCCTGTAAGATTACAGTCATAAAAAGAAAATGTAGATTTAGGTCGAGGATTAGTAAGTGTAACAATGTTGAGTTCTTGAGCCTTATTAAGAAGAGCCAGAATTACTTTTGAATAGTCATGACCCCTGGTATTAACCGAGTCAATATACACACCAGAAGATATTTCACCAAAGGCTTCCTTGGGATCACGAAACAAGGCAAATGTTTCCCACCCAGTCGGACCTGAACCGTTGACAAGGATAAGATTGCGCGAAACCAAGGGAAGATTCCCAGAACCATCAGATAACATATAACCATCTTTCATGGCACAGTAAAAGATAACTTCAGCATATCGACAGAGCTGAAGCCATCTCTTGAACGGTACATTGAGCAATATTTCCCATGTAAGATTTTTACACATTGGTTTTATCCTTTACCAATTGATCCAACCGAGCAATTTCATCTGGGGCATCAATTTTGCCCCAACCAATAGGACGAACGATAAACCATTGATCCAGAATTTTTACCAAGTCCCCTACTGACATCGAACGACATTGATACTGACGGAGATACCACTCTGTCAGGCTACCATCAACCGCATTCATCATGCGAAATACCAAATCTAGATATTCAGGGATCGTTGCTCCCGCTCGTTCCTCAATGTCAATGTGCATGACCAGATCTTCAGCTTCACCAAAAACTTCCTTAGGATAAACAACAATGATTGACATCTCAAATTCCTCTCTTAAATCTGTAGCTTCTCAAACTGAACATACTGTAGCATAACTTGAGAAGATGTCAAGCAATTTAAGAAATTTAGACAACTTTGACATAAATGCCCACTCCGCCCTATGACGGTCCCAAACCCTCAAATTCTTTTCAGAATCCCTGGATCTTTAACCATCTCTTTGCAGTGAGCATAAATGTCATCAACATGCAATAAAGAAGAATAACATCTCGCGAAAGCTTCGGCATAACCCTGCTCTACCCAGGAGGAAACAGCCGATTCCCAACCACAATTATGACCATTTTGCTCACTCCGGTCCCATTTGAATTTTTCAATACATTTGAGCTGAACGAGCATGCGCCTGTCTGGCTGACAATGAGAAAGATAGAATTTAAGAAAACAATAAGAGCAAGGACAATCATCGGGAACAAGCTCATTGATTAGGCTGGAATAATCTAACGAGTCTGAAGAATTGATACTCATACTTTCCTATTCAGCATGAATATCTCTAAATCCTTTAGAATTTCAATGTTTTATCTATCGATATTCCAGTGTTCTCACAGAAAAGATATCCCAAAGGATTTCGCAAAAACAAAATGTCATAAATTTTGTCCTGTCTGCTCTGATGAGAATGTCCATAAAACCAGGCGTCAATGATATCATCATGAACTCTCAATAGTGAATCTAAATTGTTTGCATATGCCTCTGAAGATGTATGATGTTTGAAATTCTCATCTATTAAATGCCATAATGGTAAATGATGCGTTATAACAATAACCTTGCACTCACCTGGTACTACAGCTCCTAATGCCTGATTCAAAAATGCTGTTGAATGAGTATTCAACTCATTATTAATGTTTACTGTATACCCGCGTATCTGATGATAGTCATTCATCTGACGCACAATCGCAACCGGATTAAGAAGCACAGGAGACCATAAACAAGTGCAGATGAAACGAATACCCCCAATTTCAACTGTCTCATTATTTAACATCTCAAAAGTATGACCCGTCTCCTCATCTATAATGATTTCGTGCATGTACCATAAACGATCATCATCAGCTCGACATCCATAAAACTCATGATTGCCAGGTACACAAACAATCCGTGAATAGCGTGGAAGTAAAATCTTGCGTATGAAATGAAGACGCTTCTTGTAATTCAGTGGACATAAATCACCAGAAATTACAAGTACGTCGGCAGACACATTCAGTGAATCTCTACAGAACAAATAGTTCTCAGGGAAATCAATATGCAAATCCGATACGGGAAGAATTGTCATACTGATTCCTTAAACTTCTTCGCTCGTTCTGCCTTAAATTCTATCAGAAGATGATGACAATAACCTACCGTCTCTTTTTCAAGCCATTCTACATCCTCCCCCGGAAGAAGAAGATAACTGTTAGTTAGTTCTTTGTAACGACGGTTATAGGCACTAAAAAGTTGTTGACTTCTAAACAATCTCTGCCCATGCATGCGCCGAGCTTCAACCAACTCTTTGATGCGAGCCAGACACTCTTCCTTGGATAACATTACTTTCTCCCCCTAATATTCTCAACCCTAGAACTCATTGCTTCCCCTATACTTTCCCCACATGCCGGACATTTCAAAACTTTTGTCCCACGCAAATCTGCCATTTGAACCAATTCGCTAATCCAGTACCTTCGATGACATTTTCTGCATGTACTGGCAATATCCCCAGAAATTCTCGTAGCTTTACGAGCCATTGGCACAACCCTTTCATTTGTTTCACCGCAAGAAAAATCCAATATCTTCAGTATCAAGATCGTCTCACTATCGCCTACTATAGCATGGCTTTCGTGAATGTCAAATCGTTAATTCAATTTTTCTTTGTCATCCTCTGTAACCACCAAAACGCGCTCATCATCCGTATCATACGTTGGACAAGAATCACATGGGTCCTCCATAAAATCATGATCGTAAGCCATTTGAATTGCTGCTGCTCTGGCTCTATTTAAATCGCCGGGGCTAGCATAATTGACGCTCTCATGCGAATGAGTTTGTACTACAACTTCGAACGTATGACGGCGCGTTTCAGTACGCGTAACAGTTATCGAGAAGCGCATTGGACGAAAAGGATTTGTTTCAAGATCGAGACAACATGTGTCTCTAGATAATTCTTGTGCCATTTCTTCTTACTCCTTGATTTGATTTTCACTATTTCCGGACATTCAATGCCACGTTGAAAGAACAACTCATTAATGTACATAAGCCATACCATGTACACCATAACATTGTACTGACTCGGACTATAGAGGCGAAAATACAACTCCTTAAACCAAGCAACTAACTCAGAATTACTATAACCCAAGACAGATTTTTCTTTTGTCTGAGAGAATCATTACTATTCTCTAAATATCGGACACATCAAATGGATGTGCCCAATACCCCAGAACATGATGGACAAAGTCAACAGCCGCTTCCCAGTCTTCCTCATCACCATCAGAACCTAGATTAATAGTGTCAGGCGAATAATGGCGGTAAACCAAAAGACACGCCTGTACCATCAAATCATATGGCTTTTGAGCTGTCTTGCAGAAACAAAAACCCACAGAACCTTTTCGGAAAAGTGTAAAAGTCTCATGTGAAAGTTCAGGATGATCTTTCTCATCCTTGGGCGTAAAATCTTTGTCAGTACCATTGAACCAAATCTCATCAGTATCAAAAATTGGCGGACCACCTTTTTGATCATCAATAAGAAGAGGCTCAGAATACATACACTCGGGCATGTTTGCGTACAGTTTCTTGCAATCAGAAATGATCTGATCCCAAATATCCTGGGAAACTTCGGTGTGAGGGAAATAATGTGTGTAACCGATTTGTCAGCCCTCCTGTTTTGAAGACATTCTTGTTTCAAACTACCTATACTATAGCATTGCCCTTATCATTTGTCCAGTCTATTTTCAAAGTTTATTCAAAGGATTAGAATCAATATACCAGGACCGTTTCCCGTTTGTTACCTTCCAAGCCATGGTATAATTTTCATCTCTTCCACGATCTGAACCATTAAAACCAGGACCAGTGGTAAATAGACTGACGGTTTCTACCACTGTAGCTGAATCATCAAATAAAGAAGTAGGAAACATAACAGTGTCAGATGACAATCTCCAAATACCATTGTCACTCATACCAGAAGGAGTCAGCTTACGCTTCCATTTACGAAAAGTCAACCGCTTCATGTTCAATCTCCTTTACCAACTCGCACAATAAATAAATTCCCAGTATACAGACTTATCACCTTTATCCGCAATCTCAATTGATGTCAATACACGAGTTAATTGTTCAACAGTCGATGCGATGCCTTCCCAGTACCATTCATCATAATCAGTGTCACCAAAAAAGAACCCAGATTGCGTGGGAAGAAGCATCATGGCTTTTTCCACATCCTTATCTTCCATCAAACATTTACAAATATCCAGAAGTTCCTGAAGTTGATTGCGAGTAATAGAAATAGGCTGACAATTATCAACACCATTAGCACAATTCTTTACAAACCAAGAATGAATAGCGTTGACTTTGCGCCAATATGCAACACAACCTTCAACATAAATATATGGAGCAGATTTGTTAAGAATATTGGCAGGAAATGCACAAACATTAGCGACACGCTCGTAGTTTTCCCGCGAATCTTTATCTTGAAAGTCATAACCCGTAAAGCTCCTTCGAGCATTCAAAAACATGTCAAGACCCATAATCAATCTCCTTATTGAATGTCAATACCATAACCTATTAAACTAGATTTATCAAGTCATCAGAAAAATATTCTTGTCTCTCGTCTTGTTAATAATGCTCGAAGAACATCTGTTTCTTCGTCAGATAAATACCTTTTTGCTGGCATGAACGGTTGACGGACCTCTGTTGTGCGGTCTCCCCCACCGTCACCTATGTTTTGCCCGGCACCTGCGCGGGTGTTTGCTCCGGCACATGGCTAAGGTCACTAACAATCAGAGTTCGCCGCCTGCCCGGCTCGTGAGCCCGGCGTTATGCTTTTGCTCGTCCCACACTGTCCCGCACACCGTACATCTCACCCGAATATGAGTCTCACTTTGAGTGTATGCATGATGTACAGTGCGCCAAAACCCATCTTGTCGTCTCGGATTGCTTGACTTGCAACGCGGGCAACGTGCCCGCCTACAGGTCGTCTGAATTACGTCGTCTGCTGTGAGCATAACCAATCGTTTCATATTCTTGTGTTAGCCTGTTGTTTGCGGTTGCACGCTCCACACCCTTGCATTCCACTTACATAAGCCCACTGCCCTGTACCTCCAAGGACGACCGGATCTTTGGCGCTAACGAGTGCATTCCCGCCCAGCAGCCAATGTCCACAGTACCCATACCCACCACGGACAGTATAGAATCGACATGACTCGCAATGGCTAACCATTCGGTTCTGCTGATTCGCGTTGCTCACATCAGACCTCCTCGTTGTAACGAGTGAGATTCATACGGCAGAACCATCGGCTTCAGCGGAGGGAGTACCGCCGCTGATCTGAGCGTTCGACAACTCTTGTATCAATCGTTCTGTTGCTGCCGATCGGACGAACTGCGAGCATCCCGGCTCGCAACACGACGGTTTGCCGCCGCGCTTTTCGCGTGGGCATGTGCATTTCATCCACTGGTCACAGTGGCCGCACAATTCCGAGCGCAGCTCGTGGATACGGTTGAAGCGCTTTCGATCTTCCCAGTAGCCCATATCAACCTCCTGTCGAACAACCAGCTTCAGCGGACGTGCTACGCCCGCCGCTGACTTCTTTGTTCACAATATCCAGAATACGTGCCACCTATTCCCATCTTCTCGACATCGGATAGCCGCACGCCTTGCATCGCATCTGGGTCGACATCGCGCCTTCGTACGTTGCCCGCGCAACCACTACCGGGCACGGACTTTTGCATTCACAGTCTGCCCCGGCAGTTCGCGCATAATCGTCAAACGACATGCGCCTGTGTCCCGTACACTCGCATATAGCCGTTTGCTCAAACGGGGTTCGCTCCCACCCTACAATGGAAAATGGCTGTCCATCCAGCACGCCATAGCCGGTGTCGGTGGTTGTCTTGTGTCCGTTGGCAACAAATGCTTCGACTTGGTTCCTGCTCACACTCATCGCTAACCACTCCATTCTACCGACTCACTGATTTTTTGTCTTAGTCAAAGATATCTGTTTCTTTTCGGCTTCAGCGGAGGGAGTACCGCCGCTGATCTGAGCGTTCGACAACTCTTGTATCAATCGTTCTGTTGCTGCCGATCGGACGAACTGCGAGCATCCCGG
>JGI10211J34971_10000377_pt1 | contig 35317 bp, 30 predicted proteins | sample Etolagsediment_FD_34971 | JGI IMG/M metagenome (IMG submission 34971)
TTAATTAAAAAGTGGAATGTAGATATAAAATTATATTTAAAATAGATAAAAAAGGCTCGTGAGTTAACCTTATTTAAATTGTGGAATTATTTTGCTAAAAGATTTTTAGCAGTCATTGGACTTAGTCCAGATTTTGAACAAGCACTATCAAAATTTTCATTTGATTTTAAAAGTCTTATTAAAACTTCTAATTTTTGTTCTTTTGTAATATTTCTTATTGACATTTTTTCTCCTTATGTTTTTTGACTAACGAGGCAAAACTTTTTCATTATAAGATTGAAAAATAAGTGGAGTAAAAATAACTTTGATTGTTTAAAGAAATTTTGGTTGCGGAAACTGGATTTGAACCAGTGACCTTCGGGTTATGAGCCCGACGAGCTACCAAGCTGCTCTATTCCGCGTTCTGTTTAGCTTACTTAAAAAGTGGATGGGGTAGAGGGATTCGAACCCCCGAATAGTAGCACCAAAAGCTACGGCCTTACCGCTTGGCGATACCCCAATCTGTCTATCTCTTTTTAAGTGCTGGAATTATAGTAAAAAAAAATATATTTGTCAAGAGCTTTTAGGATAAATTTTAAAATTTGTGTTATAATCATAAAAAAACAATAAAAGGCAAAATATAATATGTCAGCAATACAAAGAGTAAAAGAAGCAATAGAAGAGATCAAAAAAGGCAATATGGTAATAATGCTTGATGATGAAGATAGAGAGAATGAAGGTGACCTTGTATATGCAGCAGCATTAAGTGATGACAAAAAAGTAAACTTTATGGCTACACATGCAAAAGGGTTAATCTGTGTAGCTGTTACAAAAGAAACTGCTTCAAGACTAGACTTAAATCCAATGGTAGCTAGTAATACATCTTCTTATGAAACAGCATTTACAGTTTCTGTAGATTGTGCAAAAGCTAGTACAGGTATCAGTGCTGGTGAAAGAGATGATACTATAAGAATATTAGCTAATCCTATAAGTAAAGATACTGAGCTTGTAAGACCTGGGCATATTTTTCCACTTATTGCAAAAGATGGTGGTGTGTTAGTAAGAACTGGACATACTGAGGGAAGTATCGATTTATGTAAACTAGCAGGTCTTGCAGGTGAAGCTGTAATCTGTGAAATCATGAAAGATGATGGTACTATGGCTAGAAGAGATGATTTAGATATTTTTGCACAAAAACACAATATGAAGCAAATATACATTTCTGATCTAGTTGAATATAGAATGGCTCATGAATCATTAGTAAAAGAAAGATCATCTAAAAAAATAAACTTTTTTGGGCAGGAAGCAGTAGAAAAAACTTTTCAAGACCATCTAAATAATGCTCATACTGTTATAAAATTTGGGGAAGTTACAGAAACAAGTTTAGTAAAGTTTCATAATGTTGAATCTGATATCAATCTTTTTTTAAATGATGACAAACTTAACTCTATGTTAAAATCTATCAACTTCTTACAAAGTAAGGGTGGTGTTTTAATCTTTTTAAACAATACACATGAAAATAAAGAAACTATGAAAGATTTTGGGATAGGTGCTCAAATACTAAATGAACTTGGTATTAAAAATATCAAACTGCTTACAAGTGGTGGAAAATATTCATTTGTAGGGCTAAATGGTTTTGGACTAGAGATACTAGAAGAGATTCAAATCTCATAGTTCTCTAAATTATTTAACGAACTTTAAATAACATTAATAACACTGGCAATAGTAAAAGATCTGCAACTATTGCCATAAACATAGCTATCACAGTTAAAAGTCCAAAATATATCGTTGGAACAAAATTTGACAATACTAAAATACAAAAACCAACCATAATAATAGTAGAAGTATAAAACATAGCTCGACCAATACTTCTATGTGCATTGATTATAGATAGGTCAATATTCTTTGTGTATGATACCTCTTGCCTATATCTATGAATATAATGGATAGTATCATCCACAGCAATTCCTATACTAATAGCAGCTATAGTTATAGTCATCATATCTAAAGGTATATCCATCCATCCCATAAATCCAAATATTACTCCTACTGGCACTGTATTTGCTATGATTGCTATCATTGCTATTTTCAAGTTCTTAAATAAAATTATAAACATAAAAAATAATATAATTACAACTAAACCGATAGTTTTAATCTGTGAATCAAATAAAGACTGCAACATATTGTTGTACATTACAAGTAAGTTTGATGTTTTATACTCTTCATATTTTGGATTTACTATTTTGTGTAAATGTGTATTTATCTCTTTTAAAAGTTCATCTCTTTTTAAATCAGGTTGACTATCTATAATTCTTGTACTGATTCGTGCCATATTGTTTTTAATACTTACATAAGGCGATAAAATAATTTTTCTATATTTCTGGGGTAACTCTTTATTCATCAAAGCAAGTGTTAAACCATCTAACTCTTTTCCTTCATTTAAAGACTTCCCTACTTCTACAAGTGTAGCAAGTGAGAGAACTTTTCCTATAGGTTCCAAAGAGTCAAGGTAGTTATGTATCTGCTTGATTTTAGCTATTTTAGAAGCTGTAAACCAATACTTTTCTTTATCTTCTTTATCTAAAGTAAATTCATCTTCAAAACTTGCAAACTCATCTGATATACCCTCATCTGTAACTTTTACATCAAGAGAATCCACTTCATCACTATCTTCTTTAAAAGTAAGAATAATATCAAGAGGTGTAGTACCACCTAACTTTTGATCTATAACTTTCATACCTTGATAGATTTGAGTGTCTTTTTTAAAATAATCGATAAAACTATTTTCAACCCTTAATTGTGTTGCACCTGAGATAGAAAATATTACTACACCAACAGTAGTAAATAAAATAGTTTTTTTATACCCAAAAGCTATATTTGCAACTTTTGAAGTAAATGGTATATCAGTTTTAGAAAATGTATCCTCTTTACTTTTTGGCATAAAAGATATCACTATAGGGAAAAGTATAAAAGTAGCCATTAAAGATACAACAATACCAACACTCATCATCCAACCAAAATGTATAATTGGTAAAATATTACTAAAAACCAAAGAACTAAAACCAGCTATAGTAGTAATTACAACAAAAAATGATGGCTTAGACATCTGAACAGCTGTACTTATAGCTAATTCTTTTTGACTATAAGAGGGATGAAGTGTTAGTAACTCTTTATACTTTATAATAAGATGGACAACTAATGACATATTCATAATAAGCTGTAAAGAGATAAAATTTGATGAAACAACGGTAATCTCCCAACTCAATGCTCCAAAAATACCACTTGTAATAATAATAGAAACAGTTGAGATAAATAAAGGGACAAAAACCCATCGAATCTCTTTAAATAATGTATATAAAATAACAATAAGTAATACAACTATCACCGTACCAAAAATTTCTAAATCACTTTTTACAAACTCAACCATATCATCAGCAATCATATTTGCACCACCAAGATGAAGCTTTGCATCCGTTGTATTTTCATATTTTTCTATTAGTGTTCTTAGTTGTATAATAAAATTATGATTTTCTTCTCTTAATTTATCTCGATATCTTTTAAGTTCTAATTGTGCTTTTTGATATGCAAACTTTTCTTCATTGGTAAACTTTTGTACTTTTTGTAGTTTTACATAGTTATCTCTATTTTTAATAAGTTGTAAATATTTTTCATCCATTTGCATATTTATCATTATTGCTGTTGTATAAAAATCTTCACTTACTAAGTTTTGTTTATAAATGGCACTTTGTAAAAATTCCTTTTTTACCAAGGCTTTATCGATGCCCTTAGTTTGTAAAGTTGTTACATCTTTTACAAGTTGCGATATTGGTCTTGGAGGTGATTGTAAAAGAGGAACATTTAGTATTGTATTCACTGAAGCTACTTTTGAAAGTTGTAATATATCTTTTGAAATATTATCTATATTTTGGATATTTTTTTCATTAAGCAAATCATCTTCTATAGTATAAGTTATCACAAAATAATCAGAAGTTGCAAAAACTTTAGATACTTCTCTTGAAAACTCTAAATCTTTATCCCCCTCAAGTAAAAGAGTTTCTGCACTTGCATCTATCTCTAACTTTAATGTAAATGAAACCATTATCATTAGAACTATAGATACAATTACTAATATAATCTTAGGATATTTTAATAAATATTGTTGATAAAGGTTATGTAACATTGTTAGTTTCTATCTATGAGTTTGACAACTTTATTATTAAATCATCTATAGTTTTTGTTTGTAAAAATTCACTGAATTGGGCTCGATCTGTTTTTAAAATACTAATACCTAGTATTGATACATCATAAATAAGCCATTTGTCTTTTCCAATCTCTTGTCTTGCTGGTTTGTAGTATTTATAACTTATTTCTAGTTTTTCTCCACCATTTGCTATATTGGTAATGATCTCTATTCTATTTGATTTTGGTTGTTTAATCTCTGTTATTTCTATAACTTGATCTTTATATGAATCTAATTTTGATGAATATGATTGTTTCATTCTTTCAACATAAAGGTCTACAAATTTTGTTCTTTGCTCTGGATTTAATTTTGACCACTCTTTACTACCTAAGCTTAACTTTGCCATAATATCAAAATCAAAAGTAGGTGTTAAAAGTTCTACAATTTTTTTATTTCGTTCATCTTTTAATAAAGTTGTATCTTGAACTATTGATACTATTGTATCAAGCTTATTCAAAAATTGTTCTTTTAACTCATCTTGTTCATTTGCAAAAATATTTTGGGCAATAATTACCAAACTGATAATTGCAATAAAAACTTTCCTTAGGTGTCTCATCTTATTCCTTTACTTGTTGTGCTCTATATTGTTCATATGAATCTCTTAAAAATGGATATAAATCTATAGCATCTTTTGTTAAATTTTCATATTCCCCATAATGTAATGAAGTATAATTAATTTGCTTATAAAATTTTATCCCTAAAGACTCTTCATAACTATTCAATAAATTATGTGGTCTATCTTCATAATATGTTAATGGATCAAGATAAGAGTCAAATCCAAAAGAACCGATACTATCTCTTAAATTTGATGGACCTAAAAATGGCCATACTATATGAAATCCAGTTCCTACTCCCCAGTATCCTAAAGTTTGACCAAAATCTTCATTATGTGGTTGAAGATTAAATTGTGCACGAGCAGGATCAAAAAATCCAAAAAATCCAACTGTACTATTTATAAGAAATCTTCCTGTTTCATCTACTGTATTTTGAAACTTAAACTGTAAAAGGTTATTCACAAATCTCACAGGGAATAAAATATTATGAAAAAAATTATCAACACTTTCTCTTATATCTTTATGTACTACATCTTTATATGTTTTTGCAACAGGCGATAATAGATATCTATATGTTGTATCATTAAATGTAGTCATTGCTCTATTAAAACCACTTAAAGGATCAACTCTTTCCTCAACTTGTAATTCATTTTCAAATTCAGCAAAAGATTCTTCTGCATAAACATTTGTACCAAATAGTACTATAAAAAATAGAAAAGAAATATTCAATATAATTTTCACTATCACCCTACTTTAAAAGTTTTTTTAGTTTTACATACTTCTGTTAAAAAGCATTTTTCACACTCTGGTTTCACTGCTTTACAAATATATCTTCCAAACAAAACCATAGCCTGATGAAAAATATGTAAATCNTCTTTGAGTTTTTTTACAAGCTGAGCTTCTGTTTGTTCAACAGTTTTTCCATCACTCAAACCTAATCTATGAGAAACTCTAAACACATGTGTATCAACTGCCATTAAATTTGCACCATCAGCTTCTATCATAAATACATTTGCTGTTTTATTTCCAACACCTGCTAGTTTTATAAGCTTTTTAGTATCATGAGGTATCTCTCCATTATGCAATTCTTGTACCGACTGTGCCATTGAGATTATATTTTTCGCTTTATTATTAAAAAAACTACAACTTTTTAATAACTCTTTTACATCTTCTAAACTAGCTTTTGCTAACTCTTTCGAAGAGGGATATTTTTCAAAAAGTGCAGGTGTTATAATATTCACTCTTTTATCTGTACATTGCGCTGAAAGTATAATTGCTATTAATAACTCATAATCGTTATTATAGGCAAGTTCTGTAACAGCATCATCGTAGTTTTCTAAAAACATATCTCGAATAAATTCAATCTCTTTTTTTGTCGCTTTTTTACTCATGGGCGACATTATATCTAAAATTAACTTTTTCTTTTAGAATTATTTTTATTATTTTCATAGCAAGTGCTAAAGCTTTTGCTCTATGCCCAATATTTTGTTTCAATTTTTCATCTAATACACCAAGAGTTTGGGTATGTTCGTTAGGTATAAACAATGGATCATAACCGAATCCACCCTCCCCAATCATCTCATCACAAACTTCACCATACATCCAACCATGGGTTGTATATATCTCATCTTTATATCCTATGGCTAAACAAGCTGTATAAAAAGCATCTGTTTTTTGAATATGTTTTTCTTTAAGTTTTGATATAAGTTTTAAATTATTTTGTTGATCTGTTGCATTCTCTCCAGCATACCTCGCACTATATATATTTGGTTCATTGTTTAATGCAGGAACAGTAAGACCACTATCATCTGCTATAACAATAAACTCTTCAGCATACTTATTTTCAATAAGCTTATCCATAACATCTTTTACTTTTATAATAGCATTTTGCTGAAAGCTATCTCCATCTTCTATAATCTCAAATTTTCCTAAAATATCACTATAAGGGATTACATCAAAGTTAGGTAAAAGTTTTTGTATCTCTTTTATTTTCCCTTTATTTGCTGATGCTAAAACTATTTTCATACTCTATCCTAAATTATTTTTTAAAATATTAACATAAACAATTTGTATTTAGACTAATTTACTCTTTTTTGGATATAATCGCCAAAATTTATTTCAAAGGTCATATATAATGTTTAAAACTATTATGCCACTAAGTCTTATTATCTCTTTTAGATTTTTAGGACTTTTTATAGTGCTTCCCGTACTTTCAATTTACGCTCTAAGTTTACCAGGTGCCACAACTACTTTAGTAGGAATTGTAATAGGTGGTTATGCCATAACTCAAATGATTTTTCAAGTTCCATTTGGAATAATGAGTGATATGCTTGGAAGAAAAGAGACTATTATTATGGGTCTTTTACTTTTTGCTATTGGTTCTATTCTTTGTGCAATTTCAACAGATATGCTTACACTTCTTTTGGGAAGATTTTTACAAGGCGCAGGAGCTATTGGTGCAGTTGTAACTGCTATGATAAGTGACCTTGTTAAAGAGGAGCAACGACCAAAAGCGATGGCACTTATGGGTGGAAGTATCGCCGCTTCGTTTGCACTTGCTATGCTTCTTGGACCTGTTATTGGTGCATTTGCTGGTATTGAAAGTTTATTTTGGTTGACTGCACTTTTAGCTATTGTGTCTATTGTTATATTAATCAAACTAGTACCAAATCCTCCACATGTAACACATACTTACCACAATCATAGTAAAACATCATTTTTAGTACACCCAGAACTTATCAAGATGAATATCACAAACTTTTTACAAAAAGGTATGATGACTTTTGCATTTATGATTATCCCTATTATTTTAACAAAAACTTATGGTTGGGAACTGGCTGACTTATGGAAGATATACCTTCCTGCAATGATTGCAGGTATTTTAGGTATGGGACCAGCAGCAGTTATGGCTGAAAAAAAAGGAAAATTTAAAGAAGTTTTACTTATTGGTATAGTATTTTTTGCTCTTTCTTTTTATTTTATTGGAAACTCAACAACACAAACACTTTTTTTAGTGGGTATTATTATCTTCTTTATTGGATTTAATATGCACGAACCTATTATGCAAAGCTTAACAACTAGATATGTAAAAGTGCATGAAAAAGGGAAAGTTCTTGGGGTATTTAACTCTTTTGGATATCTTGGAACTTTTATTGGTGGTTTTGTTGGAGGAATGTACCTTAAAGAGATTGATGGAAGTTTTACACAAAGTTTAGAAAACATATCTTTTACAATCGTAATTATCTCTTTATTATGGTTAGTGCTTATTGCTACTTTACCAAANCCTTTAAAAAAGAGAAATGCTTATTTACATATTGATCAATGTGATGAAAGTAAATATACAAACTTAGATGATGTTGCTGGAATAGATGAATGGTATCTTAATAATACAGAACAACTATTAATTGTAAAATATGATGGTGATATTTTAAGTGAAGAAGAGATTAAAAAACTTGTAAACTAGTTATTAATATTTTATTAATAGATGTTGTATAAAATAACGAAATTTACATTAGGAAAATAGATGTTTGAAAAATTTTTAAGATTTTTTGTTGATAATGCACGGATGAATTATGTCCTGTTTATTTTGATTTTTGCTATTGGTATTTGGTCTTATAATAAAATGCCAAAAGAGATATTTCCAACTTTTGACATGGATATGGTCTCTATTAGTGGCTCTTACACCGGTGCTAGTGTTGATATTTTAGATAAAATGGCTGTAACAGAGATAGAGGACAATGTAAAATCTTTAGAGGGTGTTATAGAGACAACAACAGTAATCAGTCCAGGAAAATTCACTATTATCTTAGAACTTCAAAAAGGAAAAGATAGATACAATATGGCAGATAAAGTTAAAGATGCTGTATCTTTAACAAAAAGCAATCTTCCTAGTGATATGGATGAACCAACTGTTAATGTTATGGAAAGAAGTAGAGATCTTATAAATATCTCTCTTACTTCACCAACACTTAGCGTTGATCAGATGAAACAGTTTGCAGATGACTTTAAAAGTCAAATTTTAACAATCAGTGGAATAAGTGAAGTAACTGTTTTTGGTGATAGTGATAAATATTATGAGATTCTTTTAGATGACAAAAAACTTGAAGCGTATGATATAGATAAAAATGAGCTTTTTAATGCAATTAGTTCTTTATCTTACATTTTCCCTATAGGTAAAATTGAAGGAATAGATAAACATTATTATATCTCTACATATAATGGTGCTAAAACTGCAAATGAATTAGCGAATACGCTTATCAAACTTTCAAATGGAAGTATCTACTTAAGTGATATTGCTATCATAAAAAAAAGATACGAAGATTCAGATACACTTTACTCATTCAATGGACAAAACTCAATTTCACTAGCTATAAAACAACTAGACACTGCAAATGCAATGAAAATCTCAGAAGATATAACAAAACTTATATCAAAAGTACAACCTAAACAACAAGAGATTAATATAAGTATTAGTGATGATAATAGTGAAAGAATCAAAGAAAGATTAGACATAGTTGGTTCAAATATCGCTATTGGAATTATTTCTATTGTTGTTCTTATTTGGTTACTTATTAATATACGAATGTCATTTATTATCTTTATAGGTATTCCTACTTCTTTTGTGATTGCTGCTGTGTATATGTATTTTTTAGGATATAGTATCAATCTTATTTCTCTTGTAGGTGTATTAATAGCAATTGGTATTGTTGTTGATGATGCTATTGTTGTAAGTGAAAATATTCAACAACATATTGAAGAGGGGATGGAACCCAAAGAAGCTGCTATTGCTGGGGCCAATGAGATGGTAAAACCTGTAACTATAGCAAGTATTACTACTCTATTCTCTTTCTTACCTGCATTGATGATAAGTGGTACTATGGGCGAAGTTATGAAGCTTATTCCTATTGCACTTTCAGCTTTAGTAGTTGCTTCACTTATTGAATCATTTATATTTTTACCAATTCATGCAGCACATACTCTTAAAAGTGGTGCAAAAGTAACTGATTGGAGCTATTTAAATAGTTCTTATAATTATGTCATCCATTTTTTTATGAGATGGAAAAAGTCATTTTTAATTATTTTTGTTATTTTGGTTCCTATTTTAACTGTAGTGATGATAAAAACTTCAAAGTTTCAGATGTTTCCATCCTTTGACTCTGATAACATTAAAATTTCTATTAAAGCAAATCAAAATACAACACTAGAAGAATCTTTTGAGATAGTAAAAAAAATAGAAAAAGATTTAATTGATAAAAAAGAACAATACCATATAAAAAGTATAGATTCTCGTGCAGGATATAGAAGAGATAGTGGTAGCAATACTGAAAGATTTCCATATGTAATGTATATGACAGTTGAATTAAACAAACTTCATGCAAACAACTTTTTAGATAAATATATTACACCTTATTTAAGTATATACTATAATCCAGATGAGAGAACAAGAACAAAATCATCCCAAGAACTTTCACGCGAACTTAAAAAATTTCTACAAGAAAATAAATACAAAGAGCAGTTTAACCTTACCGAGTTATCAGTTTTAGAAAGAAAAGTTGGTCCTATAAAAGCCGATATTAAAATAGGTCTTGTGTCACATGATGATCAAAAAATCATAGACTCAATCAATCAATTAACACAAAAACTTCAATCAATTCAAGGAACAAAATCTGTAGCAAACTCAACAAAGTTTGGTATTGATGAGATAAAATTAAAAGTAAACTCTTATGGAGAACAACTGGGACTTACAGAGTCTAGTATTGGTTCTTATTTATCTAACCTCTATTTATCAAAGAAAAAGTCAGTCTCTTTTGATGTAAAAGATATGTTAGATATAAAAATAGAGGGTTTAAATAAAGACAACTTTGAAACTTTTAAAAACACTCCTATTAGTTTAACAGATGGCTCAACTGTAAGACTAAGTGAAGTATGTGACTTTAATATACAAAAATCTTTTGAACAACTTACAAAAGATAATGGTGAAAAAAACTTTTATATCTATGCAAATGTCGATACTAAAATTATCACTTCAACAGAGGTTATGGAACAATTACAACCACTCTTAAATGAGATAAAACAAAATGGTATCAAAATAGTAACAAAAGGAGAAGCGCAAAAGAAAAAAGAGTTAGCACAAGATATGATGGCGGCTGGTGCATTAGCTATAACACTTATTATGCTTTCTATGTTATATTTATTTAATTCATTTAGAGAAACAGCTATTCTTATGTCGGTTATTCCATTTTCATTTTTAGGTGTTTTACTAGGGCATAAAATTCTTGGACTAAACTTATCTATGCCATCTATCATAGGGGCCTTAGGACTTGCTGGTGTTGTTATAAATGATGGTATCATTATGATGACTTATCTTAAAAAAGCTAAAAATATTGAACAAGTTTTTGTAAGAGCAACGAAAAGATTTAGACCTATTGTACTTACAACAATTACAACTCTCATAGGGATGAGTTCATTAATATTTTTTGCAACAGGACAAGCTGTGATTTTTCAACCAATAGCAATTGCATTAGGATTTGGGCTTGCATGGGGAACTGTTTTAAATCTTGTTTATTTACCAGTTCTTTATACTTTTGCGCACAGACTAAAATAGATTAAATGAATTATAATTATCTTTTAGGTAAACTTATTGTCTATTTTTTATTAAGGAAAAACATTGTTTAAAAAAATAATATTACTATGTACACTATCGGGTTCTCTTCTCTTTGCAGCTGGAACATTTGAGAACATTAAATTTGAAGGACTTACACAAATTTCAAAAGAGATAGCTCTTGAAACAATCAAATTAAAAAAAGAAAACAATTATACAAATGAAGAGATAAATGATGCCATAAATAAATTTTATGAATTCAATTATTTTAGAGATATCTGGGTTACTACAGAAGATACAGACTTAGTATTTCATTTTAGAGAACATCCTTTTATATCACAAATTGATATGTCAGGGTATAAAACAAGAGAAGATGAACTTGAACTGTTATACACTTCTATGAATATCAAAAAAGGTACAATGTACACAAAACAAAAAGTAGAAGCTTCAAAAAAAGCTTTACTTGCTGCTTTGGATAGAGATGGATATATTAATTCAGTTGTAGAAGTTGAAGTTGAAGAGGTAAGTGACACAAGTGTTTCTGTGAAATTCAATGTTAATAAAGGTGATGAAATCATCATACATAAAGTACTTTATAAAGGTGCAACTGTATTTGAACCAAGTGATTTTGAAGCAGTAATTGCAAATAAAGAAGAAGATTGTTGTTTTACATGGTTTTTTGGACAAAATGATGGAGAGATTGATTTTGAACAATTATCATTTGATAGCCCAAGAATCAGAGAGCTCTATTTACAAAATGGTTACTTAGATGCAAAAGTAACTGCAGCCTTTACAAAAATAGATTTTAATACAAACAGCGCTCAAATTGAATATACAATAAACGAAGGAAATCAATACAAAGTTAACGATATTATCATATATGTTGATGAAGATATTGTTAAGTCTGAGACTATATATCCACAACTTAAACTAGAAAAAGATGATATTTTTGACATCAGTTTACTAAGAAAAGATCAAGAGTATATTAAAACACAAGTTGCAAATAAGGGATATGCTTTTACTGAAGTTAAGTTTGATGTAAAACCAAATAAAGAAAACAACACTGTTGATCTTGTTTACAATGTAATACCTGGTGATAAAGTATATATTAATGATGTAATAATTTCAGGAAATAGTAGAACTTTAGATAGAGTTATAAGAAGAGATGTTTACTTAGTACCTGGTGATTTATTTAGCTTAACAGATTTTAAAGATTCAAAAAACAAATTACAAAGAACAGGATATTTTGAAAAAGTAGATATAGAACAAAAAAGAATTACTTCAGATAAAATGGATTTAATCGTTAATGTTACAGAAGCACCAACTGGGAACTTAATTTTAGGTGGTGGATATGGAAGCTACGAGGGTTGGATGATCAATGCTTCAGTAAATGATAAAAATATTTTTGGAAGTGGTATGAATTTAGGGGTATCAATAGATTATTCTAAAATAAATACAGACATATCAGTAGCGCTTACAAATCCTGCAATTAGAGATAGTGAATATAGTGGGACTGTTAAAGTTTATAATGAAGACTCTGAAATTGATAACTATACTTCAACATACGGAGATAGAGATACTAGTGAAACAGGTTTCTTAGTAGGTGTTTCAAAAGCGATAGGAAGACATACAAGAGCTGGGGTAAATTATGAAATATCTGATACTTCTATAAGTTATGAGTTACAGCCTTCTGAAAATCAAGATTATATGACAAGTGCCATTACACCTTACATAAGCTTCAATAATACAGATGATTACTACTTACCAAGAGAAGGTTTTATAGCTGGTACAAGTTTTAAATATGCAGGTGTAGGTGGTGATGCAAAGTATGGATTAAGTAATACTTATTTTAAATACTTTTATGGACTTGAAGATTTAATAGACTATGATGTGATTTTTAGATATAAAAATAATGTAAAAATTCTTATGGATAATGGATTGGTTCCAAATAATATGTCTTTTGCACTAGGTGGTCCAAAAAGTTTAAGAGGATATGAATCATATGCATTCCAATCTAGTGATGAAGCAAATCATCCATACAAAAACTTTTTCTCAAATGCACTTGAACTAAGTTTTCCTATGATTCCAAGTGCAAAAATGAGATGGGGTGTTTTCTATGATTATGGTATGTTAGGTGAAGAGGGATTTAATGATATACAAAGATCAGGTACAGGTGCATTTATTTCATGGAACTCTCCTGTTGGACCTATCCAATTTATATTCTCACAACCTATAGATGATGAAGAAGGTGATAAAACATCTAGTTTTGAGTTTAGTCTAGGTGGTTCATTTTAAAATGTCTGATTTTAAAAGATTATCAAATGAAGAAGCTTTAGATTTAATTCGAAATAGCTCACTACTTGAATTAGGAAAACTAGCAAGTAAAAGAAAACTACAACTTCATCCTGATAAAGTAACAAGTTTTGTAGTTGATAGAAATATAAACTATACAAATATTTGCTGGGTTGATTGTAAGTTTTGTGCTTTTTATCGCCATGCAAAAGATGAAGATGCCTATATATTAAGCTATGATGAGATTGATAAAAAAATTGATGAACTTCTTGAAATTGGTGGAACACAAATACTATTTCAAGGTGGAGTTCATCCAAAACTAAAAATAGATTTTTATGAAGAGTTAGTGGAACATATTCATAACAAATATCCGACTATTACTATTCATGGTTTTAGTGCTATTGAGATAGATTATATCTCAAGAGTATCAAAAATCAGTTATAAAGAAGTATTGACCAGATTAAAATCAAAAGGTTTAGCCTCTATTCCTGGTGCTGGTGCTGAGATTTTAAATGATAATGTAAGAGATATCATTGCTCCTAAAAAACTTGATACTAAAGATTGGTTAGAGGTACATAGACAAGCTCATTTAGTAGATATAAAATCTACTGCAACTATGATGTTTGGTACGGTTGAAACTGATGAACAAATTATTGACCACTGGGATAAGATTCGACAGCTTCAAGATGAAACAGGTGGATTTAGAGCTTATATTATGTGGAGTTTTCAATCTGCGCACACAAAATTAGCCGAAGAACTTCCAAATATTCCAGCTCAAAGTTCAAATAGGTATTTACGACTTTTAGCAGTTGCCAGACTTTATTTAGATAATTTTCCAAATGTACAAAGTTCATGGGTAACACAAGGTAGTTACATAGGTCAAATGGCACTTAAATTTGGAGCAAATGATTTAGGTAGTACAATGATGGAAGAAAATGTAGTAAGTGCTGCAGGTGCTACAAATAGTATGAATCAAGATGAGATGATAAAACTTATCAAAGATATAGGGGAAAACCCAGCAAAAAGAGACACAGCATATACTATATTAGAAAGATTCTAAAATGTCAAAACTTTTTAATTATATACTTTTTATATTTATAACTCAAGGGATATTAATGTCAGCAACACTCAAAGAGATCAATTTTAATGATACAACCATACCTACAATATTTGAAAAAAACAATAATCTACCAATTTTTAACCTTCAATTGGTTTTTACTAACAGTGGTTATATCAATGATAAAAAACTAGCTGGTATTACAAGTATTGTTTCTCAAATTTTAAATGAAGGAACAAAAGAAGATGGTGCAGTTAAGTTTGCTAGAAAACTTGAAAATGATGCCATATCTATAAGCACTTCTACAGGGTTTGAAACTTTTGTTATAGAAGTAAGCTGTTTAAAAAGTGAATATAAACTAGCATTAAAACTTTTAAGCCAACTTCTAAATGATCCAAATATCACACAAAAAACACTAGAAAAGATTAAAACTTTACAAATCAGTAAATTAAAACAAAAAGAAAATGATTTTGACTTTGTTGCTTCTTCATATCTTAAAAAAATTACATATAAAGATACTCCGTTGGAATACCCAAGCGCAGGAACTATTGAAACTATTAATAATATTAAACTTCAAGATATTAAAAGCCAACTACAAACTATTTTGAACCTTGATAATCTTATTATAGCTGTTGGTGGAGATATAAAATTTAAAGAATTTTCAAAAGATATTGAAGATACATTGAGAAATATTAAACCTCAAGGGAAAACAAACTTTGATAAAATTAATTTTTCTAAAAATACAAAAAATAAAACAATCTTAAAAGAGACAGAACAATCATATATATATTTTTCTAGTCCATTTTTTATTGATTCTAATTCAAAAGATAATTATAAAGCAAAAGTAGCTTCATTTATTTTAGGTGGAAGTGGTTTTGGAAGTCGGATGATGGAAGAGATAAGAGTGAAACATGGGCTGGCATATAGTGCTTATGGACAAATAAAAAACCAAAAATCTCACAGTAATTTTACAGGATATTTACAAACAAAACTAGACAATACCCAAAAAGCTAAAAACATGGTTGTAAAAATAGTAGAAGAATTTGTTAAAAATGGAGTTACAAAAGAGGAGTTAAAGGCAGCCAAAAACTTTTTAAGTGGAAGTGAACCATTACGAACAGAAACTTTTTCACAAAGACTCAACAGAGCTTTTCATCTTTATTATAAAAACTTACCATTTGACTATCCAAAAAAAGAATTAGAAAAAATCAATAATTTAACTGTTGAGGAGTTAAATAAATTTATAACATCACATAAAGAGATAGAACAACTCGCTTTCTCTATCCTCACAAAAGAGATCGCAAAGGAAGAAAATTAATGTTAAGATTTGCAGCAACTCCAACAAGAGATATGCATATAGAAGATTTACGAATAGCCTTATTTAATCATATATTATCAAAACAATTAAATGAAGAACTATTAATTAGAATTGACGATACTGATAAAGAAAAAAACATAGAAAATAAAGAAAAAGAGATACTAGAGATTTTAGGACTTTTTAGTATAGATTATGCAAGAGTTGTTTCTCAAAGTGAAAATATCAAATACCATACTCAAATGGCTATGAAACTTTTACTTGATAAAAAGGCTTTTAATTGTTTTTGTAGTGAAGAAGCTTTAGAACAAGATAAAGAAAAAGCACAAAAAGAGGGAAAACCTTACAGCTATAGTGGATTTTGTGAAACAATTAGTGATGAAACAAAATTTAATTGTAATGCACCATTTGTAGTAAGACTTAAAAAACCAGAACAAGCTATAAAGTTTCATGACCTTATTAAAGGAAATCTTTCTTATGAACCTTTTGAGGTAGATAGTGTTGTAATATTAAAACATGACAAATCACCTACAGATAATTTTGCATCAGCAGTTGATGATATGCTATATGATATTTCAACAATTATTAGAGAAGATAAAGAATTACCTAATACACCTAAACAAATTCATATACGAGAATCTTTAGGATATGATAAAGAGATTCAATATATTCATATACCAAACATTGAAGCAGATTCCTCTTTATCTGTAAAATACCTTATTGATGAAGGATATTTACCAGTGGCTATTGCAAACTATTCTATACTTCTTGGATATAATACACCTAAAGAGATATTTACTATTGAAGAAGCAATTGAATGGTTTGATATAAATAAAATTTCTAAAGAACCTGTAAAGTTTGATATAGATAAACTGAACTTTATAAATAAAGAACATCTAAAAAACATAGATGAGTTACGATTATCAAAAATCCTAGGGTATGCAGATGAGGATATAGGAAAATTAGGAAAAATATATCTAGAAGAGTGTAATACAACGAAAGAGATTAAATCTAAACTTGATGCAATATTTAGTAATAAAGAGAATTTACAAGAGTTTGAAGAGGAGTTTAAAACACTAAAAGAGTGCCTAAGCAATAGCCCTTTTATAGAAGATTTTGAGGAACTTAAAAACTATATTACACAAAAAACTCATCTAACAGNTGAAAAACTTTCAGTACCTTTATATTATGCAATAACGGGAACAAAAAGTGGTCCAAATATAGAAAAGATATATCCACTTATAAAAAACTACTTAGGGGAGATTGTAAAATGATTGATTCACTGATTGTTGCATTTGCAACTTTATTTATAACTATTATTTCACTATATAAATGGGTAATAATTATTTCAGCTATTTTGTCATGGGTACAGCCGGATCCATATAATCCAATAGTACAAATGTTACATAGACTAACAGAACCTGCTTATGCACTAGTTCGAAGATTTATACCAACAGTATTTGGTGGGATGGATATGGCTCCACTTATTTTAATTTTTGCATTACAGTTTTTAGAAATATTTTTTTCACAACTTTTTAATGGGATGATAGGATGAGTCAAGGCAAAGACTTTTTAAGAATCAAAGTTGAGGAAGATTTAAAATCAGGTAAGTATCCTGAAGTTGTTACCAGATTTCCTCCAGAGCCTAATGGCTTCCCACATATTGGACACGCTAAATCAATTGTTATAAATTTTGGTATTGCAGCTGATTATCAAGGACATTGTAATCTAAGAATGGATGATACAAATCCAACTACTGAAGATACAAAATATGTTGAAGCTTTAAAAGATGCTGTGCAATGGCTAGGATTTAGCTGGGGAGATAGTGTACATTATACATCTAATTACTTTCCTAAAATATATGATTATGCGATTGAACTTATTAAAATGGGTAAAGCATATGTAGATAGTTTAAACGAAGAAGAGATACGAGAGTATAGAGGAACGATTACTCAGGCAGGGCGTAGAAGCAAATATGCCCAACGTTCTATAGAAGAGAACCTTGATCTTTTTGAAAGAATGAATAAGGGTGAATTTAAAGAGGGTGAGCATATTCTTCGAGCTAAAATTGATATGGGTGCAGCAAATATGAAAATGAGAGATCCACTTTTATATCGTATCAGACATGCTCACCATTTTAGAACTAAAGATAAGTGGTGTGTTTACCCTATGTATGACTTTGCTCATTGTTTATCAGACTATATTGAGGGGGTTTCTCACTCTATTTGTACACTAGAGTTTGAAAATAATAGAGATATTTATGATTGGGTATTAGATACACTGCAACTTGAACCACCAAGACCTTATCAACATGAGTTTGCACGACTTGGTATCAACTATACAGTTATGAGTAAAAGAAAGCTTTTAGAGCTTGTAAATGGCAAATATGTAAGTGGTTGGGATGATCCACGACTTCCTACAATTGCTGGGTATAAAAGAAGAGGTTATACACCTGAATCTATTTTAAACTTCTGTAATCAAATTGGAGTTGCCAAAGCAAACTCAATGGTTGATGTTTCACAATTAGAGTTTTGTATTAGAGATGATTTAAATACAAAAGTACCAAGAGTAATGTGTGTACTTACCCCGCTAAAAGTAACTATTGAAAATTATGAAGAAACTGAAGAGATTGATGCTTCATACTATCCACATGATGTACCTAAAGAAGGAATGAGAAAACTCCCTTTTTCAAAAGAGATTTATATAGAGCGTGAAGATTTTAATGAAAATCCTCCAAAAGGTTACTATAGGCTGACACCTGATCAACCTGTAAGACTAAAGCATGCTTATATCATCACTAGTAAGGAAGTTATAAAAGATACAAATGGTAATATTATAGAGATAAAAGCTGAATATAATAAAGATTCTAAAAGTGGACAAGATACAAGTGGTATAAAAGTAAAAAGTGCTATTCAGTGGGTAGATGCCAAAGAGAACAAAAAAGTTGAAGTAAGACTATATGACAGACTTTATTCTTGTGAGACACCAGAGGGTATAGAAGATTTAAATCCCAACTCTTTAAAAGTTATCAAAAATGCGTTAGTTGAACCTGCATTAATAAATGAAAAACCTGATGTAAGATTTCAATTTGAAAGAGAAGGGTATTTTTATGCTGACCCTATTGACTACACAGATGAAAATCCTGTATTTAATAAAATAGTTGGACTAAAAGATTCTTGGACTAAAAAAACTACAACTGATGATAAACAAAAAGAGACCAGAAAATCTGTAGAGAAAAAAGTTCAAATAGATGGTGAAGTTGCCCCAATGAGCAAAGCTGAACAGAAACTCTTTGATAAATATACTACAGAATTAAAACTTAATAATGAAGTATCAAATACATTAGCTCGTGATGAAAAACTTTCAAATTTCTATAAAGAAGCTCTATTGGAAGTTAATAGTCCTGTAACTCTTGCTAACATTGTTACAAATGAGGTAGCTAGAGAATTAAAAGAAACAGATNATATAAAATTTACAGCAGTTCAAATAGCTCAGCTTGTAAAAATGATTGATNATGAAACAATCTCAAATAAAATTGCAAAGCAAGTATTTGAAGAGATGGTAAAAAGTGGTGAAAACCCTGCACAGATAGTTGAATTAAAGGGACTTATCCAAATCAGTGACCCAGCAAGTATTTTACCTATTATTGATGAAGTTATTGCAAAAAATCCAGATAATGTTACTAAATATAAAACTGGTAACAATAAACTTTTAGGCTTTTTTGTAGGACAAGTGTTAAAAGCTACAGGGGGGAAAGCAAATCCACAAGTAGTAAATGAATTAGTTAATCAACAACTAAATCAATAAAATAAAGTGAAGTTACAACTTCACTTTATCCTAAAAAAGAGATAATCTCTTTTTCTAAATCTTTAATATCAATTACTGTATCGTGTAATATCTCACTACTAAATAATTCTTCTATTTGTGCAGGTATTTTTAAGTCTAATTTTTTAGAGATAGTTTCTAGTGCTTCTTTGTCACTATATTTTTTATCATCTTCATTTAAAGCATTTAAAACAGTTGGAGAAAACTTTGTCCACTCAGCAGTTGAATATATAACTGTTTTAAGATTTTTATTCTCTCTTAAATTTTCATACCCTTTAATACAAGTTGCAGTATGGGGATCCATTAAATATCCCTTATCTACAAATGTTTTAATAGTTTTTACACCATATTCATCATCACTAAATGTAGCACTAAAGTATTTTTGTAATACCTCTAACTCTGCTTTTGTATGTTCAAAATATCCTTTTGTATTCAAATCTTCCATAAGCTCTTTTGTTCTAAATGCACCACAAATATCATAAATAACTCTTTCAATATTTGATGATTTTAAGATATCCATAGCAGGTGATTTTGTAAGTTTTAGCTCTTTACCTCGAATATCATAAATACCTAAAGTCAACCATTGTGTTAAGATATTATTTTCATTTGAAGATACAAGCAGTTTTTCAACTGGCAATCCCATTTTTTGTGCATAATAAGCACCTAATACATTTCCAAAGTTTCCGCTTGGAACATCAATATATATTTTCTCACCAAGTTCAATTTCACCTTGTCTTAATAGCTCCAAATAACTTTGAAAATGATATACAATTTGAAAAATAATTCGTCCAAAGTTTACACTGTTTGCAGCACTTAGCTTTATACCATCTTTGATAAGCTCATCTTTAAATGATTGTGAAGCAAGTAAATTTTTTAAAGCATTTTGTGCATCATCAAAGTTTCCATTGATACCTATTACTTTAAGATTTTTTCCATTTTCTGTAACCATTTGAAGTCTTTGAACATCACTAGTTCCACCATTTGGATATAAACATACTACTTTAATACCCTCTTTATTTTTAAAAGTATTCAGTGCTGCTGGTCCTGTATCTCCAGAAGTTGCTGCTAAAATAAGATATTTTTCATCTCTTTTTTTAGCAATTGCGCTTAAAATATATCCAAATGGTTGTAAAGCCATATCTTTAAAAGCTCTTGTTGGTCCATGATATTGCTCATTTACAAATAAATCATCTTTTATTTTTACTACTGGTGATGGATTGTTTTTATCATCAAAATTATCATAAAGAGACAAAGCTTTATTTATAGTATCATCATCGATATCAATTTCAAATGCTTTTAAAATATCATAAGCCAACTCTTTATAAGACTTATTTAAGTGTGTATCTATAAAATCTAAACCTAAATCAGGTATGTTTTTTGGTACATATAATCCACCAAAAGATGAACTTGGATTTAAAATTGCATCTGAAAACTCAACCTCTCTTGGCTTTATTCCATCATTTCCTCTAGTTTCAATAAAACTCATTTATATATTTCCTTCTTATTATATTTCGCGATTATATCTAAAGTATGGTTAAAGAGGTTTAAAATATATTATTTGAATATTTTTTCTCTTCTTTCCTCTCCATTATACGATTGTGACTTATCATCTCCTCTTATATAAATCTCATTCTTTCCTATAAACTTAACTTTATTATTCATTTCCACAAGTTGTTGGGCAATTTTATTACTCTGTATTGCTATCTCATTTATCTCAAGAGAGAGTTCCGTATTATCCCTTACTGTTTTATCTATAGTTTGTATTGAGTTATTTATACTATTTATTCCTATCTCTTGCTCTTTTGAAGCTGAGACTACTGATGATATTTTTTCAAGAATATTAGATATATTCTGATTTAATTGATTATATCCATAAATCATTTGATCTGAAATCTCTTTTCCTTGATTTGTATAAAAAGTTGCTTGATCAACTAATTCTTTAATATCTTTTGCAGCTTCTGCACTTCTTGAAGCTAAATTTCGCACCTCTTGGGCAACAACTGCAAATCCTTTACCAGCTTCTCCCGCAGTTGCTGCTTCCACTGCAGCATTTAGAGAAAGGATATTCGTTTGAAATGCTATTTGATCTATAACTATAATCGATTCTTGTACATTTGAAGTTGATATATTTATATTTTCCATAGATTCAACAGTCTTTTTTGCCAACTCTAAACCTTTATCAATAGATTGCTGAACAATTACACTATATTTTTCCATATCAATAGCAGTTTTTGTATTTTGGGAAATATTTGCTGTTATTTGTTCTACGGCACTTGCTGTTTCATTTATAGAATCTGATTGTTTTTGAGAAGAAGATGTTAATAATTTTATATCTTTTGACAAAGATTCAGATTCTTTTTCTAATACCAATCCTTGTCTATAACCACTTGAAACTCTATGAGTAGTTGATTCATGAAGTTTTTTTAAACCCTGCAATAGCATTTTTAAATCTCCACCTCTAAATGCATCTTGAGATACACTGTTTCGAAAATCATCTACCTCATATTCTTGTAGAACTTTTACAACACTTTGTAAAGATTTTTCTACACTATCAATCATCTGATTAATTGTTTGTGCAATATAGTTTATTTTAGGATCACTTGATACTTGAGTCACTCTATCATCTGTAAAACCATCAGATAATTTTTCACAAACAAGCATAATTTCCCCAAATACTTTTAAGTCTTCTAATCTTTGTTCTCTTAAAGTATGTGCTAATTCTAAAATTTTTGTTTCTAATAATGAAATATTTTTACTTTTATGATTTAATTCAAATTCTAATTCATTTGTTTCACTTGTAATATATTCTTGAAAATGCTCTAGTAAATATAAAATATGCTTTTCATCTTTTTTTGATAATCCAAACATCTTTAACCTCTCATACTTTTATAAAGTTTTTTTGCTTTCTCTATCTCTTTTTTTGTAGGTTTAATTCTTACCGAGATTAGTTTCATTTTTCCATCTTTTTTCATAACAGGATATATTGTTGCATTTACCCAATAATAGTCACCATTTTTACAAAGATTTTTCACTATTCCTTTCCATGTTTTTCCGTCTTTTAAAGTATCCCATAAATTTTTAAAAGCTAATTTTGGCATATCTGGATGTCTTACCATATTATGTGGCATTCCAATTAATTCATCTTTTGAATATCCTGATATCTCGCAAAAATCTTTATTGGCATAGATAATATTCCCTTTTTTATTTGTTTCAGATACTATCATCATATTTTTCTTTAATTTAATCTCTATAGACATTTTTTCCCTTTAATTATGAAAATTTAAATTATTTTTTCCTATTTAATAAAGTATATTTATTCATTTATAGTTTTTTATAGGAGTCATATAAAATTATTTTTTGGAATTATTATCAATTTTAATTACTATATGATTACAATTTATAAAAATATTTATTTTTATAAATTGCAATTTGTAATGTTTTTATAACATATTAAATATTTTTGCTACAATTTAAAAATATATCTCATAGGAAACTATTATGGAAAAAGAAATTTTATCAAGATGTCAATGTGGTGGCGATGTAATTATCTATGATGCACTATATGAGTGTGACAAATGCAAAGCACAAGTGTGGAAATATAGTTTTAAAAGAGAGTTTAAAGACAAAGAAGCAAAAAAACTTTTTAAGGGTGAAACTATTTTATTAAAAGGCTTCAAGTCAAATACAAACTCTTTATTTGATACAAAAGCATATATAAATGATGGAAAAGTAGAACTTATTTTTGATGAAGAGACAAAATCAACTACGATGTTTCTTTGTGAATGTGGTGGAGAAGTTATCCAAATAAATGGTGGCTACAAATGCAAAGATTGCGAAAAAATTGTATGGCAAAAATTTATGAATAAACTTTTAACATTTAGACAAGTAAAAAGACTTTTTAAAGGTGATGGTTTAAAACTTACTAATTTAAAATCTCAAAGAGGAAATATCTTTAATGCAGAGATATTCTATGAGGCAAATGAATTGAATTTAGAATATATTTGATAGAATACAAAAATATTATTATGAAGGATTTGTTATATGTTATTAGGTGTAAATATTGACCATATTGCAGTTTTAAGAGAAGCTAGAAAGATAAACGACCCAAATATTGTAGATGCTATAGGTATATGTAAACTTAGTGGTGCAGATCAAATTACAATACATTTAAGAGAAGATAGAAGACATATCCATGATAGTGATGCTAAAAATATTATCAACCTTTCCCCTCTTCCTGTAAACTTAGAATGTAGTATCAATGAAGAGATTATAGATATTGTTTGTGCATTAAAACCACATAGAGCTACACTTGTTCCTGAAAATAGAGATGAAGTAACTACGGAGGGTGGTTTAGATGTAGCTTCAAACTATGATAAGATACAAAAAGCTATAGAAAAACTTCATAAACATCAAATTGAAGTTTCATTATTTATTGACCCAGATGAAAAAATTATCACATTATCAAAAAAATTAAATGCACAATGGATTGAACTTCATACAGGAAGTTTTGCAAATATTTTTGCAATGCTTTATAGTGGATTAGAAAAAACCCATCATAGTATAAAAGAACTAGAACTCCCAAGAGAACAACTAGAGAAAAAATTAACACACTCTTTACATAGTATTCAAATAAGTGCACGACATGCAAAAAAACTTGATTTAAAAGTAGCTGCAGGACATGGGTTAAACTATCAAAATGTTCAATATATTACAGATATTAAAGAGATAGAAGAGTTAAACATTGGTCAAAGTATTATTGCTAGAAGTGTTTTTACAGGCCTTGAAAATGCCATAGTTCAAATGAAACATTTAGTAAAACAATGAAAAAAATTGCTATAAGTATAGGAGATATAAATGGCATTGGTGTACAATTAGCTCTTCAAAATCATAAAGAAATATCAAAATTATGCAAACCGATATATTGTATAGATAGATATTTATTGGAAAAAGCTTCAAAGCTGTTAGATATTTCCATACCCACAAACTTCACTACCTTTGGTACTTATAATGCTGTTAAAATAAAAGCAGGAAAAGTTTCTAAAGATTCTGGGTTATTCTCATATAATTCTTTTATAAATGCAATAAATCTCGCTAAAACTAAAAAAGTTGATGCTATTTGTACACTTCCTATTAACAAAGAGTCTTGGAAAAAAGCAAATATACATTATGTAGGTCACACAGATATGCTAAGAGATATCTTTAAAAAAGATGCCATTATGATGTTAGGATGTGAAGAGATGTTTGTAGCTTTATATACAGAGCACATTCCACTTAAAGAGGTACCAAAACAAATTAAAACAAAAAAGCTTGTAAACTTTTTAACTGATTTTTATAATGAAGTAAAAAAACCACAAGAGAAAATTGCTGTACTAGGACTAAATCCTCACGCTGGGGACAATGGTGTACTAGGAGATGAAGAGATAAAAATAAAAAAAGCAATTAAAATAGTAAATAAAGAACTACAATCAAAGTTTGAACTTCAAATTCCTGATATAGCTTTTACTCCACATACAAGAAAAAAATATACATATTTTGTGGCGATGTATCATGATCAAGGATTAGCACCTCTAAAAGCACTTTATTTTGAAGAAAGTATTAATGTTTCACTAAACTTACCAATAAAGAGAACATCTGTAGATCATGGTACAGCTTTTGACATAGCCTATAAACCAAATAATAAATTATCAAATCTGAGCTACATCAATGCTATAAAAGCAGCGGTTAATTAGTATCTAAATTAACCGTCATTTGTAATAGTTTCTATCAATTCTTCCAATACTTTTTCTGCATCTTCATTTGCAACTTGACAAGTTCCTGCTGCTTTATGGCCTCCACCACCATATTTAAGACACAATTCACCAATATTTGTTTTTGAGTTTCTATTTACTATTGATTTTCCTATTGCAAATACAGTATTTTGATTTTGAAAACCATTTAATACATGAATAGAGATATTTATCTCTGGATTAACAGCATACATTATAAATCTATTACCAGGATAAATAATCTCTTCTTCTCGTAAGTCAAGTACAATAAGATTATTATACATCACTGAACACATCTCTAATTGTTCTCTAAATTTATCTTCATAAAATTTATATAAATCAGTTCTCTCAACTACATCTGGCAATTGCATAATCTCTTCAATAGAATGATCAATACAATAATCAATCAAATCCATCATTAGTTGATAGTTTGAAATTCTAAACTCTTTAAATCTTCCTAATCCTGTTCTTGAATCCATAATAAAACTTAACAATTCCCATCCCTCAGGATGAAGAATCTCATCAACACTAAACTGTGCCGCGTCAGCTTTATCAACAGCAGCCATCATAAGTTCACTTACATTAGGAAGTTTTTCTTTCCCACCATAATAATCATACACAACTCGTGCTGCACTTGGTGCATCTGGTAGAATAACATGATTAGGAGCTTTTTCATTTCTTATTGTTTCACTTTCATGATGATCAAATACTAAATAGGCTGACTCACAATATGGTAAGTTTGTAATAATATCGTTTGGTGTAATTTCTATTTTGCCATCTTGCATATCTTTTGGATGTACAAATTTTATCTCATCTATCATATCTAGTTGTTTTAAAATCACTGCACACACTAGTCCATCCATATCACTTCGTGTTACTAACCTATATTTCTTTGACATCTAACTTTCCTTTTATTTTCTATTCTAAATTTGTATAAACATTTTGAACATCTTCATCATCATCAAGTTTGTCTAGTAATATTGATAATTCTTCCATCTGTTCATCTGTAATCTCTACAGGAGTATTAGGTATTCTTTCTAATGAACCTTTTTCATACTCTATACCCATCTCATCAAGCTTATTTGACATACTTCCAAAATCTGTATAATCTGCAATAATAGAGATATGTTCTTCATCATCTTGCTTTATCTCTTCTAACCCAGCATCAATAAGTTCCATCTCTAAATCATCCATATCCATATCTGGTTTTTTTAGTTCAAAGACTGCTTTTCGTGAAAACATAAACTCTAACGAACCAGTTGGAACAACAGAGCCTCCACCTTTATTAAAAATATTTTTAATATTTGCTACTGTTCTAGTATTATTATCTGTTGCTGCTTCAACAAAAATCAATACACCATGTTGCCATTTACCTTCATAATTTACCTCTGCTAAATCAGCTGCATCTTTTGCTGTTGCTCTTTTAATCGCTGCTTCAATATTATCTTTTGGTAAATTTTGTGCTTTTGCTGTATTTATAGCTGTTCTTAATGCTGGATTTAAATCAGGATCACCACCTCCAGCTTTTGCTGCCATTGTTATAGCTTTTGCTAGTTTTGGGAAAACTCTTGACATATTTCCCCATCTTTTCATTTTTGCTGCTTTTCTATATTCAAAGGCTCTACCCATATTTTATATTCTCCTAATTGTCTTCATAAATAATTTTACACAATTTTATCATAAGAATACTAATAAGTTATTTTATTTGTATTTTACAACCCTTGTAATAAGATATTCCAGATGTATTCCACCTCTTCATCATTCAATGATAAAGTAGTTTTTGACTCAAAAAGCTGTTTAATTTTAGAGAGTTCAAATCTTTTACTATAGCTACATTTTGCATGAGTTGGTAAAAAACTTCTTACAAGTGAGATATCATCTTGAATAATCTCTTCACACAAAAGGCACTCATATTCAGTATGCAACCTTCCCTCATGCTCACAAAGCTTTACATAACTTTCAATAATTGCTCTTTTAGGATCTTGTTTCACCATTTTATGTGCTAATGTATCTAAGAGATTAAAATAAAACCCTTCAATCTCTTCCACATCTCGTAAGTGAGGATAAAAAAGTTTTAAAAACCTTTGCCAGCAATAAAGTTTTTTGGAATCTAATATCCAAGGATACCCAATTTGTAAGACATCTTTTAGTCTAGAAATACTACTTTTTAAGTTACTCTCTAGTTCAAAATCTATTTTAAATCCGACATTGATTATTGAGTGTCTCGCCCCATAAAATCGATACGCAGTGTAAAGGTTATTTTCAGTAAGTATTGTTACGATTAGATCTTCATCTTTAACATTATTTATGTTTATTATATATCCCTGCATTGAATTATTATAGCTTAATTTTTGTTAAACTATATTTTAAGCTTCTTTTGGATAAAATCGCATAAATATAGGGAATCTTTTGAGCAAACTTGAACAGGTTAAGTTTCTATTTTAAAGATACCGTATTTACACACAAAGGTAATTAATAAAATATGAAATTTACAGATTTTAATCTAAAACAAGAGCTTAACAAAGCTATAGAAACAGCGGGATTTATTCAACCAAGTCCTATTCAAGAAGAGGCTATCCCACAAGTTCTTAGTGGTAAAGATATCGTAGCCCAAGCACAAACAGGTACAGGGAAAACAGCAGCATTTGGACTTCCAGTTTTAAACATGATGGAATGTAATGGAACAGTTGAGATGGTAGTTATTGTACCTACAAGAGAACTTGCTATTCAAGTAAGTGATGAACTATTTAAATTCGGAAAATTTTTAAATATCAAAACAGCTACAGTATATGGTGGTACAGCATATGCTAGACAAATAAAACATGTAGAAAATGCTTCAATCGTTGTAGCAACTCCAGGAAGATTCCTAGACTTATTATCAAAAAAACAAATTAACATCAATCCAAAATATGTAGTTTTAGATGAAGCTGATGAGATGATGGATATGGGATTTTTAGATGATATCAAAGAGATTTTCAATTATTTAAAAAATAGAGAACAAACTTTAATGTTTAGTGCAACTATGCCTCTTCCTATTAAAAAATTAGCAGAAAAAATATTAGTAGAACCATCTTTCATCACAGTAACAAAACAAGAGATGACAAATACAAAAATATCACAGTCTTTTTATGTAGTCGAAGAGTATGAAAGAGACGATGCACTTATTAGACTTTTTGATTTTAAAAACCCTGAAAAAGCTATTGTATTTTGTAAAATGAAAAGAGATGTTGATAGACTTTCTACTTTTCTTGTAGCACAAGGTTATAGTGCAAAAGGTCTTCATGGAGATATGGAGCAAAGACAAAGAGAAGAAGTAATTAGAGCGTTTAAATCAGATACTTTAGAAGTTTTAGTAGCAACTGATGTAGCTGCGCGTGGTCTAGATGTAAAAGGCGTGACTCATGTATTTAACTACCAGCTTCCATTTGATAGCGAAAGTTATGTTCATAGAATTGGAAGAACAGGTCGTGGTGGTCAAGAAGGAAGTGCAGTATCTATTGTAACTCCTGCTGAGTTTAGGAGTTTACAAAAAATACAAAAAGATGTAGGTTCAAACATAGAGAGCAAAATCATCCCTAATAAAGCTTCAGTAAAAGATAAAGCAGTTGTAGCACTAAAAGATAAAATTGCAACGCAAGATATAGATGAAGCAGTTTATGAATTAGTAGAACAATTAAAAGAGCAGTATGACTTATCAAGTATCACATACAAACTTGCTACTATTCTTATGAATCAAACAAAAATCAAAGGGAAAGATACTATTGGTAAATCTAAAAAAGATATTGAATTTTTATTAGAAAGAGCACTAAAAAGCAATGGTAGAGACTCAAGAGGTGGAAGAGGTAGAAGCCGAAACAATAGAAGTGGTGGAAACAGAGATAGAAACAGAAGCGGTGGAAATAGAGATAGAAATAGAGATTCAAGAGGTAGAAGATAAGCCATGACTCTTCAGAAAAAAGCAACAGTAGTATCTAGTAGTGTTGCAGCATTTCTTACTTTAATAAAATTTGCTGTTGGACTTTTAAGTGGTTCTGTTGCTGTACTAGCGAGTGCAGTTGATTCAATACTTGATATGTTTGTATCACTTTTTAACTATTTTGCTATTACAAATTCTGAAAAACCTGCTGATGATGAGTTTAACTATGGAAGAGGAAAGATTGAAGCACTTGCTAGTGTTATAGAGGGTGTAATCATCTCTATGTCTGGACTTTTCTTACTTTACACAGCTGTCAAAAAATATTTAGCAGAAGAGAGTTCAACTTATCTTGATATCTCTCTTATTGTTATGGTAGTTTCACTTTTTATAACTGTAGGATTGGTGACATTTTTAAATAGTGTTGCTAAAAAAACAAATAATATGGTTATAAAAGCTGATGCTTTACATTACAAAACAGATGTTTGGGTCAATGGAGCTGTTTTAATTTCACTTGTTGTTGTATACTTTACGGGATACGAAATAGTTGATATTATTATTGGGGGGTCTATAGCTATATATATTATTTATAGTGCCTATGAACTTATTGAAGAGGGTGTTTTAGTACTTCTTGATAGAGCCTTAGATGAGGATATTGCTAAAGGTATTGTAAATATCATTAGAAAAGAATCTATGGTAAATGATCATCATTTTTTAAAAACAAGAACAGCAGGAAATGACAACTTTGTAGAAGTACATTTAGTTTTTGATTGCCTTATTAGTTTAATGGAAGCACATAAAGCTTCAGATAGAATAGAAAATAAAATTCAAAAACTTGATACTACAAAAAACTGGGTTATTAATATTCATCTTGATCCATACGATGATTCAGATATTAATAATCAAGAAAATAGTATAATTGAAAAAATTTAAATAGAGTATATAGGATAATAAAATATGATAACTTGGATGCAACGACATAAAAAATGGCTTATAATAACAATTTGGGTTAGTACAATAGCATTTGTAGGAGCTGGTTTTGTTGGTTGGGGTAGTTATAACTATGGAAAATCAGATAGTGCAGTTGCAGTTGTTGGAGATAAAGAAGTTCCAATGATTGATTTACAAAATGAGTATAGTAATTTATATTCACAGTATCAAAATATGCTAGGTGGTAAATTCAACCAAGAATTAGCAAAACAATTTAAACTTGAAGAGGCAGCACTACAAAGAGTTATACAAAAATATTTAATATTGAATTATGCTGAAGAGATTGGGCTTATGACTACTGATTTAGAAGTAGCACAAGAGTTAGTGAAAATACAAGCATTTTTGAAAGATGGTAAATTTGATAAAAATACTTACATAAGTGTTTTAAAACAAAATAGAAAAACAGCCGCAGAATTTGAAGCACAATTAAAAAAAGATTTACTTGTAGCAAAAGTTCAAAATATTTTTAACATCTCATTAGAAAAAAATGAGATTAAAAATATAGGAAGTTTACTTTTTAGTGAAGATAAAGTAAGTATCAAAATAATCACTGATAATGCTATAAAAATCACACCAACACTTGAAGAATTAAAAAAGTATTGGGAAGAACATAAAAATAACTTCAAATCACCAAAAGGATATAAAATAAGTTATTACAAAGTTGCTAATATTGATGGTAAAGATAAAAAGCAAATGAAAAGAGAAGCTTTAAAAGAATATCTTAATCTAAAAAAAGAAAAAATAAAATTCCAAGAAACAAAAGTGATATATGAAAATTCAGACTTTTTACCACAAGAGGAATTTACAAAAATAGTTGATGCCAAAAATAATGATATTTTAAAACCAATCTATAAAGAGAACAACTATTATGTAATTAAGATTAACAAAACAATGGAACCTCAAGTCTTACCATTTGATAAAGTAAAATCTCAAATCAATAAGATGTATATCTCTTCACAAAAAAGTAAAATGTTAAATGAATTAGCACAAAAAGAGATGAAAAACTTCAAAGGTGAAAGTATTGGATATGTTACAAGAACTTCTTCTTTAGAGATTAAAAATTTAACAAAAGAGCAAACAGATCAACTTTTACAAAATATCTTTTCATCTACAAAGGATACAAACTTTATAAACTTTGGAGATAAAGTTGTTGTTTTTAAAATTGAAGATACAAAAATGGCACTTTATGATGAAAAAAATGCAGATATTATTAAATCTACAATTCAAAGTGCAAAAACAAATGCAGTTACAAGTGCATTTTTAAATAAATTACAAAATAAATATGATGTAAAATCATACATGACAGAGTGATAAATTGAATAATTCTATTTTAGCTATTGATATTGGTACGACAAATATAATTGCTATAGTTGCTTCAAACGATTATAGTAATAAGATAAATATTTTAGGTGTTGGTCAAACTAAAAGTGAAGGTATAAAAAAAGGAAATATTGTTGATATTGACAAAGCTGGTCAATGTATTAATGATGCTGTAGCAACTGCTACAAATAGTTCTGGGACACAAACATCAAAAGCTGTAGTTTCAATAAGTGGAGCTAACACAAAAACTTTAATGAGTAATGGTGTAGTAAATATCCCAAGTGGACAAATCACACACAATGACATCAAGCAAGTTCTTAAAATGGCACTTTATAATGCACAAATAATTTCTGATTATGAAGTTATTCATGTATTACCTATCTTTTTTAGAGTTGATGATGGAACAACTATCACAAACCCTTTAAATATGAATGGTTCAAGAATAGAGGTTTCTGTAAATATAATTACTGCTAAAAAAACTTCTCTTACAAATGTTAGAAATGCATTAAAGCAAGTGAATTTAGAAGTTGATAAATTTGTATTATCAGGATATGCAAATGCAATCTCCACTTTAAATGAGGATCAAAAAAAACTGGGTGCTGCTGTTATCAATCTTGGAGGAACTACCAGTCAATTTGTTGTTCAAAAAGGTTCAACAATTATATATAATGACTTTTTACCTATAGGTAGTGAAAATATTACACATGATATTGTTTCAACATTTCATACACCATACAGTGCAGCAAATATGATAAAAAAACAATATGCTACACTTTTACCTTATGATGAAAATGAGAATGAAAACAGTATTAAAAAAGTAAAGTTACCACTTCTTGGAAATGAATCTGAATCTAAAGAGATATCTCTAGAACAGATTCAACCAATTATACATGCTAGAATTGAAGAAACTCTTTCTATTATTCATGATAGATTAGTGGATAGTGCTGCTATAGAAAGTATTGATGGGGGTATAGTTCTTACAGGTGGAATGACTTATATTCCAGGTATAAAAGAACTAGCTAGTAAAATATTTAAAGATATTCCAGTACGAATATCAAATCCTAAAAATATTCAAAATGGATATATCAATTTCAATATTCCAACAATGTCAACTATTGTTGGGCTATTGTTATACGAACTTGATTGTGAAAATGTTTTTGAATTAGACAGTAATACAAATTTACTACAAAATCATGCTAAAAAAGTAAATGAAACTACTATCAATGTGACACAAAATAAAGAAGTAGAAAATACAGAATCACATGAATCTTTAAATAATATTCAAGATATAAAAAATAGCAAAACAAAAGAGAGTAAAAAATCTCTCTTTAGTTCTGTATTAGATAAGATGGCAAGGTGGATTTAATGAATAACAATCTTTTTGATCACAGTAATATTATTGTTCAAAAACCATCAAAAGTATTAGAACAAAATGCTGCTAAAATAGCTGTAGTAGGTGTTGGTGGTGGTGGTTGTAATATGATCAACCACATGATCAATGAGGGAACTCATAAGATTGACTTAATAGTAGCAAATACTGATTTACAAGTATTAAACTTATCAAAAGCACCAAAGAAGATTCAACTAGGTATTGAACTCACACGAGGTCTTGGTGCAGGTATGCGTCCTGATATCGGTAGAGACTCAGCACTTGAAAACTATCAAGAGATAAAAGACTCTCTTGAAGATTCAGATATTGTATTTATCGCTGCTGGACTTGGTGGTGGTACTGGTACTGGAGCTGCTGCAGTTATAGCAAAAGCTGCTAAAGAAGTGGGTGCATTAACAGTATCTGTTGTAACAAAACCTTTCAAATGGGAAGGGAAAAAAAGAACAGGCTTAGCGAACTTAGGTTTAGAAGAATTAAAAAAAGTAAGTGACTCAATCATCATCATACCAAATGATCGTCTACGACATATTGTTGAAGAAAATATTGGTATGAAAGATGCTTTTAAAGTTGTTGATGATGTTTTATATCAAGCTGTAAATGGAATGAGTGAAGTTATCTTAAAACCAGGTTCAGATGATATCAATGTGGATTTTGCTGATGTGAAAACAATCATGCAACACAGAGGTATCGCTTTAATGGGGATAGGGAAAGCAAAAGGTGATGATGCAGCACATCAAGCACTTGAACAAGCTGTAAAATCTCCTCTTTTAGATGAGATATCATTAAGTGGTGCAAAAGGTATCATGATACACTGGACAGTAAACCCAAATGTTTCTATGTTTGCTATAGGTGATGTTATGGAACATATCAACGACACACTTACAGGAAATCCTGAGATAATATTTGGTACAACTACGGATGATAACTTAGCTATTGATGAGATCAAAATCACAATAGTAGCTACAGGTTTTGATTCTCCAAGTGAAGAAACTACAGAGGAAGAACTTCCTAAGTCTACACAAAAAAGTGCTTCAGTAATCAATACAAGACTTTCAGCCCAAGATAGTGAAAGTCAGTATGACTTACCCCCTTTAATGAGAGGATATTCAATTAAATTTAGTTTAGCAAACTAAATTTACTCCTCAAAAACAATAATATCATATTGGCTTTTTTTAACAATTAAAGCTTTACTAGTAATATCATTTGCACTTTTTGTTTGCAATTCACATAATGAAACTTCAAGCTTTTTAATTTTTTCTTCAAGTTTTAATATCCTGCTAACACCTGCTATATTTATCCCTTGTTCTCTTGTAAGTGTGAGAATATTTTTTATATAATCAATATTCTCTTGAGAGTAAAGTCGAATTTTACCGCTGGTTCTATTTGGTGTTACTAATCCTTCTCTCTCGTATTGTCTTAAAGTTTGTGGGTGAATATTCAAGATAGTTGAAACTTCACTGATAAGATAAACTGGTTCACAATATGATTTTCCAAATGACATTTTATAACCCTTCTGGTAGTTTATCTTTTAACAATTTCACTAACTCACTATCTAAAGAATCTAGTTTTGGAAGAATAATATTCGCTTTTAGATACAAACTTCCTTTTTCTTTTGTTTTTCTATTATATGCCCCTAAATCTTTTACTCTAAATTTTTGATTTTGTTTTGTATTTTCGGGAACTTTTAAAGTGATATCTTTTGTAAGTGTTGGAATAGTTACTTTACCACCAAATAATGCTGTTTTTAAAGGGATATTAAATACTTTAATCAAATCATCATCATCTCTTTCATACTCATCACTCTCTTGTACATTTAAAGTGATAATCAAATCTCCTCTTGGAAAACCATGTGCTTGTTTCCCTTTCCCTTTAGCACGAATTTTTTGTCCACTACTTATACCCTCAGGTATTTTAATATCAAATGATTCTCCATTGATAGAGACATTTTTTACTCCACCTAAAATAGCTGTGTTAAAATCAATAGATAATGTTGCACTAATATCTAAATCTGGCTCTCCAAAGCCTGATCCACCAAAGGAACCTCCATCAAAACCTCTATTAGAGAAACCACCTTGA
>JGI10211J34971_10000382_pt1 | contig 35237 bp, 25 predicted proteins | sample Etolagsediment_FD_34971 | JGI IMG/M metagenome (IMG submission 34971)
CTGCGACTTTTCAAACTGATCGATACGGCCTTTTCCATCAGGGACAAACTCACGCAGCGGGTTTCCACATCCGAGTTGAACGACTATTTTGAGAATGTGATCAGGAACCGTCCCATTCCCAGCAAGAACGGGAAGTTTGTGCGTATCAAGTATGTGAGCCAGGTTGCGGTCTCCCCGCCGCTGATCGCTTTCTACGCCAATGATCCGCGGGCTGTGGATGAGAGCTACCGCCGTTTTCTGGAAAATGAATTCCGGCGCAGCTATGACTTTTTCGGCGTGCCGGTGAAAATCATATTCCGGCGAAAATGATATATCTGCTCCCTGCGCTGCGGTAAGGCGTCTGCCCTTAAGACCCGCTGCAGCTTCAAGGGGCTAAAAAACAGACAATCCATGTCACACACAGAGAACAGACGTATTTTATGGGAGTTGAGACCGGCTTCGGCAGTTCTCTCAGAGTACCTGCGTCTGCTGATTCTGTCTCTGATCCTGTCTCTGATCCTGTTTGTGCCAGACCTTTCGGCCCGGGAGAGCTGTCTCCTGCTGCCTGTGGCTAAAAGTTCCCGTCCGGGTGCTGAGACCCTGCCGCTGAGCTACCTGAGTTCTGAGGGGCGTTTTCTTCTGCATTACGCGGAGGAGGGCTTTCACGCGGTCGCGGCTGTAGATGAAGATAGGAGCGGAACAGCGGACTATATTGAGGCGGCCGGCCGATATCTGGAGCAGAGTTACCGGTTGATGATGGACACCCTGGGATATGCTGTGCCGCCGGTGGATAACCCGAACAGCCCGGAGATCGATGTGTACTTTATGGATCTGGGCAACGGGAATTACGGTGAGACCATTCTGGAGGCGCTGAATACGAAAACGGCACGTCCCCATGATTATACCGGGTATATGAATATTCACAATGATTTTGAGGGCAGTTTTTTCTATACCGGGGGAGAGGATGCGCTGAAGGTGACCTGTGCACATGAACTTTTTCATGTTGTGCAGCTGGGCTACGGACTCTGGGACAGCGGAGACGTATGGTTTCTGGAAAGCAGTTCGGTCTGGATGGAGGAGAGGGCTTTCCCTCAGGTCAATGACTATTATCAGTATATCAGCAACTACTCTCAGAGATGGGGACGGAGAATTGACAGCTACACCTATGACAATGTGGGCCTCAATCTCTACATGGAGAGCCGGGATGAAGGCAGCATGCTGGAGGTCTGGGATAATATTCTGAGTGAAAGGGCTCTGCCGAGCCTGACGAATTATCTCGGCAGGGAATACGGGGACAGGGCCTGGAGCCGGTTTCTGGCGGAATGGGGTCTTCACATGGCGGCCTGCGGGGACTACAGTTCTCTGGAAGTCAGTCTCTTCGAGGACAGCCGGGAGCTGCCGGAACCGCAGAATATGTACGGGATCGCCGCCTTTCAGAGTGATACCCTGAGCAGTCGGGTGAGTGTGAATCCCCTGGCGCAGTCCTTTTACCGGCTGAATTTTCCCTCCGGGCAGCGGAATCTGGAAGTGGATCTGAGAGCAGAGGAGGAGATTGCGGTCTATGTGCTGTACTACAGCGGTTCTCCTGCCTCAGCTGCGGGATCAGAGGCTGTGCGGATCCTGGAACTCAGCGGACAGTCCTCCTTTTTTCCCTCTGTGGAGGAGGGCAGTGAATTTGTGTTTGCTGTCGGCGGCGGAGACAGTGACAGCATCGAAAAGCTCAGTGCGTCCCTTTTTTTCAGCAGCGTTTCCTACCGGATACATGCTGTTTATCCCAACCCCTTCAACAGGGCGATCGGAGCGCATGATCTCAGTGTAAAGCTGTGGTACCCGGGGGATGCCGTCAATTTCGAGTACAGCATCTTCAACATCCTGGGCAGACGTGTCATGCACAGTCCTTCGGCGACCCTGGCAGGGAGTTCGGAGCTTCGGATCGACTGGCCGGACCGCCTGGCCTCGGGAGTATATTTTCTGCGTTTCCGCATCGGGGACAAGGTACTGACAGAAAAAGTCACCTTTATCAAGTGAAAGACAGGCCTTTGCAGGAGATGTGGCAGCCGGGTCTGCCTGCCTGTGCTTCAATTCAGGAAAAATGAAATACATAACCATTGCAGACAGACATGAGATACGGACCCTAGTGAAGGGAAGCCGTTTCATCGCCCGCAGTTTCCGCATCGAGAGCAGGGAGGAGGCGGAGGCTGTACTGAGCGATCTGAGGAAGCGGTATTACGACGCCAGTCACCACTGCTTTGCCTGGACGCTGAGCGAAAAGCACAAGGGGGAATTCCGTTACAGCGATGACGGGGAACCTTCAGGTACGGCCGGCAAACCCATCTATGACGTGATCATGAGGCACGGTCTGGTAAATCTTCTCCTGGTGGTCACCCGCTACTTCGGGGGGACCAAGCTGGGAAGCGGCGGTCTGGTCAGGGCCTACGGAGAGGCAGCAGATGTACTGCTGCAGGAGAGCAGCTTGCTTGAGGTGGAGGAGGGCCTTCGGATTCGTTTCAGTTTCCCCTACGAGCTGCAGGGCGGCATTGATAAAGTCCTGCGGAATTTCAGGGTGATTCAGAAGGAGGCGGTCTATGCGGAGGGAGTTGAGTACGTGCTGGAGCTGCATGAAGAGGACTTGGATACCTTGACGGATATCATCTTTGATATCACACAGGGGCAGGTGAGAGGGGAACGTCTCGGGGAATGAATAGACGGAANAAGCAGAGCAGCTTCGGCGGTCAAACATGGAAAAACGTTGAGAAAGGCATGGGATAATAATATATTTATCGCCCAAAATCGGAGTGAAACATGGCATCAGTACTTTTAAAATCCACATATTTCAAACTTCTTGACCGGATTGACCGGATCAAGGAGGACATCGCACAGAACAGTAAGGACATCGGGGAAGCCGCCAGCAAGGGTGATCTCAGCGAGAATGCCGAGTACGAGAGTGCCAAGGAAAGGCAGAGCATGCTGTTTCAGAATCTCAGACACTGGGAGGAGTACCTCGGGGCCCGGATGATCGAGGAGAACAGTATCAGGGGCAATGAGGTGGTGTACGGGACCTGCATCCGGGTGAAAAATGAGAAAAACGGACAGGAGGAGGAATTCAATATNGTGGGACCGGTGGAGTATGAGCTTGAACTGTACCCGAATATTATGACTTACACCAGTCCGCTGGGACAGTCGGCAATGAACTGTAAAGTCGGTGATCGCTTCAGTTTTGAGAGCCGTAAGGGCCGAAGTGACTATACCATTCTGGATATCGGGGTGATTCGGCAGGAATCATGATAAAAGCCGTAATTCCCGCTTTGAATACTCAAAATTTTTACTTATCTTACAAAGCTTTTTGAGAAACATCGCGGAGTGGAGCAGTTGGTAGCTCGTTGGGCTCATAACCCAAAGGTCGCAGGTTCGAGTCCTGCCTCCGCTACAAAGACCAAGCACATAAAGCCCTTAATAACAAGGGCTTTTGTGTTTTATGGGGGTTTATTTTGCCGGGTGATAAAAAGTGGCAATTACGATGAAATACGACCGATTTCGCTGCCTGCAGATAATGTACGCCATTATCACTCATTTTATAGAGGAGGCGGTGTTCACAGTCGATCCTGCGGGACCAGAGCCTTTTGAGGTCAAACTTCAATGGATTATCATAAGATGATAGGCCAAATAGAAATTGAATAGATAATTTGTTATCAGGCGCTTTCCCGGCCCGGGATACCGAATTTGGACTGCAGAGGATAGATCCAGCGTTTGAGGGAGAGACTGAGGCTGCTGTCTCTGGGGATTTTCAGACGTCGCGGGTCCATTTTGGCGATCTGTCTTTCGAGCAGGGAGGAGATGTCGCCGGGCAGGAAGGGTTTGGTGATATAGCCGTCGGCACCCTGTGACAGCGCCTTTTCGATCTCGGAGATCCTGTCTCTCGCGGAGAGAATAATGACAGGCAGGCGTTTAAACTTTGGATTGAGTTTGAGTTCGAGACAGCGGTCCACACCCTGTTTTCCGGGCAGATTCCAGTCCATGATAATCAGATCGGGAGCGTTGCGCTGAAGCCAGTAATCCTCAAATTGGGCATCTTCTCGAATCAGCACCTGGTGACCCTCTCTGCGCAGATTGTATTCCAGCAGCTGATTGATTCTGTGATCATCTTCAACAATCAGGATTTTCATAGTGGTTTATCCTTCCTTTTGGGGGATGAGAAGTGTGAAGCGGCTTCCCTCACCAAGTGTACTTTCCACGGTCAGTTCGGCGCCAAGGAGTTGAGCCAGCTCCCGGGATATTGCCAGTCCGAGGCCTGTTCCGGGTATCGTCGACTTATGTTTCTCAATTCTGTAGAAGCGGTTAAATATATTTTCCAGTTCGCTTGCGGGAATACCTGCCCCGCTGTCCTTCACGCTGATGGACAGGGTATCTTCACTGCTAGAGATACTGCAGCGGACGCTGCTGCCGGGATCTGAGTATTTGGCGGCATTTGAGAGGAGATTTTCGAGGATCTGAATCACTTTGGACTGATCACTGTGGATGAAGAAGGCATCTCTGCCTTTTCCATCTGTATCGACAAATTCATAGGTCTGAGGATACTCATTATCCTTCTGATAGACCATGCCTTTCATCAGATCAAAGATATTGAAACGTTCAATATGCATCTCAGAATTTCCGCTGTCGATGCGGCTCAGGTCCAGCATCTGCCGGACCATGCTTTCCAGACGGTCGCTTTCTTCAAGGATGATGTCAAGAAAACTGTTCATGGTTTTCCGGTCCATATCCGAGTATTTCCGAATGGAGTGCGCGTAGCCCTTGATGGAGGTCAGCGGAGTACGCAGCTCATGCGAGGCTGTTGAAATAAAATTATTTTTTATGGATTCTGTGACTTTGAACTGCGTGATATCCTGAAAACTGAGTTGAAAATATTCCCTGTTCTGTATGACAGCGAGCTGATAGAGAATTTTCATATTTCTGGACTGGCCTCCGGGGAAGGAGAAGCGCAGTTCCGGGTTGTCCGGTTTCCCTCCTTTCATCAGTTCATTCAGGAAGCGGTGCCAGATGCTGTTATTTTCCTCATCGAGATAGTTCACCATGAGGGGATGGGCCGTCCCGGTGAGTTTCATCAGAGCATTGTTGGGTATGATATCATGATGATCGAGGCTGATCATCAGCATAGGGATGGGACTGTTGAAGACCAGCTCCTGATACTGGTATTCTGCATGCTGTATGGTTTCAAGGTATTCACGGCGCTGGAAGACAACGCCGACTCTTGCCATAACCTCCTTTTCTGAGAAGGGTTTGGTGATATAATCTTCCCCGCCGACCTCGAGAGCCAGAACCTTTTTACTGATGTCCTCAACGGCACTGATAAAGATGACGGGAATATGTTTTTTCGTTGGGTCAGCCTTCAGCCTGCGGCAGACCTCGATACCATCGATCCCTGGCATCATAATGTCCAGCAGGATCAGGTCGGGTTCATTGTTTTCCAGAAAGCGCAGGGCCTCCTCGCCGCTCTGACTGAGGAAGATGCGATAGCCGAATTTTTTCAGCATGATGCCCAGAACCTGAAGATTGGAGGGCATGTCGTCGACAAGCAGGACCTTGTAATTTCTTTCGCTCAGTGCGGGATGTTCCATGATCAATCCTGTCCCTGTTCAATGTTGTCGAGAATCTCAGTAAGACTGTCAAGATCTCTGCGCATCCCTGAAATATCGAACTGTTCCACGGCGATTGCAAAGCGATTGCCTATCTCTGTCAGGAAATTATAGCGGTAATTCTCTGACAGGGACTGCAGACATTTGCTGAGATCCTCTGCTGCGGTCAGATCGATGGTATCTCTCAGGTCCTGCACTCTGGGAGCGACCTTTTCCAGAAGTTCTTTCTTCAGTGCATCGCTTATTCTGATATTCTCAATGGAGGACAGGCTTTCGGAGGCATCTGAAAAACTGTTCGAAGAGGAGGGGGCATATTTTTTCTTCAGCAGACTGATCAGGTCCTGCAGGTTGATGGGTTTATTCAGAATATGGTCAAAGGCCTCACTGATCTGCTCTGTAAAGAGATCTTCTCCGCGTTTGTGGTACACAATGAAGAGTATTTCGGGTTTCTGGGCCAACGTTCTGGCGGACAGGAAGTCATCTCTGTCGGTGATCAGCTTGGAATCGAGGAGGACCACGTCCATCGGATCCTTTTCCAGACAGTTTTTAAGATCCTGAACCGAGGATGAAGCGCAGACACTTGCACCGGTTTTCTCTATCCAGTCTCTGTACATCAGGCGCATATTTTCCAGGGGTTCGGCTATATGGATGCGCTGCCCTGTGAGATTGAGGTTTCGCAGACCGGTACTCATCTCCTCGGGCAGCATAGTACCCGTCAACTTTCGAATGACCTTCAGTTCAGGAAAATTCACAGTGAAGGTACTGCCGTGGCCGGGTGTGCTTTCCAGGCTGATCGTGCCACCCATGTACTCGACGATCTCGCGTACCTGAGTCAGTCCGAGTCCGCTGCCTTCAGTGTGACGGCTCAGGGCATTGTCCTCCCTGAAGAAAGGGGAGAAGATCCTTTCATGGTTTTCCCGACTGATGCCGATGCCTGTATCCGAAACAGACATGCTCAGCTGCAGCGTGTCATCCTCTGAAACTTCGCAGGACACCTTCAGAGTGATCTTCCCCTGCCGAGTGTATTTATAGGCGTTCTCCAGAAGATTTCTGAGTATTTTCTGATATGCATTCATATCGATATACAGCAGTTCTGGCAGTTCTTCGTCGATCTCCAGGCTGAAATCAATAAAGCGTTTCCTTTCAATGGACGAAACAGCCTGAAGGACTTCATTGATCACAGTGTGCAGATTGACAGGCCGCAAATTAATACTGTAGTTGCGGTTTTCCAGTTTATTCAGATCCAGAATAGTGGAAACGGTTCTGAGGAGCAGTTCTCCGCTTGTACGGATAGATTTGATATAATTTTTTAATTCCTGGCGTATATCCTGACCCATGAGGATGTCGCTGAGGCCGATGATGGCATTCAGAGGTGTTTTGAATTCGTGGCTGACAGTCGCCAGCAGGATGCTTTTTGCGTTGTCCATTGTCTGAAGATTCTGCTGATAATCATGGAGGAGCTGTTCGTATTCCCGAATATTACTGATGTCGCTTACAATACCGGTCAGGCTCTGAGTTTCCCCCTCCGGTCCCAGACCTGACACCCAGGCCTTGTCGCGGATCCATTTATAGGTTCCGCTGCCGCTTCTGACCCTGTACTCAGTTTCAAAAGTCTCGGCCTCACCGGAGAGGAAGCGATGAAATGAGTTCTGCACAAGGGCCAGATCGTCAGGATGCACCAGGCTCTCCCAGACATTCTGGTCAATGGATTTTTTCAGAGAGGGATTGTCAATCATGCCGGCCAGTTTCGTGTGCAGAGTCCGGGCGTTGGATCTCAGTTCCCATTCATAGAGTCCAATATCGGCAGAATTAAATGCCATGGTCAGACGTCGGTTATTCTGTATCAGCTCCGTTTGGGTCAGGTGCAGTTTCAGGGAGACACTGACAATGTGGGAAAACGTCCTGAAGATGCGGTGAATGTAGTCCCTTGGAATGAAGGGGCTGTTGACGGAATCAATACCGATATATCCCTTGGGCATTTGTCCGTCTTTCAGAGGATAGACGACGATAGACCTGATGTCCTGCTGTCTGAGGATCTCCTGCTCAGCTTCGGCCTCTTCGGGCATGTCATCAATGGACTCAAAGTCAATGATCTGATCCTTGAGAAGTGTTTCGATCCACCAGGGGAAATAGTCTGTGGGTATTTCTTTCAGATTGTCAATCTGCGGCTCGATCCCGCTGCGGCACCATTCATAGGTGTTGTCCATGCTCTGCTGATCTTTTCCGAAATCAAAAACGTAGACACGGTCTGCGCCGGTGAACTGTCCGACTTCCCGGAGTGCTTCATTTACTGCGTCTTCAAATGTGTCCGGTGTCGATTCACTGAGACCTGTTCGAATTCTGTGAAGGACCGCATCCGCCTGCTCGGACATTTTCTGATGTGTAATATTATTGAGGATCAGAAGATAGTTCTCCGCTTCGCCGTTTTCCGAGTGTGTGGGAATGACCTGCAGGTCCACGTAGAGACGGCAGCCGTTCTGGAGATTCAGCAGAATTTCCTCCTGCCTGAAGCTTCTCAGACCCTCCATCTCCCCGTCTTTGGAGAACAGTGCTCTGCAGTCGCTTCCCAGCAGGTCTCCCGGACTTTTCCCAAGGCTTGATTCCAGACTGATCTGCGTGAGATTCTGAAATGACTTGTTTGAGAAGAGGATCTTCCAGTGCCGGTCAAGGATGAGGAACATAGTGCTGCTGTCATCAAATCCTGCCCTGAGTTGCGTGAGAAGTCGCTTGTCTGTATCTATCATCATTCTGCTTTTTTTCCGCTATTTTTTTTACTCATTTCTTTCCTGTCCATACCTGATGCAAATGTTCTGCCAATAATCTGTACAGCGAGTATAATTTAGGGAAAGTATTTGGCTTGTAGAGAAGAAACATTTTAACAAATTTAATTACAGTACGATAGGGATGATTAGCGGATTGTATGGACCAATATCCTGAGCAGTTGACACTGGGATAGAACCCTACATGGAGGGTTCAGGGCTGTCTGAAAATCTCAATATGAGACGAGACGGTCTCATATTGAGACAGATTGAGGCCTGTGCAAGGGGCAGAAAAATTAAAAATGGTCCGATAGCTGTTTTTAATTGAATTCATGACCTGCAGTTAATACATTGCAGTAGAAAAAATAAACGAGCAAAAGACACAGCAGTATGAGCATTCCTGGACAGAGGGACATCGTTAGTGAGATTCTGAGGAGTCTTCTCCTAGTGCTGCTGACGGTAGCCACAGTTGCTGCCTACACGGCGCTGGACGGGGATGCGGAGAAGAAGCAGAGGGACGATGCGGGCAGGTACTACCGCGGCAGGGCAGGGCTGGGTGAAAACGATCTGCTCAACGGTTATCTGAGGCACAGAGAATATTTAGGCACAGAGCAGAGGCAGGAGCTGCTGGACAGACTTCAGCAGACGCTGGGCAGTGGAATGTCTCAGATGCTCATCTATGAATCGGCAGCCCTGGAATTCGATCGAGGACATTACGGTCAGGCGGTACAGCTTTTCAGGGAGATTCGCTCGGATGCCTATGATCTGAGGGAGCGCAGTATGTACAGCAGGGCAAGGGCTTTCAGGATGCTGGGGATGCTGGACAGTGCCGATGTTTGGTATAAGAGGACAGCAGAGAACTTTCCGGACAGTCCGCTGGCAGACGATGCGCTTTTCTGGCTAGCCCACACTCAGGAGTCGCACATCCTCAGTATATCCGGATTCAGGACCCTTGTGGACGGACACAGGGGCGGAGATCACTGGCAGGGAGCATTGATCAGGCTGATCAGGCTTCAGATCGAGACGGGGGACCTGGATGGAGCCCTGATGATGATCAATCGGCATGCAGCCGAGCTTCCTCACAGATTTGAAAAGGAACGGGCTATACATCTGCTGCGCAGTAACCGTCTGCAGGAAGCTGAGGAACTCCTGAGCAGGGAGAGGAATACCTGGCCGGGCAGATTTGAGCTTGCGCGGCTGTATATTGAGAAAATGATCTACATCGGAGCAGGGAGAAAAGACGTTCTCAAAGCATACAGGGACTGTATTTCACCGGCTGCCGGGGATGTGGCGAATTTCAGGGCCTACCTTGACCGGGGGGATATTTATCTCGGTATGGAAGCCTTCAGTTTTGTTGAACCCAGAAAAAGTCTCTGCTATCCGGATACCCTGCGTTCTCTGGATGAATATTTTGAGCTGCCCTATGTAATTGGAGATGCCCCTGAACTGATCTTCAGTTATGAAGAGGCCAGACGGCTTCCGGGAACAGATTTTCAGAAAGGACATCTGATCAATGCTGCAGGAGCGCTGCTTCTGGACCAGGGATTATACCATGGATACAGGGTTTACAGTGACAAGCGGGAGCTCAGAGATGACCGTCAGGCTCTTCAGGGGAATAAACTGCATTTCAGATATCTCAGTGCCATGGATATGGAGTACAGCCACAGGATGCTGCAGGCGGAAGCCTCCCGTGGAGGGAGCAACTATCTTGCTGAATCTCTGCTTGGAATTATCGGCCGCAGACCGGCTGAAACGGAGGCGAATCGGCGGGATCTGCAGATGATCACTGAAAAGTTTCCGGATTCACCTGCCCGTTACAGCGCTGCTCTTCTCCTGATGCGAATGGCCTTTTATCTGGACCGTGATATGGGCAGGACGGCTGAGATTTTCGAAATGGTCCATAGGAGCCGGGATATTCCCCCGAATGAGGAGATGGCTGACCTCTATCTGCGTTCACTTGCCATCTCAGGAAAGTATGATCATGCGGTCAGTGTTCTGAGCTTTTATGCTTTGCTTGATGTCCCTTTCTGCCAGAGCTCTTTCAGGCTGCTTGAGCAGATCGCCCTCTGCCAGCAGAAGCAGGAGGCCGCTGCGCAGCTTCGTGAGTTCATTTACGAGAGCTGTCGCGATCACTGAGCATGTTCAGCAAGCGACTGCAGTACAGCGTTTAAGCGGATGAAATTTTTCTAAACCCAACAAAAAAGCCCTCTAAACGAGGGCTCCTAAGGAGTGGAGAATAGCGGGATCGAACCGCTGACCTCTTGAATGCCATTCAAGCGCTCTCCCAGCTGAGCTAATTCCCCAAAGTGCCAAAAAGCGGGGTGAATATAGTTAATTTAGACTAGATGTGGAATAAAAAAATAAGAATACCCTGAAAAAGAAGGGGGCAGCGGCATCCTATGCGTTCTCAGCTGCTGAAAAGGGGGGCGGCGGCGGCATCGGAGGGACGGGGTGGAGAACCTCAGGCCGGATATAGACAAGGGCTGAACCGCTGAATTCGAGGGTGAACTGAGCAGACAGGGCCCTATTGCTCAGAGTTCTGCCTGGATTGTCAAGACGGTCCTTATTCAGACGGTACTCAGCACCGATCAGAGTGATATTGTTCACCGGCCCCATGGGCAGAAGGCTGAAGATCTCTCCGGGCAGCGCCGAGAGGGTGTATTCTCCGGGCTGCAGAAAACAGGAATAACTGCTGTCGTCGACCATGTCCAGGAGCATGTAGCGGCTGTAATCATGCAAGATGAGCTGATTCATCCACGCATGATCCAGCCTACCGCCGGTCATTCCCATGATCAGTCCGGAACTCATCCCCTCCTCATGGAGCAGGTGGAGTATCTTCTCTGCATCGGAGGAATTCTGATCAGGAAGTGTCTCAATCCTTATGGTTTGGTCACTGTTCAATTGCGCTTTAGACGCGGGCGGGACCTTCTTTTTTCGGCTGTCCATATCGCCTGCGATCCTGTCGGGACGGATGCCCTGCTCGAGAAGACGGTCGGCCGCTCCGTCAGCACAGATGAGGGTTCCGCAGCGCTCTCTGTAGGAATTCAGAACAGCAGCAGAAAGTGAGGGACTGTTCAGAGCCAGCAGAAAATCGTAGTTATTCAGGGGTCTTTGATGATGTTTTTTCATTGAGCAGATCAAAATCTATTCGGACCCGGAAGGCATCCTTTGCCTCCCGGTAAGCCTGTTTGTACCAGCGGCTGTTGAAATAATTTTTCATCACCTGACTGATGGGGAGGATCATGGGGGAACTTTCCCAGAGCAGGGGCCGGTCGTCATCCAGATATTTCACGGCTCCGTGTACAGCGGCCCAGGCCACGGTCCAGAGGCTGTATCGCTTGAGCAGGTAGCCCTTGGTACCTTCACTGATGGCCTGCACTTTCGGGTCGATGAACATGAACTCCTTGCTGAAAAGTACGGCGGTGTGCAGGTAATTCGGGGAATTGGCCAGTCCGTCGCTTCGGATGCGTTTCGCCACATGGAAAAGGATTTCCAGAATATGATTGCCGATACGCAGACCCGGATGTTTCTGTCCGGGGAGCGCCGGTTTTTTTGCGCTGAATTCGGCATAGGGATTCTGCATCATCATCCAGTCAACATAGAGACATTCAGCCCGCTTGTCCTTCTGCCGTATGCTGGGCACCGGGAGACTGCGGTTTCGGAAAAACAGCTCAAGGATCTTGTAATCATCACTGAGATCCCGGGTATAGATCGTGAATTTGTGAAGATAGGGATCGGAAAGGTCCAGATCGGTGCTGATGTCCTCGGGGATACCAAGGAGTTTGAAAATTCTTGCGATGCGGAAGCGGCGGAAGTACTCCTCGATGGTTCTGGGGCGGTAATGGCCCAGCAGGAGTCGGCTGTCGTGGCGAATCCCGCCTTCCGGACTCAGGATATCATCTTCCGTGAAACTGAAATCAATGCCCTGATCAAACCAGTTGTCAATACCGTCCTGAAAGAGTTTGGCATATTTTTTTCGCAAATCGGACATGCAGGAATATACACATTTTCCCAGAACTTTACCTTTAGAAAGCAATAAGTCTGTCTGCAGGGAGGAATCACTTGCAATTGAAGCGGTATTTTGGCAATTTCGCTGCGAACTGAGCCGCAGGACCAATAGGGAGCCTTCGTCTGATCTGTGATTAAAACTTAGACATAACTGTTCTGGAGAGCTATGCATACCATTGATCTGGGAATTATATTTCTGTTTCTTGTCCTCATTTTCATTTACGGTACACGGAGCGGTCGTCAGATTGAGACGATGAATCACTATTTCAGCGGTGACAGGACCCTTCCCTGGTGGGCTGTATCCCTCAGCATCGTGGCGACGGAGACCTCGGTGCTGACTTTTCTGAGCATTCCCGCCTTAAGTTACATGGGCAACTTCTTTTTTCTGCAGCTGACCGTCGGCTATATTCTGGGTCGCTATCTGGTCGTCCGCTTCCTGCTTCCGCTCTACATAGACGGGCAGTACATTTCTCCCTATCAGGCTGTCGGAAAGTATGCCGGGAGGAATATGCAGCGGCTTGTGTCCGCCGCCTTCCTGGTCACACGGCTTTTGGCTGACGGGGTCCGGCTCTTTGCGGTGGCGATTCCGCTGTCCATGATCACAGGCTGGTCCTTTGTGATGAGCATCTGGGTGATCGGGGCTGTGACCCTGATCTACACCCTGCTGGGAGGAATCAAGGCGGTTGTCTGGATGGATGTTGCGCAGTGGATCATCTATATCACGGCTGCCCTGGTTACAGCATTTATCCTTTTACGGCTGCTGAAGGGGATGGATATTGCGGTTTTCAGTGAACTGGCAGCTGCCGGCAAACTCAGAATGCTGAATTTCAACATGGATTTCAGTGATTACAATCCTATCAGCGGGCTGCTGGGGGGAGCCCTGCTATCCATGTCCTCCCACGGCACCGACCAGCTCATCGTTCAGAGGGTGCTGAGCTGCCGCAACTCCCGGGAAAGCGCCCTCAGTCTCCTGTCCTCAGGGTATATCGTCTTTATTCAGTTCAGCCTTTTTCTCTTTATCGGTTCTCTCCTGTGGCTGTTCTGGCAGGGAGCCGACTACAGCAGTCTGGGGATCAGCCGGGGAGATGAACTGTTCACCAAGTTCATCATTGAGAACCTGCCGCCCGTTGTGAAAGGGATCACCGTTGCCGGCATCTTTGCCGCAGCAATGTCAACACTCAGCTCTTCCCTGAATGCTCTTGCCTCCTCAACGATGGTGGATATACTGCCTGATGCAGGACTGAAGCGGCTGGACGGGAAACAGCAGCTGAAACTCAGCAGAGCGATCACCTTTGTTTGGGGATTTGTAATGATCGGAGGCGCCAGCCTGTTCACCGGAATGACGAATCCTCTGGTGGAGATCGGTCTGGGAATCGCAAGCTTTACCTACGGTTCCATGCTGGCCCTCTTTCTGCTGCTCAGGTTTTTTCCCAAAGGCCCTGATGCCTCCTATATGCTCAGCTTTTTTATCAGTCTGCTGTCAATGATCCTGATCATACGCTCCGGAGCCTTGCACTACACCTGGTACATTGCCATCGGCGTGAGCATATCCTTCGCTGTCTGGGGAATTTTCTATTTTTTCAGCCGCCGGCTGAGCAGCCGCTAGCTCAAACATTCGGGTTCAGGTATTCAGATTCAGAAACTCAGATTCAGAAACTCAGATTCAGAAACTCAGATTCAGAAATATATTACTGATCTTGCGGTCGAGATAATGCGTCTCGCTGTCAGCTGACAGGACATTGTACTGACTGATGCCCAGGTCTGCCCTGATAAATGTCCAGCGCAGCTCGACCGAGGCATAAAGGTCCAGATTATTCCTTCCCGGATAACTGCCTTCATGCCAGATTCCGTTGCTTTCCCTGTACATAAAGTACTGAGCACCCTCCTCGAAATACCTGGCCTTCAGATCCACGACAGGAAAATGCAGGAGGACTTCGCCGAAGATCCTGTCTTCCGGTTTATTCGGCAGAACCCTGGGATCGCTGATATCGAGTTTAAGGAAACCCAGCCTGTATTCGGCAAAACCCTGCCTGCTGAGGGCCGACAGATTAAGTTCCCAGCCGCTGTTGCTGCTGCCCTGACTGTTCACCGGTGTGGAAGGATAGCCAACTGTGGCATGCTCATAGATCTTGCTGCTGTAATTGTAGGTGTAAACCGCTGCGTTCAGGCTGAGATCCTTTAACGGCATATCCGAAGAACTCATTGGGAAACTGAGCTCCAGACCCAGTTCCCTGCTGGACAGCTTTTCCGGCAGCAGGGGCTCAAATTTCAAAAGATAGGAAATAGTATAATTCCTCCGGTAGATCTGATCCAGAGTCGGGTAGCGAATATTCGAGCCGTTCAGAGCATAGATCCGGTACTGAAATGTCTTGAGACTGGAGCTGATGCTGAAGCCGGCCTTGGTCGTCATACCTGCATGGTGAAGGGTGGAATCATGTTCCATCGGCCATTCATCCTGCAGAAATTCCTTATCGGTCTGAATGCGGATATCATCATATCGGAGGCTGCCGTTGAGTTCGAGCCGCTGCATGAGATCAGAGTCCGTTTCCGAGCTGTACTTCCAGACGGCTGCGGCGCCGCTGTGACTTTTTGTCATGTCGTCCCTGTAATCCAGCTCCAGATGGTTCATCTGCCGGCCGCTCACACCGCTGAAATCCGCCTCAATATGTTCAGCCCGGATCTGAACTGTGTTTTCACCGAATTCCATCGTTTTACCGCCGCTGACACTCACAGACTGATTGTCATACTTCGTGCTCAGGGTCCCGAAATAATAGAACTGATTTGTTTTCTGAACATAGGATCGATAATCCACCGCAAGCTGCACATCTTTCAGATATAGAAGACTCCCGTCATACTGCAGCCGTGACATAAGATTGGTATTGGCTGCCGGAGCGATATCCTTCCAGGTGCTGTAGTCCCTCTCAAAATACATATATGACCAGGAGAGACGCCGGCTCTTGTCATGTCCGAAGCTGAGCCGGTCATGAACATTGAAAAAGCGGACCGTCTTCTGTGTGGAGTCTCCAAAAACAACCTGCTTCAGATCCTGTTCAGTCAAAGCGATCTTCAGATGATTGCCACCCAGTCTGCTGTACAGGTTCAGAGCTGTCTGCCGGCTTCCCTGATTGTCATAGCGGCTGAAAAACTCCAGGTGTTCCGAATCCGTCTCCCTGCTTTCCATGGCCACGACCCCGCCGAAGGCCCCGCTTCCGTAGAGAACCGTTCCGGCTCCCTTCATCACCTGATATTCACCAATATCGTAAATATTCAGCATACTCAGATCAAAACTGCCGTCCAGATCATGATTCAGTCTCATCCCGTCGTAGATGATAAAGACCTCATCGGGATTGGAACCGCGGATGCTGACGGCCTTATCCCCGTCTGCGTTTTCCTCTATCTGCACAGAGGCGTCCGCCCTGAGAACGGCAGCGGCATCCTCAACTCCCATGCGCAACTGTTCCCGGCCTTTAAGAATGACGAGGGGTGCCCCGAGATCCTCTTCCAGCCAGGTTCTTCGCTTCTCTGTTTTCACAAGCTCCTCAAAGGGCAGGGTCCGGGGTTTCAGGAGAACCGTGTCCATACTCGTCAGCTCGGCAACTGAGAGAGTGAGCTGTTCATAGCCGATATGCCTGAAGCTCAATTGGGTTGAGTCCGGGAGGGGCGGGAGCACGAAATACCCGTCCGGACCGCTGGTACGGCCGTCTTCGGTCCAGATGATCTCAACTCCCGGCACAGGGACTTCACTGCGGCTGTCGAGGATCAGGGCATGCATAGAGGAAGAAACCGCAGGCATAAGCAGCGGCGGAAGAATAAGGCAGAGCAGGAGCGTCCTCAGAATGACGCCTGGGAGGGCCGCTGTGCCCGAATGATAAGCGGGGATAGTTTTTTGAGCCATTACAGGATCCCCTGTCCCATGATCTCTTCATCGCTCATGTCGCTGTCCTCCATAGGTCGTTTTGAACCGGGTTTGAGAATAATCCCTCTTCCGCTGGTGCCGTCCACCTGAATCAGAAAGGGCTCTTCGAAATGCAGGTGGCGTATGAATCGTCCCTTTTTCAGAGCCGGGACTGAATCCAGCCACTGCCAGTTTACATCCTCCTCGGTGCGGGAGGGCGGCAGGGTGAAGTAGCTGATATTCAGGGAGGTGATGTTCTGGAAGAAGTGGCTGCCGAAGGAAGGCTCTATGTAGAGGCTGGAGAGTCCGATCTCCACAATGCACTGGGCATTGGAAATCTCCAGCCAGACGACCGGCACGCCGAGAAGAGGGTCTGCTGTTCCCCAGCGGCCGGGACCGAGAAGAATATATTTCCGGGTCTTGTCAAAACTTTCGTTCAGCTGCTTCAGCTCCTCGACGATCTCCTTGGTTTTCAGAATATCAAAATCCTTCGGGCTGATATAGAGGAGATCATGTATTTTCTCATTAAAACCGTTACCGAGACAGATCTCACTGCGCAGCAGCAGATCGTCGGAATTCAGGTCCTCCTCCCGTATCATCTCCCGCTGTCCGTAGGAGATCTGGGGGCGTATCTGCAGGATATAGAACTGGCTTTTCCTGGCGCCGTCCATGAACACATTGGAGGCGAATTCCATTTCCACTTCTGAACCCAGACCGCTTTTCATGATCTTGGTGACCTCGCGGAGAACCTCTGCCAGCGGAAAAAGCTTCCATTTCAGGATATTGGCAAAAGTCACCACACGGGTTCCCTCTTCCATGAGATTTTCCCTGAAGGTGTCGGTATCAGGGTGGTAGACGGAGCCAACCACCTGCATTTCGCCGTCTTTTTCGGATTCGGACAGAGGCAGTTTCAGGAGATTGATATCCTCCCGTGTGATTCGGGATTTATCTTCACAGATCCTGCCGTCAAGGGCCCAGAAACTGTTCTGGGAACTTTTGAAAATGCTCTGGGAGGAGAAGAACTGGGGAATGATCTTAGGATAGGCGGGGGAGAATTTCAGCGCCTTTTCACCTTCCACAACAGTTCTTCCCAGTCCGAGGGCCACGGTGGCGAGGCCGTCGCTGCGCTGCAGTTTCTGCTGCGGATAGTAATTGTAACTCTGCATGACACCGCTGAAGGTAGGATAGAAATGGCTCTGATGGTGTTTTCCGATGAGCTGCTGCACCACCACCGCCATCTTCTCATCTTCGCTGCGGTGACCTGTGGCTGTCATATAGGCACGGGCATTCTGATGGAAGGTGGAGGCATACACGAGTTTGATGGCATCTTCCATGCGCTGAAGCCGTATCCCGAGATTTTTTGAGCAGTTGGGCAGCATGAGGGTGGCGTAGATCCCTGCGAAGGGTTCGAAATAATTGTCTTCGAGGAGGCTGGAAGAGCGTACGGCCAGGGGCTGGGTATTCTTTTTCAGGTAGAAGCGGAAATCCTCCCTGACCTGCCTTGGAAAATCGGCTTTCAGATAGAGTTCATTGATCTCCTGATCGCTGCTGCAGGAGTGCACCTTATCCAGCAGGTTGTTGTTTTCAATGAAACTGTCATAAATATCGGTGGAAATGACCATGAAATTCGGGATATCGATCTCGATATCCGGGAATTTCCTTTTGAAATTGAACTGTTTCAGATAGTTGACGAGGAAGACCAGTCCCCGTGCCTTGCCGCCGATACTGCCGTTGCCCATGCGGACATATTTTATCTGGGGGTCATAACTGTTGCGGTTGAAGACGACGACCTTGTCTTCCACGAGGGCCTTGCGCTGAGCGGCGATGCCGTCGATGAGGAAATTGCGCAGGTCGGCGCTGGCATCTTTGCCGAAGTCTGTGAACACCAGAGGTTTAAGCTGGTCCGCCAGCTGAAAGTAGCCCCGGTTGGCCAGCCAGTTGGAGAAGTGATTTCTTCTGGCGTGGTATTCGATACTTTCCGCCGGCACATTCTGCAGAGCTCTCTGCAGCTGTTCCAGATTCTGGGCTCTGTCCACCTCTTTTTTATTCTGGGTTGTAAAGATCAGATCACCGAAACCGCAGTGGTTGATGATAAAGCGTTTCAGGTCTGTCACCAGATTGTTGCTGTTTTTATCCAGGAAGTAGGCGCCGATCTCCTCGGCGATCTCCCGATTGTGAACTTCTTTGCTGAAGAGCAGAACGGGGAGGGAGGGATAGCGTGCCAGGATATTGCTGAGGAGGGTGACACCGGCTTTGCCATCCACTTTCCCGCCCTTCGGGTAGCGGACATCGCTGATGACGGTGAGGACCTGACGGTAGTAGCGTTCAAAGTAGTCATGGGCCTCCTCATAGGTGCTGCAGAGAAGGATCTTGGGCCGGGAATACATGCGGAAGAGCTTCATTTCGTCGGTATATTCATTGCGGATGAGTTCATCGACACTTCTGATGACGATCTTATAGAACATGGGAAGGAATATGGAATAGAACTCCGGTGAATCTTCCACAACGATAATCGCACGGGTCATGCCCTTGAGAATATCGCGTTCGGCATTCTTCTTGTCTTCGATGTATTTGATAATGGCCGGGAAAATGCTGGAATCCCCGTACCAGTAGAAGATCTTATCAATGGATTGAAGGCGGCTGCTGGTCTTGATGAGCCAGTTGTGCTCCGCCTTGTTTGCGGTGAGCATCACAACGGGGATATCATGATAGCGTTCCTTCACCTGATGGGCGAATTCGTAGGGATTCATATCGACGATATGCGCCATGGTGATGACGAGGTCATAGCGGTAGTCATCCATTTTGCGAAAGGCATGGGCAGCAGTGGAAACCCGTGTCATGCGCGGCGTGGTACTCAGATTATAGGCGGCGAACTCGCTCATGAGCATTTCATGGAGGTGTCCGTCCTCCTGCAGTTTGAAAGCATCGTAGACCGAACTGACGATGAGGATCTCATGGACACGCCACTGCATGAGCAAGCGGTAGTCGAGGGAATTGCTGGCGGCTGAGATCTCGAGTTTTTTCATGCAGGCCTCCGTTTAGAAGGTAATTTATAAAAAATGCAGGGTACAGACTGCCCTTTTCCTGCCAAAGGGGCTAAAGTTCAAGTGCAATATTGGCTATCATGGACAAATTGTGCTAAATTCGGGGACAAATGAGGGGATGCAATGGCTGAAAAATATGATATCCTCGTGATCGGCAGCGGACCGGCCGGGCAGAAGGCGGCCATTGAGGCTTCAAAGACGGGTAAAAAGGTGGCCATCGTGGAGAAACGAGAGATGGTCGGCGGAGTCTGCCTGCACACCGGGACCATTCCCAGCAAGACCCTGCGGGAGGCGGCCCTGTATTTCAGCGGAATCAATCTGAAAGAACTCTACGGGCGCAACTACCGGGTGAAGGACAGGATCACAATGCATGACCTGCATTACCGGACCAACCGTGTGATTGACTCGGAACTGAATGTGATCGAGGAGCATTTTCACCGCTACGGCATCGATGTATTCCACGGTGAGGCCCGATTTCTGGACTCACATCTACTGGAAGTGACAGGGGCGGAGGAAGTGCTGCATTTTGCAGCGGATAAGTTTATCATTGCCGTCGGCACGAAGGCTTACAGGCCGGCTGAGCTTCCCTTCAACGAGAAGACACTCATAGACAGTGACCAGATCATGGGTTTCAGCGAACTGCCTAAGACCCTCATCATACTGGGGGCTGGTGTGATCGGCATCGAATATGCGTCCATTTTCGCGATCCTGGATGTGGATGTCACCGTGATCAGCCGTTCCGATCAGCTCTTCGGATTTATTGACCGGGAGATCTCGGAAAAACTCGCGTATCACCTGCGGGAAAAGAAGGTGAGACTGCTGATGAAGGAGACCATTGAGGAAATCCGCTTTGATGAGCAGGAGCGGCCGCGGGTCATACTGAAGAGCGGGAAGCGTCTGAGTGCTGAGATGATGATGGTGGCCAGCGGGCGCAGCGGTCTGGGCCGGGACATTGCCCCTGAAAAAGCGGGAGTTGAGGTCGACGACCGGGGTCTTTTCCGGGTCAACGAGTATTTTCAGACCAATCAGCCGCATATTTATGCTGTAGGGGACGTCATCGGTTTTCCCAGTCTGGCCAGCACGGCCCTGGAGCAGGGGAGAAAAGCGGCACGTCATGCCTGCGGTGTCGGGGATGAGGCGCCGTTCAGCAACTTTCCCTTCGGCATCTACAGCATTCCCGAGATCGCCTATGTGGGCCGCAGTGAGGAGGAGCTCAGCGCTGAGAATATCCCCTATGTGACGGGCGTGGCCTATTACCGTGAGATTGCCAAGGGGGAGATCATCGAGGATATGACGGGTTATCTGAAGATGCTGTTCCATCAGGAGCACCGGACCCTGCTGGGTGTGCATATCATCGGCAGTCATGCGACGGAGCTGATACATATCGCCCAGGCGGTGATGCATTTCCAGGGCGGGCTGCAGTATTTTCTGGATGCCGTATTCAACTATCCGACGCTTGCTGAGTGCTACAAGATCGCCGCCATCAACGCAGACCGCAAATTCCGCAGTACCAGGAACTGGTGAGCTGAGTGGGATGCGGAGAATCTGTGGAGATTCGAGGACTGTGGAACTGCGTAAAGCGTTTAGACCCTAAAGAAATCAACAGATATAAAGGAGAGAGACCTTGACACATTTCAGAAGCATAGTGACCCTGTTCATCCTGCTGATACTGGCTGTACCGGGCATGGCGGAGGAGGGGACGAAGATCGCAGCGGCAGGCACGGAGGCACCTGGATTTTTTCTGAGGGACATGGACAATCAGAGTTTTTTTCTGTCGCGGGCTGTGGGGCCCAAGGCGAAGGCGGAGGAGAAGCGTCCGCTGGTCATCAGTTTTTTTGCCAGCTGGTGTATTCCCTGCCGGACGGAGATTCCGATCCTGATCGATTATCAGGCGCAGTTTCCGGACATCCGCTTCATGATGATCAATGTGAATGAGGATAGAGAAACCAATGCCGCNTATCAGAAGAAGATGAATATCACGCTGCCGATCCTGCTGGACCAGTACGGGATGACGGCGAAGAAATTCGGTGTGGTGGANGACAGGAACAACGCTACCCTGCCCTCGCTTTTTGTGATCGATCCCGAGGGTATGATCGTGTATGCGCATCAGGGTTTTGAGAGCGGTGATGAGGCCGAACTGAAGGCTGTACTGGAAAAATTCTAGTTTTTCACCGGGGATGTCCGGTTAAATATACTGATCAGAAGGGGAACTCGAAGGGAGCGACTTCAAGGGGCGCTTCGTCCTCGGGTTTCGGAAGATCGGCCCGTTTATGGACGGCGTGGGCAGACACATAGATGGCTTTGTAGGGGATGGTGGGGCAGGCATATTCACACTGGCCGCAGCCGACACAGATCTCCTTTTCAATGAAGGGCGCCAGTTTACCCTCGGCGTCGGGCTTCATCCGCACGGCCTTGGTGGGGCAGTGTTCCGCGCAGGCGCCGCAGTCTGTGCCCTGGGTATAGACCACACAGTTGTCTTTGATGAACACACTTTCACCGATCTGAACCTGCTGTTTTTCCGCAGGAGTGAGAGTGTGGATGGCATCGGTGGGGCAGACATCGCCGCAGAGAGTGCAGTTATAGTTGCAGAAACTGTGGATAAAATCCATTTCGGGCTGCAGAGCAGTGCCTGGGGTCTCGAGGTGCAGGGCGGGCCGCAGAACGCGGGTGGGGCAGACATTGACGCAGAGCTGGCAGCTGATACAGTGTTCAGTGAAATTTGCATAGCTGAGGGCACCGGGCGGAAGAGACGGGCCGGGGCGGGGGACAGGCACCTTGTTCCTGACATAGACCTCGATGCTCTTTTCGGCCTGGGCTCTGATATAGGCCCAGGTGCCGGCCAGGAGGGCTGTGCTTTTTTTCAGAAAATGACGTCGGGGCTGGGTTGAGCGGGTGTCCTGAGGCGCTTTTTCAGTCGGGGATGGGGACTGCGTCGGGAGTTTAGGCCACTGAAAACCTTTTTCGAAGACGACGGCGGAGGTGGAGCAGGATTCGAAACAGCGGTAGCAGTGGGTGCATTTTTCGAAATCCACAGTCATAGTGCTGCTGTCGATGGCTTCAGCACGGCAGCTTCTTTCGCAGAGACCACAGTGGGTGCAGTCACTTTCCCGGACACGGATGCGTACAAAGCTGAAGTAGCTCAGGACACGGAGGATCGCGCCGACTGGGCAGAGGAGATTGCAGTAGCGGCGACCCCAGTGCCAGGCCATCCAGAGGGGGAGGGTGCTCAGGAGGAGGGCGGAGCTGAGGGACAGGAGGGTGACATGGGGAAAGCGGGCGGGGTAGAGGGCGTAGATGCCGAGGCTGTTCAGACCGCTCACCAGCAGGTTCTGAAATCCTGACAGCAGGGGTTTGACCAGAGAGTTCAGGGTTTTTCCGAAAATGCTGTAGGGATCGGCGATATGGACGAAAAGCGGGACAGCCGCGATGAGACCGATAACAAAAAAGAAGCCGGCCCAGAAGTGGAGGCTGCTGTGGAAATAGGTCCATTTGAGGCGGCGAACCCTAGATCTTTTTATACGGATGACCAGATCCTGCAGAATGCCGAGGGGGCAGAGCATGCCGCAGTAGGCGCGGCCGAAGAGCAGGGTGAGAATGAGCAGCAGGATCCAGAACAGCCCAGCAAAGCTGAGACCTGTCCCAATATTCAGAAGGGCGGGGGTGAACTGAGTGCGGGTGATGAGGGACCAGGCGGGAAGGAGGGTTTCGGGCAGAAAGCCGCTGAAAAGAAGAAGGAAAGCGAGAAGAACGAGGGCCGCCGTTATCCGGCGGAACTGCAGAAGAAAGCGGTAGATCCTCATGTACTGCTTAGAGGGCGATGCGCTTAATATTCAGGTTTTCCAGATCCATCCGTCCGAGGCCGGCATCGCGGGCGTGGGTCAGGTAGGTGATATTTTCCGGCTGCATACCGAAAAGCAGAGTGGCAGCAGTATCGGCGGCCAGCATGTCGGTGCTGACGATCAGTGATTTCATAAGGGCTGTATCATTCACGGAGACACCCCGGGGCCCGTTTTTCTTCATAATACGGTAGGCATCAATGATATTGAGCTGCGGTTTCTGATAGCCGGCAAAGTCTGCGATGCACTGATGCAGGTCGTTGCGGTGCCAATAACCCCTGTTCCATACAATGCCCATCAGGTTTTTCATAGCCACGGTGAGCCGGGCGGAGCCGTGGTTTTTCAGGACAGGCACATTGATGAAGACATCACTTTCCAGGATCAGTTCATGAACCTCGCTGTTTTTGAGCTTCACCGCATTGGGGAGGGTGACCTCCTGATAGTAGCCGGCGCTGTGGGCAGGGGCGATGACCGCTCCGGCATCAGAGGCTGCCTTTTCGATACCGCTGTTCCGATAACAGTACTTCCATTCATCGCAGGTATGGTCGAAAACATAGACCTTTTTCGCACCGGCCTCAAAACACAGGGAGACAATGCGGCCGACAAGAGCCGGGTTGGTGTTTGCGGCCCTTTCCGGGTCTGCATCCCAGCCGATATTGGGTTTGACCACCACCGTCTGACCGGGCTTAACGTAGTTCCCCATCCCCCCGAGCACCTTCATGGCAGCGTCCAGCATGGGAACGGGTTCTCCGCCGCGTACAGCCACCAGATCATAGGGCTGGGTCTCATTGATATCTGCAGCGAAGAGCCGCATGCCCGGGAAATGCATCAAAGTTCCGGCTAAACCGAAGGTTTTTAAACCCTTGTTGAGGAATTCACGTCTTTTCATAATTAGTCTCCCTTTTCTGTCGCAATTTAAAACAGCTGGGCGAGAGAGGCAAGGAATGAGATGGAATGCCTTTGGACAAATCAATGAAAATCAGTAATTTTAGTGTATGCAAAGACACATAGGCACATTGCTGCTGCTCATGGGCACTGTATGGATGCTGTCATCCTGTACGGTGCCGCATTTTGAGGATCTGTCGGGGCAGTATTTCCGCTACGACCGGGTTCTGGAGGCGAAAGTGCCCTTCAGCGGTCATGCCCATGCCCGGGGTCTGCTGGGTTTCACCGCCTGGGAACTGGATTTTCTTGACGGTTACAAACACGGGGAGTGGCGGCAGTATGATGTATGGGGCCGGAAAGTATTTATCCGCCGCTACCGGCACGGCATAGCAGACGGGATCTGGGAGAGCTTTCATCCCCGGGGACAAACGGCGAGCCGGGGACTGATGGTCAACGGGTTTAAACAGGGATACTGGAGGGAATATGACCGCAGGGGACAGCTGAAGGCAGAGCTTCCCTACGAGCTCGGCAAGGTGGACGGGAGAGCGATCAGCTATTTCGCTGACGGGACGGTCCACCGTGAAACAGAATTTGTTCAGGGCATCAAAAACGGTTTATTCCGTGAGTATGACCCGAAGGGAATCCTGATACTGGAAGCGGAGTACAGGCAGGATAAAAAGGATGGTTTTCTCCGACGCTTTGATTCCTCGGGGATTTTAAGAGAGGAGACAGAGTATCATCAGGACCTGCGCCACGGGCAGAGGAGGACATGGCATTCGAACGGTCAGCTCGCGCTGGAATGCACTTACTCAGACGGACTGCTGCACGGGCACTACAGTGAGTACTATGCCCATTCGGGAAAAAAGACTGAGGAATATTATTTTCAGGATCAGCGAGACGGTCACAGCACCCGGTGGCATCCCAACGGAGCCGTCAGTATGAGCGCAGAATTCCGCAGGGGTAAACTGCAGGGTGAAGCGCTGTTCTGGAATGATGACGGAACGCCCAGGAAGAAGCCCTGAATCCAGAGACACCGGGCGGAGGGCAGACACACACAGTGGATGCCGCACAGAACAACAATGCAGAGACTCTGCAGCAGGAATACAATGAAACTTCTGAATAAAAAGGACAGCAGGGAGATCATGACCCTGGCCTGGCCGACGATACTGGGGATGATGGGCAGCACACTGATGGGCCTGATTGACACGGCCATGGTGGGGCGATTAAGTGCAGAGGCACTGGCAGCCGTCGGACTCGGAAATATGATCATCTGGAGCGCATCCTCACTGATGAACGCCATCGGTGTGGGACTGCAGACCGTTACGGCACGTCGATTNGGGGAAAAGAACTATCCGGCCTGCGGGGAAAGTCTCCATAACGGGCTGCTNTTCACAGCCGTGGTGGGAAGTCTGTATACCATCATCGTTTTTCCCTTTCTGACCAATGTATTCCGCTTNATCATCGACGATCCGGTGGTGACGGGCATGGGCAGCGACTATATGGATCTGCGTGTTTTCGGCATACTCCCTGCGATGCTTTTCTTCACTTTCTACGGATTTTTCAACGGGATCGGCAAGACAAAGATACATCTGCAGGTCTCGGTGATCAGCAATATTCTCAACGTCCTGCTGAATTACGTTTTCATCTTCGGAAAATTCGGAGCTCCGGCCATGGGTGTCCGCGGTGCGGCGCTGGGCACCGTGATCGCCACCGCTGCAGGGGCACTGAATTATGCTGTCTGGATGCTGAATCCCCATTTCCGGGAGCGTTACAGACTATTGACCCGCTTCAGACCCGACCGGGATCTTCTGAAAAAGATCTTCAGCCACTCGGCTGCCAGCGGGGTACAGAATTTTCTGGTAATGATGGGCTTTTCTGTATTCATGATCATCATCGGTATGATCGGAACCCTGGAGCTGGCCGCCACCGAGATCGTTTTCAATATCCTGAGTTTTTCCTTCATGCCCGGTTTCGGTTTCGGACTGGCTGCAGGCACTCTGATGGGCAATTATCTGGGACGGAAGGACCCTGAGCGAGCGGCGGTCCTGACCCGGGAATCTCTGATCCTGAACATTATGTTCATGGGCAGTATGGGCATCACTTTCATTTTCTTCCCGGAGGCAATACTTTCCCTGTTCACAACGGACAGTTCAGTGGTCGCCCTGGGAGTAGGACCTCTGCGTATCCTCGGTCTGGTGCAGTTCATTGACGCTGTCGGTACGACGCTGATGGGAGCCCTGCGCGGCGCCGGAGATACTGTTTTTGTCGCCTGGACAGATACAGCGCTGAACTGGCTGGTTTTTCTGCCGATGACCTATGTTCTCGGAGTAATGCTCAACTGGGGTGTCAGCGGGGCCTGGAGCGCTTTCATTGTCTATCTTGTGCTCTTTGCAGCCCTTCTGCTCCGTCGATTCAGAAGCGGAAAATGGAAATATATCAAAGTGTAGTAAACGAATTAGTCAAGCAGTTCGAAATGGATTTCAGACGTATAATAACCGACAGCCTTACCCCGGCTGGGCACTTCACAGCGGAAAGCGGCTGTGGCACCTGGCTCCACTGAGCTGATGGAATAGACACCGGTGCTGAACTGGGCCTCTGAACCGAGTACAAAACTGGAATCCCGCGCAATTTCTGCGGTGCTCTCTTCGAAGAGCAGGAACAGAATGCGTACAAAATCCGCACGTAGATCACCCTCATTGACCACAGTCCCGCTGAACACCTTTTTATCCGGATAGGTTTGTTCCTCAACGGCTCCCTTTATCGAAAGTTTCGGTTCTTTTTTTCTGATCTCCTTGATGCTGCTGATCGTGGAGCGGTCGAGGGTCAGTTCACCGATCTGAGTTCTGAAGAGGATCTGGTCAAAATTCTCCTGAATGATATCCCCCTGAATGACGGTGCCGTTTTTCAGGATCACCTCAAAGCGCAGAACGGGGAGGGCCACCATTTTTCTTATCTCTTCTCTCACCGCAGGCAGATTCACCTCATTCCGGTACAGTCTGAGTTCGTCCTGAAGCGCATCCATGTCCCGCTTCAGCTGCTGCAGGGTCTGCTGCTGACGGTAGAAATCCCGCTCTTTCGGTTCCTCATTTTCCTGGGCGATGAGGAGGACAAGGCCCGACAAAAACAGGCTAAAGATGAATTTTTTCATTTTACAGCTCCCAGGATCAGTCTGTGATCCCTCATGGCAATCTCTTCCATTTTCTGACGGAGTTCCACAGCCTCCAGGGCGGAGACGGCATCGCTGATCAGCGGCCAGTAGTAGTAATCCTTTTTATCACTCATGGTCTCAACCATCTGTTCAAGCAGATCGATGCGGTTAAAATCAATCAGTGCTTTCACTGCCTGGTCCTTCAGGTCCCTTTCATAGGCGCCGGTGCGGTAGATATGGAGCAGGGTGGGGATGACCGCGGGGTTGCGGTAATCTCCGAGAACATCAATGACAGTCTCCATCATCTTATGCTCTCTTTCCTTATTCCGCTGAATGAATTCTGTCAGCGAGAGCAGCAGCTTTTCATCGAGGGCGTCATCTTCCAGGACATTGAAGGCAAAATCTCTGATCATCAGCTCATTCTCGGGTTCACCGAGCATGGTAGTGAGGACCTTTGCCAGCTCCGGGGTGTTCTTTTCAGAGAGCATCCGCATGGCTTCTTCGCGGATTTTAATATTATTTTTCGGGTTCTGCGCAATGGACATGAGCAGGGGCACGACAGTGGGGTCGTCAAATTTCCCCAGGGTTCTGTTGAGGTTTGCATCGAGGCTGAGGTAGGCCTCCTTGCTGCGCTGATAGAGTTCCAGGTAATTGCGGAGCTGTTCTTTGCCGGTGGTGGCGTAGAGCGCTTCGAGGATCTGATTCTGGTAGGACATGTGGGTGTTCATATAGATCATGTATGTGCGCATGAGCAGAGGAGTGAATTCCGGATCTCTGCTGTCGGCCATGACCTTGATCATAACCTTGATCTCGTCCGGACTCAGGGAAAACGGATCTTTCAGCTTCTGATCCATGAGAGTCCACATAAAGGGATCCTTGCTTTCGACGATATATTCCAGGGCTTTGAGGCGCAGGTCCCTATTCAGGTCGGGGTTCTCATAACTGCGGACCAGCGCTTCGATATTTTCTTCTTTGCCGTTCTGGTAGCGAGTGAGATAGCGTTCCATGCTGTCCGCATTTTTCAGGGCAGACCCGCCGCAGGCTGTGAGAAAGAGGCTGGCTGCCAGGAGTATGGCGCTGTATTTCATAGTGGATTCCCCGATCTTATTCTTTTGGGGCGCTTTTAGAGGCGCTTTCATTGACTGGACGGCTCTGGAAAGAGGATGCGATCAGTTCCATCTGCCTCAGGTAGACATTTTTGTATTCGCCGGGTGCCCAGAGGGAGAGGTCGATAAAGTAGATCCTGTCACTCACTCCGTCATAGAAGTAGAAGACGGAAAAGGGTCCGCCCATGGTCTTTGTCTCGTGGGCCCAGAGTCCGCGAAGGTTGTTTACAAAGCGGTCACCTTCCCAGTACATGTTTCGTGTACTCAGATAGCGTTTTTCAATATAGGTGTCTTCCATGATCCGGTTGGCCATCCAGCTTCGGGTCTTCCAGGCCCATTCCTTGTCCAGCAGGCTTTGAAAACCGCCGTCTCGCCAGTAGACTGTGATCCAGCGGTAGGGATTGCTTTTTCCGAGCTGAATCACATTTTTAGAGGCATCTTCCATGACGATCTCATAGTCATTGGGAATTCTGAAACTGAAGCCGTAATCGTTCATGAGCTTTTCGCTCAGTTCCTTTTCCTCTGCGGTGTGGTAGATCTGTGCCATCTGACGGTCGATGAAGGCCTTGCTGAGGGTGAGATAAATGCCGTCACGGTTGGTCTGAATATACTGTATGAGTTTTTCCTGAGTCGGGGCGGCAATAATCATGAAGAGCTGGCGCTGAGCCAGATGATCACGGACGGGAAAGAAGTATTCCCGGTCGGATTCGATGAGTTCCCTGGCTTCTTCGCTGATGAAATTCCTGACAAAGCTGCTCATCTCGTCGGTCTGGTCCAGACTCGTGATAAAGCAGAGGTTTTTACTGTATTTGAAGCCGTCGAATTCATCCGGAAGGGCTCTCTGGAAGAAAAAGATCCGTTCTTCCTGAGGTGTTCTCACCGTAAACTCCACGGCGGACCTCAGAGTATCCTCCACGGCTTTCCAGACCTCATCGCTGACAAAGGTCACGATCCGTTCATCGCTGCCCAGAGCGAGTTTCTTATACTCCCCGCATCCGCTTAAGAGGATGGCTGTCAATATCAGCGCGAAGAGTTTTTTCATAGCAGGCCTCCTGCAGAATTTCTAATACTTAGGATAAGTTAAGAAAATACAAGGTTATTTCAATTCAATTATTCAGGGGCTTCCGGTAAGGACAGAAAGAGTTTGGTGGAAGCAGGCGGAATACTCAGAGCGTCCAGACTCTGTGCTGCCTTGTTCTGGACCAGAGGGTCTGCAGACAATGCTTTCAAGCCCTTGATGCCGGCGGCTCCTTCTGCCTGCGTAAGATCCACATAACTTTTTGCAGGCGGGATGGCAAGATCTCCTGCTGTCAGGCTGCGGGCTTCGGGTCCGGTATTGATCACCAGCAGAAGCTGAGTCTCCGCATCTGAGCGCTGTATGATGTAGCAGTGTTCATCGGGTAGACTGTGGTGCATCTGCGACTGAAAGAGAGAGGGATGATCCCGGCGCAGGCCGTTCAGGAGCGTCACTCTGTCATAGATCCTGTTCTCCTCCTCTGTGCGTCCGTCTTCTGTAAAGGCGGATCGCTCATGGAGCTCAAAGCCACCCGGGAAATTTTTCCGGTTGTCCGGATCATGACCGCCGGGGAGACCGATCTCATTCCCGTAGTAGAGCATGGGAATGCCACGGAGGGTGTAGATCAGAGTCAGGGCGTCGAGATAGCTGTCCAGAGACAGATTTTTTTCGGAAACAAAGCGGGGCAGATCATGATTATCCAGGAAGTTGAGCATCATATCGGGATCTTTATAGATATGATCATGGCTCAGCTGCCCATGGAGATCTCTCAGTGATTTGCGTCCTGAATAGAGTGATTTGACAGTATTTCCTGTGGGGAAATCTGTTACGGATACCAGGGAATTGTCCAGTCTGGGGCTGTCACTGAAAAAATAGCTCAGCAGCAGAGGTGAATCGACCCAGACCTCTGCCAGAAGATAGAGTTCAGGGAATTCCTGCATGATGGCGGCTGCCCAGTTCTTCATACCCTGCTGATCGGAATAGGGCCATGTGTCCTGCCGGACCCCGTCGAGGCCTGCGGTCTGTATCCACCAGAGAGTATTCTGAATATAATATCGCTGAACCTCGGTTGAGGCCATATTCATGTCAGGAAGATATCCGGCAAACCAGCCCTGCTGAGTATAGCGGCCTTTTTCTGGATCTCCCCAGCGGTCTGTGACGGCAGAGATCCGGTAGTCACAGTCGTGGAAGTTATTCAGATCGCCGTTGAGCCAGTCCGGTGACGGCGGGTCTGCGGCAATGGGGTGGGAAGGGGAGATATGATTGACAATATGATCCATGACGAGGGTCATAGATCTCGAATGCAGGTCATGGGACAGCTTGACATAATCTTCGAGTGATCCCATGTGCGGATCGACGGCATAGAGATCACTGGGTGTGTAGCCGTGGTAGGCATGGCTGTAGCGGTTTTCAAAGACAGGGGTGAGCCAGAGACTGGTAAAACCGCTTTCCTGAAGGTAGTCCAGATGTTTTTCAACACCTGCCAGATCTCCGCCGTGGCGGCCCCACTTATGTTCTCTGTCCACATTATCGGGGTGTCCGGGAATACTGTTATTGGAAGGGTCGCCGTCGGCAAAGCGGTCGGGCATGATCAGATACATCACATCCTCCGGTCCAATGCGGCGCGGAACAGCTTTCTTGTCAGGCCGGACTTTGTAGCTGAAGGAGAGGGGTTTTTTCAGCAGGCCCAGCTTAAGGGTGAAATGTGAGGAGCCGGCACTGCCGCTGAGAGTCCGAATCTGCAGGAAGCTGCCGGAGCGATTGCTTTTAAAATCCAGAATCTGCATCGGACCTTCGACAGAAATATCCTTCACCTCATTCAGTGCCTCGCCGTAGAGGAGAAGAGTCAGACTGTCGTCTGAAAAGCAGCTGTACCAGAACGGGGGTTCTACTTTATGTATCTCGGCGGCATAGGCGAAAATGTTCAGCAGAACAGCCAGGACCAAGGCCTGGATCTTTGAGGGTCCGTACATGCCTTATACCTCCCGGTTTTGAGAATATGTTCAGATCCCGCGGGGGGAGACAGTGATCAGAGGGCTTCCTGCAGTTTCTGCTGAATCACAGATTTCGGCACTGCGCCGATGATCTGGTTGACGACCGTGCCCGCTTTGAAGACAAGAAGGGTCGGGATGGAGCGGACACCGTACTGACCTGCAGTTGCGGGGTTGCTGTCCACATCGAGTTTAGCGACCTTCACTTTGCCGTCATATTCTTCAGAAATATCTACAAGTGTCGGGGCGATCATCCGGCAGGGCATGCACCATTCTGCCCAGAAGTCCACGATCACGAGAATTTCACTTTTTAGTACATCCGATTCGAAACTGCTGTCGGTTGTATGAATTATTTTGTCAGCCATGAATTCTCCTTTGTTTTCCTAGGGGCAATTTTACAAAAAAAATGATGCAATGAGTACACTCAAATCCGGCAAGTCACGAATTATTTTTCAGCAGTCTGAACAGTTCGGGAAGATTTACTCTTTTCCCGTAGAGGAGAATCGCGCTTCTGAAAATCAGGCTGCTGATAAACAGGGTGATGAGGATCCAGACGAGCAGGTAAATGAACATGCCGCTGATATAGAGAGTGCCCGGGTCTCCGATGCCTATTCTGGCAATCATGAAGAAGGGTGTCATCAGCGGGATCAGACTGAGTAGATCGGTCACGAGGGCCTGTGGATTTTCCAGCATAAAGTTAACGAAATAAACAGGTGCAATAAGAAAGAGGGAAAAAAAGCCGCTGATCTGCATGGCATCCCTTTCATTGTCAAAGAGGGTGCCCAGGCTGATGTAAATGCCGACATAGAGGAAGTAACCGGCGATAAAAAAGAGGATATACCAGAGCATATCGCTGACCGGGATATTCAGGTCTGCAGCAAAAGACAGTGGCAGGTAGCCGGAGGCCTGCATCAGGATAAACAGGTAAAAGGCGAGCTGAGTCAGGCCCAGGAGGCCCATGCCCAGGATCTTGCCGGCCATCAGTTCCAGGGCTTTGGCGCTGCTCAGAATGATCTCGGAGATACGGCTGCTCCTTTCTTCGATCAGTGAGGAGATCAGAGCCTGAGATGAGGTGAGCAGGCTGATGATCAGCACAAAGAGAAATACAAAGGGAACGATGAATTCTGTCAGCGGATCGCTGAGGCTGACTTCTCCGCTTTTGTCGATGGACAGCATCTGCAGATCTGGTGGACTGTCGATATAGCGTATCAGGGACGGATCCAGGCCTGAGTTATCGAGTCGGCCGCGGTAGAGAAGATCAGAGAGAAGATTCTTAAGGCCCTGCCTATCCTCCGGCCCCAGATCTCTGTAGTAGATCTCAGCAGCAGCCGTCTGCAGAAAGGGATCGCCGGGAAGGATGACTGCATCGAAGGCACGGGCATGCAGGAGTTCTTTTACGAGCAGGTCTCTGTCTGGGCTGAGAGCTACTGCAGTGAAGCTCCAGGCGGGAACAGGATTCATCTGTTCCGCTTCGATGTGGAGCAGCCTGTCGGCAAAGCGGGGATCTTCGCTGATGACAGCGGCACTGCGCTGGGGACCCTCTGCAGACCTGTTCAGAATCTCTGGAAGCGCCGCGAGTATGAAAACAATGAAAGGCAGAAGCAGGGAAAAGAGGAAACTTTTAGATTTGACCCTGCGCAGATATTCCCAGCGGGCAATGATGAATATCCTGTTCACTGTTCTGAGTCTCCCGTGAGTTTTAAAAAGATATCTTCCAGGGATCGTGATTTTTTCTGGAAACTCTCGAGATCCGCGAAAACAGAGATCTCTTTGATGATCTCATGAAGCGTTCTATCCTTCGGCAGCTGTCCGGAGAGAGAGTCGCCTTTGAAAACCTGATCAAGGAGGAGATGCTCAGGGGGATTCCTGCGGATGCGGGACAGTTTGAATTCCAGGGTGCCGTCGGAATGTGTCTCCCGGAGGGCTGTCAGCGAATCTTCTGCAAGGAGCCGGCCTTCATTGAGGAGAACGATGCGGTCACAGAGTTTTTCCGCGATATCCATCTGATGTGTACTGAGAAGAATGGCGGTTTTCTTTTCTTTCTGTTCGGCGAGAAAATCTCTGACCAGGACCTGATTTGCAGGATCCAGTCCTGTGAAGGGTTCATCCAGGATAAGGTGTCCGCTACGGCTGAGCAGAGCGATGATCAGCTGCAGTTTCTGCTGATTTCCCTTGCTCAGTGAGGCAATCCGGTCTTCGGCCCTCTCCTTCAGTCCGAATCTTTCAAGCCAGTGAAGCAGTTCCTCCCGATGTTTGGTCTCATGAGGCCTGCGCAGGGAGGCAAAATAGCTGAGGGTCTCCAGAACCCTGCTTTTCTGGTAAATTCCTCTCTCCTCAGGAAGATAGCCCGGCGCTTCAGGGGGAGTCCTGCGATCCGGACTGCCGATCTGTATACGTCCGCTGTCGGGCTTGATGATATCCATGATCATACGGATTGTGGAGGTCTTTCCGGCCCCGTTGGGACCGAGGAGGCCGGTGATCTGACCGTCAGGGACCGTGAAGGACAGCCCTTCCACCGCTGATCGGCCGCTATAGATTTTACTGATACTCTCAACCGTGATCATGGAAAAATTTAAGATAACGAAGTCCAATCATCAATTGATATAAGGCGTAAAAGGGAAAATTATCTATCCTGAAGTGAACAATTTCATTAATTTTGGGGGATAAAGATAAGGAGCATGGGATGGCCGAGCAGCGGGGAGGCAGGGATTCGAATGCGGAAATGGAAAAAGCCTTTGCAGGATTCGCGGAACGTTTCCCCGGGTACAGGCACACTGATTACCTGGACCGACTGAGGGCAGAGGACTACAGCCGTCTGGATACTCAGGGACATGTTTACCTTGACTACACCGGTGGAGGGCTGTATGCGGAAAGCCAGTTGAGGGCCCATCTTGAGCTCCTTCAGCAGGGCATTTTCGGCAATCCCCATTCAGAGAATCCGAGCAGTCTGGCGGCCACAGAGCTTGTGGAAAGCGTCCGGTCCTTTGTGGCGGCGTTCTTCAATGCACCGGAATCTGATTATGAAGTGGTCTTCACGTCCAATGCATCTTCTGCCATCAAACTGGTGGCCGAGTCCTATCCCTTTTGCGAGAAGTCCAAACTTCTGCTGCTCTTTGACAATCACAACAGCGTCAACGGCATGCGGCAGTATGCCCACCACGAAAAAGCCGCAGTGGAATACCTTCCGATCTACCCGCCGCAGCTGAGGGCCTGTGAGGAGGAGCTCAGGCACTGTCTGCATGAATCGAATCCCGAGGGCAGCAATCTCTTTGTCTATCCGGCCCAGAGTAATTTTTCGGGTGTGCAGCATCCTCTGGAGTGGATCGAGACTGCTCATGATGCGGGTTGGGACGTGATGCTGGATGCCGCGGCCTTTGTGAGCAGCAACCGGCTGGATATTGCCCGGTGGAAACCTGATTTTGTTCCTTTGAGCTTCTACAAGATGTTCGGTTATCCGACAGGCATCGGGGCTCTGATCGTTAAGAAGAGCCTTTTAAAGAAGTTGAAACGTCCCTGGTTTGCCGGCGGAACCATTCGCCTGGCATCGGTGAAGGGCGAAGCAGTGCTGATGAATGAGGGGCATGCGGGTTTTGAGGACGGAACCGTGAACTATCTGGGTTTTCCGGCGGTGAAGATCGGTTTGGAACACCTGCAGCGGGCCGGTCTGGAGACCATACATGAACGGGTGTCGAGTCTGGCTCAGTGGCTGATCGAGGAACTGGTCGCACTGAAACATGACAGCGGCCATCCACTTGTGGTCTTCTACGGAGACCCTGAGGACCGGCAGAGGGGCGGAAATATTGCGATCAACCTCAATGACCGTGATAATCAGCTCATCGATTTCAGAACATTTGAAAAAATGGCCAATGAGAGACTGATCTCCATTCGGACAGGCTGTTTCTGCAATCCCGGGACAAGTGAAAGTTTTTACGGCATCA
>JGI10211J34971_10000387_pt1 | contig 35084 bp, 28 predicted proteins | sample Etolagsediment_FD_34971 | JGI IMG/M metagenome (IMG submission 34971)
CGGATCCGGACGCAGTGTCACGTTGACCCAGTGCGGATTGAAATTCCAGGTCCGCTGTAAACGCACACTCTCCTGACAAATCTCCAGGTTATTACTGGAAATCTTCACTGTCTCGCGATACCGGCTTGCTCGTTCGTAAAGCCAGAACCCGGCAGCCAGCAGACCAATCTCCAGCAGGGCAAAAGGAAGAACTATCCAGGCGCCCAACAGCACGAAACGCAATGCGGTCAGAAACACAGCCACCCCGACAAGCATGACAAATGCAATCATGCCCCTGGCTGTCATCGACCGATTGGGACGAATCAGAAAAGCAAATTTATGGTCTTCCGGTTCAGCCTTTTCGAGAATCAACTAACTGCCCCCGCGCTGGTTTCAGGTCACAATGCCCGCACAGGAGCACGCTGCCGCCGGTCGTCAAAGGCCCGTGAGTTTAATGACGGCCATGACGGAGATCAAGAAAAATACCTTTTTTACGCCCGTTTGTATCATCAGAATTATTTAATTCTAAATCAGAAAATATGATACTTGGCAAATATGCAGGAAAAATCAGAGTTTTTTCAGGGCTAGCCGCATACAGGCTTTTCGACCTGCAAACTCAGACAAACCACGCATGCCCATATACAACCTCGTAGGTGGCCAGAAAACGTCCATTTTTGCAGCCTGTCAGCGCATAAGCATCCTGTAACGCCTGCATTTTCGCTGCGGTCATCAAACCGCGACTGCGCTGTATTTCGGCATTGGTCGCGCCGATGTTCTTGAGATCGGACAGCAACTCTCTGAACGACCCGTATTCCACCACGATTTCCTCCACATCCATGACCGGCTGAGCCAGACCCGCCGCCATCAGCATGTCACCGATATCGTGCATATCCAGAAACCGGTGCACCCGCGGCCTGTCATCGACCTGGATCCACGCCTCGCGCAACTCGCGCAGGGTATTGACCCCAAAGGTGGTAAACATCAACAGACCGCCCGCCCGGCCGACCCGGCGAAACTCTTTAAACGTGGACGGCAGATCATTGCTCCACTGCAAGGCGAGGCTGGAAAAAACCAGATCAACACAGGCATCACGGATCGGCAAATGTTCCATATCCGCATTGACCAACCACTTGCGATCGAACAGACCGTAACGCTGGCGCGCCACGCCCAGCATCTTGTCCGCCATATCCAGGGCCAGGATTGAGGCCTTACCATAGTGCTTCTTCAACGGCCGGATGGCCTGCCCGGTTCCGCAGCCCAGATCGACGATTAACCCCGGGGTCAACTTGATATAGTCAAGACGCTCCAGCAGGCGCTGCAAAACCTCGGCCTGCAACACCGCCGAATGATCATATTGGCGCGCACTGCGATTGAAGGACCGGCGTACCTGCGCTTTATCAAGTCTGGGTGGATTCAACAAATTCATCAAGCAAGCCTATAAACTCCGCCTCGTGAGACAAAAACGGCGCATGCGCCGACCGGGCGAGGCATTCTACACGAACAGCCGGATTAATCAGCGGCAACTGCTCACACAGACTGGCGGGCACCAGCTTATCGCGGCGCCCCAGAACCACCATGGCAGGCACTGCAATCCGCGCCAGCAGCGGACGAAAATCCTGTCCTGCCAATAATTCGAGCCCAAAGCTCAGCGCCGATGGCTGCGGCATACCCCCCGACACCACCAGCCCCGTGATCCTGCGCACCAGGGCCCGGGCATTGTCTGCACCATGCAGTTGCAGGCCGATAAAACGCCGAATAGTGGTCTGCCAGTCTGCGGCCAGTGCAGCGGAAAATTCATCGAACAAGACTCGCGGCATGGCCGCAGACCAGTCTTCGCGCTGCACGAAACACGGGTTACTGCCAATCAACAGCAGGCCTTGATAGCGCTCCGGGTAGCGCTCAACGAGCCCCATGGCATACAGACCGCCCAACGACCAACCCGCTATAATTCCGCCCGGCAACTGCCGCGCGAGGCGCATTACCTGATCATCGAAGTCCTCGCGCCCCAGGTCAATGCCGCCATGCCCGGGCAGATTGACGGACATCGCGTGATAACGAGCGGACAGGCGAACCAGCAGCGGATCGAATACCGCCGAGTTCATGCCCCAGCCATGCAAAAAGGTGATCGAAGGCTTCAAAACCGGCCTCGTCTCCAATGAAAGATTGTGTTTTTCATACATCTATTATCATCACTGCGAAGCTGCTAACCTAGCGACCGTTTTCAATACTGGTACATCGATTGAACAATCCAGAGTTTATTTGCGCCCTGCTCATGCTTGCCGCTTATCTGCTGGGCTCATTTTCCTCGGCCATCACACTCAGCCACATCATGGGTTTCGCCGACCCGCGCAGCGAAGGCTCGAACAACCCCGGGGCAACCAACGTTTTGCGCATTGCCGGCAAGAAAGCTGCGGCGCTGACGCTTGCCGGCGATGTCCTCAAGGGCCTGATACCGGTCGCCGCAGCGCACGCGGTTTTCGATAACCCGCTCTATGTCGCGCTGGTCGGGCTAAGCGCCTTCATCGGCCATTGTTACCCTTTATATTATCGTTTCGAGGGCGGCAAGGGCGTGGCCACCGCCATCGGCTTCATCATTGCCTTCGACTGGATGATCGGCCTCAGCGTGATCACCATCTGGCTTGCGGTGGCGCGCATCAGCAAGCTGTCAGCACTGGCCGCCCTTAGCGCGTTCCTGTGCCTGCCGATCATTCATGTGGTATGGCGTGGCGACTACCCGGTATCGGCAGTGCTGGCGGGCATGAGCCTGATCCTTATCTATCGCCACAAAAGCAATATTCAGCGCCTGCTGAGCGGCACGGAACTGAAAAGCCACATAAATAAGGACGAATCATCAAACGACGGTTAAGGATTCCAGCGACCAGCGCGGTAACACATCGGCAACCCCCTCATCCTTCTGACCCGCAGCCATGCGCACGGCACCCGCATAGGCAATCATGGCGCCATTGTCGGTACAATATTCCATGGCCGGAAAGTAAACCTCAGCACGATTCTTGTCGCACATGACGGATAATTGTTGACGCAGACGCAGATTGGCACCGACACCGCCCGCAACAACCAGCACCTGGTACCCGGTCTGCTTTAACGCCCGCTGGCACTTGATCGACAGCGTTTCCACCACCGCTCGCTCAAAGGCGAAGGCGACCTCGGCCCGATCATTCCCAGACATCGGCGAAAGACGATCGATGGTATTGAGGGCAAAGGTCTTCAGTCCGCTGAAACTGAAATCAAGCCCCGGCCGGTCGACCATTGGCCGCGGAAAGACCAATTCACTGCCCTCGACCGTGGCCGCCAGCCGCGCCAGCTCGGGGCCGCCTGGGTAGGGCAAACCAAGCAGCTTGGCCGTTTTATCGAAAGCCTCGCCAACAGCATCATCCAGCGACTCGCCCAGAATCCGGTAATCACCCAGCGCCCGCACATCGACCAGCATGGTATGTCCACCGGAGACGAGCAAGGCTACAAATGGAAACCGGGGCGGATTTGGCGACAGCATGGGCGCAAGCAAATGCCCTTCCATGTGGTGAATACCCAGCACCGGCTTGTCCAGCCCCCAGCCCAGCCCACGCGCCAGTTGCGCACCCACCATCAAAGCGCCAATCAAGCCTGGGCCACGGGTATACACAATCCCATCAAGCGAAGCCGCACCACCACAATGCTCGAGCAGCTCCATAACCATGGGAGCCGCCTTGGCCACATGGTCGCGCGAGGCCAGCTCAGGCACCACCCCCCCAAACTCGCGATGACGCTCGATCTGGCTGTAGAGCCGCTGTTGCAGCTCACCGGTTTGCGTATCCAGAACGGCAATTCCCGTCTCGTCACAGGAACTTTCTATACCTAATACTTTCATTTGTTTAATTTCCGCGCATTTACATTGATATTTGGAATCGCCTCCTTATAATTGCCCGGCTCGAAAAGCGGGTGCCTGTGCAACCGCTTTTCATGTATTGATACCTTTTTTAAAACCATATATCTGGGAAACTCTATGCCTTCAGTAAAAGTAAAGGATAACGAGCCTTTCGATTTTGCGCTACGTCGTTTCAAGCGCGCCTGCGAAAAGGCCGGTGTTCTGACCGAAACCCGCCGCCGCCAGCACTACGAAAAACCCACCTCTGTACGCAAGCGTAAAGCCGCTGCAGCAGTCAAGCGCAACTTCAAGCGCATGATCAAAGAGGTTGGCAACAGAAGGCGCATGTACTGATCGAGGATCGAATGGCCGACTCCGCACTCAAATCTCGCCTGACCGACGACATGAAATCCGCCATGAAAAGTGGCGACAAGCCCCGGCTGGCCGTCATTCGCATGATGCTGGCCGCCATCAAGCAGGTTGAGGTTGATGAACGCATTGATCTGGATGATGCCCGCATCACCGCCGTGCTTGATAAAATGGCCAAGCAGCGCCGCGAATCAATCGTTCAATTTGAGAAAGGCGGCCGTCAGGATCTGATTGATACCGAGCTTGCCGAACTGGACATCATTCAGGACTATCTGCCGGAAGCACTCGGCGATGACGAGATTGAAACCCTGATCAGCAATGCACTGCAACAGTGCGGCGCCACCGAGATCAAGCAGATGGGTCAGGTCATGGGTATACTGAAACCGCAGCTTCAGGGACGCGCCGACATGGGCAAGGTCGGCCAACTGGTCAGAAGCCGGCTCAACTAACTTCTACAGCGACTATTCCGACGATGGCTAACGTATTTCAGTTTCTCGACGTTCAGCGTAGCGACCCGTTTAAAAAACCCGCAGCCGATCGCATTCGGGAATTTGCCGAGATATACCACAATTTCGATGTGCAGCAGGCCGCACAACAGGCCGACCGCTGTCTCGAATGCGGCAATCCCTACTGCGAATGGAAATGCCCGGTACACAATTTCATTCCTAACTGGTTAAAACTGGTTGCCGAGGGCAATCTCGCCGAAGCTGTCGAGATGTCGCACAAAACCAACACGCTGCCCGAAGTCTGCGGTCGCGTCTGCCCACAAGACCGCCTGTGCGAAGGCGCCTGCACCCTGGCCACCGGCTTTGGCGCGGTGACCATTGGCTCTATCGAAAAATTCATTACCGACACGGCGCTGGACAGTGGCTGGAAACCCGACATGAGCAATGTCGAGGATACCGGCAAAACAGTCGCCATTATCGGCGCTGGCCCGCCGGGCTTGGCTGTGCCGATGTGCTCGCGCGAAATGGCGTCAAGGCCGTTGTGTACGACCGGCATCCTGAAATCGGCGGCCTGCTGACCTTCGGCATTCCGCCATTCAAGCTGGAAAAAGAAGTCATGTCGCGCCGTCGCGATCTATTTGAAGGCATGGGCATTGAATTTCGCCTGAATACCGAGGTAGGCACCGACGTTCAACTGAGCGACATCATCAATGAATACGATGCCGTATTCATGGGCATGGGCACCTACACCTACATGAAGGGCGGCTTTCCCGGTGAAGACAAACCCGGCGTCTACGACGCACTGCCGTACCTGATCTCCAATATCCACAACGAAATCGACTTCGACACCTCGAACAAACCGGATTTCATCAGCATGAGCGATAAAAACGTCGTTGTGCTGGGCGGCGGTGACACGGCCATGGACTGCAATCGCACGGCGATTCGCCAGGGCGCCAATCGCGTCACCTGCGTGTATCGCCGCGACGAGGCCAACATGCCCGGCTCCGTTCGCGAAGTCGCCAACGCCAGGGAAGAAGGCGTGAATTTTCTGTTCAACCGGCAGCCGGTTGAAATCATCGGCGACGACCATGTCGAAGGCATCAAGGTCGTCACCACTGAACTCGGCGAACCCGATGAGCGCGGCCGCCGCCGCCCGGTGGTGGTCGAGGGCTCGGAAGAAATCATTCCCGCCGACGCAGTGCTGGTTGCGTTCGGCTTCCGCCCCAACCCGCCCGACTGGCTCGCCGACCTGCAGGTATCACTTGACGATGGCAAGCGCGTCATAGCGGCCGAACATGGCGAGTTCCCATTTCAGACCAGCAATCCAAAGATTTTCGCGGGCGGCGACATGGTTCGCGGCTCCGATCTGGTAGTCACCGCAATCTACGAGGGGCGTATTGCAGCAGAGGGCATAATCGACTACCTCCAGGTATAACAACGAGAAAATATCACCATGGGATTCCCCGAACTGAAGAATGATCTATATCTAAGAGCGCTACTCAAACAGGACACCGACACCACACCGGTTTGGATCATGCGCCAGGCCGGTCGTTATCTTCCCGAATACCGCGAAACCCGGGCCCAGGCCGGTGACTTTCTCACCCTGTGCAAAACACCCGATCTGGCCTGCGAGGTCACCTTGCAACCCCTGCGCCGCTTTGAACTCGACGCCGCCATACTGTTCTCTGACATTCTGACCGTGCCCGACGCCATGGATCTGGGCCTGTATTTCAGCACCGGAGAAGGCCCGCGCTTTGANCGCCCGGTGCGCAGCCAGGGCGATATCGACAAATTGTTCGTACCCGATCCCAACGACACACTCAGGTACGTCATGGACGCGGTTACCCTCATCCGCCACGAACTGGGCGGCAAGGTGCCATTGATCGGCTTCAGCGGAAGCCCGTGGACCCTCGCCACCTACATGATCGAGGGCGGCGGATCGAAGGATTACCATCACTGCAAAGGCATGCTCTACTCCAACCCCCAGGCATTGCACCAGGTGCTGGATATCACCACCCAGGCCGTGGTCGCCTATGTCAATGCACAGATCGAGGCCGGCGCACAGGCCGTTATGATCTTCGATACCTGGGGCGGCGCCCTGTCACCGGAGGCCTATAAAGAATTTTCACTGCGTTACATGCAACGTATCGTCGAGCAGGTACATCGAGAGTACGATGGCGAGACCATTCCAATCACGCTGTTCACCAAGGGCGGCGGACAATGGATTGAATTAATCGCCGATACCGGCTGTAATGGCGTCGGCCTGGACTGGACCATTTCCATTGATGAAGCACGCTCACGCGTGGGCGAAAAGGTTGCGCTGCAGGGCAATCTCGATCCGAATGTACTGTATGCGTCACCGGAAATCATCCGCCAGCACGTCAAGACCCTGATTGACAAATTCGGGCCACATAATGGCCATGTGTTCAATCTGGGTCACGGCATCCACCAGACAGTCGACCCGGACCACCTGAAGGTACTGGTCGACGCCGTGCACGAATTCGGCGCGGCGATTCGCCAGGGATAATCGTCCACCAGTCCACTCAGGCTCGCCGTTAACCCTAAAAAATCTCTTCCGCCAGTTCCTGCTCGGTCTTGACAACGGCTTTGCCGTCACGCCCCGTCTGTACCGTGTTGACGAGGCTCTTGGATATGTCCTTGGGCTCACTTCCTTCCATGAAAATCTCGAAACGGGTGCGTCTTGAGTGCTGCGTCGCGCGCTCACCCGACTCCTCGTCGATACGCACGGTCACGATACCGTCCGGCTGCTGCTCAACATTCTGCGGCAAGCCGTCGAGCGCATCGCGCATATAGCTAATCCACATCGGCAACGCCGCTCGCCCGCCCGTTTCTGCACGCCCCAGTGAACGCTGATCATCAAACCCTACCCAGGTCGTGGTCACGACCTGATCATTGAAGCCGGAAAACCAGGCATCCTTCTGATCGTTGGTGGTCCCGGTTTTGCCTGCGATGTCATTGCGATTCAATTCCTTGGCGCGCACGGCGGTACCACGCTGCACCACCTCACGTAAAATCGATCCGATGATAAACGCATTCTGCTGGCTGATGACCCTGGGCGCATACACGGGCAAGCCCTGTTCGGGCTCGGCCCCATTCTCGGCCGCGGCAACATCCATGGCCGCCTCCATTGCCAGATCGCTCACTGCATCAGCGGCCTCGGACGCCTTAAGCTCCATCAATTCAGCGCGTTGTTCACACTCTGGACATACCAGCAAAGGCGAGGTCCTGGCCAACACCTCACCCGTACTGGATTCAACCCGGTCTATATAATAAGGTTCAATCAGGTAACCCCCATTGGCAAAAACCGCGTAGGAACGAACGATTTGCATGGGAGAAAACGCACCACTTCCCAGAGATAGCGACAGGTCATAAGGCATTTCGCTCTTGTCGAAACCGAACTTCTGCGCGTATTGCGTTGCAAACCTCAGACCGATCGACTGCAAAATTCGAATAGACACCAGGTTACGTGACTTGACCAGCGCCTCGCGCAGGCGAGTCGGGCCATAAAATCGACCCGAGTAATTTTCCGGTCGCCAGGTCGCCTCCAGCGAATCGTCATCGAATACCACTGGCGCATCGTTGATCAGCGACGAGGTGGTAAAACCTTTTTCCAGCGCCGCACTGTAGATAAACGGTTTGAAATTGGAACCCGGCTGACGCTTGGCCTGCACCGCTCGATTGAATTTATTGCGAAAATAATCGAAACCACCGACCAGCGCCTGCACCGATCCATTGTGCGGGTCGATTGACACTATAGCGCCTTCAACCTCCGGTAACTGGGCCAGCCACCAGGCCCCATCCTCACGCGGCTCAACCCAGATAACGTCGCCCGGCTTGACCACATCGCCCGGCGCAGACGGCGCATCACCCACCCGATCCTCGTTGATGTAAGGTCGGGCCCAGTCAAGGCCCGCGACAAAATCGATGCGCGCCGATTGGAAATCAGGCAAATAAACCAGCACATGATCCTGTTCCGCCGCCCGCACCACCGCTTTTTGCAGATGACCAACGTTTTCAGCATCAACCAGGCCCTCCTCAAATGGATCCTGCACAACCTTTGCCAGATCGATTCGCCCTGCAACGCCACGATAACCATGGCGCCGGTCATAATCCATCAGGGCGTCTCGCAGCGCCCGATTCGCCGAACTCTGCAAGCGACTGTCTATCGTGGTGAATACATTGAAGCCTGCCGTGTAAGTTCTGTCACCATACTCTTCATAGATCTCGGCGCGCACCATCTCTGTGACATAACGCGCATCGGCGCTGATCTCTGCCGCATGTAACTCAGCAGTGACAGGCTCAGCCAGGGCTGTTTGAAACTCGTCTTCAGTAATAAATCCAAGCTGAGACATGCGCCGGATAATATGGTCACGACGTATCAGCGCGCGGCGAGGATTGGTGATGGGGTTATAACGCGACGGCGCCTTGGGTAAACCTGCAATCATGGCCGCCTCGGCAAGGCTCAGTTCTTCCAGCGACTTGCCATAATACACCTGCGCCGCCGCCACCACGCCGTAGGCCCGCTTACCCAGGTAAATCTTGTTCAGGTAAAGCTCAAGAATGGTTTTTTTGTCGAGGTCCTTTTCTATCTTCAATGCCAGCAGGATCTCATTAAGTTTCCGCGAATAGGTTTTTTCGTTGCTCAGGAAAAAATTACGCGCGACCTGCATGGTAATCGTACTGCCGCCTCGCGTTTTTTGACCTGTTGTCAGCAACTCGAAGGTCGCCGCACCGAGCGCCAGGGGATCGACGCCCGGATGGTCCCAGAACTGATCATCCTCTGCCGCCAGGAAGGCATGTTCGATTTTTTTGGGAATTTGTTCATATTTCACCGGAATCCGACGATGCTCACCGTATTCGGCCAGTAAAAATCCGTGCTTGTCGTATATTCGCAGGGGTACACTTAATTCCGCTTCCTGCAGACTTTCGACCGAAGGTAGTTCAGGCGCCAATACCATAAAAACATAGGACAGCGCAGCGATAACCAACAACAGGCCGCCAGCAAATAACGCCGATAAAATTTTTACTAGTATTTTCATAAAGTTACGGTATATTTATAAACATCTACATGAAAAGTATCGACAAGTAGAAAATCTTTTACTAGACTTGATCAGGGTTTAAGAAAAATTTAACAAAAGATATACTTACAACTGGATCTTAATGTGATTTATCAATTAACATCCGTCAAAACCGGTCTTACCGAGGGACTCCTGTGTTTCTGACACGCAAAAAACCACCTTTAATCGGGCTGGATATAAGCTCCACATCGATCAAGCTGCTTGAACTGAGCAAGTCTGGATCCGGATACCGCATAGAAGGTATTGCCGTCGAGCCGCTTCCAGCCAATAGCATGGTAGATAAGAATGTCGCCGAGGTGGAAGCCGTCGGCGAGAGTGTAAAGCGTGCGCTGCTCAAGTCAAAAACAAAATCGAAATATTGTGCGATAGCCGTCGCAGGTTCATCGGTTATCACCAAAAAGATCACCATGCCCGCCAGCCTTAGCGAAGAAGAGATGGAAGGCAACGTTCAGCTTGAGGCAGACCAGTACATTCCCTACCCGCTGGAAGAGGTCAATCTGGACTTCCAGGTTCTGGGCGAGACCGAAGGCAACCCCGAAACCGTCGATGTGTTACTGGCGGCCTGCCGCAGCGAAAACGTCGATGATCGCATCGCCGCAGTGGAACTGGCCGGGTTGACCCCAAAAATCGTCGACATCGAAGCTTATACGATCGAATCCGTTTTTCAGACCATGGCCCCGCACCTGCCTGATGAGGGCATGGATAAAACCGTCGCGATTGTCGATATCGGCGCCACCATGACCAGCCTGTGCGTCATACATAATCATCAACTTATCTATACCCGCGAACAAAATTTCGGCGGCAAACAGTTGACCGAAGAAATCATGCGCCGCTATGGCCTGTCCTATGAAGAGGCCGGACTGGCCAAACGACAGGGCGGACTACCCGACAACTATGAACCGGAAGTATTGGAGCCATTCAAGGAAACCACCGCACAACAGGTCAGCCGTTTTCTGCAGTTTTTCTATTCGGCCGGTGGCAACGTCAACAATGTCGACCATCTGATCTTAGGGGGAGGAACAGCCTGCCTGCCCGACATTGCTGAATTGACTGAATCGCATATCGGGGTACCCACCATGATCGCCAACCCGTTTAGAGATATGTCAGCGGTCAGCCGGGTCAATAAGGCGAACCTGAATTCGGATGCTCCGTCATTCCTGATCGCTGCAGGCCTGGCCATTCGGGGAGTTGAACACCTATGACGAGAATCAACCTGCTACCCTGGCGCGAGGAACTACGTCAGGAACGCCAGAAACAATACATGACATTGATGGCCCTGTGCATGGCCCTCGCAGTCGCCATTGTCGGTCTCATTCATTTTCAGATGGCCAACAAAATCGACTACCAGAAAGGCAGAAATCAGTTCCTGAACAATGAAATCGCCAAACTGGACAAGGAAATCGAAGAGATTCGTGAGCTGCAAAAGGTCAGAAAAAGTCTCGTTGAACGCATGGAGATCATCAAGGCTTTGCAGGAAAGCCGCCCTTCCGTGGTTCACCTGTTCACCGAACTGGTGACAACCGTACCCAACGGCGTATACCTAAAAACCCTCGAACAGAACGATGACACCCTGCGTATCGTGGGTGAAGCGGAATCCAATGCACGGGTATCGAGTTACATGCGTAACCTGAACGACTCCGAGTGGCTGAAAGATCCAAACCTGGATGTAATCCAGATTGAGGATAAAAAAGTGACTCGCATCAGCTCCTTTATTCTGAGTGTGAAACAAACCTCTCCCAAGGGAGACGACGAACAAGACAAGTTGGGGGGGGTGCAATAACATGAGCATTCGCGACGAACTCAACAACCTTGACCTGAATAACCTCGGAAACGCCTCAAACCCCATTAAATACGGCTTTTTGGCGATCGTTTTTTCACTCATCATTGCGGCAGGGTTGTACTTCGACACCCAGAAACAGCTCAAAGAGCTTGAGACGGTGCAGAAAAACGAGGACTCGCTAAAGTCCGAGTTCACCATCAAAGCGGATCAGGCCGCCAAACTCCAGCTATATAAGGACCAACTCGCAGAGATGCAGGCATCGTTCCAGGCCATACTTCGCCAGTTGCCGGAGAAGACCGACGTCGAATCCTTACTGGTTGACGTCTCTCAAACCGGCCTTGCCAATGGACTGGAGATCAAAAAATTCAAGCCCAGCCAGGAACAGAAAAAGGGCTTCTATGCAGAACTACCCATCGCGCTGGAGGTCACGGGCTCATATCACAACCTGGCCAAATTCATCAGCGGTGTCGCCGCACTACCGCGAATTGTCACCATGCATAGCCTCAAACTCGACCGCAAGGAAGCCAAACAGGGCGAGTCGTCCAACAATGACAAATTACAAATGACGGCCATCGCCAAGACATATCGCTATCTAAGGGAGGACGAGCAATGAGTTCTCAGCTCCGATCCCCCTTACACTATGTCATTCTGGCAGCCATGGCATTGACATTGAGCGGTTGCGAACAAGGTTTCGGCGACCTGCAACAATTCGTCAACGAAACCAAAGCCAAACCGCCAGGCCGGGTGGAGCCAATTCCCACCTTCACGCCGTACCAGAATTTCGAATACACGACAGAAAACCTGCGCGATCCTTTTAAGCTGGTCGATTTCCGTCGACCGGAAGTCGACCAACCGGAACAGGTAAACAGCGCTGAGATGACCGGTCCTCGTCCAGACCCTGATCGCATACGTGAACCTTTGGAAGATTTCCCTCTGGATACCTTGCGCTTCAAGGGCACTGTCACCAAGGCCGGCACCAAATGGGGACTGATATTTGCCCCGGATAATACTGTTCACCGAGTACTCGAAGGTAACTATATGGGACAAAATCATGGCCGAATCAATGCATTATCAGATGTTGAAATTCGCTTGACCGAAATCGTGGCAGACGGCCTGGGAAATTATATCGAACGTTCAGCAGCCATCGCGCTGATTGAATAACGAGGGTGTATCAATGAAAACTTACAAGTACAGACCTAACAAATTAGCCCGGCCAGCTTTCTGGCTGCTGGCGATGGCGCTGGCGCTACCGCTCACAAGCCTGCAGGCGCGTGAATTAATCGGGCTCGATTACTCGGTCATGACCGGCAACGCCGTCCAGCTCGTGTTCACCTTTGACGAGGAGGCGCCCGAACCCCGTTCATTTACCATTGACCAACCCGCCCGAATCTCGCTCGATTTCGCCGACACAGAGAACAAACTCAAACAACGCGCCATGCGGGTCGGCATTGGCGCCATGCAAAGCATCATCTCTGCATCATCACAGGGACGCACCCGGGTCGTGCTGAACCTGTCGCGTATGACCGAATACACAACCCAGGCCAGCGGCAACCAGATTACCGTGGTCTTGTCTGGCGGCTCTGAATCCAGCCCGGAAACTGCTGCTGCGCCAACCGCCGAAGGTCGCGGCGCCAGCCCTGTTGCGTTTACCGCACCGTCGTCTCCCTCGCTGGCCAAGGGCATCACCAATATCGATTTCAAGCGCGGTCCCAACGGCGAAGGCCGGGTGGTCGTCGATCTCACCGAAAGCAGTATCTCGACCGACGTTTGGCGCGAGAATAATGCGGTCATGATCGAATTCATCGGCTCTCAACTGCCCGAAGAACTGCAGCGCCGCCTTGACGTCAGTGATTTCGCCACGCCAATCACCTTCATCGACACCATTCAGGATGGCGCAAACATCCGCATGACAGTCACGTCCAACGGCGAATACGAACACCTGGCTTATCAGGCCGATAAGGTTTATACCATCGAGGTGGCCCCGATAACCAAGGAAGAAGAGGAAAAGCGCAAAAAAGACAAATTCGGCTACACAGGTGAACGTCTGTCACTCAACTTTCAGGATATCGAGGTACGCTCGGTGCTCCAGCTGCTGGCTGACTTTACCGGTCTCAACCTGGTGGTCAGCGACTCGGTCGAAGGCAACCTGACACTGCGCCTTAAAAACGTACCCTGGGATCAGGCCATGGATATCATCCTGAAAACCAAAGGCCTGGCGCAGCGTCGCTCGGGCAACGTCATCCTCGTTGCACCGACTGACGAAATCGCCGCGCGTGAAAAGCTTGAACTGGAAGCGCGCAAACAGGTTGAAGAGCTCGAACAACTACGTACCGAATTCATCAAGGTCAACTATGCCAAGGCGGCAGACATGGCCGATTTACTCAAACTCAAGGACAATGCCATCCTGTCACCGCGCGGTTCCGTCAGTGTGGATGTGCGCACCAACACCCTGTTGGTCAAAGACACCAACGCCAGCCTGTCGAATGTTCGCCTGCTTCTGTCGGAACTCGACATTCCCATTCGCCAGGTGCTGATCGAGTCACGCGTGGTGATTGCCAACGACGACTTCAGCAAGGAACTGGGCGTTCGTTTTGGCGTCAGTAATGACAGCTTTGGCGCAAACCAGGCAGGCGATGGCGCGGTTACGGCCGGCACATTGGGTGGCGGCGCCGGAACCACCGGCCTAATCAATTCGGTCGGTGGCGCGGTTGTCGATGCCTCTGACGGACTCAATGTCAACATGCCCGTTCAGAATCCGGCTGGCTCCATCGCACTGGCGCTGGCCAAACTGCCGGTTGGCACGCTGCTCGAACTGGAGCTTTCCGCAGCCCAGACCGAGGGTCGGGGCGAGGTCGTCTCCAGCCCTCGCGTAATCACCGCCGATTCACACACCGCGCGCATCGAACAGGGTGTAGAGATCCCCTATCTGACCATCGAGGATGGCACTGCCACCCTGAAATTCCGCAAGGCCGTTCTGTCGCTGGAAACCACGCCACAGATCACCCCGGATGATCGAATCATCATGGATCTGGAAGTGCATAAGGATTCCCGAGGCGAGGACGTATCCTTTGGTGCGAACCTGTCGGCACCTACCATCGATACCCGCGAGGTTCAATCACAACTGCTGGTCGACAACGGACAAACCGTCGTGCTGGGCGGCATATACGAAACCACCCAATCCACCCAGGTCAGACGAGTACCTTTCTTCAGCGACCTGCCTCTGATCGGCAACCTGTTCAAATCAACGATCGCGCGTGATGATCGCTCCGAACTGCTGATCTTCGTTACCCCGAAGATACTGCAGAGTGCCAATCTCGATATTCGCTAGCCAATCATAGCCTGCTTATTCCCGGCCATTGGCCGGGAAGCTTGTAAATACCCCGGCGCAAAACTAGAATTCGCGCTGTTTTCAACGGTTTTACTTGATGAGCGCTAACAACATTATTCTGATTGGCCCGATGGGTTCAGGCAAATCCACCATCGGTCAGTTGTTGGCAAACCGACTGGATCGCCCGTTTTACGACAGCGATTTGTACATCGAGGAACGCACCGGGGTGGATATTCCCCGAATCTTCGATATCGAAGGCGAAGCGGGCTTCCGCATCCGCGAAACAAAGGCACTCGAAGAGCTCACCGGTCTTGATAGAATTGTGCTGGCGACCGGCGGCGGCGCAGTAACCCGTGAAGAAAATCGCCAAATTTTACGCCGGGCAGGCTACATTATATTTCTGGATACCTCGGTAGATCAGCAGATGGAACGTCTGAAACACGACAAAAAGCGTCCGTTGCTGCAAACCGATAACCCTCGCGAGCGCCTGGAGAAATTACTGCTAGAACGCAAACCGCTGTACCTCGAACTGGCTGACCTGCATATTCAGACCGACCAGAAGTTCGCGCGCAAGGTCGCAGCTGAAATCGTACCTCAATTGCCCGAACATCTGTGCTGAAACACGACCCGGACCATGAATCCACTACACACTTTGAATGTCGATCTAGGTGATCGCTCTTATCCGATCTTTATCGGCCACAACCTGCTTGAGAATCACGTATTACTCACCGACCATATTCGCGGCAGTAGCGCGGTCATTGTAACCAACACCACGGTTGCTCCGCTGTATCTCGACGCGGTAAAGCGAGCACTCGAACAGGCCCCCATTCGCTTCGATTGCGTGATCCTGCCGGATGGGGAGCAATTCAAGACCCTGCAATCCATCGAAACCATCATCGACAAGCTGATTACCTGCCGCCACGACCGCAAGACCACCTTAATCGCCCTGGGTGGCGGCGTTGTGGGTGACATCACGGGGTTTGCCGCCGCCATCTATCAGCGCGGCGTCAATTTCGTGCAGATCCCTACCACCCTGCTGTCACAGGTTGACAGCTCGGTCGGCGGTAAAACCGGCGTCAACCACCCGGCCGGCAAAAACATGATAGGCGCCTTCTATCAGCCGCAGTGCGTCATCGCGGATACCGCGACACTCGATACCCTGCCCGTGCGCGAACTCAGCGCCGGCATGGCAGAGGTCATCAAGTATGGCCTTATCCATGATGCGACATTCTTCGATTGGCTGGAACAAAACATGGATCAACTCATGCAGCGCGACCCGCAAAGCATGAGCGAAGCGATTCGGGTGTCCTGCCAGACCAAGNCCGACGTGGTGGCAATCGACGAAAAAGAATCGGGAATTCGCGCGATACTCAACCTGGGGCACACCTTTGGCCACGCCATTGAATCCGCAATGGGATATGGCAACTGGCTGCACGGTGAGGCGGTGGCCGTCGGCATGGTGATGGCAGCCGACCTGTCCGAGCGCCATGGATGGATCGCACCGGATGTAAAACAGCGCGCAGTGGCCCTGCTGCAACGCGCATCGCTGCCCGTCAAGGCGCCCGGACAAATGACGGTCGAAAAATACATGGAAATCATGTCGATCGACAAAAAGGTCGACCGCGGCGTCATCAAGTTTGTCCTGCTTGAAGCGCTGGGCAAGGCAATCATCACCTCTGATTACCAGGGTGATTTACTGCAACAGACGCTGATGGAAGCGAGCTGAATGAATCCAACCTGGAAAAGACCACTCAAACGGTCGCTGATTATCACACCGCTGCCAGCCGGAAAACGTGGTTACTGCGGCCCGATATGTGTACATCGTTTCATCTACCAGGCACTGTCCAATGCTGGCATCGAAAACCGCTCACCGTATTCCCCCGGCCGCATCCTGAAGATCTGGTTGCTGGCCAGAGGCAGACCCGCTGCTGTGCGCAGCCATTGCCTGACCCAACTGGATAGCATGGACAAACCTGCGCCAGGTTTCAGTCACGCTTACAGCTTCATTGCCGTGTTTTCGTTCATCGTGCTGGTATGGACGCTGCTTTCCCCGCAAACCGCCGACACCAATTTCGTAACCGCCAAAAAAAACAGCATTCTTGAAGTCATCATCCAGCCGATGCAGGACATTGACGGCCTCGAAATCGTGCTCCCCATGAGCGGCGATTACCACCAGGCCCCCTACTCGCCCGGACTGCGCGAGGCCGGTGGACTGGCCGGTCCAGGCTGGATTCTGCAACAGCGCGAAAGCGACTATACACTGCAACTGGTGTCTGCATCAGAACTTGGCAGCCTGCAACGATTCTGCACCAAACATGCAATCTGCCCACAGGCCGCCTACTATCAGTCGAACGTACAAGGCAAAACCCTGTATCGCCTGCTATACGGAATCTACCCCAACAACCGGGCGGCTCAGGACGCATTGCAAGCACTGCCCGATGAGCTACTCCAGTTGTCACCCTGGTCGCGCCAATTCCAGCAGATTCAGCCGGAAATTAAGAGTTGATTTTTGTTTACAATCGACTTGCCCGGCTTTTCCCTAGTATAATGGCCAGCCTTTTTTGCCAGCAGTAATTGCAGACTGTTTGGCGGGCCTTTTCCGGCCAGTAATTACGAACAAATTCAATCGGTTAGCGTTATGAGCAACAGAAAAATCCTGAAAGGGCTGTACAACCCTGGTTTCGAGAAAGACAGTTGCGGTTTTGGCCTGATAGCCAATATTGACAACAAACCCAGCCATTGGCTGATAGAAACCTCCATATCGGCACTCGCCCGTCTGACCCATCGTGGTGCAATTGCGGCCGATGGAAAAACAGGCGATGGCTGTGGCCTGCTGTTGCAAAAACCGGATTCATTCCTGCGCGCCAAAGCCGCTGAACTCAATATAGAGCTTGCCGAAATGTATGCGGCGGCCATGGTTTTCATGCGTCCGGACGATGCCGTAATAGCCGATGAAAAGGCCCTGTTTGAGAAAACAGTGACCGACGAAGGCCTTGGCTTTGCCGGCTGGCGTAGCGTGCCAACAGACGATTCGGCCTGTGGTGAGGAAGCGCTGGAAACGCAGCCCGCGATCTTTCAGGCGTTTATCAACGCGCCAGCAGGCAGCACTACCGAAGATTTTGAACGCTCTCTGTTCATTGCCCGTCGCAAGATCGAGAAGGCGCACCCGGAAAACGACGACTACTTCTACATTCCAAGCATGTCGTCCCGGGTCATCTCGTATAAGGGCCTGGTAATGCCGGCCAACCTACCGGTTTACTACCTGGATCTGCACGACAAAACCATGGAATCCGCCATTTGTGTATTCCATCAACGCTTTTCGACCAATACCTGGCCGCAGTGGAAGCTGGCCCAGCCGTTCCGCTACCTGGCACATAACGGCGAGATCAACACCATTCAGGGCAATCGCAACTGGGCCAATGCGCGCGCGACAAAATTCAAGTCCGCACTGATTCCCGACATGACCATGGTGCAACCGCTGGTCAATATGTCCGGCTCCGATTCCAGCTCACTCGACAACATGCTTGATGTCATGCTGTCGGGCGGCATTGATGTTTTCCGCGCCATGCGCCTGTTGATTCCACCGGCCTGGCAGAACGTCGATCACATGGATTCACGCGTCAAGGCCTTTTACGAATACAACTCCATGCACATGGAGGCCTGGGACGGGCCTGCCGGCGTGGTGCTCACTGACGGCCGTTATGCCTGCTGCGTGACCGATCGCAACGGTCTGCGCCCGGCGCGCTGGGTGCGTACCAAGGATCGTCATATCACCCTGGCGTCTGAAATCGGCGTATGGGACTACAACCCCGAAGATGTTGTCGCCAAAGGTCGCCTGAAACCAGGCCAGATGCTCGCGGTGGATACCGATTCCGCACGCCTTCTGTTATCTGAAGACATCGAAGAAATGCTGTCCGAACGCCACCCCTATGACAGCTGGCTGAAGCAGGGACTGAAACACCTGCTGTCGGATCCGAAACATTCGCCGCTGTCGGAAGAGTCCATGCCCAAGGACACGCTTGCACGCTATGAAAAGCTGTTTCAGGTCAGTTTTGAGGAACGCGATCAGATCTTGCGCGTGCTCGCCGCAGACGGTCAGGAAGCGACCGGTTCAATGGGTGATGATACCCCCCTACCGGTACTATCCTACAAACTGCGTTCACTGTTCGACAGCTTCCGTCAGTCGTTCGCCCAGGTGACCAACCCGCCGATCGATCCGCTGCGCGAAAAGATCGTTATGTCGCTGGAGACCTGCTTTGGCCGCGAACACAACCTGTTCGAAGAAACCGCCGATCACGCCAACCGTCTGGTCGTCAATTCGCCGATTCTGTCTGATCACAAGTTTCATGCACTGCTGAACCACGAAGACCAGGACAATTTCAGCCACCGGATCATCAGCCTGGCCTACGATCCGGCTACCACCACTCTGCGCGATGCGATCGTCTCCATCGCCGATCAGGCGGAGCAGACCATTCGCGACGGCAAGGTCTTGGTTGTACTGTCCGATCACAACACCTCCAAAGACCAGTTGCTGGTGCATGCCGCGCTGGCCACCGGCGCGGTCCACCATCGCCTGTGTCAGACCGGTTTGCGCTGCGATTCAAACATCGTTGTTGAAACAGGCGTTGCCCGCGACCCACATCACATGGCCGTGCTGCTGGGCTACGGCGCAACCGCGATTTACCCCTATCTGGCCTATGCCAGCCTGCTCGGCATGGTCAAAAGCGGCGAAATACGCGATATGGAATTCGCACGCATCGGCGCCAATTACCGTAAAGGCATCAACAAGGGCCTGTACAAGATCATCTCCAAGATGGGCATATCGACGATTGCCAGCTATCGCGGCTCGCAGTTATTCGAGATCGTCGGACTGCATCGCGATGTGGTTGACCTGTGCTTTGCCGGCACCACCTGCCGCATCGACGGCATTGGGTTCGATGACCTGGAGAATGACGCTCGTGCGCTCAGCCGCCAGGCCTGGAACCCGCGCAAGAACATCACCCAGGGCGGGCTGCTCAAATACATCCACGGCGGTGAATACCACGCCTACAACCCGGATGTCGTGCAAACCCTGCAACAGGCCGTTGGCAGTGGCAACTATGACGACTGGAAGCGCCATGCCGAACTCGTGAATAGCCGCCCAAGCGCAGCGTTGCGTGACCTGCTGCGTCTGAAAACCGGCACCCCCATCGATATCGAACAGGTTGAACCGGTCGAAGACATCCTGATGCGTTTCGACTCGGCCGGCATGTCGCTCGGTGCATTGTCGCCGGAAGCCCACGAGACCCTGGCCCAGGCGATGAATCAGCTCGGTGGACGATCCAATTCGGGCGAAGGCGGTGAAGACAAGGCCCGTTACGGCACCGACAAGATGTCCAAGATCAAGCAGATTGCGTCCGGCCGTTTCGGTGTCACGCCGCATTACCTGGTGAATGCAGAGGTCTTGCAGATCAAGGTCGCCCAGGGCGCCAAGCCCGGCGAAGGCGGACAGTTGCCCGGCAAAAAGGTGAATAAACTCATCGCCAGCCTGCGCCACTCAATGCCCGGTGTGACGTTGATCTCGCCACCACCTCACCACGATATCTACTCCATCGAGGATCTTGCACAATTGATTTATGACCTCAAGCAGGTCAATCCAAAGGCGCTGGTTTCCGTCAAACTGGTGGCTGAGGCCGGTGTCGGCACCATCGCAGCCGGTGTTGCCAAGGCCTACGCCGACCTGATCACCATCGCCGGTTACGACGGTGGTACGGGCGCAAGCCCGCTCACCTCAGTCAAATATGCCGGCTCGCCCTGGGAACTGGGCCTGACCGAAACCCACCAGGTTCTGCGCGCCAACAACCTGCGTGACAAGGTCCGGGTGCAGACCGATGGCGGGCTCAAAACCGGCCTCGACGTGGTCAAGGCCGCAATCCTCGGTGCCGAGAGTTTCGGCTTTGGCACCGGCCCGATGATTGCCATGGGCTGTAAGTACCTGCGCATCTGCCACCTGAATAACTGCGCGACCGGTGTCGCCACGCAGAATTCGGTACTGCGCGAACTGCATTTCACCGGTAATGTCGAGAAGGTTAAGAATTATTTTCGCTTCATTGCGCGCGAGGTGCGTGAAATCCTCGCCTCGATTGGTGTGACACGATTGGCCGATATCATAGGCCGCACCGACCTGCTGGAAATCGTAGAAGCCAGGAATACACGCCAGGCCAAACTCAACCTCAGGCCGCTGCTGGATGATGGCGGGCTGTCAGCTGACCTCCCGCAATATTGCATCGAGCCGCATAACGCACCGTTTGACAAGGGCGAACTGGCCGAGCAGATGGTCATTGATTGTGCTGAAGCCATTCAAAGCGGCAAAGGCGGCGAGTTCAGCTATCACCTGCGCAACACCAATCGCTCGATCGGCGCCCGCCTGTCGGGTGAAATCGCGCGTGCGCATGGAGAAGAAGGTCTGGAGCATCCGCTGGTGCTCAACCTGACCGGCACAGCCGGACAGAGCTTCGGCGTATGGAACGCCAACGGCCTGATCATGAAATTGCACGGCGACGCCAACGATTACGTATGCAAAGGCATGGCCGGTGGCAAGGTCACCATCACACCCCCTGAAGGCAGCCATTTCAACAGCCACGACGCAACCATTATCGGCAACACCTGCCTGTACGGCGCGACCGGCGGCGAGCTGTATGCCGCAGGTATGGCTGGTGAACGCTTCGGCGTGCGTAACTCGGGCGCCTGCGCAGTGGTCGAGGGTATTGGTGACCACGGTTGTGAATACATGACCGGCGGCATCATCACCATACTGGGCCGTACCGGCGTCAACTTCGGTGCAGGCATGACCGGTGGATTCGCCTACGTGCTGGATCTGGATAAAGATTTCGTCGATCGCATCAACCATGAACTGATCGATATCCATCGCATCTCGGATGAGAGCATGGAGCAATACCGCACGCACCTGAAGAGCATGATCGAGCAACATGTAGCTGAAACCAACAGCGCATGGGGCCAGCACATACTGGATGACTTCATCCATTACCAGCGCCGATTCTGGCTGGTCAAACCCAAGGCAGCCGACATGAATTCACTGCTGGAACAGATGGAACAGGAAGCGGCCTAAGGTAGCATCAGGTGTCGATGCGGGTTTCATGGCCGGACGCATTCCCAGGACGTTTATCGATGATCTGCTTAACCGCGTCGATATCGTTGAAATCATCGACGCGCGCGTCCCTTTAAAGAAAAAGGGACGCGACTACTGGGCCTGCTGCCCGTTTCACAACGAGAAATCACCCTCGTTCTCAGTCAGCCAACAAAAGCAGTTTTATAACTGCTTTGGCTGTCAGCAACACGGCAATGCCATCGGATTCCTGATGGACTATGACCACATGGATTTCGTCGAGGCCGTAGAAGCACTGGCCCAGCACATCGGCATCGAAGTACCCTACGAAAAGGGTAGCGCCCCGGCGCACAGCCAAACAGACACCAGCGCCAGCGGCCTGTTCACAGCGATGACCGAGTGCAGCCTGTTTTACCAGCAGCAACTCAAACAATCCCCACAGGCCATCGAATACCTCCAGCAACGCGGCATTAGCGGTGCAACCGCCAAATCCTTCGCCATTGGCTTCGCCCCGAAAGGCTGGAACAACCTAAACGGCAACGAAGCCGACCTGATCGAATCCGGCATGCTGATCCGCAACGAGGCAGGCAAGGTCTACGACCGATTTCGTCATCGTCTGATGTTCCCGATCCGCAATCGCAAGGGCCAGACCATCGCCTTCGGCGGGCGTATCATCGACCCCAACGACACTCCCAAATACCTCAATTCGCCAGAATCGCCGGTATTCCACAAGGGCGAAGAAATCTACGGCCTGTACGAACTCAAACAGGCCAACACGAATATCGATTCAATTTTCGTGACCGAGGGCTACATGGACGTCGTGGCCCTGGCCGAACACGGCATCACCACCGGCGTTGCCACTCTGGGCACCGCCATCAACGGCGGCCAGGTGGAAAAGCTGTTTCGCCTCAGTAAAAAGCTGGTGTTCTGCTTCGACGCCGATGCGGCCGGGCGCAAGGCGGCCTGGCGCGCGCTGGAAGCCAGCCTCGGCGCTCTCAAGGAAGGTCGTCTGGCGCGATTCCTTTTCTTGCCGGATGGACACGACCCGGATACCTTCATTCGGGAGTTCGGTAACGAACCCTTCCTGGAAAAGGCCAAAACAGCAACCCCCTTAAGCAAGTTCCTTATTGATAATCTGGTCGCCCAGGGCGATTTGACCAGCATGGAAGGAAAAACACTATTCATCGATAAACTGATTTACTACTTGAAACAAATCCCCCTGGAAGCCTTACAAAAACAAATCATTCAGCAAGCAGGGCGATTGGTCACACTCAAAGGGGATCAAAAAAGTCTCGACAGGCTCGAAGGCACACTGTCGCAGGATTCCACACCGATTACCGTCGCAGAAGCACACTGGACGCCAGTCAGAATGGCGATAACACTGCTCTTACTCCAACCCTCGCTGGGGCTTGGCGTGGGCAATCTGGACCATCTATACGAACTCGATGTCAAAGGCATCACGGTATTATTGAGATTATTGGACATCATTCAGGAAGAACCCGAAATAACAACTCAGAATTTACTGCATCGATTTTCAGGTGACGAAAGCGAGACATTCCTGTATCGACTCGCATCAAAACCACCCGCGTTCAACAACGAAAATGAGGAGATTCCGCTGATGTTAGAGGATTCAATCAATCATTTAAGGGCAAAATACTCGGAAAATCGTTTCAATCAGCTGCAGAAAAAGCTGATCTCCGGACAATCACTCTCCGAGTCGGAAAAGCAGGAATATCGAAAATTCGACCACAAAAAAGCACCCTAAGCAACTTGGAAAATAACAGCGAAACCTTATATACTAGCTTGTTCACTTTTCCAATCTTCATCTCTTCGAGGCACCATGGATAAAAAGCAGCAATCCAGTCTGAAACAGCTCATTGCCAGGGGTAAGGAACAGGGCTACCTGACTTACGCAGAGGTCAATGACCACCTGCCAGACGGCATTGTCGAGCCTGAACAGATCGAAGATATCATTCGCATGATCAACGACATGGGCATCAAGGTCCATGAAAGCGCCCCAACCGACTCCGACGAACTGCTGGCCGATACCGAGAACGAACCCGATGAGGATGCCGTCGAGGAAGCCGCCGCTGCGCTGGCGTCACTCGACAGTGAATTCGGCCGCACCACCGACCCGGTGCGCATGTACATGCGCGAGATGGGCACGGTCGAACTGCTGACCCGCGAAGGCGAGATCAAGATTGCACGCCGGATTGAAAGCGGCCTCAACCAGGCCATGTCGGCGCTGGCCCGCTTTCCCGACACCATGACCATGATCCTGCAAAAGTTTCAGGAAGTACGCGAGGAAAAAACCAAACTGACCGACCTCATTGTCGGTTACGTCGACCCTGACGAAGACCTGAACGCCATTCCGGTGCCCGCGTCCGGGCCCAGCAGCGAGGAAGACAGCAGCGACAGCGAAAGCGATTCCGACAGCGACGACGATGACGACGACAGCAGCAGCGAGCCCGATACTGCACTTGATCCGGAAGAGGCGGAACAGCGTTTTTCTGCTATCGAGGCCGCGTTCACCCTGGCCATGGATGCCTACAAGGCCGACCAATGCAGCGAGGCCGAAAAACACCTCGACGAATCGGTCAAGTTGCTGATGCAGATCAAGCTGCTGCCAACCTTTGTTGACGAGCTCAGTGTCAACCTCAAGGACGTCATTCAGCGCATTCGCAACAACGAGCGCCAGATTCTGGACATCTGCGTCAATCAGGCCAAGATGCCTCGCAAGGACTTCATCAACTCGTTCAAGGAAAACGAAACCAATCTGAAATGGATCGACCAGCACATCGCCACCGGCAAAGGCTACGCCGAACTGCTCGAAGCCTTCAAGGACGAGGTCATCCGCCACCAGAAACGCCTGGTATCGATCGAAAAACATGCACGCCTGGATATTCACAATATCAAGGAAATCAACCGCAAGATGTCAATCGGCGAGGCCAAGGCGCGGCGCGCCAAGAAGGAAATGATCGAGGCCAATCTGCGCCTGGTTATCTCCATCGCCAAGAAGTACACCAACCGCGGCCTGCAGTTCCTCGACCTGATCCAGGAAGGCAACATCGGCCTGATGAAAGCCGTCGACAAGTTCGAATACCGCCGCGGCTACAAGTTCTCGACCTACGCCACCTGGTGGATTCGCCAGGCCATCACGCGCTCGATTGCGGATCAGGCGCGAACGATACGAATTCCCGTACACATGATCGAGACCATCAACAAGCTCAACCGCATCTCGCGCCAGATGCTACAGGAACTTGGCCGCGAACCTCTGCCCGAGGAACTGGCGGAACGCATGGACATGCCCGAAGACAAGGTGCGCAAGGTACTTAAAATATCCAAGGAACCGATCTCGATGGAAACCCCCATCGGGGACGATGAAGATTCGCATCTGGGTGATTTCATCGAAGATACCAATGTCATGCTGCCACAGGATACCGCCACCAGCGCCGGCCTGTCGGAATCGACGCGCGAAATACTTGCCAGCCTGACGCCGCGTGAAGCCAAGGTATTATGCATGCGCTTCGGTATCGACATGAACACCGACCACACACTGGAAGAAGTCGGCAAGCAGTTCGACGTCACGCGTGAACGTATTCGCCAGATCGAAGCCAAGGCCTTGCGCAAACTGCGTCACCCGAGTCGATCCGAGCAATTGCGCAGTTTTATCGACGCCGACTGATACCCAACCCACACCTCAGCCAATCCCAAGGCCGCTGATTAGTCAGCGGCCTTTTTTTGTTTGCATTCCCCAGGTAATCGATTTGCTGCACGATCGGAGGGCTCTGCTATATTCAGATATACCGATTCACCAAAAAAAGCGCCCTCCATGTATCAGCTTTTGAACAAGAGCCACGTTCTGGTCATTGATGATTTTGCACAGTTTCGCGTCACCCTCAAAACCATGCTGCACAAGCTGGGCGCCCAGCATGTCGACCAGGCCAGCAACGCTGTCGAAGCCCTGAAACACTGCCTCGAAGTCGATTACAACATCATTTTCTGTGATTACAACCTGGGCGATGGTCAGGACGGCCAGCAGTTTCTCGAAGAATTACACCAGCGCCACATGCTGCTCAAGGGCGCCCTGTTCCTGATGGTCACGGCGGAAACCAGTTCGGCCCAGGTGATGGGCGCCATTGAATACCGGCCGGACGCCTATCTGACAAAGCCCTTTACCAACGAGCAGTTGGGGCAACGCCTCAAACGCCTGCTGACACGCAACCAGCAACTCGCGCCCATCCATCAGGCCATGAACTCGGGTGACAATGCGCGCGCATTGCAACTCAGCGACGCCATCATGCAAAAAGTGCCCAACCTGCGCTTTTCTTGCCTGCGCCTCAAATCGGAAATACTGGAACAATATGCCAAATACGATGAATTAATGCGGCTGTACCAGCAGGTCATCAGTGAACAATCACTGCTATGGGCCGAACTTGGTATTGGCAAAATCTTCTACGCGCGCGGTGAATACCAGTCAGCTCTGGAACATTTTCAACTCATGCTGGAAAACTTCCCTCGCCAGGTCAGCATCTTTGACTGGATTGCAAAATGTCAGCAACAACTTGGCCAAAGCCAGGATGCTGAAAAAACACTGATGGAGGCAATCGATATATCACCCAAGTCCGTATCGCGCCAGGCCAACCTGGGTGAGGTCGCTCAATCGCTTAATCATCACGAAACCGCACACAAGGCGTTTGAAAAAACCATTCGCGAGGGACATCACTCCTGCCTGCTCAAACCAGAATACTATCGCCAGTATTTCGAAAATACCCGCCAGGTCGCCTCCGGACTGAGCGGACGAGACCAAAGCCGACTGCTTGCGACGACCGAAAATATCGCTAAACGAATGGAGCGGAAATACACCAACGACCCTGGCGCCATGGCCGCCAATCTGAGCGCGCTGGCCAACGTATTCTCATCCACCGGACAGAGCGGAAAAGCCGATGATACCCTGAGCAGGCTATCGCGAACGCTGGAAAACCCCCAGTGCCAGATCTCGGAAAAAGACTATGCCAACATACGCGGCGACCTGGAAAATTTGAATACAAGCGACAGCAGCACAAAAAGCCTGGAAAAAATAAACGGGCGCATGCAAACACTAAAGGTCGAAATCGCACAGCATGAGAAAAACGAAAAATCAGCGCGCGAGGTTAACCACGATGGACTCGAGTTAGCCAAACAAAAAGATCTGGCAGGCGCACTCGACAGGTTCCGCGAAGCCATCAAGCTAATGCCGCAGAACCCCAACTACAAGCTTAACGCCGCGCAGATATTGCTGACCGACAATACCAACAACAACGCCGCCATCAGTGAGGCGCGAGCTTATCTCGAAAGCATCAACCTCGAACACACCGGTAAACGATGGCGTCTGTACCGAAAACTAATGGAGTACCTGCCCGATGAGTGAGCACTCGATGTTCGAAACCCTGCTGGCATCGACCGTACACGACATGAAGAACTCGCTAAGCCTGTTGCTGAGCCAGCTCGATGAAATCAGCGAAAAGCTCGACGGTGAAACCGAAACGCGCAGGTCGGTCTCCGGTCTGCGCTACCAGGCCAGTCGCATCAACGTATCGTTGATGGAGCTACTTTCCCTTTACAAGCTGGAGAAAGAGCAGATCGGCGTGCATGTAAGCGATGTATTTGTCGCCGATTTTATCGAGGACTGCATCGCCGTACACAGCCAGCTGGCAGCCCATCAGGACATCGAGCTGAGCATGAATTGCGATGATGAACTGATGTGGCTCTTCGACTCCGACCTCGTTGGCATAGCGCTGAACAATGTCATTGGCAACTGCCTGCGTTATACCCAGTCCCGGGTCAGCGTCAGCGCCAGTATTCAGGAGGGCCGCCTGACCATTCAGGTTGATGACGATGGCCGAGGCTACCCCGATGCCATGATCGATCACCTTGAACAGGTTGCAGGCGATATCAATGTCAACACGGGCAGCACCGGCCTGGGGCTGTATTTTGCCCACACCATTGCCCAGCGCCACCGCCGCCAGGGCAAACAGGGCGATATCAAGTTGAGCAATAACGGCACTCTGGGAGGCGGAAGTTTCGTCATCAGTCTGCCGTAACATACACTACGGCACTTTATTTTCATCGCGCTGATAACCGCTCAGCTCGAGATAACCAACGCCGCCAACAGCGCCTGTTACACGCACTGCGCCCTCCCAGTAGCGAACCGTGTGCCGCATTTCCTGGTCATCGATGACAGCCTCGACATCCAGCAGCATATTTTCATCCAGCAGTTCCAGCCGCCAGGCCACGGGATAAGCCGTACCCTCTGCATTTTTCCAATAACGGACTGGCTTTACACGCATATTCCCCAGATCCAGCCGCTTACTTTGACCCTTTTTATCAACCAACACGCCGCTGCTGAAACGTTGCGCTTTCCCGGAAAAATCGCGCATGCGGTAAAACATCAAATCNCGTCCATCATCGAGTTGCAACGCCAGCCAGTCCCAACCTGCCTGATCCGGGCCGAGCGCCGAACTTGACCATTCACGATCAAACCAGGAATTGCCGCTAACCTCATAACGCTCGCCGTCAAAATCTATTGTTCCCCGCGTGGGCAGGCGTGTATAGGAATAGTAATACGACGCATTGCCCTGCCCCTCACCCTTGCGCGAAAAACCACCATCACCCTGCAACACCATTGGCTTGTCAGGTTCCCCCAGGGTCAGCTCGATAGCGATCTTCCCGCCATCTGCAGTGAGCCGCACAGGAAACAAGACCCCATCGTTCTCAGCTCGAATCGACCAGTTACCCAACCATACCGTTAAGGGGCGCGCCACCGCGCCCGCCAGGCCCATTCCCGTGCGACTGAATCGCTCGACGCTTGCGTGCTGCCCATGATCGATGTGACTCACGGCCAGGTGCCCCATCATGATCTCGTGGCTGCGCCAGGGCGAATCCTGCTGCGCTTTGCCCGGTTTCAGGCCAACACGAAACAGGGTCAGCTGATAACCCAGTCGGATCCCGCTTTTGTCCGTGACATTGCCGGTAAAATACCACCACTCGGTCGCGTACTCGGGATGCGGACCATGATCGGCCGGAAATTCAAACGATCGCGGGGCCAGCACCCGTTTGAAGCCTGGGTCCGGCTGCGCTCCCATGCGCGAGGATAGCGACACGCTGACCCCGGCATTCGCTGCTTGCTCGCTGCGCTCAGCACAGGCAATCAATAACAGGGGTATTAGCACACATAAGCACTTGAAACGGCGCATGCGCTTCATCAATCCTCCCGCAATTGTGGCGCCGGACTGGACTGGGCGGCCTTCCATGACGGGTACAGGCTGGCCAGCAGGGCCGCACCCAGACCCAGCACCAGCGTCCACAGCAACGGCGGCCAGCTGGCCTCGAACGGCATGGTCCAGCCAAACGCGCGAGGCTGGATTGCATCCACCAGCACCCACGCCAGCACCAGCCCGGTCGGTATCGCCGCCAGTGCGGCGATCAGGCCCAATAGCAGACTTTCCGCAACAATCAGCAGACCCAGTTGCTGACGTGTCAGCCCCAGCGCACGCAACACGGCAAACTCTTTCCTGCGCTCCAGCAGCACCGCCATTAACGCGGTCAGCATACCGATGAAGGCCACCGTCACCGACAGCAGTCTCAACACCTCGGTGATACGAAAGGTTCGATTGAATACGTTCATCGAGGCATCATAGATCTCGCTCGCCACGGTCAACACCAGCGCATGTTCATCGCTCATAAGATGTTCGCTGGCCGCGCGAACAAGCGCAGGCAGATCACCCGAGTGCGAGTACAAGGCCAGGGTATGCAAGCGATCGTCGCTCCAGATGCGCTGAAACTGATCGAGATGCACAAACACCCGGCCGTGCTCACTGGCATAGTCACGCAAGATCGCTGCCACCGTGAATATCTGCTGACCGCCTGGCACGGGCAGCATCAGCCCATCACCCGGTTTCAGTGCCAGCCGGCGCGCCAATGGCTCTGANACCATAACAGCCCCCTCGTCATAGGCCGCCCAGGGTTTATCGATCTGCTCAACCAGAATGAAGCCTGCCTTTGCGCGGGGACCGATGTCAGCGGCCTTCAAAATGATCTTGCGCCCATCGATATTGAGCGCCTGATCCCGGTAGCGGGTCACCTCAGCGACATCACCCAGCACCAGCGCTCTGGCGATGACCTCGGCAGGCAGAAACGCGCCGTCCTCGAAGCCCACCGGCGCGACATACACATCCGCATTGAGATAAGACTGCAACCAATGGCTGACCGATCCGCGCATGCTATCGACCATCACCGCCACACCCACGCTCGCCGCCAGCGCCACCATCAACGCAGCCGAGGCCGTACCCAGACGCGATACATGCCGATTGACATCACGCACCGCCATGCGCGCGACACCGACCAGCGGAAACAGCGACAACAAGCTGTGCGCAGCAGGCAAACCAAGTGGCGTAATGAACACGGCTCCAAACAGAAAGATGAACAACCCGGCAAAACCGGCCACGACACCCCCCGGCGCGATAAACGCGATTACCAGCCCGGCAACCACCAGCACCATGCCGGCAAGCGCCAGGTAGGGCATCCGGCGTTGTATCTGCTGCTCGAAATGCGACCGCGACAGCGTCGTCAACGGCGAGGTCGCAGCCGCCTGGTGGGCCGGCATCCAGGCGGCAAGCAGCGTACCGCCAACGCCCAGCACAATCGATTTACCCAGCGACAACCAACTGAGCTGCATAGCATCGGCACTGGCCTGGTAGTACAGGTCAGAGATAGTCGCCGCCACAATGCGGGTCAGACCCTGCCCCAGCCACACGCCCAGCAGGCAGCCCAACAGCGTGCCTACCAGCGCCAGCACCAGGGCCTCGGCCAAGACCAGTCGGTAGATCTCATCGCTGCGCACACCCAGCGAACGCAAACGACCAAACAGGTTGCGTCGCTGCACGATGGAAAAGCTCATGGCGTTATAGATCAGGAACACACCCACCAGCAGCGCCAGCAGGCTCATCGCCGTCAGGTTGAGTTCGAACGCCGCCGACAGCCCAACCACGCCCTCGGTCTGCCGCTGAATATCCACCAGGCGCACCGATTCTGGCAATCGAGCCTGCAACCAGGCAATCGATTCATCATCCAGAATCAGGTCGATATGCGAGATATACCCCGGCATCGCGGCCATCGCCTGCGCTGTGGCTATATCCACCACCAGCAGCTGGCTGCTGCCGAGTGAATCATCGTCGCTGATCGCAAACACCTTGAGTGGCGCCGAACGACCGGCCAGTAACACAAGCAGCTCATCACCCTCGGCCACGCCCAGCGAACCTGCGGCCGAGCGGCTCAGCAGCACGGCCGCCGGATCGGCCAGCCAGTCGCCCAGGGTCTGCGAACCTCGAATCGTGGACGGCAGACCTGCGCGAAATGCGCCCTCGGCAAACACATCAAGACCCAGTAGCTGAAAGCGGCCCGCGTGCTGCGCCAGACGCAGGCTGCTCTGAATCACCGGGGCCATGGGCGGGTGATCCGGCTCGCTAAACAGCCGCACATACAAAGCCTGATCGACGCGACCGGTCTGACCGATGATGCGATGGGTGGCGGCGCCGCGTAACTGCTCGGCAGACAGCGCGAACGACGCCCGCGCTGCGCTATTGGCCAGATCCACCGCCAGCACCACGGTCACCCCCATGATGATGCCGCTGAGCGCCAGCAAGGCCTGCCAGCGATGGCGCAACTGATAATTGAGCCCCGCGCGTAACAGCAATCTCGGCAGTCGCAGCAGACTCACGCGTCCACCAGTTGTCCGCGTTGCAGCATCACCACCCGATCGGCCATGCGCGCCACCTCCGCGCTGTGGGTCACGATCAACATGCTCGTTTTTTCCTCGCGCGCGATATTGTGAATGAGCTGAACGATCGACTGACCGGTTTGCTCGTCGAGGTTACCGGTGGGCTCATCCGCCAGCAGCAGGCGCGGATGATGCGCCACAGCCCGCGCGATTGCGACGCGCTGCTGCTCTCCGCCAGACAGTGATTCGGGGTAGCGGTCCCGGGTGCCGGACAGGCCGATGAGCGCCAACAACTCGTCTACCCGCCGCTCGATCCGGGCGGCAGGAAACGCGGTCAGCTCCATTGGCAGAGCGATGTTCTCGGCCACCGTCAGCGTAGGAATCAGGTTGAAAAACTGGAACACAAAACCCAGCTTGCGCCGCCGCAGCAGCGTGATACCGGGCTCGCCCAGGGCATGGATATCCTCGCCCTCGAGCAATACCCGGCCCGCATCGGGTTGATCGATGCCGCTTAGCAGGTTGAGTAGCGTCGTCTTGCCGCTGCCACTCGCCCCCACCAGTGCCACCACCTCGGCCGGGGCCAGATGCAAGGACAGGTCGTGAAAGATGGTTTGCGACTGCTCGCCGGTCACATACTGCTTGGTCAGCCCCTCGACACGTAACATGGAAGATTTAACGGTGGTTAAGGATGGCAACCACTTTACAGAACACAGGGTGAATTTGCATGCGCCGCGAACCAGGTTTGTACCTGCTTCGCGCCCAGGACAATCCACCCTCTGCAAAGATGCCTGGCGAAGACCAACAAATACCAATAAGCCACTGTTTTAACGCAACTTTTACACCGCATTGCGAAACCTGTCGGTCACCACGCCAAAGGCGACAGCCGGAGAAATGCAGCTTTCCAGCAGCCCCTGTTTATGGCAGAATCCCCGCCTTCTGGGCGGGTCAATCCCGCACAGCCATTCCGCTTTTCCTCAAGGGCCTATAGCTCAGTTGGTTAGAGCAGGGGACTCATAATCCCTTGGTCCCAGGTTCGAGTCCTGGTGGGCCCACCAATTAAATCAGTAACTTATAGGAATTGTTGTGTAATCCGGCAATAAATGGACGAGAAATCATTTATTGCCGGATTTATGGCTAGCTCATAAATTGCCGGATTTAAATCTATGAAATTTTGATCACATTACTCTCGCTGATTCTAAGCACTGCTTCTATTCATCGCTGATGACTAGAAACGGCGGAAACTCAGACAATCAAATAATCGCTTAGTTAGTACCTTTCCAGATAGCTGTCATTGACGGGTGCCATCATCCTTGACTGAACGCGCGTGAGCGACCCTGACCTGATATTCAAAACCGAGCCTCGTCACGGCAGCAATTGCGACATAACTGGCATTCGCGGTTCAGGGATTTGAACTCACTGAATAGGCCGGTCTCGACCCATCAGCGGCATTCAAATTAATACCCCGCAGATCGGGCAATCAGCTTAAAAATCCCTGGGCATGTTGGACTGCAATTTTCATGCGGTTTTCATGTTCGGGCGGGCGACTGAAACGCACATTTTCCTCTGCCTGTCGAACCTGGGGAGGCGGAAGAGGGATGCCAATCATTTTTTCCGTGGTTTGCTGTATTGCAGCCTGGAGTCCATAAGGAAAATTTTCTACTCTTTGATTTGTACCGTAGAGTAGTGGCTGGCTCCGGTAATCGGTTAACTGGTAACCGGATGGAGCCTTTCTAGACTTCCTGGGGTGATACATGGAAAAAAACATGATGTCCCATTTTTTACCGTCGATAGTCACTGTCTCATACATATCAAGTGACTCCACAGATCCCAGTCGGTGAAATAGTAGACGTTGATTTGTATCTTTCGTCTTTAATAGGGAGAGGTAAAGCAATTCACCCAATGCTCCGTTGACGGGTATTGGATTTTCTGCCGCATGACCAAAATCACCGATGCCGTCCGGTAATTCGTCCACGTCGAGACCGTTGATAATCTGATCCTGAATCATCGGGTGATTCATAGAGTTTTGCATTTTTTCGTCTTCCATGATCTCTGCAAGCTTGTCGAAAATCTGCGTCAGTTCTGGTGGTAATCCAGAGCTTTTCTTTTTACCGAATAGTGATCCAAATATTCCCATTTTCTTCTCCTGCCAAATGTATCTCGGTTTTCTCGTTGTTAATGTCCGGCAACGAGCTCCAAGCCTTCAAATCTTACATGAACACCATGACCGCGCCATAATGGTAATGGGGGTACAGAACCTGATGGATCAAAGGCGTCATCAACATTGGCAAATCCGACTGATGCAAAATGACCTTTTCGTCCAAGTCGAGAGCAATTCTCGGCGATGTCTGATAGATTCTTCGGAATTTCGGCGTTTAGCAGAGGGTATCGGCAAAGCTCGGATAACAATCCACTCAGGGCCATGCTCGCCGACAAACCACATGGACGGATCAACGGAAGGATTTCCTTGAGATGACATCACCTGGTAACCCATTTTGTCCTCAACGTGGTTCCTGACTACCTGGACTGCAAAATCCTGTAATTCCCAGTCTGTCATTTCAATTTTCTTATCAGATACCAGGTCGGCAGGATCAATCAGAGATTTTGAGACCGGGTCGATCAGTCCCCAGCCGGAATTGACAGGTAGCCAATTGTTACTCCCTCTTTGCATCAGCATGAGGCAGGCATGACCATTACACTCTTTAGCAATAATCTTGTAGCCTTCAGTATTGCCCGGCCCATGAACTCTACCCTCGATATCTTCCAGCCCCACGAAAAACAGCTGATTACCAATTCGGAAAGATAAATGTTCCAAAAACGGTGGTACAAGTTCAGCCTTGAGCCAATTGAGTTGTACCTCCTTTGCTTGGAATTGAAGATAACGACCGGCAGCTTGCCAGCATTCCATAAATTCGGGAGTCACCTCAACCATTTCAATGTTATGCATCTTTTGTCACACTCATTTTAGGTTGCTCAGTCTCAAATTGATTCAGTATCCAAGCCTACGATTCCAGTAATTCACTCAATCTGGAACCCCCTCGTTTCCAGAATGCTCTCATCATGGCTTCTAAAATATGTATGTTATCCTCGTCCTGGTAAGAGAATGATTCGCTGATTTTTTTCTCATCACCCTTGGCAACATAGAATGTTCCAGGGCCATTACCAATAACTAACTCACTCCATCGGCAAAACACCTTTTCATCTGCCGCAAACAGATGACTCCTGGTTAACTCGGCCCCAAAGTCGCTCAGTGTTACCGAGCCGAAGCGAATTTTCTGGCCATCTTTTAATGCAATAAGATATTCGGTAAACAATCGAACTCCGACCGCCTTCCATAAGCGCTCAATGAAATTTTCAAATAC
>JGI10211J34971_10000388_pt1 | contig 35054 bp, 32 predicted proteins | sample Etolagsediment_FD_34971 | JGI IMG/M metagenome (IMG submission 34971)
CACCACTTCCAATATTGTCTATCACGGTATTGGTACAGTTTGTCCCATCATATACTCTAAGCGTGACATACCTAATACTATTATCTGGATCAAAGTCGACCCGAAATGCCCCATCTTCAGCAGGCGTAAAATGATAAAAATAAGAGTCATACCCAGCGATAGATTCATTGTTAAAATGATCAGTAGCTGAGACAGAAGTTCCCTCTAGGTTTTGAATGACAATTCCCGGGCAGGATTCTTTTGATTCATCCGCGTTAGTAAAAGTAAGAAAAGAAATAAAGAAAATAAATGAAAAAGTCAGAAACTTAAAAATAGCAGTTAAATTCTTCATCATAACACCTTTTAATGCCCACAAGAAAGATTGAGCTAAATTTGTATGTACACCCAAAATGATGACATAAGCGTTATTGCTTACGATTTGGTAACTCGGCCATCTNCAAGAGATCCGTAGTTTTCCGTCCTNACTTCACAGTAAGTTTGGCTTTTTCTATGTAATACTTAACTCAAGAGTAGCATAGTTNATATAAAATTGATATTAAATAATAATTAATGATAGAATGATGGTTTAAAAAGTCGCATATTTGATGAATATCGTTATTTTTACAGTCAATTATTTATGTTATAATCATTTTTTTGAGGCAGAGAGGTTAGATATGAAAAGAGCAGCATTTACTATGGTTGAACTCACTATGGTGATAGTGATTATAGGTATCTTAGCCGCATTGGCGCTTCCAAGAATGGAGCGTGACATTCGACAAGAAGCAGGCGATAATATCCTTTCAGCCATCCGTCACGCACAGCATATGGCACTGATGGACAATGTCACTGATCCCAGATATGATAACTGGCAGCGTTCTTTCTGGCGTTTTGGATTTCAAAAGTGTAGTGATAACGGATATTTTTATACCATTAGTTCTGATAAAAATAGAGAAGGAAACATTGATTCGGGTGAAGAAGCAGTAGATCCCTTAAATGGCTTAAAATTTAATGGAAGTAATACTTCAGAGTGTACGAAAAGTGTACAGGATGGATCTTCTCCAAATATTTTTATTACCAAAAAATATGGCATACCGTTTGTAACAAGCAGTGGCGATAGCGGTGTGACGTTTAATAACTGTGGAGCATCTACGGCCAAGTATATAGGATTTGATCATATGGGACGCCCTCATCGTGGGTTTACAGCAAGTAGCACTCCTAATTATGCAACGTTAGTCCATGCGGACTGTACGATCACATTCAAATTTGAAGATAGTAGTATAGAAGATTTGGTCATTACTGTAGAGAAGCAAACAGGACATGCATTTATCAATGGTCAGTCAGATTCATAGTTTGATTTGAGAAGTGATATGCGTTTAAAAGACAGTCATTCCCTTCTATTTGGCTAATTGCAGTAAAAAATAATACACTTTTTACATACTTTGAGCTATGATATATGTTATTAGATTTTAACTAAGGTGAGATATGAATTTGAAGAAGAGTGTTTTAACGGGTATAGCGATGGCTGTATCATTTTTAGTTGTCGGGTGTGGAGATAAAGATGAGGTGGTTGAATTCAATAAGCCGGCTTTGTACTGGTATCAACAAATAGCCGACAGTATTACTCATGGCAATTTAGATAAGGCAGATTCGTATTATATCTCTCTGAAGAGCGAGCATATGCGTTCCCCACTGATGCCCACCTCTTTAATGATGCTTGCACATGCACATATGAATGAAGAAGAGTATTTACTTGCAAATTACTATCTAGATGAGTATAACAAACGTTTTGGTGCATATGAGAGTCGTGAGTATACAGACTTTATGAAACTCAAAGCGTCATTTTTGGGTGTAAAAGATGTTTATAAGGATCAAAAACTTATTATGGACAGTATCGCTACGGCCAAAGTATACATCAATCGTTATCCGGGGTCCCCTTATGCACCGCTTGTTAACACAATGCTGATAAAATTGCATATGAGTCAATATCTACTTAATGAAAATATTGCAGCTCTGTATGACCGTACGGGGAAATCGGATGCCGCAAAAATCTATAGAGATAAAAATAAAGGCTCTGTAGTAGAAATGGCCGATATAACGCCGCCTGAAAAAGGCATTATAGGGTATGTCTTTGACTAACTTATGAATTTAGCGCTCTTATAAAAAGATCTCTTTAAGGGCGTATGTGTTAACACTCTACATACAATAAAACAAAATTAAATATTTTTTAAAGGACCAACATTATGCAACTCAGTGATTATGATGCATTTCCCACTACCTTACCTATAGTGGTTGAGGATGAACTTTTCCTTTACCCTTTTATGATAAGCCCAATCTTTCTTACAGATCAAAAAGATATCGATGCGGCTACGGATGCGATGGAAAATAATTCTTTACTTTTTGTGACTTCATCTATGCCAGGAAAAGAAGGTACACATGATTTTGATTCCATCTACCAAGTAGGTGTGGTTGGATCTATTATGAGAAAAGTACATATCCCAGACGGTAGAGTCAAGATCCTTTTTCAGGGACTTGCACGTGGTAAGATAGTTGAACCGCAAGAAGGGAGTTTTAACCGTGCCATCATAGATGTGGTTGAGTTAGAGAGTTACAATAAACTCAAAGCAGATGCGTTAATGGATATACTTCGAGATAAAGTAAAAAAACTTTCTGCCCTAAACAGTCAAATACCNGCGGATCTTGTACGAACGATAGAAGAGAATGATGAACCTAACCGTATAGCCGATTTGGTCTCTTCTATGCTAAAACTAGACAAAGAAGTCGCGTATGTTCTGTATGTGGAACTGAATATTGAAAAACGTTTGCTTGGTCTCATCGACATCGTAACCTCTGAGATAGAATCGGCAAAGGTACAACGTGAGATACGTACAAAAGTACATACCAAGATAGAGCAGACGAACAAAGAATATTTTCTTAAAGAACAACTTAAAGAGATACAACAAGAGTTGGGAATGGATACACAAAGAGAGGAAGAGATAGCCAATTTCAGAGAAAAAGTTGCAGCGCTCAAACCTCACATGCATGAAGATGCGTTTAAAGAGATCAGTAAACAGTTAGACCGTTTTGCTCGTATGCATCCTGATTCTGCAGATGCCAATGTACTCCAGAGTTATTTGGAGTGGGTACTTGAACTGCCTTTTGGAAAGTTAACAAAGAAAAATCTGAGTGTCAAAGATGTCTCTCTTGAACTAGATAAAGATCACTACTCTTTGGAAAAACCAAAAGAGCGTATTGTTGAATTTTTTTCTGTACGTGAACTGGCACAGCTTAGAGGGATCAAACAAAAAGAGACAGGTGGGGTGATACTTTGTTTTGCAGGACCTCCTGGTGTAGGTAAAACGTCACTTGCTAACTCCATTGCTACAGCACTGGGAAGACCACTTGTGCGTATGGCACTGGGTGGGCTTGAAGATGTCAATGAGCTTCGAGGACATAGACGAACTTATGTGGGTGCAATGCCTGGACGTTTGGTGCAGGGTCTCATCGAAGCAAAAAGTATGGATCCCGTGATCGTACTTGATGAGATAGACAAAGTAGGGCGTAGCATGAGAGGTGATCCGACAGCAGCATTGCTTGAGATACTTGACCCAGAACAAAATAGCAAGTATAGAGACTATTATCTCAATTTTAACATTGATTTGAGTAAAGCTATTTTTATTGCTACGGCAAATGATGTTGGTCGTATACCTGCGCCTCTGCGTGACAGAATGGAATTTATCGGACTGAATTCTTATACACCTAAAGAGAAGTTTGAAATTGCAAAGCGTTATCTCATACCTCAGGAACTTAAAAAACATGCACTAAAGCGTAGAGAATTTTCTATCTCCGATAAAGCACTTAAAATGTTAATAGACGAATATACCAGAGAAGCAGGTGTACGAAATTTACGTCGTAGGATAGCCGGTTTGATGCGAAAAAGTGCTAGACAACTTTTAGAAGACAAGACAAAAGAGAGTATAACGATTTCAAAAAATAACTTAGAAAAATTTACAGATAAAAAAGTGTTTGAAATTTCTTTAGTAGACAGTAACCCACAAGTTGGTGTTGTGAGTGGATTAGCTTGGACTGCAGTAGGTGGAGATGTTTTAACAATAGAAGCGATTAAAATCAAAGGTAAAGGTGTACTACAACTTACCGGTAGTTTAGGTGAGGTAATGAAAGAGTCTGTACGTATTGCACATTCTGTTGTCAAGATACTGATAGATAATGGAGAACTGGCTATTTCTCCTTCCATCATTCCTCACAGTTCGAAAGAGAGAGAAGAGCGTATTTCTGTGGATGCGAGTGAAGTGTATAAGCGCTATGATCTTCATATACATGTACCTGAAGGCGCGACACCTAAAGATGGACCAAGTGCCGGTATTGCTATGGTAAGTGCTATTGCTTCTATTTTAAGTGATCAAAAGATAGACAACAAGGTTGCCATGACCGGTGAAGTGACACTTACGGGGAAAGTCTTGCCTATAGGTGGGCTTAAAGAGAAGCTAATCGCTGCCTATAAAGCTGGTGTTAAAAAAGCATTGATCCCGATGAAAAACTATGAGCGTGACCTAGATGATATACCTGATGAAGTAAAAAATCATGTAGAGATTATCGGGGTATCTCGCATTGAAGAAGTATTAAAAGAAATATTTGTAAAATAAAGGAAGTTTGGACCTATGAAACAACTAGGTCAAGCTTAGAAGGGACAACTGTTAAGTTGTCCACTGATCTATTTTTTCATAAAGATGCACTTGTAGAACAGGCTTGCGTAAGAAGTCATTTGCACCATTGTCATAGACTTCTTTTTTTCGTGTATCATCTGTAGAAAGTACGATCACCGGTATATGTGCATTGGACATATCAGATCTGAATATCTTCAAAAATTCTATCCCATCTACAATGGGCATCATGATATCCAAGAGTATTAGATTAATACTGGGATCTTTTTTCATTTTGTCTAATGCCTCTGAACCATTTTCCGCTTCTATGATTTCTGTTACTTTTTGATTCTTTTTTAAAAGCGTATGTAAGAGCTTTCTATTGATGCAGTCATCATCAACAACAAGTATTTTTAATGCCATGTTTACTGTCCTCTATACTTAATAATGATATTTCTTGTTTCTTCTTTAGAGGCTGTATTTAAGATAGTTTCACCTTTGTGGACAGCAACTTTCTGAGGATTATTTGTATTGCCAGATATGATTATCGCTATGTTTTGATCAGACTTACTGATGTTTTCTGTTACAAGGTCAGCATCTGTAAAGACGATGTCATACTGATCTGATGCTAAGGCTTCTTCTAGCATATTTATCTCATCTAATGTATCATACGCATAACCCAAATTTTCCAATACTTTAGCCAATACTCTACTGGAAAGTAAAAACTTCTTAGCAATAAGAATTTTTTTCTCTTGTTGTCGCTCAATAAGATCTAGAATAGGCTCTTCTACAGTTAGTTCAAGTGGTACATATTCGATTTCAGTTATAGTATCAACAGCTTCTTCAGGTGATTCAATCACTTTTTCTTGAACAATATCCTCTTCGACGCAAACAGGTTCTTTTGTTTGAGTATTTACTTTGTCTGATAAAAATTTGTTTAGTACGTAAAGCAACTCTGTTGTTTCAATAGGTTTAGTGATATACTCATCCAACCCTTCACTTAAAAATCTTTCTCTGTCACCTTTGAGTGCATTGGCTGTCAAGGCTATGATAGGAATATGTGGTAAGGCTTCATCTTCCTCATAATCCAGAATTTCATGGGTTGCTTCAATGCCATCCATTACAGGCATTTGAATATCCATAAAAAGTAAGTCATAATCCCCGCTTCGACGTTTCTCAAAAGATTCAAGGCCATTGTTTGCTATATCAACCGTGATGCCATGTTCTTCCAGTATGCGCTTGATCAGCTTCTGATTAATAATATTGTCTTCTGTCACCAATACTTTAGCATCGAACTTTGTCTCTTGCGTTGCTACGGCTTCTTCAATAAGTTTAGGTGTAACTGTAGCGGTATGACTGAATAAGGTCTTGAGCTTACTCAGTGTCACGGGTTTAAAGATAACATTACTTTTCTCTCAAGGCCAAGCGCTTCAATTTTATTGCGACTTGTCACATTTGCTATAATAATGAGTTTAGATTTATCTATGCTCTGAATGGCATCTAATATATTTTGATTTGTTTTATCGATATCGATCCAGTAGTTTTTACAGGTATCATGACCATCAAGCTCTTTAAGCTCTCCAATAGATTCGAAATGTTTTACGGTTGGACCAAAGTATGCAAAGTATTTTTCCAGATAGGTGTCTAGTTTTGTTGGAATTTCCTGCGCGTATTTACCGATGGTAAGGTCAGTAAATGCATGTGCATAATTTACTTCCGTAGAGGTAACCTCTTCTAATGGTAATGAGAAGAAAAATGATGTACCGTGATCTTTTGCACTTTCGAGTTCCAGTTTCCCACCCATAAGTTCAACAAACTGACTGGAAATAGTCAGACCAAGACCTGTTCCACCATATTTTCTTGTTACAGAGACATCAGCTTGTGAAAAGGCATCAAAAATACGAGATTGTTGATCTTTTGTCATCCCGATACCATTATCGTTGACGGTGAATGTAACTTTATCTACACCATCCTCATCTTTGATTTTTAAGATTTCAAGGCTGATCTCTCCACCATAACTAGTAAATTTAACGGCATTAGAGAGAAGGTTAATCAGAATCTCTTTGATCTTCGTAGGGTCACCTTTAAGTTTTGGAGAGATCGTTGGATCCATATAATAGCTAAGGTCAATGTTTTTTTCTGTTGCAGCTACAGCATAGGTTTCAACAGCACTTTCAAATTCTTCAGCTGCATCAAATACAATATTTTCAATTTCAATTTTATTACTTTCGATTTTTGAAAGGTCAAGAATGTTGTTGATAATACTAAGAAGATTTTCAGAACTCTTGTCAATAATAGAAAGAAATTCTTCTTGCTCTTCTGAAAGATCTGTACTACGCAGTATTTCTGTAAATCCAACGATACCGTTAAGTGGCGTACGAATTTCATGTGACATATTTGCAAGAAAAAGGGATTTTGCTTCATTTGCCTGAAGGGCAATGAGTTTATCATCTTTGGCTGTATCAACAAGTTTTTCGAGAAACTTATAGGCTTCTTTTGTACCTTCATGTGTATCAAGTTCAATATTTTCAATGGCATGTGCATCTGATGAAAAATATTCATCACTGGCTTTCATTTCCTCAACGGCTTTGTTCAGTACTTCTTCAAGTTCTTTGATGTTTCTTCTAATATCACGTGTTGTTGTGTATCCTAGATAAGCCAAAATAAAACTCAATAACAAGATAGCCCCTGCAATAGCAAGAAGCAAAAGTTGTTTCTGAAGATAGATATCACTGATTTCCCATAAAGCATTTGAAACCACAAGTTCTGCTTTTGAAAGTAATGCTATCTTCTGTGTTTGAAGTGCAAACCAGTCCATAACATTTTCAGCATAGTCACCATTATCGATATCTGTTTGAATGGCAGATGATGTTAAACCAAGTTTACTTATAATCTCTTTTGCCTGATCATTATAAAGTACTTCTTCAAGCTGCTGGCGCAATATGGGATTTGTGACTTGTTTGATATCAAAAATATTTGCTTTTGTTTTAAATTCATCCCATAAAGCAATTTCATCAAATCCCATTGAGGCTTTTTTAGCCATAAAATATGAAACATAACTTCTTTCAAGTGCGGTATTTTCTTTTGCTGTGTACAGTTGTGAAAGTGTAGCAATAAGTGATGATATTTCTGTATCAAGTGCATATTTTTTAACGGATAAAAGTGTATCTAACAGAAGCGTCGATACACCATTTTTATAAACGCTAAAGAATATATCTTTAAAATTGACTTCTTCAGTTTCTATTTTCTTTCTTGAAGCAGGTAGTTTGCCTATATTTTCCATGAGTCTCGTATAGGGGTCAAATGCATGGGGGTCTTTCTCCCCTAAAAGCTCAAGTAATGTAGGAAAGTATGCGGTACTCTCTGTGATCACTTGATATTTGGCATCTTTAAAGGCATCATCCAAAGCATTTTGTTGTTTCTTGAGTATCTCAGCAAACTTTTTTTTATCGCTTCCCAAGTATAAAGCAGTCAAACCACTTTCTTTACCTACATGGATCAATGCTTTATCCAAAGCTGCATTATTGATCAATGTTGTTTTGAGTGCACTGGCTTTTTCAAAATTTAAGTATGAAGTTATAAAGAAATAAGTTGATAGCAGAATGAGTAAAGTAATTGGTAGAAGACCAATCAGTTTAAGTCTATTTCGTATAGTCATAGTGTATTTCCTTTTATTTTACTAGAGCATTTATTTGAAGCTCAAAAGATAAAAAGTGTCCCCAGTAATCTTTGATAAAATCCTCTAAATCTTTACTCTCTTCACAAAATTGTATCTTATAAAGCGTATCTGAAAGATCATTGATACGAAGGTTACTTGATGCACCTTTCAGTAAATGTCCTATCTTTTGAATCGTTTTCAAATCACCTTTTTGATAGGCTTTTAACATCTTCTGTGTTTCAAGATGTCCTTGTTCAATAAAATCGTGTACGAACTCCTCAATAAGTTCTATAGGCAATGATAAATCGTTTGCAGCTTCTTCTAGTTGAAAGTCAAAATGAATAGGTTCTACATCATCAAGATGGATACTTCCAAAACTGTTTTCATCGACTATATCTGTCTCTTTCATTATTTCTTGAGGCTCAAAAATATCAAGATCTAACGCTTCTTTTTGGCTATCCGAAGTAGTAGTAAGTTTAGAAAGGGCATTAAAAAATGACTGTACGGTTTCTCTTTGTTTATCGCTTGATGCACTAGCAACATTGGCTATGATATCTCCGACTACAGGAAGTTGTAATACTTCACTAAGATGAGATAGTGTAGCAACAGCATTCGAGCGTTTCTGTGTATCTGTACTTTGAAGGTCTTGTTCCAGCCCGAGTGCTGTATCGATGTATTCATTAAGGAAAGTATCGTAGTCTTCATGTGAAACACCTATCTGTTGACTGATCTTTTCGATATCGATATGAATTTCACTACTAGCGTCAGTAATATCTTCATCTTTTATGCTAGATAGATCCAAATCAAAGCTTTGTGTATCTTCGGACAAAAGATTGAGTGAGTCTTCTATTTTCTCTATGTTGTCTTCTGCTTCCTGTTCTAAGGCAAGGTCAAATAATTCATTGTTATCTTCGACTATATCTGAATCTAAGTCTAGAAGATTGCTACTCTCTTCCATATCATCAAGTATGAATGCAGGCAGAGCCTCTTTTTTTTCTGCTTGTAGCTCAACTAAAGTCAGATGACCAAGCATGCTTGAAAGAGAGGTTTTAGATATGGGAAATGTTTTATCTTGATTGTCAGTTGTAATAATGATTGTTTCAGATGCAGGATCAAATTTTATTTCACCTAATGCAATTTTCAATGATAGTGCATCAATATGGGATACTCCGAATAAGCCTAATAAATTATCATCAGCAGCAATCATTTGATTTGTTTCATTTAATATGTAGTACATGTTATCAACATCTCCTGTTTAGTGGTTTTCTTTTTCTATCAAATCCCTGTAAATAGGAATATTCTCTACAACTTCTGTGTCAGATGTAGGTCTTCTGGCTGCAGTATAACCAGTCAGTTCTCCATTGATAACCATAGGTGAAATATGTGAATATACCCAATAGTATCTACCGTCTTTTCTTAAGTTTTTCACGATACCTGTCCACTCTTTTCCACTTTGTATCGTTTCCCAAATTTCTTGAAATGCAACTTTTGGCATATCTGGATGTCTTACGATATTATGATTCATTCCTACAAGCTCATCTTTAGTATATCCTGCAATTTCACAGAATTTCCTGTTCGCATAGGTAATGATGCCTTTAAGGTCTGTAGAGCTAACGATCAAGCCTTTTTCAAAGATATACTCTTCGTCAATTGGGTCAGGTCTCTTCATGGTCTTCGATTCCCTTTTTTATGGTGTGTCAAATTAAGAAGTGTAGTGCCAGTGAACTTAAGGTTGGAAAGTTTACTGTTTGCAACCTGGCAATCTTCATGAGACCCACGGTTTTCTGTCCTCACTTCACAATGAGTTTAGCTTTTTAATTTTAGAGTGATGCATTACATAATAGTTGATAGAAGACTTCATTCAAGAAATATTATATACAAAGCAATACTACTAAAACTCTATAACAATATAACTAAAAATAGAATGAATATTAGAAAGGTTTTAGTAAAAAATATTAAATTATGTGCGATTAGGATTATTATTTTTAATAATGCTTGAAATTTTCTTATTTGTCACTTTTTCAATATCTTCATAGGATGCATTTTCTATGGCTGTAAAGGTACCAAAATAATCAATTAATTTTTTCACAGTGGCTTTCCCGATCCCCTTTTTATTGAGAAGTGAGATTTGGGTATCCTCTTGTCGTTTTTTATTTTGATGGTAGGTAATAGCATAACGATGTGCTTCATCTCTTTGACGTTGTATCCACTGTAAACGTTTGTCATTGGGTTTAAGTTCAATACGTCCCTGAAGTGTATAAAGTAAGTCTCTTGCTGCACCTTTTGCACGGTGTGCTTTTGCATCGAGTTTTTCTTTGGCAATGGCAATGACATCAAGATTTACATTGGCAGCTTTCAAAAGTGATTTGGCAAGGTTTAAATTGGCTTGACCGCCATCGAGTATCCACAGATCTGGAGCAGGGTGTTCTTTAAAATTTTCTATACGTCTAGAAAGCATCTCTTTCATTTGTCCATATTCATCTCGTTCGTGTAAAGTATATCGTCGGTAAGCGTTTTTATCCCATGTGTTTTCATCCCAAACCACCATACCTCCTACAGTAGCTACACCCATCAAATGAGAGTTATCAAAGGTCTCAACACGGTAAGGGATAACAGTAAGGTCACAAAGGTCTGCTATTTTTTGTTCCATGATAGTATCATTCTTTGTTTTTCGCAATAACTCTTCACAGTTTTGCAACGCCAAAGCTATGAGTTTTGCTTTAGGTCCACGCTTTGGAGTGTGAATTTCTATTTTTTTCTTAAAACGATCTGAAAGCGTTGTTTCAACCTGTGGAGAATCTTCGAACGTATGGGCAGTGAGAACTTGTTTGCAACTATGAGGGGTATCGACGGTATAAAACTCTAGTAAAGACTGTTTATATGCTTCATTTACATCAAAGATATGCGTGTGCCTGAAGTATGAGTAAGAGGAGGAGATGATTTTACCTTCACGCATAAAAAGTTTGACAATCACACCTCTTTCATCTCCATTTTGTATGGCAAATATATCAAGATTAAGCGTATTGGCTAAATCGATGTTTGATGAGATTGTAAGCGAAGAGATGGCTTCTATATTGTCCCTGAAAGAAGCGGCTTCTTCATAACGTTCCTGTATGGCAAGATTGGTCATTCTCTCTTTTAAAACGCAAATAAGCGTTTTACGTTTAACGATAGATGCTTTGGCTTGTGCAACTATCTCTGCATAGGCGTCAGGTGTTATTTTACCTTCACAGGGAGCAAGACATTTCTTGATCTGGTAAAAAAGACAGGCTTTGCCTTCTCTCAGGCAAGACTTTTTTTGTATCAGAGGATAGACTTCATAGAGGGCATCAAGAAGTGCTTTCCCACCACTAGGGAAAGGTCCATAATAAGTAATATTTTTTCCTTTGATGACTTTTCGTGTAATTTCAAACCGTGGATACGCTACAGATTCATCAATGTAAATGTAAGGATATGTTTTATCATCACGAAGCAAAATGTTGTATTTGGGTTTAAGTTGTTTGATAAGAGAATTTTCCAGAATGAGTGCATCTTCTTCTGTTTCCACAACAATATACTCAAGTCTGTTTGCTTCATTGAGCATTTTGATGATACGGGAACTTTGTATTTCATTGGGTTTAAAATCAGGGATAAAACGCCAATAGCTCTTGACTCTGTTTTTAAGGTTTTTGGCTTTTCCGACATAAAGTAATTTCCCTGTGTTGTCAAAATACTGATACACACCTGCACAGGAAGGGAGATTTTGAATTACTGATTGCATGTAACAATGGCTTTAATACGTTCAAATTTTTCTTTCAGTTCCTCATCTGAAGGTATTTCAAAATCTCCTTTTGAGCGTTCATGGTAATGGGGCACAGTGACATAGGAGACTTTTTCTTCAGCTATAGGATGATACTTGCTATGAAACACGACTACCTTGTCAGCCTGCATCATCTTACATGCTTCATCATATTTGTTAAGCTGAGTTAATAGGGTTTTTAATAAATCTCTATTATAATTAAGCTCCATTTTAAAGCCGGGATGTGTAACTGCCACAAAAAGTGTTGTGTCTTTGATGTAAATAAAAGCAACAGCTTTTTGCCATTTGGGACTGAGAAGAGCGATATATTTTTGGTAACACCCCTGCTGTTTTAATGATTTAAACTGAGGTTGAGAAGATAAATGAGACAAAATCATACTGGCTTTTTTCATAAAGCAATTATAACATCACTTTGCTGTATCATCTTAACAGGATGCGGGTATAAAGCGAATCCTGTTTATGTTGAAGATGAAGCAAAGAGTAGCACAAGTATTAAGGCAGAAGGTTAAGGATGCAGAAGTATGATGTACTGATCATAGGTGCGGGTATTGCAGGTCTGTATGCCGCAATGAATATCCCTTCAAGTAAAAAAGTGTTGGTTGTATGTAAAGACATTCCTTGGGAATGTAATACTTTTTATGCGCAAGGTGGTATGACGACAGCTTTGAATGAAGAAGATGTACCGGTACATGTAGAAGATACGATGGCAGCAGGGTCCTACTTGAATGATAAGGAAGCTGTGGAGATACTTTCGCGTACGTCACTTCAAACTACTCCTGACATCATCAATCAAGGTATGGCGTTTGATAGAGGAAAAGAGGGAAATCTGCTTTATACCAGAGAGGCAGCCCACTCTGTTGAACGAATTATCCATGCAGGCGGAGATGCTACGGGACGTTATATGCATTACTTTATGATGGTGAAAAACAAACATCAACTCCAAAAAAATACATTGGTTTATGATCTTCTTATAGAAGATGGAAGATGTTTTGGTGTAAAAGCTACGGTCAATTATGAACCTACAACCATCTATGCAGATGATGTGATCATCGCAAGTGGCGGTATAGGATCTCTGTATGCGTATAATACAAATTCTCGTACAGTCAGTGCAGATATTCATGGGATCTGTGTTGAAAAAGGTATCGCACTTGCCGATATGGAGTTTATGCAGTTTCACCCTACTGTTTTTGTAGATACACCTTTTGCAAGAAAACTTTTGTTAACAGAAGCACTTAGAGGTGAGGGTGCACATGTGATTGATGAAGAGGGAAAACGTTTCTTGTTTGATTATGATGAAAGAGGCGAACTGGCAAGTCGTGACATCGTGGCTCGCGGTATTTTCAATCATAAACGAAAAACGGGACAAAAAGCATATCTTGATTTTTCTATGTTCGAAGAAAAATGGTTTGAACATCGTTTCCCAAATATTACACATACTTTTGGTGCACTGGGGTACAAGTTTCCTCAAGATAAGATCTCTATTTCACCGGCATTCCATTACTCCAATGGAGGGATAAAGTGTGATAGCAATGGTTGTATTGATGGTATGGAAGGTCTTTATGTCATAGGTGAGGCAGCAAGAACAGGTGTACATGGCGCTAACCGTTTGGCATCCAATTCATTGCTTGAAGGCGTCGTATTTGCAAAACGTGCGGTAGACCACCTACTTTCCAAAACACACAAAGCCCTTCAAATACCTAAATTTGAGAAGGATTATGGGAATATTCTGCACAAAGAAAATGATAAAATTTATAAGCATAAACTGCGTCAAGTCATGTGGGATGATATAGGGATTATCAGGACGAAAAAAGGCTTGCATGAAGCAAAAAATCTCATTTATGATATGAAAAATAAAGAGATAGGGCGTTTATTACGATTACGTCTTAATACTGCATCCGCAATTGTAGATGCAGCATTGGCACGTAAAGAATCTTTAGGATCACACTATATTGAGTCCTGATCTCAGGAAGTTATAAAGATTTGTATACTTTTTCACCAATTTTTAAGATGCTGACTGACTGCTATGGCATCATTCACTGATCTAAACTGAGAATAGAAGCAAACAAATAGTGTTTTTCAGATTAATTTGAATGCATTAAGAGAAAGTTCAGTTGATATGGACCAAATATCCAAACTATTTTCAGAACATTTAAGCTATAATACAAGCATGAATTATATTGTCTTTACGTGCGTACTTTGCTTATATTGGATTTTGTTATCTGGGCATACCAGTATACTGTTGCTGACTCTTGGTTTGGTATCAGCAATTCTTGTTGTTTGGCTTGTTCATCGTATGGATCGTAATGACAACGCGCCATTTCGTATGTTGTTCAAAATGGAATTTTTTTCTTATCTTGGTTGGCTTATCTGGCAGGTTATTATTACCAATATCGATGTTGCACGTCGTATTTGGGACCCATCTCTTCCTATTAAGCCTGCTTGTCGTAAGATTAAAGTCAGTCTCAATGACCCGTTAATCAAAACTATTTATGCGAATTCAATCACATTGACACCTGGCACAGTAACAACTGAAATAGGTGAGGACTATTTTATTGTTCATGCACTAAACTCCGAGAGTTTGGATGAATTGGAAGAGGGTGAAATGGAAACACGTCTTAAGCGACTGGAGGAGAATCAATGATTGCTGCTGCTATTGTTGCCTTGTTGATCACACTGGCTTTAACACTGATCCGAGCTTTTATGGGCCCGACTATTTATGACCGTATACTTGCCGTTAACTCATTTGGTACCAAGACAGTTTTATTGATTATTGTTGGTGGGCATGCGCTTGGCTGGTTCAGTTATGTCGATATTGCATTGATGTATGCTTTGGTCAACTTTATTGGAACCCTGGCTGTCATGCGTTTTTTTGAACAATATACCCCACAAGGTGAACAATTATGATGATTATCGATTGGATAAGTGACATTTGTTTGCTTTTGGGAGGCATTTTAACTCTGACTGGTGCAGTTGGGCTATTACGACTCCCTGATTTTTTCACTCGTCTGCATGCAGCCAGTGTCACAGAAACGCTAGGGGCTACATTATTGATTATCGGTATCATGTTGGATACTGGATTGACATTGGATACGGCTAAACTAATGCTAGTAATCTTGATCATGATCATTGCCAATCCCACCATCACGCATGCTTTGTGTCGTGCTGCTTCCAATGGCGGTACCAGACCAGAAATGGAAACGCAAAACCCACTGTCAAGATTGACCGAGATGGCTTCAAAGAGTAGTCATGGAACTCAAGAACAAACTCAAACAGAGATTTTAAGTAAGGAGCCAAAGTGATTGAGAGCCTTCAACTATTGATCGATGTGTCCCTGCTGGCTTTTTTAATAATGATTGTTTTTGCATCTATTAAGATGACTGACTTGTTTGCTGTTACCATGCTGTTTGGTATTTTCAGTTTTGTTTCGGCCTTGTTATTTCTTGACCTCGACGCAGTGGATGTTGCATTTACAGAGGCTGCGGTCGGTGCTGGATTTACTACAGTACTGATGTTGTCTGCTTTACGGCTCACCCAACCATATGAAAATGTTAAGCACCGGCATTCATTGTTGGCACTATTTATTGTAACACTTACTGGTGCAGCACTGTTCTATGGTATTTCCGATTTTCCTGATATGGGAGATCTCAATGCACCGGTACATCAGCACGTTGCCCCTGAGTATATTCAGCTAACACAACAAAAGATCGATATTCCAAATGTTGTCACTGCAGTGTTGGCAAGTTTTCGCGGCTACGATACTTTTGGAGAAACTGTAGTTATATTTAGTGCAGGGGTTGCAGTATTGTTACTTTTAGGGATGGGGAAAGTAGAAAGTAAACAGGAACCCGAAGAGAACCTGGTTCTGTGGGTGGTGGTTAAACCTATGATAGCATTAATCCTGATTTTTGGCCTTTATGTACAATTTCATGGTGATTTTGGTGCAGGTGGAGGCTTTCAGGCAGGTGTTATATTTGCCAGTGGGTTTATTCTATATAGTCTTGTTTTTGGTGAAATGTACTCAAGACGAGTTATACCCGCCACTATTTTACCGCGATTGGCCGCATTGGGCGTCTTAATTTATGGTGTAACTGGACTAGTGAGTCTGCTTTTTAACAAGCCTTTTCTTGACTATAGCGCACTGTCCTCTAATCCGGTAAGTGGTCAACATCTGGGCATACTAGTAGTTGAAGCTGGTGTTGGTTTGGCAGTATTTTCGACAATTCTACTAATATATTACTCTTTTTCTGGTCGTGAGGTGAATCATCATGAATGAACTATTAGGGCATTATAACTACTGGATAGTTGTTATTTTGATGATGATGGGATTATATATAGTTATCGCATCATCGAATTTGGTTAAAAAACTGATTGGTCTTTCTGTTTTTCAGGTATCAGTATTTATATTATATATTACCTTTGGCAAGGTAACAAAAGGCAGTCCACCTATCATTACTGACAATATAGATCTCTATTCAAATCCATTACCTCACGTACTCATCTTGACCGCTATCGTGGTTGGTGTTGCAACAACATCTGTCGGTTTGGCACTGATTGTACGTATCCATGAAGCCTATGGCAGCATTGATGAAATTGATATTCATGATATGGATGACAAAGATGACTTTAATCATGAAAAGCAGGTGTAGCAGATGAATCTAATGATGCATTTACCTGTTCTGATCGTTGTTTTGCCTTTGCTTGCAGGCGCACTTATCGTGTTATTCAATCATCGAAAAGGTGCCTGGTTAATCACACTGTTGACATCCATTTTCTTAGTATATGCATCGGTCCAGCTGATACAAATGCTAGAGCAAGTCCCTGTCATCAGTTATACATTAGGTGGCTGGAGCGCTCCGCTTGGAATTGAACTTCGCATTGATGCACTAAGTGCCTTGATGGTATTAATTTTGGCTATCTCAGCTTTTCTTGTCAGTATCTATGCACTTAAAAGTGTTGAAAAAGAGATTTCTGAGCAAAATCAAGTATCGTTTTATACAGCTTTATTACTTGTAATCGCAGGTCTAATTGGTATCAGTGTCACTGCAGATGCATTCAATATTTTCGTCTTTTTGGAAATATCCTCACTTTCTACGTATGCGCTAATCAGTATGGGGCGTGACCGACGTGCGCTGCATGCATCATACCACTACCTTATCATGGGAACAATAGGTGCTACTTTTATTTTGATAGGTATTGGTTTTATGTATGTCATGACGGGTACGTTAAATATAGAAGATCTGGCTAAACGCTTACCGGCAGTTTCCGATACAAATGCTATACGCGCAGCCTTTGCCTTTATTACAATAGGTGTTGGTATAAAAGCGGCCATGTTGCCACTACACCAATGGCTACCTAATGCGTATGCCTATAGCCCTTCTGTAGTATCCACTTTTCTTGCTGCTACAGCAACGAAGGTGGCTGTTTATGTACTGATTCGTTTTGTGTTGTCTTTATACGGTATCGAATTTTCTCTTGTTGAAATGCCATTTAATAACCTATTGATGATACTCGGTACCATTGGTGTATTAGCAGGGTCAGTGTATGCTGTTTACCAAAGTAATGTCAAACGTATGCTGGCATACTCCAGTGTTGCTCAAATTGGTTATATTTTATTGGCCATAGGGTTGGCTAGTCAACCAGGTTTTACTGCTGCATTGCTTCACATGTTTAATCATGCTTTAATTAAGGGAACCTTATTTATGGCACTTGGACTTATCTTCTTTCGCTTTGCTAGTGCCGAGTTATCGGTAATGTCAGGTATTGGTAAGACCATGCCATTGACCATGGCTGCTTTTACTATAGGTGGTTTAAGTCTGATAGGCGTACCTGGAACGGCTGGCTTTGTTAGTAAATGGTACCTGGTTACTGCTTTACTTGATGCATCTTTATGGCCATTGGCACTCTTAATACTTGTAGCTTCTATACTAACACTGATTTATGTAGGTCGAGTCATAGAGGTTGCTTATTTCAAGCCTGTTCCAGAGGGAAGAACCCGACAGAAGGTACCGCTAACGATGATAGTTGCTTTATGGATATTTGCGCTAAGCAATATTTATTTTGGTTTAGAGACTGATATCAGTTTAGGCCTATCCTCACTTGCGGTAAATCAACTAATAGGTGTCACACTATGAGTATTGAACTACTATATATTTTAATCTTGTTAATTCCATTAGTGACAGCTGTTGGTGTCTTGCTGTGCCATCAAAAACCTGATGTACGTGAAGCAGTAACACTTATTGGGGGGATATCCTTATTCTTTGTGGTTGTTAATTTAGCACTTAACTACGACTTTGAACAATCAGTAACGTTGACGCTACTTGAACCGTTTCCTGGCTTGTCACTGGCACTGCGTCTTGAACCAATAGGATTACTATTTGCATTGGTGGCGGGTTTTCTATGGCCCGTAACTTCTCTCTATGCCATAGGCTATATGCGTGCACATCATGAAAAAAACCAGACACGTTTTTATACCGCATTTGCTATTTCTATTTTTGCCACTATGGCAATAGCTCTTTCAGCTAACCTGTTAACTCTGTTTCTAGCCTATGAGATGTTAACGCTTTTCACTTTACCACTGGTTACTCATGCAGGAACCGATGCAGCACGACGTGCTGGTTGGACGTATCTGGGCATCTTAATGACAACCTCAATTGGCTTTTTGCTATTGGCCATTATCTGGACATGGTCACTCACGGGAACACTGGAATTTACCCCAGGTGGAATCCTTTCGGGGAAAGCTGAACCTGCTATCCTGGGGGGCTTGTTACTACTGTTCGTCTTTGGTACAGGAAAAGCCGCTTTAATGCCATTTCACCGCTGGTTACCCGCAGCCATGGTAGCACCAACACCTGTTTCTTCATTACTACACGCAGTAGCGGTGGTTAAAGCGGGTGTTTTTACCATTTTGAAAGTTGTCGTTTATATTTTTGGTATTGATCTAGTCGGCACACTTGATAGTGCTTACTGGCTTTCAATGCTGGCAGGATTCACTATTATTAGTGCATCAATTATAGCGATGACTAAAGACAACCTAAAAGCTAGGTTGGCATATTCGACTATCAGCCAGTTATCTTATATTATCCTTGCCGCTATGTTGGGTGTTGCCGGCGGTGTGATAGCAGGTAGTATGCATATTGCCATGCATGCGTTTGCAAAGATCACCCTGTTTTTCGCTGCCGGTGCCATTTTAGTCAGTGCGCATAAAACACGTGTTTCTGAGTTAAATGGTATAGGTCGTGCTATGCCGGTTACCATGCTGGCATTTTTACTAGCATCGCTCTCTATTGTCGGATTGCCACCACTCGGGGGCAGTTGGAGTAAATGGCTATTGTTGAATGCGACTATGGATGCACATAATATGGTCTTGTTAATGGTGTTATTGATAAGTTCATTGTTAAGTATCTTTTACCTGGTAGAGATCCCAATTCGTGCATTTTTTGCCAAACCTAGTGATCCTAATTATAATAGCGGTATCAAAGAAGCACCAACATTTAGTCTGATCGCAATTTTAATTACTACAACCGGATGCCTTTTACTGTTTTTCCTAGTTAACCCGGTATGGAACCTTGTGGAGAAAATAATACCATGAATAATAAAAAACACCTCTTTGATAATCCCAAAAATGTAAAACTGCTGATAAACATTCTTTACCTGAGTTGTTTTGTACTGTTTGCTATGGATCTAGTGATACATAGGCATACTGTTCACCCATGGGAGTCCTTTACAGGCTTTTATGCCCTATACGGATTCCTTGCATGTGTGATACTTGTATTACTAGCACGTGAATTACGCAAACTGGTCATGCGTGATGAAGATTATTACGATAATAAAGATATACCAGTTAGTGATCTAAGAACAGATGATGAAAAAAACTAGGCCTATAGAAGGAAACAGAGTGATAGAAGAAAGAAGATATATGGATCAAAGGAGAAAAAGATGATGGCTGGTTTATTACCAATTTTACCCTTTTTTATCGCAGCCATTCTAGCACTTTTTACTCGTGGCTGGTTACGTGCTGTCATTATGCTGGGGACACCGTTTATAGCTGCGTATGGTCTCTATAACCTTGATGATGGATACACGCTTACTACCACCCTAATGGGCTTTGAAATGACGCCAATTAGGATAGACCGACTCTCTATGTTATTTGGCTATCTGTTTTGTATTGCCGCCTTATTAGGTACTATCTACTCTTTGTATCATAAAGATACGGTTCAGCACTTTGCTGCCCAAGCGTATGCCGGTAGTGCTATAGGTGCTGTTTTGGCGGGAGACATGCTGACCTTATTTATTTATTGGGAGTTAATGGCTCTGACATCATCAGTGTTAATTTTTGCCCGTCGTAGTGAAGCGTCCTTCCATGCGGGTATTCGTTACTTAGTAACGCAGATCATCTCTGGACTCCTATTATTAGCTGGAATTATAATTTATTATCAGTCAGTTGGGAATCTTGATTTTAATTTCATTGGTCTTGATAGTCCAGGCGGCTGGCTTATCTTCTTGGCTTTTGGTATCAAAAGTGCCTTTCCACTATTCCACAACTGGCTTACTGATGCATACCCAGAGGCAACCGTCAGTGGTACAGTGTTCTTAAGTTCATTTACAACTAAAGTTGCCGTTTATGCATTGGCCCGTTCATATGCTGGTACTGAAATACTGATCTACATTGGTGGTGTGATGGCCTTCTTCCCTATCTACTATGCTGTTATTGAAAATGATCTACGACGCGTACTGACCTATAGCTTGATCAACCAGGTAGGATTTATGGTCGTCGGTATTGGTATTGGTACTGAATTGGCCTTGAATGGTGCAGTAGGACATGCTTTTGCTGATGTAATCTTTAAAGGATTGTTAATGATGAGTATGGGGGCAGTGCTGCATGCTACCGGTGAGATGCGGGGTTCTGAACTTGGTGGGCTGTATAAGCGAATGCCAAAAACAACCTTCTTTGCTATTATCGGCGCTGCATCAATATCGGCCTTTCCTCTATTCAGCGGATTTGTCAGTAAATCGATGGTAGTTAGTGCGGTATTATTGGAAGGTTACTATGGGGTCTGGCTGATACTCTTGTTTGCCGCTGCTGGCGTATTCCATCATGCGGGTATTAAAATTCCATTTTTTGCTTTCTTTGCCCATGATTCTAAACACAGTAAAACAGCAAAAGAAGCACCGAGCCCTATGTTGTGGGCAATGGCTCTTAGTTCCGTGTTGTGTATTGTCATCGGTATCTTCCCTCAAACCTTTTACTCCATGATGCCTTGGCCAATGGACTACTCGCCTTATGATACTACACATGTATTGGCACAACTACAACTACTTTTCTTTTCGGCGTTGGCCTTTGTTTGGTTGAAGTTAGCTGGTATTTATCCACCTGAACTCAAATCAGTAAATGTTGATGCTGAGTGGATATACCGTAAATTATTCCCTAAAGTAATTTATAGTGTAGGCAATGTTTTTGCTGCGATCTACAGCAAGGTTGAGTTTAAAGCAGAAAGATTATTACAGTCGACACAGGGTACTGCTAATCAGTTCTTTGGTGCTCAAGGCTTTTTATCCAATTTCCGTTCATTAGGCGGTATGGTCATGTGGGTTGCAGTATTATTGTCTGCTTCCCTCTTTTTATATTACCTGTAACGAAGATAGAAGATGAGACTTTTTTGTCCCATATTCTATCTTCTCATCTTCAAAAATAGGTAATTTTTTTCTACTATCATTTAAACAAAAAGGATATGTATGCTTATATTTATAACGATAGTATTGCTTTTTGTTTTTTCTGCTATTGGTTATTATTTTGCAGGAAAACAAGGTGCTATAGGTACCTTTTTGATTTTACTCTTTTTCTATGGCTTACCAGCAATTATCTATAGTATACAGAGTAGCTAAAAAAGGGTTTTAATCATACTCATTGTATAATCACGCTTAAATAATTATCTACCCAAGGAAATCTCAATGAAACAAGTACCAATCTTAGTCTTAGACTTTGGTTCTCAATACACACAACTCATTGCTAGAAAGCTGAGAGAATCAGGTGTGTATACGGAAGTAGTACCCTACCGTGAGAGTATTGAAGACATTAAAGCCAGAAAGCCACAAGGTATCATTCTTTCTGGTGGACCTGCTTCTGTCTATGCAGAAGATGCCTATAAACCCGATGAAGGTGTCTGGAATTTGGGATTGCCAATTTTGGGGATTTGTTATGGTATGCAGCTTATCACGCAGCATTTTGGTGGAAGTGTAGTTGCTGCAGATCATCATGAATATGGGAAAGCAAAACTCAAGATAGAAAATGATTCTCATATCTTTAAAGGTATTCCTGATGATTCTATCGTGTGGATGAGTCATGGAGATAAAGCAGAACGTTTACCCGATGGNTTTGAAGTAGTCGGTACNAGTGAAAACTCTCCTTATGCTGCCATAGCAAATGAGAACAAAAATATTTATGCCTTCCAGTTTCACCCTGAAGTACATCATTCAGTAGANGGTACGGCGATGTTGAAGAACTTTGCGAAGCATATTTGTGGTTGTGATAGCACATGGAATATGGGAAGTTTTGCTAAAGAAAAGATTGCTACTATCCAAGCACAAGTGGGTGATAAAAAAGTACTTTGTGGGGTAAGTGGAGGCGTAGATTCTTCTGTCGTTGCTGCTATGCTCAATGAAGCACTGCCAAAAGAACAACTTATTTGTGTATTTGTAGATCAAGGGTTACTTCGTAAAGATGAAGCAGAGCAAGTTCAGGCTATGTTTAAAATGCTAGACATTCCACTCATCACTGTAGATGCAAAAAAAGAGTTTATGGCAGCACTTGAAGGTGTATCAGACCCGGAGACAAAACGTAAAGCAATAGGTGAAAAATTCATCGAAGTTTTTGACATAGAAGCTAAGAAGCATACAGATGTTGCATTTTTGGCACAAGGAACACTTTACACAGACGTCATAGAGTCTGTTTCAGTAAAAGGACCATCTAAAACCATTAAGTCTCACCATAATGTAGGTGGACTGCCCGACTGGATGACTTTTGAACTCGTAGAACCTCTTAGAGAAATCTTTAAAGATGAGGTAAGAAAACTGGGACTTGAATTAGGACTCCCTCAAAATATGATAGGTAGACACCCATTCCCCGGGCCTGGTCTTGCTATTAGAACCATGGGAGCCGTGACAGAAGAAGGACTACACCTTATAAGAGAGTCAGATGCTATTATGCAAGAAGAACTTAAAGCGACAGGGTATTATGACAAAGTATGGCAGGCATTTACTGTGTTACTCAATGTACAGTCTGTAGGGGTCATGGGTGACAACCGTACTTATGATAACACTGTATGTATCCGTATGGTAGAGTCAGTTGACGGTATGACGGCGATATTTGCACATGTCCCTCATGATGTGCTTGAGGGTATGAGTAGAAGGATCATCAATGAGATTGAAGGGATCAATAGAGTGGTCTATGATATCAGTTCTAAGCCTCCTGCAACGATTGAATGGGAGTAGTTTTCTTTCAATCGATATTCTCTTCGAGGGATTTTCTTTAGTCAATGACTAACAGCTAAAATCCTCCCCATAACCCTTAAAAAAGGAAATAAAATCATGAAATGTATTCCCGCTTATGTGAGATATATCATCCTCGGTGTGATGGTAGGTCTTTTTATTGTCTTGTCAGTTTTTTATACAAACAGCACACTCCAGTTAGTATTGGCGATGGTTTTTGCTATACTGCAAAGCCGTATAAGATGTCCTAAATGTGGAAATCCTATACTCAAAGATAAAAATGACTGGTATATATTTACTGTAAGAACGGTGTGTCGTCATTGTGGACAAGATACACTCTTGTGTGAAATAGAATCTGATGAAATCACGAAATCTCGATTGCGTAAAAAATAAAATATCTTAAAGATAGATACTTTAGTCATAGTGACTAAAGTATCTTTCAAAAAACTTGTAATATTTAGAAAAATATATTATAATCCGACAAAATTAACAGACTATAGGAGAAATACCATGGCAAAACATCAGTTTCAAACAGAGATTGGACAACTTTTAAAACTTATGACACACTCTCTTTACTCAAATAAAGAGATATTTATTCGTGAACTCGTTTCTAATTCTAGCGATGCACTAGATAAATTCAACTACCTTTCTCTTACAGATGAAAACTTTAAAACCGATGAGTGGTCTGGGAAAGTCTTCATCAAATTAGATAAAGAGGACAACTCTCTTACCATCGGTGATAATGGTATAGGTATGAATGAAGCAGATTTGATGGACCATTTAGGGACCATTGCAAAGTCTGGTACAAAAGCATTTATGGAGAACCTTACAGGTGATGCGAAAAAAGATTCAAATCTCATTGGACAGTTTGGGGTAGGATTTTACTCTGTATTCATGGTGGCAGATAAAGTAGATGTTATCTCTAAAAAGGCGGGTGAAGAACAAGCTTATATGTTCAGTACAGATGGTACAGGAGAGTATGAAGTGAAGCCTGTAACAAAAGAAGAGCATGGAACCATTATCTATATTAAGCTTAAAGAAGATGAGAAAGAGTTCTTAGACAAGTGGAGAACACAAGAGATTGTCAAGAAGTACTCTAACCACATTGCTTATCCTATTATGCTCAATTACTCTGAAGAGGAGACAGAGGGTGAAGGTGATGAAGCAACATCCAAAATGGTCAATAAGACTGAACAGATTAATGCCGCTACTGCACTATGGACACTTTCAAAATCTGAATTAAATAAAGAAGATTACTCAGAGTTTTATAAAACACTAGCACACGGTGATAGTGAGCCACTTGCCTACTTGCATAATAAGGTAGAAGGTGCTAATGAATTTACAACACTTTTTTATATCCCGAAAACAGCCCCTATGGATATGTACAGACCAGATTATGAAGCAGGAGTGAAGCTTTACGTTAAACGAGTCTTTATTACCGATGACAACAAAGAGTTATTACCACCATATTTACGTTTTGTAAAGGGTATTATAGACAGTGAAGATTTACCTTTGAATGTCTCTCGTGAGTTGCTTCAAGAGAATAGGATTTTGGCAAATATTAAACAAAATTCAACAAAAAAGATCCTCCAAGCCATTAAAAAATTAGATGGTGAGGATGCTGACACTTTTGTAGCCCAGTACAACAGAGTGATGAAAGAAGGTATTTATATAGACCAAGTAAACAAAGAATTGTTACTTGATATCGTGAAATATAAGAGTTCAACGGAAGAAGGACTAGTATCATTTGAAGATTATGTGAGTCGTGGAAATTCTGAGAAAAAAGAGATTTATTATATTGTAGGTGATGATGAAAAAGTGCTTAGAAACTCTCCACTTCTTGAAGCCTATAAAAAAGCAAATATCGAAGTACTGATCATGGACGACAAAGAGGTAGACAGTATTGTTACGCCTATGATAGGAGCCTATAAAGAGTGGACACTTAAAGACATTACAACGATCGATGCACCCGACTCCAAAAGTGAAGAAGAGAAAGAAGAGATCTCTAAAGAATTCAAATCTCTTACAGATAAGATCAAAGAAGTGTTGGGTGAAGAAGTGAAAGAAGTAAAAACATCTACAAGACTGACATCTAGTCCCTCATGTGTGCTTAAAGACAGTTCAGATCCTATGGCCGGTATGGCAGCAATGTTTGCTCAAATGGGACAAGAGATGCCAGAGATACCTCTCATTTTAGAGATTAATCCTGACCATGAGATGATCAAAAAGCTTGATGGTCTTGAAGATCAAGCACTTTTTGATGACCTCTCATGGATTCTTTTAGATTCTGCAAAACTTTCTGAAGGTCTTGAGCCTAAAGATAAAGGTGCATTTGCACAAAGAGTCGCTTCCCTGGCAACCAAAGCACTCTAATCCTTAAGTCCTTATCTATGGGTATGCCAAGTTTATACGAAGAAGTGATCGTATCTGGGTTGCTTCTTCTTGCTGTAGTCGGAGTGTATATTATGCTTAAATTGCATTATCACTTTGCTTTTGGCTTAATGAAAAACACTGCTTCATATGAAAAAAACAAGTCAAAAATAGACAAAGTCAAAAAGTATTTGTTTTTTATACTCAAAGTGCTGTTATGGATTGGACTCATCAGTATGACTACTTTTAGTCTTTACTATCTTGGTGAAGGCATGAGTCTTAAGCTCCTTGTTTTTGAATGGTGGGCTAAGATACCCGATGGATTTTGGCTGGAAGCACTTTTTGTACTCCTTCGTATTGCTGTAATCATTACTTTATCACGCTTTATCTTGAAGTTCGTCTATACATTTTTAGATACATATCAACAAAAAACGCTTGCAAACAGATGTACAAACTGCAGTGAAACAGTTATTATTGCACTATACAGACATTTACATAATATGGTGAAATATACAGTCATACTAGGTATACTATATCGAATCACACTTTTCTTCCCATTTTTGGAAGTGATAAGTCGTGGGTTATGGGTACTTCTTATACTTTATTTTAGCGTCTCACTTGTGTTGGTAATGGTAAAGAGTATGAGTATGATAAAAGAAAGAAGAAGGATACAGGTATGAATGAAGGGTTAAAGATATCACCACAAAAACGAGCAACCATTGTTTCAAGTTCAGTTGCGACACTTTTAGTGATCGTTAAACTGGTCTTTGGATTGGCAAGTGGATCAGTGGCCGTTCTTGCTTCTGCGATAGATTCACTACTGGATATGCTGGTTTCCATGTTTAACTTTTTTGCGATTAAAAAGTCAGAAGAAGACCCAGATAGAGAGTATCAGTATGGAAAAGGAAAAATTCAGGCAATTGCTGCAGTCATAGAAGGTACTATTATTAGTGTTTCTGGTCTCTATATTATTTATGAAGCCATTAAGAAGTTGAACAGCGGGTCTGTGACCACATTGCTAACACCTTCTATTCTTGCAATGCTATTTTCAATTATTGTCACCTATGTACTGGTCAATTATCTCTTGAAAGTGGCAAAAGAAACAGATAATCTTGTGATTAAAGCAGATGCTTTACATTACAAAACAGACCTATGGAGTAATGCGGCTGTTTTAGTTGCATTGGGGTTGGTCTATATGACAGGGTTTGATGCTATTGACGCCGTATTTGGTTTAGGCATAGGGCTTTATATCATTTATTCTGCTTATGAGATCATACAAGAGGGGGTAGAGATACTGTTAGATCGTGCTTTAGATGGAAAGATGGTGGCAAATATTGGTGAAATTATCTCAAATCATCCTGAAGTGACAAGTTATCATTGGCTTAAAACACGTACGGATGGAAGTACCAATTTTGTAGAATTCCACATGGTTTTACGTCCTAATATGTTACTCCTTGAAGCCCATCGTATCGCTGATCAGGTTGAAGATAAAATTATGCTACTTGACATGAAGAAGAAATGGATCATTACACCACACTTTGATCCCTATGATGATGAAAATATGAATGTTGCGATGCTTCATGGGAAACATTTATCCAAAGCTATTAAAGAAAAATAATGTTTAAAAATGATGGTATGATTTATCTTTTATCTCCTTTACCCAAAGAGGGAACGATACAACTGCCTATGATACATTTTTCTCTTTTGCCTGTCACTATAGATTTTTCAAAGTATGACATACTTATGTTTACATCCAAACAAGGAGTAAAGAGTGCAGAAGCTTTGAATCCTGAATGGAAAAATTATCCTTGCATGGCTATTGGATCTGCCACGGCAAAAAAGATAAAGTCTTTAGGTGGAAAAATCATTTACCAACCAAAATCATTTTATGCAGAGACATTAAACAAAGATATCATTACCCGATTTAAAGATAAAAATATTTTGTATCTTCGTCCTAAAGAAGTTTCTTTTGATTCCAAAAATTTTTTAGCGAAAGAAGGTATAGCACTTCAAGAACAAATTATTTATGAAACTTCCTGTATTTGTTATGAAAAAAAAGAGAAGCCAGTAAAAAATGCGATTATTATCTTTACCTCTCCCTCAACCATTCATTGTTTTTTAAAGAATTTTGAATGGGATGAAAGTTACACAGCTATAGTCATAGGCGAAGCCACAAAAACACATTTGCCAAAGAACGCACGTTACGAGGTAGCAGAAGAACCACTTATAGATGCATGCATAAAAAAAGCAAAGCAACTTTTACTCACTTCTAACTCCAAATAGGCTATAATAAACTTAACCTAGGTGGTGCGACTACTGTATTTGGGGTCCAACATTAATCTTAGTGGGACATGTAGTCTCTTGGTGTGTGGAAGTTTTCGTTTGAGTTTGACTTGGTCGACGAGAAATCATCCCCTAAAGAGAGACTCTCTCCTGCACCGTTGGCTATATAGGGCCGACTTTAAGCAGAACGCTCACCCGGGCTTATGAGTGACGATTTTTGCACGCATAGGACTTTGGAAAGGTCATCGACGAACAGGACAGTTCGCCTTCAAACCTTTCCAAAACCCTCTACGCACAATGATCATCTCTACTAAAAAAACCGCATATGATGGTTACAATAAACTTTTTCGGAGAATTTTAAATGAATGTATTGATACTAGGTGCCGGTGGTAGAGAATATTCTATTGGTTTGGCATTGACTAAAGATGATAATGTAGAAAAGATTTATTTTGCACCGGGTAATGGAGCAACAGATTCATTGGGGGAGAACTTAGATATTAGTGATTTCAATGCATTGGCTGATTTTGTTGAAGCCAATGATGTTCACTTAACTATAGTTGGTCCTGAAGCACCATTGGTAGAGGGTATTGTTGATGTGTTCGAAGCTAGAGGTCTTACGATCTTTGGCCCTACAGCCCAAGCTGCTCAACTTGAAGGCTCTAAAATTTTTATGAAAAACTTTCTTGCCCGTCACAATGTGCCTACAGCGAAATATATCGAGACAGATTCTCTTCAAGATGCGTATGATTTCATTATGACACTTGATGTACCTATTGTAGTGAAAGCTGATGGGCTTTGTGGTGGTAAAGGTGTGATTATTGCTCAGAGTCATGATGAGGCAAAAAAGGCTGCTGGGGAAATGCTTTCTGGGAAACTCATTTGGCGATGCGGGAACAAGTATTGTGGTGGAAGAGTTCTTAGATGGCTATGAACTTTCTGTGTTTGCTATTTGTGATGGAAAAGATTATGTAGTATTGCCCGCGGCACAAGATCATAAAAGATTACTCAACAATGATGAAGGCCCCAATACAGGTGGTATGGGTGCTTATGCGCCAACACCACTGGTCAATGATGAGATTTATCGTAAACTAGATGAGAGAGTCATTAAGCCCACACTTAAAGGTATGGAAGCCGAAGGTATGCCATTTACAGGTGTACTTTTTATTGGTGTGATGGTGGTCAAAGGTGAGCCTATTATTCTTGAATACAATGTACGTTTTGGTGATCCTGAATGTGAAGAGTTGATGCCACTACTCAAATCACCTGCATCTGAACTTTTTTATAAAGCAGCCACAGGGGACCTTAAAAATGCAAAGATAGAGTTTCATGATAAATATGCAGTCGGTGTTGTCATGGCAAGTAAAGATTATCCATACAAAAGCACACCTCCAGCTGAGATTATCGTTGATGATATTTACCATGAAGAGGTGAGTGAACATGCACATATCTCTTACGCAGGGGTGACACGTGGAGAAGATGGAAAACTGTATGCCACTGGTGGAAGAGTATTGGTTTGTGTCGGTATTGGTGATAGTATTAAAGAGGCCCAAAAACGTGCTTATATGCTCGTAGGACAAGTGCATTATGCCGGTAAGCAGTGTCGAACAGACATAGCATATCAGGCACTCTAGGAAATAAAAATGGCTGAAATATTTCCTCTTCCTATCGCGAGTAATACAAAAAGAATGACTGCTTTTGTGATAGATGATATCGTTATTTCTCTATTTTTTATTATTATCTTTTATAATCAGTTTTCTGACGTTTTTTCCAATATCACTGTAGTAGATGAATCGGCCATTGAAAGTATCAATGCATTTATTGCACAAAATATTTTAGTGGTCCTTGGGATCAAGCTAATCTATCATACGGTTTTCGTTTGGCAAAATGGTATGACTTTGGGTAAGTATTTCATGAAGATAAAAGTAGTTGACATGGAAACTGGAGATACTCCCGGTTTTACAAAAGCATTTTTACGTGCTTCACTTAGAATTCCCAGTGAAGTACTGTTTTATGTAGGTTTTCTTATGGCATTCTTCATGCCACTGAAACAAACATTACATGATAAACTTTCTAATTGTGTCGTTGTTAATGCATAAAACTATCCCCTTTTTTCTTTTATGCATTGTTGTGGGACTGCAAATATTATCTGCTGCAGCAGATCAAAGTAAAATTGAAATTACAGCAAAATATGTAGATGCAGCGAGCAATGTAATCATAGCAAAAGATAATGTAGTCGTGTATTATGAAGATTCTGTGATCAAAGCATCTTCTGCAACCTTTGATAAAAGTACAAAGCTACTTATTCTTGACGGCAAAATAGAAATGATAGGATACAATGGAAACAAAGAGCATAGTGATCATATTGAGATATATACAGATACCAAAGAGGTCACTTTTGATGAACTTTTTTTAATAAGCAAAAATGATGTCTGGCTTTTTTCAAATGACGCGCATAAAAAAGATACTGATTATACCCTAGGTACATCAGTGATCTCTAGTTGTGATATTCAAGACCCTTTATGGAAAATGATTTTTTCGAGTTCTTTGTACGACAGTGAAGCGGATTATATGAAGCTTTATCATGCAAAAGTATATTTATGGGATATCCCCGTTTTTTATACTCCTTATATAGCATTTTCTTTAGACAAACAAAGAACTTCAGGACTGCTATTCCCCGCTTTTGGATATTCATCAAATGAAGGATTTTTGTATGAACAACCTATCTACTGGGCGGTTTCTCCCAGTATGGATATAGAGTTTAATCCTCAGATTAGGACATCAAGAAGCGTTGGTATGTATAGTACATTACGCTTTGTTGATTCTGCATACTCTTCTGGAACCTTAAGGGTAGGGTATTTTAAAGATAAGGCAGCATATGCCCAAGAGCAAAACCTTCAAAATGATAGTCACTATGGGGTAGAGTTTAATTATGAATCTTCTAGAGTCTTTTCTGATGGCTTTCTTCAAGGTTCTACGGACGGACTCTATGTCAATACGACCTATCTCAATGACATTGATTATCTTAATTTACAAAAAAGTAATTTAACACACTTTGGGCTTGTTCCTTTACAAGAATCAAGGGTTAATTATTTTGCATATGGTAATGACTATTATGCAGGACTAAATGCCAAATATTTTATAGATACAAGAGAGGGAGTAAATAAGGATGAAACACAACAGATCCTGCCTTCTGTACAATTACACAAATATTTAACGCATTTCATATGGGACAATTTAACCTACAGTGCAGATCTTCAGATGACGAATCTTTATAGAAATGAAGGTGCAACACTACAGCAAGCAGAACTCAATATACCACTGGAATTTACTACATCGTTTTTTGATGATTTGTTAAATGTATCTTTGGGGGAAGAGCTATATTATAGTAAATTCTTTTTTGGCAATGAAGATTACCTTTATGATGCGTTTGAGTACTATAGCAGTATTCATAAAGTGAAATTTTTTACAGATTTAACGAAAAAGTATGAAGGTTTTGTACATGTACTACAACCTTCTATTCTATATATTAAACCTGGAAGTGAAAATCAGTCTCCTGTAGTATTTTCCTCATTAAGTGATAACCAAAAAGAGTTGTTTGCTGTGGGATTGCCTGAAGAGCAGTATAATTTAAGTTTGAGTCAATATTTTTATGATGAGAATATGAAAGTAAAATTTTATCAAAGGTTGACGCAACTTTATTATATGAACAGAGAATATGAACTCGCAGATATAGATAATGAGATGCAGTATAATTGGAATCAGTGGAGTTTCTACAATAATCTTACCTATTCTCATGAATATGGCAAAGTCCGTGAATCTTCAAGTAGTATAGGGATATCTAAACCTGACTACAGTTTCAGCGTAGGGCATTCTTATAAAAAGATTTTGCCTGATATACCATCGTATATTGCTGATAATGATATTCAGGCGAATCAGGTCTATTTTTCGTTTGGCTACACATTGAATGAACAGGTCAAGTTTAATGGTGGTTTAACTTATAATGTAAAAGATGCATCAAGCACTCAGTGGAGATTTGGAGGGGTTTATCATCGTGATTGCTGGAGTGCTACGGCTTCTATTGTGCAAGATATTATTCCTAGACCCACAGGTTTTGAAGAAGAAAACACTTTTTATATACAGCTAAACTTCATACCTTTTGGTGTGGTAGGAACTGAATGATGATCATCAGTCCAAAAGAAGAGATAGAAAAAGCTTTAGATATTTTACACTTACCCAAACTAATCAGTAGAGCAGACATCAAAAAGCAGTATCATTTTTTGGCTAAAAAGAACCACCCTGATAGAGGAGGTGATGTTACTGATATGGAAAAGTTAAATCATGCCTATAGAGTCTTGATGAAGTATATAGAAGAGTTTCGTTATACTTTTGATCAAGAAGAAATTTCTAAACAATTTCCAGGAGCAGACTATGCCCAACGATTCAAACCCTAATATGTATTTTGAAGATAGAGAAGATGCCTCCAGACAGTTAATTGAGATGCTTCCTGTAGAGTTACTCTCACGCAATGAAACTGTAGTCATTGGTGTGAGTGAAGGAGGTGTGTATTTCGCGGATCAAATAACCCGTGCGATTGATGGGCAAATGGATATTTTGCTTACGGAACCGGTTTTGGCACCGAATAATCCTGAATTGGCCATTGCGATGGTTTCAGAAACAGAAGAAGTGGTTATGCATAAAGCACTCATTGATGCTTTTGAAATCAATGAAGATTATGTGTATGGTGAAGCACACAGAAAGTATGAAGAAGAAGTACTCACCTATGTATATAAATATCGTAAAGGCAAGGACTTGATCTCGCTCAAAGGGAAGTATGTTGTCTTAGTGGATGAATGTATCGAAACAGGACTCACGATGATGGTAGCACTTAAATCAGCTATTGCTAGAGGAGCCAAAAATATATATATTGCAACGCCTATTTTAGACCAAGGTGTGTATCAAAATCTACTCAGTGTCTGCGATGGTGTATTTTGTCCTCATAAGATACAAGACTATATTTCGATAGAATACTATTATAAAGATTTTCAAATATTGAAGTTTGAAGAAATATCCGCCATTATCAATGACAAAAAAGTAAAAATTATAGAAGAAGAGTAGTTGAATATTCTTATAAAAGGAAAGAGAAACGAATGACAGAACAAATTGTAAAGATTAATGTAAACAACCTTGAAGAAACTTATGAATTTAATAAAATAGCAAAACAGGCAAGCGGTGCTGTGATGTATAGACAGGGTAAAGCCGTACTTATAGCAGCAGTTGCCGTAGATGAAAAAGCGGTAGATGAAGATTTTCTTCCTCTTACCGTGCAATATATAGAAAAGTCATATGCTGCAGCGAAGATTCCTGGAGGGTTTATCAAGAGAGAGACGAAACCTGGTGATTTTGAAACACTCACATCACGTATTGTTGACCGTTCTTTACGTCCTTTATTTCCCACAGGATTTCATTACCCTGTAACCATCACCGTGATGGTGGTAAGTGCAGACTCAGAAGTAGATATGCAAGTGGCAGCTCTGCATGCAGCAAATGCAGCACTTTATATTTCAGATATTCCAGTCGCTACGAGTATAGGAGCAGTTAGGGTGGGAACAGTAGGTGATGATATCGTTATCAACCCAACACTGACCCAACAAGAGCAAAGTGAACTAGACCTTTTGGTTGTAGGTTCGGGTCAAGATGTCGTTATGATAGAGATGCGGACACTCGCAACCCAAAGTGAATCAGGGCAAAGTGCCAATGAATTTGATGAATCGGCACTTGTGGATGTTATTGCGATGGCAGCAGAAGCCATAAGTGACGCAACAACTTCTTATGTGAATGCATTTACACCTTTAGTAAGAGAACCACTCGCGTTACCTTTGGCGGAAGATAAAGTAGATGAATCACTTTATACGATGATCGAGAACACTTATGCCGTAGACGTTGAAAAAGCAATCTCTCATATGGCAAAGAGTGAACGTTCCACTGAACTTAAAAAAGTGCGTATGAAGATTATCGAGGCTTTAGAGACTGAGGGCAAAGAAGTAGATAAAGAGCTAGTCTCTAAAGTGCTTGAACGTTACAAAAAAACCGTTGTTAGAGCTATGATCCTAGATAAAAATATTCGTGCAGACGGTAGAGCACTTGATGAGGTAAGACCTATCGGTATCGAAACAAATATTTTGCCTTCAGTACATGGATCATGTCTTTTCACGCGCGGTCAGACACAGGCACTTGTGACTGTAACACTCGGCGATAAGAAAGATGCACAGATGTATGAACTGATCACTGAGAAAAATTCTCTATCAGAGAACTTCATGGTACATTATAATTTTCCAGGTTACTCTGTCGGAGAAGCAAAATACATTGGAGCACCGGGAAGAAGAGAGCTTGGACATGGTAATTTGGGTAAAAGAGCTTTAGAGCCTTCTTTGGAATTAAATTATGATGGCAGTATTCGTATGGTTTCTGAAATCTTAGAGAGTAACGGTTCATCTTCAATGGCTACTATTTGTGGTGGGGCATTGGCATTACGTGCTGCAGAGGTACATACGACTGCGCTTGTGGCAGGTATTGCTATGGGTCTAGTGAGTGAAGGTGATAAGTATGCAGTGCTTACTGACATTATGGGACTTGAAGACCATGATGGAGATATGGACTTTAAAGTAGCCGGTACCACGCAGGGTATCACGGCACTTCAAATGGACATTAAACTTGGAGGCATAGACTTAGCAGTACTTAAAGATGCATTACAAAAAGCCAGCAAGGGTAAAAACCATATTCTTAGCATTATGGAAGTAGCAGAGCAGAACATGGTTTCAAGTAC